>ERZ767114.38-NODE-38-length-110059-cov-5.627330_pt1 | contig 110059 bp, 77 predicted proteins | sample MGYA00374952_ERZ767114 | MGnify/ENA primary metagenome ERZ767114 (study PRJEB28939, sample SAMN06267156) | marine metagenome | isolation source: Columbia River Estuary | place: USA:Columbia River Estuary, USA | collected 2012-05-05 ... | reverse complement strand
TGGGTGAGGGTCGTGTTCCAAAATTCGTAGGTAGAGTTTGAGTTGCTTGCGATCCAGGACATGTTTCCAGCACCAACGGTTGAGTTTGATGATGAGTCAAGAATCGAGTAGTCAAGGGTCATGGTCATGTTAACAAGTCCACAAGAGACGCTCATGCTTCCAGTGAAGGTGTCGTTCACGTAGTAATACGATGAATACGAGTAGGCGTAGAGGGAGGTGTATGACGGGTCATCACCGCATCCGCCTGAGTTGTTTCCGCTGTTGTTTCCGCCACCGTTTGTTTGGTTCCAGACCGTGAATGTATCATAGTCCGTATCCAGTTGTGTCCAGGTTTGGTTGGCATCATAATAGCCAAGAACAGTATAGAATCCATACGTTCCTGATTGGGTGAGGGTCGTGTTCCAAAATTCGTAGGTAGAGTTTGAGTTGCTTGCGATCCACGACATGTTTCCTGAATCAACTGTAGAGTTTGATGAGTCTAGAATCGAGTAGTCAAGTGTCATGGTCATGTTGGCAAGTCCACAAGAGACGCTCATGATACCAGTGAAGGTGTCGTTCACGTAGTAATACGATGAAGATGAGTATGCATAGAGTGAGGCGTATGCCGCATCGTTACCACAGCCAGTGTTGTTTCCGCCACCGGTGCCGCCATCTGTGTCTTCGGTTGCATCGCGGCATCCGTCTCCATCAGCGTCGGTCGTGTTTGATGAAAACCAACCAAGGTCCCCTAGCATACATGAGTCATCGAGATCCAATACTCCGTCATTGTCATCATCCAAATCTTCAGACGAGTCTTGGCAACCATCAGAATCGTAATCGGTCGTGTTTGAAGAAATCCAACCAAGGTTACCGAGCATACATGAGTCGTAGGCATCAACTAGTCCGTCGTTATCGTCGTCCATGTCTTCAGTCGAGTTGTCTTGGCAACCGTCACCGTCATGGTCAGTCATGTACGAAGAGGTCCAGTTTGTAGTTCCGTTTGGACAGTCGTCATTGGTATCGTATATTCCATCACCGTCTGTATCAGTGGTGTTGTTCGAAGACATGACTATGCTTGGTGAATCAAGTTCTGTGGCACGTTCTTCGCCTGGGACTTGGTTCAAGTGGCCTGTGAAGGCTTGTCCTAGAAGGAGGAGCATGAACAGGAGGGAAACTAAGGTCGCTGACTTGTTTTGCATGGCGCCGCTAAAGCATCTGACATTAAAAGGTGCTCATTCGGGGTGAATTACTATTTATTCGCCATGAATATTATTCCATTCATTTCGGGTAAAGTACTACTTGTGGTCGAAGTAAAGAGAATAATCCTCGCTCCAATCGATGGACGTCGCCTTGAACCAATCTTCGGCAGAATCATACGCTTCTTGCCCCGGATTCTTTCTTTTACGCTTGGCCCGCTGGGAAATGAGTTTCCAAGCTGTTTTCTCACCTATGCCTGGAATCGCTTCTAACTGCTTTTGAGAGACTTTTTCAGCCTGAAGACCAGTTTCAACTCCAGTAATCGAACGTGCACCGTGTCCAGTGACGATGACGGAGGATTGAGTTTCGAGTGGAATGTGGTATTCTACACCAACAAGGATCGGGTAAGCACCGATTTGCCTGCCAAAGGTAATGCCGGCTTTACCACGGCAAGACTCCGCAGTATGCGCTTCATCAAGGTGTGCAGTAAGCCGTGTACGTCCATCATGCGTCTCCCAATGCACATCGGATAATTCTTCACCCATGGGGAATAATTCTTCGAGGAGAGGGCCATCAATGGTATCTCGTACATTGTTTTTGAACGTATTGAACGCTTTTTGAGGGATGTCTTGGAATCCTTCGCCTTCGACCTGCCGAATGTTGATTCGGCGCAACAAAAGGCCTTCACGGCGGATTTCGTGCAGTAAATCAAGATTCATTTGGTAACTTGCTTCAGTTTCACCGTTTAGGCCAGCAATGAAATTGAGTCCGGGTAGTAACTTTGGCAAACCTCTTTCTCCGCGAACTGAGCCGTGTTTGTTGATGAGTCGTATCGCTGATTTGAGTTGTGCAGGGTCGCAGTTGAGCCAATTTGCCTCATGAACTGAAGGGTCTGCCGATTCAAGGCCAAACGAGAGTACAGCGCCATCAGACAGCGTTTCCACGAGAGTTTTGGTAATCGCTTCGGATTCTTCGAGGTTTTCAGCGATGATGGAAGGATTCCCATTATCGGTGTGAAGGATTCTTAATCGGTCATCATCGCGTAAACCGTGCAACAACTTGGCAATCGGCTCTGGATTTGGAACCGGATATTCGAGTTCTTTCACCCCCTCTGCCATGTAGGTGTAGGTATCGGTCATGCCTCCAAGTCGAACATGCTGCACTCCGATATCGTGCGCTCGACGAACTTCTTCGATGATGTCTTCAGGTGTTCGCCATATCGGTATGCCCTTTTTTGGTTCGATACAGAATTTACATCCACGTTTGTAGCGTACGCATCCTTGGTACACTTCCACTTCGTAAGTGAGTGGTCCTTTCTTATCTTCAGTGCCGAGGTCTGGGTGCGTAGTGACTGCTTTACTTGCTGCTCCAGCCTGGGCCCAATTTGTCCATTGCTCGGCATTTCTCCGGGTATGCTTCCATTCCCCGGTGTTGAGATAAGTGTGCAGTGTAGCATCCGTGTCCTGAACGGCCAAAAACAGATTCTTCCGGAGCGGTGTCCAACCTTGTTGCCTCCAACCACGGATCGCCCATCCTCCGAAGAGTGCAGGGACACCATGTGGGAGGTCGCGAATCAGGTTACGGGTTTCCTTTAGCGACAATGGAGTTCCACGAAGGTAACGGCCAGGGACCACAGCGCCAGCAATGCAAGCAAATCCTTCAAGAGTTGAAAGTCGGTTTCTTGCCCAATCTTCGCCGTTGCTGCGAATTAGGTCTCTCCACTGATCGATGGTGAGATAATCGTAGTCGATATTTGCTTCCTCGAGCACTCCGCAAAGGTAGCGAATGTGGAACCCGACGTAGGGTGGAACTCCAAATGCAGCCGGTTCGTCTTCATAGCCGTCAAGAATCAACCATTTGGGTGAATGTTGTTCGACCATGATGGCTAACCTCGAGTCGGTTGCCTTCAATCCTTCTTCTCGCGTCGACGTCGAGGGCGCTTCTTTGAATCCTCTTCCTCTTCACGAAGTGCTTGAATTTCACGGGATGATTTCCCGCCAGAGTTGTCAGAACCACGCTTTTCACGGTTGTTGCCGCCTTTCTTCCCGCCTTGTGACACATCAACCTTGATGCGTCGACCGAGCAATTCGGAACCGTTGAGTTTGGAGACGATTTCTTCGCCCTTGTCCATTTCCTTGATGAAGGCAAAAGCAAATCCCTTTGGTTTTCCGTCACCACTGGTCGCAACAACAAGTCCGTTGACGGTTGCAATGCCATCGAACATGGCTCGTATGTTCTCTTCAGTTGCCTTGAATGGGAGATTTCCGATGTAGAGTTTGAGTCCTTCTGGGTCCTTGCGCTTTTCTCGCTTGCCCTTCTTGTCATCGCTGTCTGCATCTCGCACACCGATTTTTCGGCCGTTGATTTTGTGGCCGTTGAGTTTTTCAGCTGCAGCATCTGCTTGAGATTTTTCAGAGTAAGTGACGAAACCGAATCCTCGGTTTACACCGTTATCATCGGTCAGTACAATGCAATCGGTCATGTCGCCGTGTTCAGCGAACAGAGCACGAAGTTCTTCAGTTCCAACTTCACGTGGCAAGCCACCGACAAACAAACGGCAACCTGGTGCGTTTCGTGGCCGACGTCCTTTGCCACCGCTTTCGCCTTCGAATCGGAAGTAAGTGCGTTCACGGCCGTCTTCACGGACATCTGCAGCGATGAAGGTTGCTCGACCAGCAGGTCCCTTGCCAAACATGGCTTCTGCAGCAGCGCCCCAGCGCTTGCCAGAGTTGTTGAGAGCACTTGCACCTTGGTCGAGTTCAGCCCATCCTGCGCCGTAGTTGTCGGCGAGTGCTCGGTAAGATTGGTAATTGCATGTTGGGCATCGGACGTTCCAATCGCCGTCAAGGTCAGCAGCCAATACATCGCCACACGATGGGCAGATGGCATGGAGTACGCCGCAGTCATCACGGTCTCGGAAACTGATGCGAAGAACGGGAGATGTTTCTTTGACTTCTGCTCGACAAACATCACGCCGTCGTACAGCGTCAGAAGTTTGGTGCATGTATCGGTCGACAATCCCCGTAACGTGGAATTGGCCATAGAGGTGTTCAGGCAGGACGCTACCAGGCTTGCCTTCGATGCAAATAACTTGAGCCTCTCCGTTTTTTTCGTTGAGTTTGACAATTTCACAAAGCACGGTATCACCGACTTCTGGTGTGACAATTTCCTTCTGAGCGGCAACGATTGCGATGCCATCTTGAATTGAAAACATGCCAGTTGCGGTTGCTAAAATCGATCCATTGACTTCAATGGTTCCATCTCCAGCCTCGCATTCTGCTGAGGTTGATACTTGTGTTCCGGGGGTGACGAGGCTCGGCGTCATATTTTTCATTCCTGTAGCAAACATGGCCTGATGTAGGTCGCATGCTGTTTCGCTTGATTGAACCGGTGTGTTCACCCCTTTTCAACCCCTCATACGGAGCGGTCGTGACCTCAATCCTCTTCCTCGAGTAACTTCGCATCTCCGGGAAGATGAAAGCGCCAACACAGCACAGTGGTAGCAGCCTTGCGCTTTGTGTGGTGCTGGTAGGTTGGGGGAAGGCGGAAATTCGTTTCCAGCATTGCTTCAGATTCGTAACCGTACTCCCTGCCCAGTGCTTGCAAATGTTTGGATTTTGAACTGTGCAGTACATGGACGACCGGTGCACCGAGCGAAAAGGCGTATTCAAGCAAAGGCCGGTCAGCCTTTGGAGTTTGCACACCCCACGGAGGATTCATCACGACAATGTCCGGGATTTGGGCGGGTTGTGCAGTTTCTTTGGTCACGTGTTCGTGCACCACTTCGCCGCTACCGATGCAACGTTGGTTCACTTCCTCGGTATTCATTCGTGCTACTTCCACGACTTCGAGGTCTGCCTCCATCATGGTGACTTGCTCTGCCCCGAGGAGTAAACAACCGCAGCCAAGGACTCCGTTGCCGGCTCCAAGGTCAAGGACTCTTTTCCCTTCAAGTCCGTCAACCTGGTCGATTCCAAGAAGCCAATACGAAGCGAGGTCACCCTCGGTTGCGTACTGTTCGAGTTCCACAGATGTACAAGGGTGCGGTGATAATTTGGACAATTCAATGGCCAAATGCTTGGGACGCATTCAATCACCAGCGGGGCTGTTGATTGTACTGGTTTTGTTGATACTGCTGTTGCTGCTGTTGCTGCTGTTGCGCAAGAGCTTGTGCTTGAAGGCGCATGTAGTGGATCTGTTCAGCCTCATGGCGAAGTCGGGCAAGCAATTGCTCTCCAGGTTGTTGATTTCCACAAAACCTGCAGAATCGAATGCCATCTTGGTGTTGTTGTCCGCAACTGATACAGAATCCCATGCGCTTGCCTCCATACAGTCCTTGAGTCGAATCAACTTGAACCTTCTCATTGCATCGATGCCAATTGCAAGAACACTGGCCAAGTTTCGAATCCTTCAGCGGTCGCTCTTTCGTTGAGGTTTTCCCAACGAGGGTCATCCATAATCTCAGACGCCGCAACACCAGCAGCTAAGAGTCCAGTCACGAGTTCTCGGAACTCACGTTCAACCTCGGACATTTCAGGTTCTGGCTCAGGTTCAACCTCAGGAATGGGTATGCTTGCTGGAGTTTCTGCTGTGGTGACAGTTTCAACATGTGCGTGCTGTTCAGGTTGCACAGGTGCAGCATTCTTGGGTTGAGCGCCAGGTGGTAGCGGCACAAATGCGTGTTCAACAACATCAGGCGCAGCCTTCGCTTCAGGTTCTGCCGTCGGCAACTCCACGTGTCCAGTTTCATCGGGCTCTGCATTTTCAGTCATCTCAGCAAGCATGTTGGTGGAAAAATCATCCATCATTTCGTTCATGTTGGTTTCGGAGACTTGGGCCTTAGCGGATGCAACAACGGGCATTTCGGAAGGAGCGACTTCCGTGATTTTTGCCTTCTTCTGGAGTCGTCCAACACCCAACACTTCCGCTTGTTGCCGAGCGAGTTCAGCGGCTTGGCGCCGTGGGAGGCTGACAAAGCATTTCCCTGGGACTGAAGTGGCTGGGAAGGGGAGGAAGTAACGCTCAAGTGGAGGTAGGGACGGGTGACGGAAGCACAGAATCCGTTGCGATTCAAACGCTCGCTGACTGGGTAAATTCATCGAGAATGGAACGGGCGAGATTTCGATTGAACTGCGTAACCATTGCTCATTGCTGATGAGGTGCTGCATCCATGGTCCCAAATCTGGGCTTGCTATATCGACGAATTGGAACGAGGCATCCCGTGGATTGAACTGTTGTTTTTCAAGCAGAGGCGCTTCTTCGCGGGGTCGATGAAATACGGTGATTACCGGTTGGCCATGTTCGACCATATCGCCATGCAATTCCATCAACTTTCGTTCTTTCCGAGGGCAAATGAGGAGAATGAGCATTCGTGCAGCATTCTCATCCCAGATTTCTCCCCACCGAGTCTCAGCCTCGTTGGCGAGTTGTCCGAGCGTCATGTCTGGAATCATTGCAGTAATACCCATGTCCGCACCAAACCGAGGGTGTGGTCGAGGCATTTATGCCTGCTGATGATTCGTTAAGCCTTTGAGAATCGACCTTGGATAAGTGCCAGTTCTGCCAGTAAAAGTGTGCCGCCAGCAGCACCACGAATCGTGTTATGTGAATATCCGGAGAATGAAAATGAATGAGAAGACCTCATTTCAATGTTGCCGATAACGACCGCCATCCCTGTTTTCAAATTGATACTCGGGTCGGGGTTTGTGGTGAATTGAATGCCATCGGACCAAAGATGCTCGGAAACATCGATGCGTTCGACCAGGTGCAACGGTCGATGAGGCGTACTTGGACATGACTTCGTATCCGAGTCCCAGTCATGTGAAGAAAACGCTTCAGTGACTGATTCTCTCGTAACCGGCTCGGAGAATTCGACTTCGACATAGACCTGATGGCCGTCAGGACGAGCGACCCGTTGACAGTGAACCTCGACCCCAAATGCTGCAGGTGAAACGTGTTGGTGTTCGAGTTTACCAAAGACGTGAAGCAATTCTTCACTCACTTTTTCCGCTTCGCCAGGGATGTCAGGACTCAGGTGGCCGCTGTGAGCGTCCTGGTTGTAAAGGAGTCTCCAACCTGCACCTGAAAGCGCCTGTTCACTCCGCATGCTTACCTTTTGAATCCCAAAATCACGGAGTGCTGCAAGAGGTACTGCCAAAGGCACTAGGGTGCAATTTGTCCCACAAGCATGTGCTCCTTTGGACGTCGAAAACGCAACCATGTGGCTGGGATTGACATCAGGAATCACCAATGGAATTCCTTCTTCTCCACGGTGATGGCTGGAGTTGGAAAATACTGCAATTCCTGCTTGGGTCATTACCGATTCGATACGTTCTGCCACATCGCTCGGAAGGCAAGAAAAAGCAACTTCAATATCTAAATCAAGCATTTCTTGAACAAAAGATGTGCTGAGAACATCATGAACAACCAGTGAGGCCATGTCCGGTCTGTTTTCTTGCAGTCGCCACGGTACATCGTCCAGAAGAGTTCCTGCGGTTGAAGCACTCCCACCGACGGCTTTCATCTCAAACCATGGATGATTGTGCAAACGCTGCTGCATTCTTTGGCCGACCAGTCCAGATGCTCCGAGGACGACGGAAGGTCTTCGGCGCATGGTGTCTGCTCCACTGCGAATGTTTTGAGCCTTGTCGTTTATCGAATGTTGAGGTTCCCTTCACCAACTTGAGTTTGGTGGGGTTTTGAAAAAATCCGGCGAACCAGGAGTTTTCTAAAAATATTCCATCCGTCTTTGATCGATCCAAGTTTAGCCTCACCGAGGCGTTTACTGTACCGGATGGCAATATGGCTCATGTCCAGGTCTTCTGCGGAACATGATGTGTACATTTCGGCTTCGATTTCGAATCGCATAGAATTCAATTTGAGCATTGAAACAGCCTGCTTTGAAAACCCCCAGTATCCTGAACATAGGTCGTTCATTGGAACGCCATAAAGGGCGACAGCAATCCATGTCAGTACATGGTTTCCAAAATAATTGGTCCGCGTCATTGCGTCTGGGTCCATGGCTCCACGTAATCGATCTCCGATGACGACATCCGCATGTTCTAATTTTTTCAGAAACTTTGGAATCTCTTCAGGGTGGTATGTTCCATCCGGGTCAAGCATGACCAGAGCATCACAATCGGATTGAAGAAAGTGAAGAAATCCGAGACGCATCGCCGCTCCTTTTCCTTTTCCTTGCTGCTGAAGTACATCATAACCGCTTTTTTGAGCCACTTCCGCCGTCGAATCGTGGCTCTCTCCATCGACGATGAGGATTTTCGACTCCCATCCAAGCTCAGACATTTCGACTATTGGCAAGCGAGGTAGCACAGCAGCTAAACCCTCCTCCTCGTTTAAAGTCGGAAGCAGTACCATGACTCGCTTCATGGGCATAGGAGGCATAGTTTGCCTTTGATGACTTCGCTCATTCTGCTGAAGATGTTTTGATTTCCAGCCAATGCAAGCGTATTCCAGTTGAATCCAACAGTGCTTCACTCCTTCCCGATAATCCAAGTGGATTCAGCCACCACTGGGCAGTTGCATCCGTTGACCATTCCACTTCGAACGTTCCCGATGATGCGTTTATTGTTTCTTCAAAACATACATTGTGCCATCCGGCGCTGAATTGTACCGTCGATGTTGTGGAGTTGATTGAATCGCTTAGCGACAGCGTCACCTCACCGAGGTCTCCAATTGCTTCGAGGGCTAAGCACATTCCTCCTGAGTTTAATTCCGGTGTGCTAAACGACAAAACGGCATTGTTTCCTTCTGCAATAAACGCTCGTGAGGCGCCAAGTTGCAGTGGGTCTCGGAATCGATGTTTAGACCATGGGTCAGGACGAAGCTCACATCCTTCGCTGCACGCCGATTCGGTAAATGTTGCAAAAGTCGATGTGTCCGAGTTACCCGTAGGGTCAAGTATCCAGAGAACGCTTCCTCGAACTTCGACCAATGGACTCCAAAACGAAGACTGCGCTAAAAACCAGCCTACAGTACCCAACGGGGACGATAAGGCGTGGGTAATGTTGAGTTGTTGCAGGTTCACAATGGAATCCGAATATACGGCTGTCGTCGCGTTGGATTGTATGCTTGTCTCAATTTGAATGAGTCCAAGCGTGGGTATGCTGGTAGTAGCAATGTTTGGAGGTGCAGCGCTAACGTACCCCCAATGTGCATTTTCCGTGTAGACAACACTTCCCTCCGGCAATTGTGCAAGTTCGCCGTACAGAACGGTATCTCCGGCAGCGTACGCTTGAAGTTCTTGGTGTTCAGAGACTTGCAGGAGAATCATGTTTCCAAACAGCACCCCCAAGAGGAGCGTTACAGAAAGGACAGCAGTGAGGTAGCGATGCATGTGCGGGTCCCATCCCACGGTAAGCAGATTTTGTTTTTCATCGAGTGAGGTGAGGCACGTCGTTTGACTCCACCATAACGCTACCAAAGCAGCCAGTGGAATATGGAATGCGTGCAGTCCCATCGAATACAAGGTGTAGGAAAGCAAAGAAAGCACCGGAATTTGTTCCAGTCCTTCGATAAGGTGAATGGATGTCAACAACCACAAACCAGTGAACCATACGGCTAACAAGCGCCCTTCAATGGTATGGCGCAGTTTCCATGCGCTCGACAACCCGAGCACCAGTAAGATTCCGTTGTACATGAGCATCGGGCGCCCACCTTGCCATCCATATTCAGCAAATACAGCAGCATCCAGCATCCTTGGAGCCAGAATCACAAGTGCTATTGCTGCTGCAATGGTGAGCAGAATCGAACTTGTGAGCAGGAGTTTTTTGATGTTCTCGCCATGGGTCTCGCTCAAACTCAAGCCAATCAATAAGTGTGCAAGCATGAGCATTCCAAGGTATGTGGCACCGGTCGGATGAATCATCAACACGCAAAAAAAGGCAACTACAAAACCAGTGGTGTGATGCTTTCCTCGCGTCGAACTTGGCCTTAACAAGACCAGCAGTCCCACCACCAATCCAAGTTGGCTTGCGACGGTTGGATAGCCCGAGTCGAAGGTTTTCGCGAACAAACCCGCTCCGAGCGCCATCGACAACACGCCATAGGCTCCCGCACCGTGACGGTCCATAGCCCCGCCAATACCGAGAAGAAGTACCGCCAAACTGTAGTGCCCAAGTGTGAAAACCGCTTCACTTGCCTGGAGGTTCAGAGATTCCTGTACCCACGCAGCAAGAGATGGGAATCCTGGTGGATAGGTCCAGAAACCCGTATTGGTTCCTGAGAGCGAGAGGTTACCAACCGATGAAATTTGGTGGGTAAGGGTTGAAAATCCAATCCAGTCCACGCCGAACGGCGAATCCATGAGTAACGGTAAGGTGAAACAACTGAGGATCACTGTAGACGCTAGAGCGAGTCTCCACGTGTTTCTCTGATTTTGCAGCCAGCGTTGTGCGGAAACTTCGTCGCTGATGGCTTCTTCAGGAGTTCCGTACACTTCACCATGCATTGCTCGTTCCAACTTTTGCCAAGATGTGAGCGTTTGAGCCATTTTCTTTCTTGTTCGAAGTTGAGTTACTGCGAGGGTGTTAATCAACAAAAGAAGAGCACACATCAGCCCCCATGTCCACAGACCTGACAGCAGAACAAGGCCTGACAATCCGTACACCAGCAGCAGGCCAAGTGCCGGAGCGAGAGCAAATTTTCGCAGTTTGTCTGCACTCGCATCAAGCACCCTACAGAGGGCATATCCAGGTAGGAAGGTCACCAACAGCAGAAGGGCCGCTGTCAGCAACATAACATACACTTTCAGCCTTAGGTTTTCATTGTTCGGCTAACAATCAAATGAAAGTGGCCGGTCACAGTGGTATGGTCAACCCACCGATGGGCTTTCACCAAGTCATTGAACTTCCTGATGAATATTGGGTGTTTGACTTTTCTAAAGGGCCCCAAAGTGATTTTGAGAACCCGTTTCCGTATTCGATTGGTAAATACAATGAAAAGCGACCCGGGATGTATACGACGCCTCTCTTTGGAGGTGTACGTAATCATCACGTTGGGTTGGATATCGGTGCGCCGGAGAACACTCCAGTCTATGCTTTCAGTGACGGAGTAATCCATTCCTTTGGTGATAATTCGGAAGACGGTTCATACGGACCAACCGTCATCACCGAACATACCGTTTCTTTGCCGGTTCATGTTGGCTCAAAAGAAAAGACAGCACCAGTGAACATTTGGGTTCTTCACGGTCATCTTTCAAGAGCGAGTCTTATCGGTTTGGAAGTAGGTCAAAACTTCAACGCTGGTGATCGAATTGCATCCCTTGGAGGTAAGCATGAAAACGGTGGTTGGACGCCCCATCTCCACTTGCAATTGTCCATCAATGAGCCAACGCATCATGACTTACCTGGTGTTGTTGATGACGACGAACGGGCTCAAGCTTTGATTGATTACCCCGACCCCAGGCTGATTGTTGGTCCGGTTTATTGAACCGATTCCAAGTGTGCTTTGAGCGCCAAGATCGGGCCAATTGCTGCGGGGTCTTTTCCGTGCAGCAGTGCTAGAGCAATTGAAATCCAATCCATCAATATACACAAGTGAAGCATTGATTCAAGCAGCGTGTTACCTTCACCTGCAATCTTCCAAGCAAAATCTGTGGTAGCGTGTGCAACCATCCAGTCCATGCGTTTGGAGACTTGGCGATGCATGCCCTGCCAAGTAAGCAACAGTAAAACATGATCCACAGCTGAAGCATCTTGGTCGGCTCCAACTCCACCCCACGCAACGCTTTCATTGTGGTTCATTTCAGGAATCACACCAACACGGGCGAACCGTGCTGAATTCTCGTTGAGCTGGTTTTTGAAACGATTGAGAGCGGATTGCAATTCGGTTGGGCCAAGTAATGCGATGGGCCGTTCAAGCATACAGAGTGCTAATTGAGCGACATCTCCATCCGGGTCGTTGAGGATGTCAAAGCCTTCAGAAGCCAATTGGAGTCGGTCAAACATTGCCTCGTCAGTTCCTTCTCTTGGCTGAGGCAACACTCCGATGTGTCTTAACAAACCGAGTTGGCGGCTGAAGATGTGTCCAAATGCTGTACGAGGTGGTTGTCCTCCCACGGATGGGAGCAAGAAACATTTAGGGTAGATTTCTGGAAGTCCCGAGAGAACGCCACCTGTTGAAATCACAACGGTTGTTGCTCCAAGTTTGAGTGCAGTTTCGGTTGCTTCAAGCGCCTCCTCAGTATTGCCGCTGTGGGAGGTGGAAAGGACCAACCATTGGGGATTCCACCATGAGGGTAAGACGTAATCGCGTTGAATGATGATGGGTATGGTGCCATGAAAACTTGACAGGGCAGATATGAAATCTCCACCTGCTGCTGAACCTCCCATTCCGAGGCAAAGAACACCGTTCCACTTCGTTTGTCCAATCTCTTCCATCCAGGGGAAATGCTCAGTTGTTGCGTGGGCAACTCCACCGCGTAAATCCTTGACAAACGCACGAGTAAGGTCGACCATAGATTCATTGTCGAGCGCCTTTGCAAGGTCGACTAAACTCAATTCCTGTTGAGTCTTAACATCTCCGGGCATTGAAGGTGAACCGCCGTTTTCCTTCATATCGACTTCCCCTCTTCGTGTTCATCGCAACCGAGTTTGTGCAGTGCCAGCCATTCACCGTCGATGCGAACCAGTCGAAGTTTTTGCCTTGGGACATGGTCCCAAGCAATCCTTACTTCCGACATGTTCCAGTTGGATGGGTCGAGGAATTCAGCGACCGATGAGTCTTCGTTGATGATGTCCACGACCACATGATCCTTCATTTGAGCAATGACATTTGAAGATTCCAAATCCCTCCATGTGGCTCCAGTACGTTCTTGGCGATCAATACGAGACATAATGGCTCCATCTTTTGTCCATGTTGCCGGTCGCCAGTAACGGTCTCTCCATCGCAAAACATCTCCGATGTCGTAACCAGGTTTGCGGTAAAGCAGCGTTAATCGTGTGACGTCAATACCGTCTTTTCGCCCCACCGTAGAATTTGATTCAGCCACGTGGCCTCCGTATTCGTTGACCAGATGACGCCCCCATGTTCGAGCAAGGCCCTTGCTGCCCAGAACAACGTCATAGCCTCCAGTAACTGGTCCTTCCGAGGTGATGAAAAACATCGGGTCATCGGATAAATCCTCAATGACTTTGTCAAGCGTTTGACGCAGCGTTGTGAACTCGTCTTCAGAAAGACGACGGCCGGTTGAACGCAATTGTACAGTTGCTTCAAAGTAATTTCCAGCTCGTCGAGTGCAAGTAAGGCAAACTCCGTTTGCCATTCGAGCCCGCATGGTGTGTTCTTCTTTGAACAGGAGGTCTTCAATGACACCTTCAACTTGCAAATGAAGCAATGTGTGACGGTCGGAAACCGTTCTTGTCTCTAGGGCTAATCCGACATCTTCCGCATCCTTGTGAAATTCGACATGGCGTTGAATCAATTCGTCCCAAATTTCTTCTTCTGAAATATGAACCCATTTCCCTTGGATTTCAACGATACCGCACCGGGCGCAACGCACCCATGGGATGTTTTCAGGAACTTGTACCAGCTTAATTCGCTTTCGAACGCACGGTTCACACATCCGGTCTCCGTACAATGGAGGGTCTGCTCCGCAGACCAAACAAAACTCACGCCCAAGCCCTTCGATAGCAATCCCTCAAGTCGTTGGGTGAATCCATCCGCTTTCAATCTGTAGCATCATCCGCCGCCTTAGCAACGGATTGCTCGGCTACGTCATCTGCTTGCGTTGCATCCAATCCAATACTTGCCTCAACTGCTTCAAGTCGTTGTTCAATCGAGCGACTACGAACGACAACAGTCCACGTCCAAATGGCAAGTCCGGCAATCATGCCAAGGTAGGCGACGGTGAGGTATACAGTTCCTTCCAAATTAATTTCCTCCATCAAGTGATTTTTGAGCGCTCTCAAGGCGTTGCTCAAGATGCGTGATTCTCATTGAGATGAGCATGTGTCCGATGATGAAGAGGGTAAATGAAAGTGCTCCAATAAGCAGAACAAGGGACATATCCGACTGAAGGGAACCACCGTCATCACCTGCGGCAATAACAGGCCCTGGATGCCGTATTTGCCAGATTCTGGTTGCAATGTAGGTCAAAGGAACGAGAACAAACCCGAACAATCCAAACGTCGAAAAAGTGTCTCGTGTTTCAACTCCATCGGGCTGACTTTGCCGTCCAAGCACCAAAAACAAGGCGAGTAGGGTGAGCAGTCCAAAGGTGTTGAGCCTTACATCGGTCCAATCCCAAGGCGTTCCCCACTCTGCAGCACCCCATACGCATCCCGACCAAACGGTCATCAAGCCGCACGCTAGGCCTGCTTCTGTTCCCGCTACATGCAGGCGCCAGCCCACTGGACTGCGTTTGAAAAACCACAGTGCTGAGCCGACAAAAAGAACGCCAAAGGCAATGAAAGCAGCCCATGCAGAGGGGACATGCCAGTAGAATATGCGTTGGGCTGCAGGAGATTCAAAGGCGTTGATGGACACGCTTGGTGCCCAATTTAGTCCGAGATACAGCGTGGTCATGATGCCGAGAAAGCCCACGCCGAGCAACATTTCTGGAACTCGACCTCGCATGATATTCTCTCCATGCTCTCCTTCTTGAACTTGGGTGTTCAAAGTGTTGCCGTATACTCGGCTACCAAGGCCCAAGGAAGGATAAGTATCGGCAAAAGAAGTCGGAGGAATACGGCGTTTGGTCGGGCAAGACGCAGGGTGTTTATCTCGATAAATCGAACGGAGGCCATCGTTAACCAAAGAACCAGAGCACCAATCATCGTCACCTTCCAATCAAATCTTCCGAGGAACACAACCGTTCCTATCGCAGTAAAGATCACGCCGGTAAGCGGTGCAAACAGGTCTGCAGAAGGCAATCGTTGGACGTTCGCTCTCCACCAATCCACTGCCCTTTGTTCTCTGAGCAGGTAGAGCACAGGATCTCCGGCAAGGCCAGCTGCAAAGGGTGCAGAAAGTACAAAACCAACGAGCAGCGTTTGATTCTCGATGTTGCTTGGGTCGACAAAGGCCATGAGTGTTCCAAGAACCAGAAGTGCAGTGAGTCCGTTTCGAGCCAACCCCGCACGTGTTGAACGAAGATAGCGATTACCGGCTCTGGCTGCGACCAAAGTCTGCGGTTCAGGATGACCGATTGCTGTCCAAGTTTTATCATCGGACGGCTTGTGTTCGACTTCCTCCTTGAGGTCGTGAAGTCGAGTTGCACATTCAAGCATTGACGGGTGGTGGGAAGCGATCAAGAATCCATGACCCGCTGAACGAAGTTGACCGATGGTGGAAACAAGCGTCTGCACCGCCGATTGGTCGAGGCCTGTTGCAGGCTCATCAAGTAGAATTAATCGTGGCTTGCTTGACAGCATGGCGGGAAGCAGTCCTGAAATAACGGCCACTTTCCTTGCTTGACCGCCTGATAATTGTCCGATTCGGTCGTGCTTACGATGAGCAAGTCCGTACGATTCGAGAATTGGAGTTACATCGGTCGTCATTTGTGAAAGTGCACAAACCGTCATGAGATGGTTTTCGACCGTTTCATCACCAACCAATCCGTTGCTCTGCAGAGTGAGGCCGAAGGGGATTTTCGGTAAGTTACGCCTTCCTTCAGCGTCGAGCACCAGCGTATCGTGGTGGAATACAGAACCCTTTTCCAGCGGTAAAAGACGGGCGCTGCTTTCGATGACGGTCGACTTTCCTGCGCCGTTTTCGCTGTGAAGCACCACCACATCACCCGACTTGATTTCAAGGTGGAATGAGGACAAAACTTTGTTCATGCCACGAGAGACCTCAAGGTCCTCGAGCCGAAGCAACGTTTCTGCCATGGATGTCCGAGATTGCAGACCGACATCAAACCTCCCATTCGGCCCCAGATTCCCAATGGACTCAAATGAGTGGCCTGTCTAGCACTTCCATGACCACCGTGATGTCCTTGTTCGGCACATCCGAATGGTTCTTGCTCAGCGTTTGGTTCGTCGCCCTTGCTTGGCCAATTTTTTACGCTCTTCGACACAAGACATCTCTTGCTCTATCCATCACAGTGAGTTTGCTTCTTGGATATCTCATTCAATACTTCGGACTCTTTGCAATCTCCAGAGGCTGGGTCGGAGGATGGCTTTGGTGGGATTTTGTACTCATTCCAAATCGCGCACTTGATATTGCTTGGTTTCACACGTTTTTTTCAGCAGGATTCCTGCACGGAGATGCATTGCACGTCTTAGGGAATATCCTGGTGATTGCATTGGTTGGTGTCCCTCTTGAACAACGGTTGGGTGTGCGGCGATTCGCGGCAGTATACGCGATTGGTTTATTCGGCGGTTCATTCGCTTGGTATGCGTTTAATTCAGCGTCGGGGACTCCTTCTTTGGGTGCTTCTGGTGCGGCGTTTGGACTGTTTGGGGCTTATCTTGCAGGCTGGCCCAAAGACGAAATACCGTTCCCACTCATTTTGATTCGGAAATGGCCAGTGCTCTACATTGCCATGTTTTATTTTGGAATGGAGATCTATCGTGCCTACGCTACAATGGGTCTAAACCAAGCCAGTGATGTTGCACACATGGCTCACCTTGGAGGCTTTTTAGCAGCCTACATCTTACTCCCGCTCGTTGCCAAAAATGGCCCATACGCCCTTGGAGTGGAAGATGGCGGCCCATCCTCGACGGGCAGCGAACGTTCACGGCTCAACCAAATCAAAAGTTCGATGGTTGATATGTCGAGTTTAGAAGACCCTTGGACTTCACGCGGAATGGACATTCCACGGCATATTCGTGATCCATTGCGAAGCCTAATGGCATCGTCGGATGAGCCTGAAACTCGCATTGCATGGATGGAACACCTTGCGGATGCAGCAGAATGTCCAACCTGTGGAGCAAGTCTCGGTATGGTCGAGCGGAAGAACGGTCCACAAATTCAGTGTTCAAAGGAACCTGAACATTTCCTTTGGCCAGAGTGACGGCACCCTCCCCAAGCCCCCTTAGGGGGCTGGGGAGTGGACAGTTGAAGGATAGGCTCAAAGGCGTGGTGTTTGTGCATAAGTCGGAAGTGAGCAATTTGCAACAGTCAATGTCATGGAAATCGCGCCGCATTTCTTTCTTCTTGGTTCTGGTTTTTTTGGTTGCTGACCTCGGCGTTTTAGCCAATGAATCTGAACCAACAGTATTCTTCGAGGAGACACCAGAATATTCTGAGCCGATTCTTGTCGACGGTCTGCCGCCATTGATGTGCGGTGAAGAGGTATGTCTGCGACCTCTTCGAGACATTGACCGTGATGGACGTTTCTCGGCTGAAGACGACCAGTGGTGGCAATCCTATGGCCCTGATTTGGATTGGAACGGAATGGATGACCGCCTCCAACGGGTGCTCGCAGGCTCCGAATCCGTTTCACCAACCGCAATTATTGGCCCGGATGGCCGCAAAACCGTAGCCATCATTGTCGATTACGCATGGCGGGCAAACGGTGCTGAAATCGAGACGCTACGTTCTGTTCTCGATGCGCACGGATGGGTCGGTGAAGACGGTGGAGCTTGGTTCCAACAACTCGAGGACATCGATTCGGTGGCCATTGACAAGGTGCCAGTATCGGCTCTCATGGACCTTTATTCTCTTCACGGCGTCGTGGTAATCGAAATGCAAAACGTCATGATACCATCCAACGATGTTGCATCCAAAGCGGCTCGTGCACGGCCTTCGGATGTCTATTCTTCAACTGCTTATGAGCGAGATTACATCGGGAATGGTGTCGTTGTTGCGGTTCTGGATACCGGTGTGGATAATGAACACGAATCACTCAACGATTTCGACGATGAAAACGATGCTCCAGATGAGGACCCACTCTCCTACAACGACCACAAGTGGGTCGCTGGATACGATGCTACTTCCTCAGCATCGAGCGTCGATGGCACCCAAGACCCAGACGATGGAAATGGGCATGGTACGCACGTTGCCGGTTCTGCTATAGGTACCGGAGACAGCAGTCGAATCCACATGGGTACCGCTCCTGGTTCCTATCTTGTGGACATCAAAGTACTGACCGATACAGGCGGTACCAACTCCCAAGCATCTCTCAACGGTATTCAATGGTTAATTAACAATCAAAACACGGACTGGGGCCACAATTCTTCCACTCGAGGTATCCAAGTCGCCTCAATGTCGTTTGGCTCCGCCTCCACTCCGTTGAATCCTGGCGATCAAGGCGACAATGGCAGCGGTTCCGAGGCTCGCCTGGTGAACGATGCGGTCAATGCATCAATCGTTTGTGTCATTGCCATGGGCAACGATGGTTCGAACCGAGTTCCTTCACCGGCAAGCGCTGACAAAGCAATATCCGTCGGCGCTGCTACTGACCGCGGCACGATTAATCGCACCAATGATAATGTAGCCGATTATTCCAATACGGGCCCTCGGCTTGATGATGGCGATGATGACGAGTGGGATGAACTCAAACCCGACATCACCTCATTCGGCTCAGGTATTATGTCGGCATCTGCTCAAACCGGTTCGACGTTCCCTGGGCAACCATCCAAGCCCTTAGCCGGCTCGGAATACGATGAAAAAGACGGCACTAGCATGGCAACTCCGATTGCATCTGGGGTTGTGGCATTGATGTTGCAAGCAGACCCCTCTCTTGAACCTCAAGAAGTCAAGGACATTCTCCGCAACTCATCTGAAGCACGAGGTTCGGCAAGTGAGCCAAGCGTTTCAGACCGATGGAACGATGAATGGGGCTTTGGCCTTATCGATGCATCATGCGCCATCGATACCGTTCTCGACAAAGCCTGCACACCTCTTGAAGGCGGTGGAGGCATCATCGACCCACCTCCATCCGGAAACGGTACAAGTTTCGATACACAAATCTCGAGACCATCCAACGGTACTTGGTGGATTGAGGGAGATTTTGCTCGCATCGCTGGAATCACCGATGACAATCAGGACGGTGACGATTACTCAAAGGTACAAATTCGAATTGAACAATATCTTGAATCAGGTACCGTTCGTGAACTCCAAAATTGGGTTGACGCAGGTGGCGACGTATCCTCATGGTATCTCGATGTCTCAATCAAAGACAGTTGGGTTCGTCAAGACGAAGATTATGTTTTGATTCTTGCTCGAGCAATTAACGATGAAGGTGAAGAATCCGCAATCGATGCGCGATGGATTAACATCGCTCGAATGGCGGTGACCATTGCCGGACCAGCAATAGGTACTGCACTCCAGGGTACAGTCGATTTCAGCGGCACCGCCGAAGGTGTTGAACACGATGTTTTGGAATACAAAGTCGATAACGGCGATTGGCTGGTCGGAAAAGAGCTCGACTCTCTGGATGCTGGCTCACAAGACTGGTCGTTCTCTTGGAACTCAAACTCGGTCGATGATGGTTCACACCGTCTTAATTTCAGAATGGTAAACCAAAGCGGGGTCAAGACCGATGAAGTTCGACGGACCTATACCGTCGATAATCAGCCCGCTGCTCCTGACTTTCAATTTCAAGGCAGCGTCGAAATTATGGATCAAGATCTTCCAGTGTTTTCAGCAGTAGCCGGTTCAGTTTTGGAAGTCGACTTTACGATTATGAATGTGGGCGACCTTGATGCGAACGATGTCTTCATTCAACTCAGTGCAATTGGAAGCCAATCGGAAACGTATCCTCGAGAGACTCGCATCTCCACTCTTGCTGAAGGTGAAAGTCAGCAAGTTACCCTGTATTGGTGGGCCACTCAAGCCGGTACCCAAGAGGTCACGATTACGATCGACCCGAACAACCAACAAGGCGACCCAAACCCATCGAACAATGTTTACACCTTTTCCTTTGAAGTCGAAGAGAGGCCAGTTGAAGCAATGCTCCGTTTCCTACCGGGCTCGGTCACAACCGACCCTCGTATACCTCTACCCAACACTCCGTTCAATATCGATGTTCGAATTGATAACCTTGGGCAAACTGAAGCCACGCAGTTGAGCGTACGTCTCGAACGCTGGACTTCCAACGGGTGGGATCCAATTGCAACCGATGAAATAGGTTTCATCGTTGGTTCTGCAACCGATTCAGGAAATGCTTTCGCTGAGTTTTCAGAAGTGGGACAAGATCTCGGTTCGGTAAAGTACCGCGTTTTGGTTGAGGGCAACGGTGTCGAGTCAGAGTTCAGTATCCACCGTTTTACCGTCGTTATTGATGATGCAAGTTTAGGCTCCCAAGTGAGTATTTCCCTTTCGCAAGGCGAAGTCCCTATCGATTTCATTGGAATGGAGGAAGGTGGCTTATTGTTCACGACCCGCAACGGCGAACTCCACGTTCGTTCAGTAACCGCTTCCATGGCCATGCAGGCTGATGTGATGCTCGAAGAGAAATGGGGTGGCGAATTAGCAACGACTCTCCGCGAAGACGGTCTCGTCCACGCTGTTTGGAACCGGAAAACAATCAGCCCAGATGGCTATACGCTCACGGATTTGTCCTTGACATCACTGACTCGACTTGCTGAAACGACACCAACCGTTCACCTCATGCCGGCTATCAAACTCTCAGAGGGTTCGTATTGGGGACTGGCACTTACCGAATACGATGGAGAGATGGTGCTTGCAGGTTATCACCGAGATATTTCGACCGGTGGTTCTTGGCAAGACATCACATCAATCTTCACGATTGTTTCCTCAAACCCGGACAGTACATCTTCATGGAACCCCCCGAACATTGTTCTTTCCGATATCGATATCCGCCCATCGCAAGGAGATCAGTTGGCCATCGGTTTGGGCGAGGAAAACATGCATATCCTGTACCAGGAACTTCGAGATGACGTGACTGGCATAAACCGAGTAGGTCTAATGTACACGCATGGAGACCCATCACTTACTTCATGGGGATTCCAATCTTCCGTTGGAGATGAGGCGCAAAATGCTCGAATGATTGTTCTAACCGACGGAAACGAAGATGTTCTGGTTGCGTCATGGATTGAAGGACGGGGCAAGAGTGCATCAGTAGCACACCTCGTGACCGACAATTCTTGGTCAGATGAAGTCGTCCGCATCAATGCACCTGGTGTGCAAAACATTGAATTGAATCCAACATCTGATGGCGTACAAATTTATTATGATGAAATCAATATTTATGGTCCAGTGACTCGTTATGGCCTACTTTCAGATTCCTCAAATGGACAATCCATCGCTCTATCAAATATTCTCACTGAAGGTTTCCTCGAAGGGCAAGCTGGACTTGAGTTTGATGGAATCATGCTGCTTTCAAGCGCCAGTGGTTCTCTCAAAATGCGAACAGTTGCCGATATCAGCAACAACAACAACATCAAGGAAGAAGAGACTTCGGGGATTCTTGATACCATCCTTGCCCCACTTCCAGGTTCCAAGGACACTCAAATCTTGATTCTGGGCGCGACTTCAACACTGTTTTTCATCTTCCTCGCCGTCATAGTTGTCTCTGTTCGCTCATCTCGTAAAGAAGAAGAATTAATTGCAGTACTCGATACAACAGAAAAAGAAAGTTCCGATGCCCTTGAACTGATGATTGCACCGGTCGGCGATGAAGGCCCCCTTTTGGCAATTGATACTGAAGCGGAAGACTTGGTTGTGGATATGGCTGCTCCAATGACCGTTGTTCTCGAAGAACCCAGTTTGGCTGATACGCTTGAAGCCAAGAATGATTCAGGCGTGGGTAATTCTCGACTTGATCGTCGCATGAAACGTAAGCAACAACGAGAAGTTTCGGAGATGGTCGAAAACCTCACACTGCCTCCGCTCCCTGGAATTCAACCTGTTGCAATGCCACTGCCTTCAGAACAGCCAGCAACGCTCGTTGCAGAAATAGACGCGACTCTACCGCCACTGCCTGCGTTGGATGGTTCGCTTCCTCCTTTGCCAGGAATGCTTCCTTTGCCAATGATTGCACCACCGCAACGTGACGTGACGTGCGATGAATGTCAGGCTAAGTTTACGGTCAAAGACATGACATTGTCTCGCGTGAAGTGCCCGATTTGTTCGGCAAATGTACAATTTTGAGGGTTTGTTATGTGTGGTATTTTTGGTTATCTTGGCCCTCGACAAGCCTCTCCAATACTTCTGGACGGCTTACGCAGGCTCGAATATCGAGGTTACGACTCGACCGGTATTGCCGTCAAAAGTGGCGGTATCCAAATCCATAAGAAAGTGGGAAAGGTCGGAGACCTTGAATTGGTTTTACCAGATGAAATACCTGGCACACAAGGTATTGCTCACACCAGGTGGGCAACCCATGGAGGGGTTACGGATGCCAATGCACACCCTCATGAATCCGCTCAGCGGAAGGTAGTCATTGTCCACAATGGGATCATCGAAAACACGCGACAACTCCGCGCCTCTTTGACCGTTCAAGGCGTGGAACTGCAAAGCGATACCGATTCTGAAGCGCTCGCTCACATTATCGAACGTGAACTCAGCGTCGATAACGACCCAGAGAATGCCGTGCGTAGAACCTTGCATCAAGCGCGTGGGACTTGGGGTCTCTGCGCCCTGTTTTTAGAACATGATGTCATTGTTTGTGCTCGAAACGGCTCGCCTCTCATTATTGGACAAGGCGACGATGAGATGTTTGTCTCCAGCGACCCTCATGCGCTAACGCCCTACACGCAGCGCGTGGTTTTCCTTGAAGATGGTGAAATGGCAACTCTTACTGCAAAATCGATGACTCTCTCAACGCTCAAAGGCAAAAACTTCGATGCCAGCATCACGGTTTTAGAAGAAGGTTGGGGCGAAACAGAACTCGGTGACTTCCCTCACTTCATGCTCAAGGAAATTTACGAACAACCAGACGCTTTACGCCACTGCATCAGTGGACGACTCGACCGAGTCCGTGGTAACGGACGCCTTGGTGGCCTCAAACTTGAACCTCGAGATTTAGCCAATATACCTCACGTGAGGCTGTTGGGTTGCGGTACAGCATACAATGCAGCCGAAATTGGCCAATTGATGATTGAAAAATTAGCACGTATTCCAGCAGTGGCTCACATCTCCAGTGAGTTCCGTCATAACGATCCGGTGATTAATCCGAACGCTTTGCACTTTGCCGTCACGCAATCAGGTGAAACTGCAGATACTTTGTCAGCAGTCAAAGAAATACAACTCAAGGGTGGAAGCGTCTACGGTGTGGTAAACGTAGTTGGTTCTTCCATCGCCCGTGAATGTGGCAAAGGCGTTTACATCCATTCTGGGCCTGAACAGGCTGTAGCCTCAACCAAAGCATTCTCCAATATGGTGGCTGCACTTTCGATGTTCGCTCTGCAAGTTGGACGCTCGAGAGCGACCAGCAAAGAACAGGGAAGAGACTTAATCAATGGTCTTCAAGAGATTCCTCACTTAATTGAGGAATACTTGGAAAACCAAGGTCCTATTCTTGAAGCGGTTGAGATGATTAAAGATGCGAAAAGCGTACTTTTCCTTGGACGAGGCATTTCAGCACCCGTGGCCAAAGAAGGCGCACTCAAATTGATGGAAATAGCCTACATCCCTTGTTTGGCTTATCCAGCCGGCGAAATGAAACACGGACCGATCGCTCTGCTTGAGGAGGGCAGTCCTGTTGTGTTCATTGCACCAAACGACCACGTCAAAATAAAGACAATTTCGGCAATCCATGAATGCCGAGCTCGTGGTGCTAAAATCATCCTCATTCACGAACAAGGAGACGATATTGTCGAAGAAGCCGATATCAGTATCCCAGTGCCTCGAGTTCACTCGATGCTCTCGCCGTTGCTAACTGTGATTCCAACGCAGCTGATTGCATACCATACCGCTCTTGCACGTGATTGTGATGTTGACCGGCCTCGCAATCTTGCGAAGTCCGTCACCGTTGAGTAAAGTTTCAAAGAATCGAGAATCGCTGTTCTTCTTCTTTCCAATTGAACGGCCTGTAACCAAGTCGGTGGTTGGTGTGTCGCATTTTGACAACACCGAGTTTACGAGCAACGTCATCGCCGGACCGCTCCATGACCAAGTGAACTACTCCGTCAGCCAAGTAATCTTCAACTCCATATTCTCCGAATTGTTTGTGATCATCACCGGTCATTTCACAGATGAAGAAGGAGGTCAGACCAAGTCGGCGAACCGCTTCAAACAGTCTGAATATCTCGTCACGAGGATTTTCCATCTTCGTCAGGGTAAAGAATGCACCCAGTGAGTCAAAAACGAGCAACTCGAATCCAATTGATTCTCGGTACGAGGTCAGTTGCTTGATGAGTTGACCCATCCAATCGACGCGGTTGCTCATTCCTTGTTCATCGAGTTGAACACGCAAGTCGGATAAGTCAATAATCGCAATTCTGTTGCTAACACGCTTGTCTTCGATGTTCATGCCCATGTTGGACATGTGTGAGCGAAGTGAATCCTTTCCTTGTTCTAGCGTGACGTAAATACCGCTGGTTTCACCGTATAATACGGCGTTGTAGAGCATGGAAAACGTGAGACTGGATTTCATTGCACCGGATGCGCCAGCAACAATACAGATATGCCCTTCAGGAATTCCACCTTGCATATTTTCGTCTAATCCTTCAATATGTGTTGGGATTCTTGCAATCTCACTCATGTCTGCACCGGTTGGTGGTATACCGTATGACTCTTCAACCTCACCCCTTGATTCCATGAAGGTGATTCAATGATGTGCAAAAACCCAAAGGCATTCCTCCATGTGGTTTGACCGGGGAGTTCCATGAACGTCTGGCTTGCATCTCAATCTGAACGTCGTGCCTCAATGCTCACTCCGCTTTTTCCATCGCTTGTATGCAAAGGGTTTGTCGAGCTTGATGAAACACCACTTCCCGGTACAGTCGACCAACAAGTGTTGTCCATCTGCCACAAAAAAGCTGCTGCAGTGGAAGACGAACACGGGTATGACCTTGTCATCGTCAGTGATACTCTGTTGGCTGACCCTGATGATATGGAGCATACCCTCGGGAAGCCAAGTGATTCTGTAGAGGCCGCAATGATGCTGCATCGTCTTTCAGGTCGTCGGCATCAAGTTTGGTCAGCAACTGGAATCCAAGTGATGGGGCAATGGAGATTCTTTGTGGAACATTCGATTGTCGAGTTTGAAGACTTATCCGATGAGCGTTTGGTGGAACTTGTTCTCAGCGAATCATGGAAAGGAAAAGCCGGTGGTTATGATTTGGCAGGCCCAATGGGCGCTCATGCATCCCTTGTCGAAGGCAAAGAATCAACCGTTTTGGGTATTGCAGGTGAAGCAATGGAGATTCTGCATTCATTTACAGAAAGCAGCCCTTCTTAATCGGACAGTAGGGATTGCAGACCAAGTTCATGGCGTCCGACATCGACAACTACATCCTTTCCAGGCAGCAGAAGTAACTTGTCTTCTGAATCAAGAGCAAAGACTCCAATTCCAGCATCGTTGCCCATTTGCTGTAATTCCCTGCGACAGACGTTCTGATGCGTATCCATGTGGACCATTGGTCGCAAGTCAACAATTATTGAGTCACCCTGCCGAACACGCTTTGCCATTTCACGGGTTGGAATCCTGTTCATCGAATCAGGTGCGACGTACCGTAAGGCTCGCCGTGGGAGGGGGTTTCGAAGAGGTGTATGAGCGCCGAGGTCATGAAACGGTTCACCTTCAGCAGTAACTGGCCCTTTCCATTGGAGTGGAGGGGTTTTGATGTTGAGTTTCAATTCTGTCGTACTTTCAAGTTGGGTTTTGGCTGGAGATGGAGCGGGAGTCGAAGCCACGGTTGGAATTGTCAGTGCTGTAGGCTTCGCTGTTTGCAATGCTGCAGCTGGTTTCAACGGTGAAGAGGCCTGCTTTTCTGGCTTTTTCTCATTCGTAGTCCCGTCAGGATTTGGTAATCCAAAAAACTGCCACAAACTTGCCATTCACTTTCACGCTCACAGGTCGAGATCGTCGAGGAATCCTGACATATCTGAGTTTGCAGAAGTGCTTGGGGTATTGGTAGTTGTCGGCTGTGCAGGTGTATGTTGGCCCATTTGTGCAGCCAAATACTGTTCTCCGTAATGTTGCCACTGTTCCATTGTCCAACCTTGTGGTAAACCACTTGCCGGTAATGGAGGACCTGCTTGTGCAGCAGGTGCAACAACGGGCTGAACAGGTTGTACAGGTTGTTGTACGGCCGGTTCAGAAAAAGCGGCGAGTGCAGCTAGAGCATCGTTGGCTTGTTGAGCAGGTGCAGAGTTGTATGCAGCGTAAGGGTCGGCCGCAGGTTGTTGTGCATACATGTCGGTTTGCTGTGGCGCAGCATACATGTCTGTCTGAACAGCAGCAGGTGCTTCAGCAGCGTAACTTGGTTGTTGGGTGGCATAGTCCTGTTGTGGTGCAAGACCCGGTGGCTCCATTGTCGGTACGGCAGTAAATGCAGAATATTTGTCTTCAACCTCTTCGGGTTTCGAACGGGTGATGAGCAAGAATGCTGCCAACACCACGACGATGAACGCAAGGATACCGATGATGGCAGTAGGAACTGAACCAATCGCTTCACTGACGCTTTCAATGAATCCGTCTGCAGGTTGTTCTGTGACCGTGAGCGTGATGCTCGAAGATGAAGTTTCACCGTCGTCATCGGTGACCGTCAGTGTGAATGTCCACTGTCCAGGGTCAAGATTCGTTAGTGTGTACACCATGCCGCTGTAATCAACTTCACCGGTCATCTGACCATCCAGATCGCTGTCAATTAAGTCGCTGTCCCAATCGTATTGGAGCGTGAGTTTGTCGCTTGTTGTCTCACGCGAAGTGATTCCAGAAAGTGTGATGTTGTCGCCTTCCATCAATTCAAACACGTTTGATGAATTTGTGATGGCGGCTGAAGGTGCGAGATTTTGTACACTTACGTTGACCGAAGTGAGCGCTTTAGCACCGTCATCATCTGTAACGGTTGCCGTAATTTGGCGTATGCCTCGAGTAGCCCAAGACATGGTCATCTCAGTGCCTTGCATTTCACAGTCGTTGACCATGTTCCCATCGGCGTTACTGTCAACCTGAGCATCGGCATCCCAGCAAATCTCCAGTGAGTCAAGGTCCGATGCAGTATCGAAAACATCGACACTTAGCGTGAGGTTATCGTCCTCGAAAATTGGAATACTCGAACCGAGTCCAGAAATAGTCGGTGGTACATTGTTGACTTTGACCAGCGCAGTTCTCACATCGGACTGAGCGCCATCGTTGTCGTATGCTGATACCTGAATTGTGTGTACACCTGAAATTGGCCAAGATACTGTGGCTGCGGACGAAGGACCCTTGGTGACTACGCTCCAGTTCTCTACCAAGTCGGATGGAATCCATTCAATGTTCAAATCGTCACGGTCAGAGAGCGTATCGCCTCCAACGATTCGCAGTAGAGCGACTTCGTCTTCATTGAGTTCCCACATCCCTGCGGAATCCGGTGTCATGTTCATGCCACCAAGGTAGAGTTCCGGATAGGCGAGTGTTGGTGCTATGTTGAGGACATCGAGCGTGCTGTTGACGGTTGTTATCGCTCCGTCATCGTCGGTTGCTACCGCAGTAATGAGCACCGGTCCTTCACCCATCGGAGTGAAGGTGCACGTTGGTTGAGTCAGTCCTTCTTGACAATTGAGGTTCGGCCATGAGACCGTAACTTGTTGCCCAGTGGGGGAGATGCTGTCAATGTCACCACTGTCGGTAGCATCAATGGTGATTTGGGTTTCGACATCAATGCTTTCAAGCATGCTGAGGTTGAGGTAAGGTGCCCGGTTGAGCACAGTCACGTTCGTTTCAATGATGTCTTCATCGAGTTCTTCATCAAAAACAATGACTTTGACCATCCAATCACCGTCATCGCTCCAGTTCCATTGCGTGACGCAGTTTGGTGCTTCGAGCACTTCGAACAAGCCAGGCTTTGACTCCAACTCAAATCGACAACTGACGCTGCCTCCGTCTTCGTCAAAACTTCCAGATGCATCGAGGGTAATGTTGTCAAAGGTGTATTCGCCTTCATCGTAGGTAAACGATGCAGTTGGAGCGCGACCGATGAAAATGTCTACACTTGCATCGTTGTTTGACCGATTCGCATCTTCAGTTACCAGTTCATCAGGGTCGACAGTAAACGATAGAGATTGGTTACCAATTGCTGCATCTGCGGGTACAGTCCAGTTTACTGTTATGCGTTGTTCGCTGTACGAAGGAATTGCTGGAACAGATTCACGTATGTTCGTTCCATCTGGTGTGATGACTTCAATTTCTGTCGCAGGAGAACTAAGTACGCCACGGTTTTGGGCAGGAATCGAAAACATCAGTACATCACCTGGAAGAGCCGCATATCCAATAGCTTGGTTCAGGGTGACAGCATCAGTTCCTCTTGAACGCGTGACAATAATTGAATCGGATTGTGCCACTAAGTCAATGCCAACAACATTGAGGTCGATAACAACAGTAGTTGCACCAATTATTTTGTTTACAGGGTCCCACACGATGACTCCGTTGCTTGAATAATCATCGCTTGAAGGCGTTGTATCCATTCCATCGGAGACATTCAGCGTATAATTTACAATTCCAGAGCCATCAGTCATAGGATTCGCTAAAAGATTGGTAGATTCATAACGCACTTGCATGTTTTTATTGGCTTGGGGGGCGAATCCGGGAGACGTCTCATAGGTTGCGGTAAGCACTTGCTCGGAATCAGGTAATGTGGCAAGGAATTGTAAATCGATGTCTACAGCCACATTCCGTGTACCGGGTGTTGAGGTATCGGTAAAACCGTAAGAATCGGCTGGGTTGTATGTTTTCAATAACCAATCGATTGTAAATCCAGCAGCATTTGAAACCCTCATCCAAGAGTTGTATCGAACGGCGGGGCAATACCAGTTGTATCCTTGGGCAACGCCAGTTTCGTTCCATTCGTTAATTTTGAAAGAATCATCACATCCAGTATATTGAATGTTATTTGTTCCGTCGGTTGGGACACCCTCAGCAGTAATCTGCCAACTGTTGTTTTCGGGACCGGCAGTGTCAAAGGTGTTCGGGTCGAAGTAATCCGAAGTACCGCTCACTGTTGTGGATGAGAAGAATGGCATGTACCATTGGTCCCCAACATGGAGTGGGAAATCATACTTTTCTTTTGCCGGAGAGTAACTTGTATCGAAAGTAATGACTCCAATATCCTGAGTGAGGAACCCTGCGGGGAATCCAAATATGCATGGGACAAATTTGACATCGAGGGTGAATTTAGAATTGATGACTCCTAAGTCTCGAACACGGATTAAATCATCGCCACTGTAATCGATATCCAACCTGCCTGTAGTCCCGTCAAGACTCGCTCCACACGGATCGTTGTTTGTTGAACTTGAGAATTGACCCTCGATCAACAACTGGTACGCTAAATTCTGTGTTCCGCTCGTGGAAATGAAGAGTGTATTGTTCAACGTGTAAGTTGTGTCACCGGTAAGGGTGTTCAGTGATGCTGAAACATTGGCTTGTGCAATCAGTTGAGCGACATCAAACTTGGTCTCATAGACCCACTCATCGCCAATACGCCATGTAGGGACGTCGATGTCTTTGTTCCATCCTTCAGCATGCTGGACATCTTGTTCTGAGAGCGCCAAAGTCTGGTAGGATACCATGCTCGACAACGGAGCGGCAAACATCAGGAATATCAATCCAAAGACAACTGGGCCAAAGCGATTCATACTACTCCGACAGCGTCCTCCTACTTGAGAGGCTTGATTTCTCGTCCCGTAGGGACGGTTCAAGGATGGGATGCTTGGGCATCGAGGTATTGTTGGCCGTAATGCGACCATTGTTCAGCAGTCCATCCTTCGGGAATGCCATCCGTAGGAGCCGGTGGCCCTTGTTCGAGGAGCGGAGCTGAAAACGGTACATCCATTTCAGGGATTGTTGGTATTGGTGGCGTGATTGTCACGTCATCTCCTTCCGAGGAAAACATTTGATTGGATGGAGGAGTTGTCGGTCTTCGAGACTGAACTTGGTCGAGGAGTGCTTGGGTTTCGAATTCACGTTCTGCAGGGTCGACGCTCTCCATGTCGGCATTTTGCCACGGATCATCCGACGCCTTTCTTTTCCGTCTTCGAGTCATGAGTGCTAAAATCAAAAGCGCAGATACCAGCAGGCCGAGTTGGGCAAGAGGGTTCGCATCCTCGCCGATGAAAGCAGCACTCACTTGCTCGATGGATGTCCTTTCAGGTGGCGCCACATCGATGGACATGGTTGATTGTCCTGGGCGTTCAGGGTTCTCATCCCACGCCATTGCCTTGACGCGAACGGTGCCTGAGTCGCGGAAAATGTGAGTTACTGAAGAGCCGACTAAGTCTGCATCGTTGTCTTTGATGCCGTCACCATTGCTGTCAACGGTGATGTCCAAGTCCCAAACAATGGTGAGCCCTTCAAGGTCATTGAGTGAATCAATGGTCTGCTCTGCGCTGAGGTAACATTCCCTGTAAGCAACGCATTCTGTGTTTTGTAATCTCACAATTGGTGGCATGTTCAGGACTTCAATGACCAAGACTTCGCTTGTTTGTGCACCGTCATCATCGGTGACGTGGTAGATGATGGTATGCGAGCCACTTCTGTTCCAAGCATAGGTGAGTACATCGCCTGCAATGTCGCAATCATCATCCGCACCTCCGATATCATCGCTGTCGATTCCCGGATCGATGTCCCAACACTTCACAAGCGATTCTATGTCACTTTCCGTATCGGTAGAATTCCCTTCAATCGTCACAGATTGACCTTCCGCAATTGGAAGAAGTGAGACCAATGGCTGCACGACAGGGGGTACATTTCGGATGTTAATCCATCGCTCTTCAATCATGCTTGCTTCACCGTCAGAATCACGAACTTCTAAGCGGATTGTGTGAAGTCCTGCTGTGTTCCACTGCATAGGGAAGGTCGATGTCCGCCCGTTGAATGAGTACATCAAGGATGGTTGTTCCCCATCAGGCCACCATGTGTGGGTTAACGTTTCTAAATCATCGATTGAATCGAGCGCTTGACCTTTGACAACGATTTCCTCGTCTTCATCCAGGTGCCAAATCTGCTGTTCATCACTTTCGAGGAACTGGTTGTTCTTCTGCAAAGCAATTGAGGTGCCGTGCGGTGCGATGTTGGTGAATTGAATTTCGATGGTTGCTGGCGTAATGGCGTAATCGTCATCGGTCGCTACGGCAGTAAAGGTATGCAGACCCTCAGTTGGGGCTGTTGTCGTACATACTCGAGTGTAATACCCTTCCTTACACAGGGTGTCTGGCCAATAAACATCGACAGCTCCGGGCCATACCTCCTCCGAATCAGAATCGTTGGCAAAGGCATAGAGTGTGATGGGATGCTCAACTTTTACTTCGGTTCTCGAACTGAGGATTTGAATCTCTGGATTTCGGTTCGCAATGAGAACACTCATGATGGCAGTTTGCTCATCTTTTTCCTCATCAGTCACGGTAACTTCAACTGGATAGTTTCCGTCATCCATCCATGTCCAGTTGACGGCACAGGATGGCGAAGGGACCGTTTCCCATGCCCAGTTCCTCGAACCATCATCGTACGGAATTTTGAATTCACAGGACACAGTGCCTCCATCTTCGTCAAAACTTTCATTGGCAGAGAGTTGCAAAGGTTCCAGAGTCATTGCTGTTGAGTCGGTAAAAACCGGGGTCGGTAATCGTCCGACGAACATAGAAAGGAACGCTTGATCGTTGGTTGAATTTGCATCTGCGGTGTTGATTCCTTCGGGGTCTGCTTGCCAAGAGACTGGGATAATACCAATCGCTTGGTCGCTTGGTACCGTCCAAGTAAAGTTGACTTTGTGAGCCTCATAGGTCGCCAGTGACGGAAGTGGATGAGAAGATATCTGTCCATCTGGTTGTGTAATCGTCATGGTTGCCGGCGTACTGGCAGAAATTCCTCGGTTTTGAACAGCGACTTCGATAAGTAACTCATCGTTCGGTAAGATATTCCAGCCAGAGAGCGAATTGAGTTCAGTAAGTTCTCCGCTTCGGTTTCGCAGAACCTTGCCGAAATCTTCGCTTGCAATCAGGTCCAAGCCAATCAAATATTCGTCGAGTGTGACGGTAGTTGAACCGACTGAAGTTCCAAACGAAGAACCAGCACTGGGTTGGATTCGTGCCACAATGCCGTGGCTTGCCCAGTCGAGAGCCGAACCAGAAGGGTCTCTTTCATCCCCGGCATCAATGACGACATAGGCACTTCCGTTGCTTTCTGTCGTCGCCAGTTGAACGTTACCTGTTGCCTCGTGGCGAATTTCAACTGGAATCCCGCTCGTTGTAGAAAAGCAACTTGAAGAGGCATTGACCCAAACCCCCATCGGTGTATTGAGTGCAGTAATTTTACTCTCTAAATCAACCGCTAAACACTCGTCACGGACACCGGGGTTGGTGTATTGGTCAAGGCCAGTTGAATCAAGTGGAATGTATTGTTTAAGTCGGAAATCGATGACCAGCCCAATGTCGTCTTCGGTGTGCAGCCATGCAAAGTTTCTCGCTTCAGGGCAATACCAACGGTATCCCGTTGGCTCGCCATTGCTGTTAATCGAAGTCAGTTCGTAAGAAGCGTTGCAACCACCGTAGCCAATGGTTAGCCCGTAGCTGTTGCGTGGCTTCCCAATATTCGTGACCTCCCAAGTGGTGCTGTTCGTATCGGTTGTAGGAACGGGGAACGGCGTGATGTAATCGCTTGAACCGGACCATGCGGTGGATGCAGTTGTTGTTGTCGTCCACTGCTCATCGGCTCGAATCGGGAAGTCATACACTTCGTTTACAGGGCTGTATGTGTTGGTGATGGTGATGTCACCGAGAATTTGCGCAAGGCTCGAAAGGCCAAATGGGACGAATCGGATGTATAATTCTAAGTCACTTCTCATCGAGGACAAGTCACTGACGCGCAGATATTCCGTTTGTTCAAAAGTGATGTAGACGTTACCGTTGTATCCGTCAAGCGAGACGCCTGATTTGTCAAAGTTGGCTGAAGTCCGTAAGGTGTAGGCAAGCACAGACTTGTTGTCAACAGTCCGTTCGGTGATGGCCATGACTTCAGCCGTAGAATCGCCGTTAATTTCCCCAACAGTCGCTTGGACTCCTGAATCGGTAACGAGTTTTGTTGGATCGAAAGTCCCTGCATAAATCCATTTGTCACCAACTTTCCATGTTGGTACATCACTCGCTCCTGGATTTTCAACTGAAAACTGGGGCGGATGTTGTTCGACTAACAACGGTTGGGTAAGCAGCGGTTGAGTGGTCGCCAGACACAGCAGAGCTACAAGCATCAAAGGAGATGCCAAGCGGAGCGAGGGTGTGCCCATGTTGGGCCACACTCGCAATAGGACATCAAGACTTCTCTTGACCTCATTGAGAAATTCAAAGAAGGTCTGCCAATTCGTCCTTGATAATTTCGACTGCTTCGAGGATTTCATCCTTGTGACGTGCGCCGGTAATCACCATCTTTCCGCTTCCGAAAATCAAGCAGACAACCTTTGGGTAGTCGAGTCGGTAAATCAAACCGGGGAATTGTTCTGGTTCGTATTCGACCTTGTCAAAGGGCAAGTGGAAGGTGAGGTTGTTGAGGTTGAGTTTACGAGGGACTCCAGCAAGAGGCTCATTGGTGAACTTGTCGTTTCCGTCGTAGTCTTCAGGATAGTGAAGAGCGTAGGTTGCAACCATGTTTTGTACTTCAATTTCCACTTGGTCCAGGTCCCAAGTTTCTATTCCAGCGTCACGTAGATCTGCAATCATTCTCTCGATTCCAGTTTCGATGTTTGCTTCGTCTTTACCACCGGTACAAACTGCACGCCCAGAGCGGAACATGAGGATAGCAAGTTTTGGATCAGTAACACGGTAAACGACACCAGGGAATTGCTCAGGTTCGTATTCGCAGTTGAGCTGGATTGCAATATCCGGCAAATCGAGTTCTTCGGCGACACGGGTGCTCGCTACAACATTCACTACAGTTAGACGTTCTTCATCGGTTGTCATGATAGGCCCATATATAACGACTATATAAAAAGAAGGCAGGCGCCTTACGAACTTTCATGGAGGTAGATGGGGTGCTGCGAGCCATTTTATTGTGCATTGTCCCAAAGAGGCATATTTTCGCAAACATCGATGGTTAAGCCAGCATTACCAAACCTCGAAATGATGCTTCTTCCTCCAGCCAGTTCGATTGCTTCGCTGGTTTGTTTTGGATGCCTTGTGAGGGCAACCATGCACCCGCCTCCTCCAGCACCGGTGAGTTTGGCTCCAAGAGAAGTCGGTGCTGCGGCTCGAATAAGCGTTTCAAGTTCAGGGCAAGAGACGCCAAGTCCTTGAAGCATGATTTGATTTTCAGACATTGCCCTTCCTACTGCTTCAAAATCTCCATCCTTGAGGGATTGAATACCGCGGCGAGCAATCATTCCAATGGTTTGGATCTCTTTGATTCTCTCCGGCTTCGCTTCGATAGCTGCTGCAACTTTAGCGACTTGATTTGATGTGGGGGCATAAACGCCTGTGTTTCCAAGTACCAAATACAGGTCCTCGGCGGATTTAGGCAAATTGACAGAATGAAGATGCCAAGTTCGCTCTCCATCCTCCATCGTCAGTCGTCGAGTGTACAGATAGTCCACATCCGACTCGATAGAATCGCTCAGCAGTACTGCCCCGCCATGGGAGCATGTGGAAGCATCCATCGGGGAAGCACGTCCACCTTGGGATACAGCCTCTACAGCATGCCCCAGCAACGCTGATTCGTCGAGAGAGGCGACTTCTTTGCCGACAATATAGTGGGACCTTGGTAAATCGGTTTGCCGTGCAGAAATTTCACGGTTCTCATTCGTGTACACATCGCTATGTTCCAGGGTACTGGCATATCCTTCCGCCCATGTTTCAGGATTTTGTAAATCGTCAGTCGATGTGTACCAGCGCCCGCGAGCACAACGCAAAGCAGCGCTTGCAGCAACAGAAAGAGCGGCTGACGAACCAAGTCCAGAAGCAGGTGGGATATCTCCAGTCACTTGGATTGTTAGGCCGGGTGCACTTTGTGATGTCTGCCACAGTCGATTACGTAGAGCCTGAACGTGTGGATGTTTCTTTGGATCAAATTGCATGCCGCCAATTTTCCAAGGCGTTTCTCCGGCTTTGACCGATTCGAACGTCACGGAAATGCGTTGCTCAATCGCCACAGCAACCGCCGGTTCGCCATAAACTACTGCGTGTTCACCGAACAGAATACACTTCCCAGGTGCGCTTGCTGTAACTCGACCCATGCTGTCCCCTTCGTGTTCACGAGGGACCTTCGCTTCATATCCCTTGTTCTCAGTTCACTGTCGATGAACAAGAATTGTCGGTGCATTGAAGGGATGAACGCGTCTGCCATTCTTTAGGGGAATGCTCCCTTGAGGTGAGTTACTATGGAACATCCGTTAACAATGAGCTATGGACCAGTCTCTGGATGGATTCTCCTTTTGCTTCTTGGAGGCATTTCTGGCGGCTTCTTCCTTTATCAGGTTGTCAAGGCTTCCCGTTTGGTCCTCAAAGGGGCACCAGACAACCGCTTTGACAACTGGGGGGCTCGAGTTTTAGAAGTCCTCACCGGCTGGCTTGGACAAAAGAAAGTTCTGAAAGATCGAGTTGCTGGAGGTATTCACGTCCTCATGTTTTGGGGCTTCCTCATGCTTTCAACAGATATGTTTGACTTGGCAACAGCGAATTGGTTCTCTCACAATGTTCTTCCAGAACTCCTACGAGGCCCTTGGAACCTTATTGTGGAAACAGGGTACACGATTGCTCTTGTTGGCTGTATGGCAGCGTTGACTCGCCGTGTAGCATTCACTCCAGAGAAACTCAAAGGAAAGTCGCAACTTGAAGGCAACGCGATTTTGTTGCTCATCATGACCATCACGGTCACGTCTTTCTTTGTGGAAGCCGGCGAATCAACGGTTTCATCAACATGGGAGCCAATCGGTTACTGGGTTGCATCTACCATTGTTCCAACGACGGCCCTTGTCGTTGGTGCTTACTGGATGCACATGCTTGCCATTTCGACCTTCTTGTTTTTGATTCCTCTTTCGAAGCACATGCACCTGGTCATGGCTTTCCCGAATGTGTTCTTCCACGACATGCGTCCAATGGGTACAATGGAGCCGCTGGCTCGAGGCGAGGACGGTAAGGCAGTTTCCCTTGAAGAACTCGACATCGAATCCTTTGGTACGGTCAACTACACGGACTTGACATGGCGCAATCTCATCGACGGTTGGGCCTGCACCTCATGTGCTCGCTGTCAAGACGTCTGTCCCGCTTATGCATCTGGCAAAGCACTCAATCCAATGCAAATTATCCACGATGTTCGTCACTATGCTAACGACAATTCAACAGCACTTCTTGCTGGTGAAACTCCAGCACAGGACATTATTGCTCGGTTCGGTGAAGACGCTATTTGGGCGTGCACCACCTGCCACGCATGCGTCGAAGCTTGTCCGATTTACATCGACCATGTTCCAAAATTAACCGACGCACGCCGCCACCTCATGATGGAGCGGATGGAGTTTGACGAATCCGTAGAGGATACCGTCATGCCACTCATGGCTACCATCGAAAACTTGGAGTCCGATTCGAATCCGTACGGTTTGCCTGCTCACGAGCGTGGTGACTGGGCTGCTGATTTAGACGTCAAGGTTGCAGAGCCTGCTGAATACATCTACTTCGCCGGATGCGCTGCTTCGTTCGATGAGCGCAACAAAAAGGTGGCAAGAGATACCATCAGCATCATGAAAGAAGCCGGATTGGATGTCGGAATACTCGGCATGCAAGAAGGCTGCAGTGGTGATGCTGCTCGGCGTGCGGGTAACGAATACCTTTTCCAGATGCTGGCAGAAACCAACCTCGAAACGTTCGAAGAAATCGGCGTCAAAAAGATTGTCGCCTCGTGCCCACACTGTTTCCATACCCTCGGAAAAGAATACAAAGACTACGGCGGAGAAGATATTGAAGTCATGCACCATTCACAACTCATTAGCCACTTGCAAAATGAAGGAAAGTTACCGCAACCGAAACACGACGGTTCAGTGACCTATCACGATCCGTGCTATCTCGGACGTATCGGTGGCGAATTGGACGCACCTCGAGATGCAATCGGTGGCGTTGCTGTCGAAGCTGAACGGCACGGCAAGGACTCGTTCTGTTGCGGTGCAGGTGGGGCTCAAATGTGGATGGAAGAGCACGTTGATGATGACCATGACCGTGTGAACATCATTCGTTCAAAGGAACTGGCAAAGACCGGTGCCGAAACCGTTGCAGTCGGTTGTCCATTCTGTTCGACCATGGTCACAGATGGACTCAGCGCTATTGGTTCGGAAATGGAAGTCAAGGATATCGCAGAGATTGTCTGGGAACAAATCAAGGCCAACGATGCCGCAATCGAAGCCAAAAAAGCGGAAACCGTTGACGCTTGAGCAACCGCTGAGGTGGCACCGTGAGTGAGCACTTGTCACACAGCGCTCTTCTTGCTTGGTACGCTGAATCGAAGAGAGACTTACCGTGGCGACACACCGATGACCCGTGGAAAATTCTTCTCTCTGAAATCCTCCTGCAACAAACTCAGGTGAGCAGGGGGATACATTACTGGCAGAAATTGGTGGAGCGATTTCCAACACCTCAATCAATGGCGGATGCTGAAGTTGACGAAGTTTTGCATCTCTGGCAGGGTGCAGGTTACTACAGTCGAGCCCGCCGTCTACACGCTCTTTCCATTCAGGTGTGCTTGTCAATTACGGAAGGTGGATACGACGGTAATTTACCGCTGACTGCGCCTGAATTGCTTACCTTGCCCGGAGTTGGACCTTACACCGCTGCAGCCGTTGCCAGTATTGCCTACGGAGAACCCGTTGCGTGCGTTGATGGAAACATTCGACGTGTCATGGCTCGTCAATCAAAACGCCTTGATCCATCGCTGAAAGAAGTAGAAGCCTGGGCCAATAAAGTACTCTATCGAGACGATGCAGGTGATTGGAATCAAGCCCTCATGGAACTTGGAGCAACCGTTTGCACACCAAAGCGTCCACTGTGTGGGCAATGTCCAGTTTCCTCCTCATGTGCGGGAAAAAGTTCGCCTCTTCTCTTCCCTCAACCAAAGAAAACCAAGCGAAAGCGACTTGACCTCAAATGCACCCTTCGTTTTGACGCAAACGGGTTGCCCGAATTAGTGCAGCGAGGCGATGATGGTATTCTTGCTGGAATGTGGGGTCCACCAATGGGTGATGCCATCGATGTAACTGGTTTGGAATACGTTGGGATTGTGGAACACACGCTTTCTCATCGTGACATTTTTGTTGAAGTGTGGCATGGTTCATGTCCACGAGGTACAGAACCATCAACGGTGGCACTTTCCTCACTTGACCGAAAAATCCTAGCTTTAGGAGGGGAATAAATGCATATTCTGGTTGTTGACCTACTCGCTGAACGCCAAGGATTTGGTCGCGCAGGAGTGGAAGAAATAACATCGTATTTCGACCAGCCACGAATCTCTTTGTGGTCACCGCATACTTCTCAGCGCGTTGATTACGGTTTTGGCACTGTAGTGGATTCACCTGTTGAGGCCGACCTCATCGTCATTACTGGTTCGAATCATAATGTTTCGATGTGGGAACCATGGATGGACGAAGTCGCACAACTCATTCGAGAGACTCAATCACCGATGATTGGGATTTGCTTCGGCCATCAAATCATTGCTGCAGCACTTGGAGGCAAGGTCATTCGAGCAGAACATCCATCTTCCTTTGTGGGTGATGTACAGTATACAGACGGGCAAACAGCAAGGGCCCTTTTCACCCATCAAGACCACGTGATTGATGCCGGTGAAATGGAGATCATCGGTTCCGCAGAACATTGCCCGATTGCAGTCTGCCGTCATGCGAATCGACCGATTCTTTCCGTACAATACCATCCTGAAGCAGTTGCCCGTGTGTTAGAACAAGCGTTGCACTTCGGCGAGATGTCACCAGATGAACGCCAGCAGTATCAAATGGATGATTCATTGATTAACACGGCCGATGCGTTGCTGCGACCGATTGGAATCGTTGATTAATTCCTTTGGAAATCTCTACCAATCGAAGCAAGCGTGACCATCAAGCCTACGATGAGGAGGTATTCGGCGGGTGCTGCAATGTTTATGGCAGGTTGAATTTGGTTAAGTATCTCGAATTGGGGGTTTTGAAGACTCAAACTCTCTCTTTTCCAGAAGACATATACTCCCACCGAGAGGTTCATGACAAGAATTCCAAGGCCGGTCATCCACAATCCAGCTTTGCGTAGTTTTGAGTCGGGGGATGCATCGTTTGAATGCATTTTATGCATTGATGCTCCCCAAACAAACCCGCCAACAAACACGAGAATTGTCGTGATGATGTGGAGCACGAGTGCATCGTATATGCTTGCAAAAGCGAGGACAGACAGCGATAGGCCCGATAAGATGCCAGAAGAAAGCGATATCCTGTTCCATTTGGAATCTTGTTCTTCAACCATGAGGCTAAATCGGTACGCAAGAATACAAATTACAAGGCCCGTTATTGCTAAACCAGTGGTGAATACCACGCTCTGAGGTCCCGGATAATCCGATTCCGATACAAAAAAGGGGATTGCTCTGGCATTGCCGCTGAATGCGTGAATCGACATGGAGGTCATGACAGTCGTAAGGGGGAGAAGCCATCCAAGTCGAATGAGCATTGAATCGGCCACTTCGATTCCAGCGATTTTAATCCCGTTTTTCGTATTCAAACTCACTGTAAGAATTCCTCCACAGTATCTTGAATACAGGTTTCAAATGATTCCCACTCGATTCCGAGGACGTCCGTGGCCTTCTTCGATGAGAAATCAGCATCGCCTTGGAAATAGCCTTTGACAGCTTTGCGGGTCATGCGGCGTTGTGCTCCAAACAGACCCATCAGCCAATCCTGAAACACGACGATGAACATCAGGGAACGGGGAATTGCTCTACGAGATGCCTTGGTATGTGGGTATTGATTTTTAATCGCCTTGCAGACTTCGGCAATGGTTTTATTTTTGTGCGGTGCTACGATGAATCTCCCTTCTGCTTCTTCGATTTCATAGGCAAGTCGGTGGGCTTTTGCCACATCGCGGACGTGGACAATTGGAATTGGTATTTTTGGAACAACAGGGAACTTGCCTGCCATGGCATCGGGGAAGTAGTCGACGCTTGGTGTCGGTTTGACAAATCCGCCTCCCAATACGCCCCCTGGATTGATGACTCGTAAATCGAGCCCGAATTGTTCTGCCAACTCCCAAGCCCGCTTTTCGGATTCAGTTTTGGCGATGGTGTAAGGTGAGTAACTTCCGTTTTGCCAATCTTCTTCGGTCTTTTCACGGCCTTTGGGTGTGCTTCCAATCGCAGCTACACTCGAGGTGTAGATGATGCGAGGAATCTTTGCTTCATGGGCAGCATGAAGTAAATGCGTAGTTCCTTTCACGGCCGTATCGATGATGATGTCTGCCTTGTCCGAGTTTGAATAGACTGTGGCGGTATGGAACAGTGCGTCGCAACCAGTAATCGCCTCAGTCCATCCATCCGCATCCAGAACATCGGCTTGAATCAATTCTAATTGCGCTTCACAGTTCAACTCAATGGCATGTTGTCGAACATGGTCGACCTTCGACGGATCATCTAAATCTCGTACGGTTCCGATGACGTGGTATCCATGTTCAAGTAAATCTCGAACAATGTTGTTACCCACGTGGCCGTTAACTCCAGTGACAAAAATCTTCTTTGACGGCATTGGCTTGAGTCCAACCATGTACCTCGGACAAGAGATTTGAACTTAACTTTGAAGTGAGGTTGTTCACACCGTAGGTTGAATCACATGCCAATTCGCTTGCACGACACTCGAAGGAGAGACAAAGTCGAATTCTCGACTATGGAACCAGGGAAAGTTTCGATGTATGTGTGCGGAGTGACCGTTTATGACCGATGTCACCTCGGGCATGCGCGTTGTTACCTCGCTTTTGATTTGATTCATCGTTGGCTTGAAAAATCAGGATACGATGTTCATTATGTTCAAAATTTTACCGATATTGATGATAAAATTATTCAAAGAGCCAATGAGACGGGCGGCGATTGGAAAGCGTTGGTGGATGAGAACATTGCAACCTACTACGAAGATATGGATGCGTTGAATATTCTTCGAGCCGATGATTATCCTCGCTGTACAGATTACGTCGACGACATGATTCGTATCACGCAAGACCTCATCGACAAAGGACACGCCTACCAAACCGATGAGGGCGTCTACTTCCATATCGATTCGGCACCTGAGAAATACGGCGCACTCACCGGTCAGAACATCGAAGCAGTTCGTTCGGGCGCCGGTGGTAGAGTTGGAGCCACTGGTTCAGCAAAGAAAGATCACAAGGACTTCGCTTTGTGGAAGGCGGCCAAACCCGATGAGCCTACTTGGGATTCTCCATGGGGCCCGGGTCGGCCGGGATGGCACATCGAATGTACCGCCATGTCAATGGATTACTTTGGCGCACAATTTGACATTCATGGAGGCGGGCACGATTTACGATTCCCTCACCACGAGGCAGAGATTTTCCAAGGGGAATGTCACACGGGCTGCAGTCCCGTTGTTCACCATTGGTTACACAATGGTTTTGTCAACATCGATGGAGAAAAAATGAGTAAATCATTGGGTAATTTCTGGACCATTCGAGATATTTTAGAGAAAGTTGATGCTATGGTACTTCGATTCTCACTCATTAACGCTCACTACCGCTCTCCAATCGACATGAACGAGACCATACTCAAAGATGCAGAAAGAAATTACAACCGTTTGTTGGAAACATACGTGAGCGTTTTGAAAGTTTCATCCAGTTCCCCAAATCCTGTCGACCTTCCTCATGCTGACATCACGAGTCAGCAACCCCTTTCCCGTTCATTGGGACTTCTTGAGAAGATGGGTGAAGGTTTTGCTCAAGCCATGGATGATGATTTCAACAGCCGTGATGCCATTGGTAAAGTCCTCGGCGCCGTACGGCAAATGACGAAAACGATGGACAGCGGTCTAGATCAAACGGACCGACACGCGTTTTCTCACTATGCCGTCGATTGGTTGGAAGAAACTGCAGGAGCAGTGCTTGGTGTGCTCCCTACACGGGAGATGGCACTCGCAGAACCTGTAGAAGACCCTCGAAGGGCAGAGGTCGCTGACCAGGTTGAACGGTTACTTATCGCAAGAACAGAAGCACGTTCGTCCAAAGATTGGGGGAAAGCTGATGAGATTCGAGACCAACTCAAGTCGATGGGCGTAGTTGTCACTGACGCACCTGAAGGCCCGTCATGGGCGCTTGAGTGAACTTCACTCTTCTTCGCTTCCAGACCAAAACGGTGCTGCATCTGCAGGCGGTGGTGCTGGTACAAATCCGGTTTCTTTGGTTACAGTCTTGGTTGCACCGTCGAGTGAATCATCGTCCCACATCTTCTCAATGAGAGCCTCTTGATTCAAATTAAGTTCGTCGCCTCCATTCCGGCTGAGGAAAAATAATCCGCCTGCTAGAACGGCAAACACCCCGATGAGGAGGTATTTTGCGTTGCTTTCATCTGAATCACCTGAGGTCGAATCAGCTGTCGTATCACCCGAATTATCGGTAGAGTCTGTGTTGTCAGTTACGTCGGTGTTTCCGGTATTATCGGTGTTGTCGGTTCCGTCGGTGTTTCCGGTATCATCCGTGTTGGCGTCGTTGCCACCGGTGTTGGCGTCGTTGCCACCGGTGTTCCCGTTGTTGCCACCGGTGTTTCCGTCGTTGCCGCCGGTGTTTGCCGGGTCGGTTGTCAAATCCACGTTGACACCATTCCGGTCTCCGTCTGCGTCCATTGAGATGTCGTAGTAAGCGTAGAGTTTGGACAGGTCAATGTGGGTGTTCGCCCATGAGGAGCGGTTGATGACGTCAAAGTAACGTTCATCTCCAGTGGTGAAAATTGGGTCAACGGTGACGCTCTTCAACTGAGAAACTCCAGTGTTAGCTGCGTTCTTTCCGTCGAATTCTGTGTCGAGGTATGCTTGAACATCAGCATCGGTTTCCCAGGCGACGTTATCGGGCGCAGACCAGTGTTGGCGAATGTCTGAGACATCGTTTCGCATAGCCATGGCCATGCCGGATTCGATGCTTTCCCATGTTTGAGAGCCGTCGACTTCAGACAATGAAGTGACGTCAATAGCCTTTGAGACACCGCCGCCGTTGATTGGCTCCCAATCGTCTTGGTTGATGGTGGTCATGATATCGGTGTCTCCAAAGACAGCCTTTCCTTGAACAACGGTAAGTCGTACATCCGCATCAATCGCTTCAATCAAGTTTCGGTAAGGGTCGTCGTGGAAGGTATCCATGACAACAAGATCAGCGTACATTCCTGCCTTGAGTTGCCCAACAAAGGGATCCCAATTTGCTGCTTTAGCGGGGTTGCTGGTGACCATTGCAGCCAGTTCGTAGTTTGTGAAATATGAATCCATGACTTCTTGATTCCACAGGTCAGCCACTTTGAGTTCATGCAGGTTGTTCTTCGAACCGCTTGGACCCCAGTCTGGCGCTAGAGATATGGTGACGCCTGCAGCATCTGCGGCCCGGACATTGGTCGTGTTACCGTAAAGGAGGAGGTTTGAAATTGGCGACCATACCAAATCTGCTCCGACGGTTGCCATCTTGTCGAATTGAGGGCGGTCAAGTGCTGTCCCGTGAATGACAACGGTTTCATCCATGATGAGTCCCTTGTTCCAAAGAGCGTCAAATTCGGACTTACTGCTGCTGTCCACACCTTCCGCCAAATGCACGAACCAAGCGTTCAATGAGCCTGATTGATTTTGAGAAATCAGATGGCTTCCAGTGTAGTCGTCATCAGCAGCACCGCACACAGCACAGGTTGAGATGCCATCTTGTCCGAAGTTGTACAATTCGACGTTGCGAGCCAACATGCTGTCCCATGCGGATGTTCCTGAACCTGGTGAGCCTTGAATTGCAGTCACGCCACCTGCTACGGCTTGTACTTCTGCATACTTCATTTGTTCACTTGCCATTCCCCAACGGCTGTTTTGTTGAATGTTGTTTTTCATCCAAGTGATACTTGGGCCGTAATCGTAGTTGTTGCCCCATTGGTATCGGTTGGTGTATCCACCTTCGTCTGAGCGTTGACTTTCACTCAAATGGACATTGAAGTCCCACAGTGGGATGTGGTTGTAGTGGACGTGATTATGCAAGTCAATAAGTCCAGGGTAGATTGTGCCGTTGGTTTCGATAATGACTGCGTTGGTAAGGTCTGCATTGACCGGGACAGAGGAACTCGATGACCAAACTGCTTCGATCATACCATCTCGGACCAGGACATTGCCTTGGTTCATAACGCTGTTTTCACTTTCCATGGTGACAACACGCCCTTTGAGAATGAATGCATCGGAACCTGCTTCTGGAACTCTGTAACAATTGACGATGTTCAGTGCAACGGTTGAATCTGGATCGTTTGGACCCCATCCAGGCGATGGGTCAACTTCCACGGCATTGCCAGAGGAATCAATCTCAATCGAGTTGCCGTAAAATCCGAATTCTTTTGGAATCGTCATTGAGTTCGCAAGTGTGTTTGAGGTGTCGGTAATCGAAACAGTTTCTTCGTCAAAATAACTCAGGACGATGTCGGAATCCGCACTGAATACAACGATTCTTTGGTCGGGGTCAATGACGGTATTCCAGGCGAGTTGGCAAGGCGGACTGCCCGAGGTTGAACTGAGTACCCAATCCGATACATTCACTGGGGATGAACCGGTGTTCCATATTTCGATAAATTGGTCGGAATACTTGCCATAGTCTCCATCGTTGTTCCAATCAACAGCGTTGTAGATGTTCGCATTGGTAGCGTTGGATTTCAGTTGGTTTGGGCTTCTGAAGAGTTCAGATACGACAATGTCGGAATTTCGGGCATCAACTTCGGCGATATTCATCGGTTCAAAGGGTTCCGGAGTCGAAGGAATCAGTGGTGCAAGGAACAGAACGAGAACAAGAAGCGTCGTCAGTTGGGCTAGGCGCATACATTGGCGTTCCGCAGTGAGCACATGAACTCGTCGCTTTGATGGCTTGGAACAAATATGTTGAAATAGCGCCGATTTTAGAAAGATAATATGGCCACAGTAGAGATTTTAGAACCAAACTTTTCCGACATCATCGACAATAATTCACTGGTACTGCTCGACTTTTGGGCGGAATGGTGCGGGCCTTGCAAAGCCTATGGACCGGTTTATGAGCGAGTTTCAGAGGATTTCCCAGACGTCGTTTTTGGTAAAATCGATACTGAAGCTGAACCTATGCTCGCTCAATCGTTTAACATTCGTTCGATTCCAACTACGGTTGCTTTCAAAGACGGAATCGGCGTTTTCATGCAACCAGGGGCTCTTCCAGAAGATGCTCTGCGCGACTTGGTGGTCAAACTTGGAGAATTGGACATGGATGAAGTCCGTGCCGAAATGGAAGCACAAAAATCTGCACAAGATGCAGAATCCGAGTGATTCCAGCCGATTCAAACAGCCGGTGTGTTCAAGAAACATACCCTGTCCCGTTGTACTATGAACTTCCGCCCGTGGCTGATTTTGTTCGTTATGACGACCACCAGTTTGTCCGGATGTTTCGGCGAACAGCAGATTGACGATGGTGGCATAGAGACATCGTACGATGTTTATCCCGAGCCATGGGAACGCACTCAAATGCAGTACGATGATTCAGATATTTATTCCCGTGTAACGCAAAACGGCTCATACTCCATCGATACGGTACAGTCGGTCTATGTTGCAGTCCCAAGCATTACCGCTGCGGACGGTGGCTCAGGCTTGACCGGCGGCGCTGAAGTACACCTCGGACTTTGGATGCCGGTGATTGAAGGCTGCGATTGGACAGCAGCTAACCTTTCAGCGGAATGTCAAGTCCCAGTGATCGCTGAAGTCGGACCGTACTACAACGACGGAGATGTTGACGCTCTCACTCCAGCCGACCGACTTGGTAAGTTCCTCATCGAAAACTATGTGCCTCACGGATACGGAGTTGCACAAGTTTCAGTGTTCGGCACCGGTGAATCAAACCACTGCATGGACCTCATGGGGACCGATGAGCAACGCGGAATAGATGCTGCTGTGACGTGGCTTGGAACTCAACCATGGTCCAACGGTAAAGTCGGAATGATTGGGAAATCTTACGATGGCTCCACACCTTGGCAAGCCGCTACGTTCGGCAATCCTCATCTTGCTACCATCGTCCCTATGTCCGGTCTCATTGGAGTCCACGAACTCATGTGGCGTAACGGGAGTATGGAAGCGCGTGGCATGATCATGCACAACGGCGTATACGGCTCTTTTGGCGTAGACGGTGATGCAGAAGATCCTGAGAATCTTTGTGAAGGCTATCTTGAAGGCTACATCAATGGACCAGCAGCATATCTTTCTGGCGGTATGGTCGACTATGCAGGCAATACCTACTGGACTGAACGTTCGTTCCTTGACCGAGTTGTCGAGAACTATCAAGGTTCGATTTACATCATCCAAGGCATGCAAGATTGGAACGTCGATCCGCACATGGCTTTCCCGACGCACCAATTGGTCGAAGCAGCCGGAATTGAAACCAAAACGCTCGCAGGACAATGGGCCCATGATTATCCAGACCGGAAATCGGGGCATGAGGCTCTTCCATCCGGCGAAGGTGCTGAGGCTTACCCATACACATTACGCTGGGATTGGGCCGATGAAATGCTCTACTGGTTTGACTGGTACCTCAAGGGCGAGGGCCGTGCTCCGACCTTGGGAGTTGAAATGCAAGACAACCGAGGTGGCTGGAGATTTGAAACCACTTATCCGGCTGAGGATACGTTCTACATGGAAATCGGTGCTGCTGACATGAACCCAAGCGGTGCTTCGATGGTTACGACTACAGAAACCATTACCCTTTCTTACGGTCCTTTCGAAGAGGATGTTTACATCGCTGGTATGCCAACGTTCCACATTCCAATCACCACACACACAACCAACGGCGCTCATGCTTATCTGGAAATGAGCGATGAATCTGGAATGCGTCTTGGACATGCAGTCATGGATTTCCGATTCGCTGACGGTGGTCGTGATGGCGATGTTGCACTCGGTGCATTTGTTTCGGTGACTGGGCTAATGGAATTCATGCCAATGGATATCTTCCTCTCGGCTGGTGAATCCATCCAAATCACCATGTCCCAAACTGGTCAAGACTACGTTCCTTCGCCAGGCGCGCTTGGTGGTTATTCAGTAAATTGGGCTGGAGCAACGCTCACCTTGCCGTTGGTAAACCGGACATGTGCTGACCTTTTCCAAGCTCCAATGCACGAGTATTCGATGGATGCAGCGCGTTTGTGCTGATCAATCGAACATAGTTAGAATATCACGGAACAGCGTTTGGGCATGCCCTTCGCTTCGCTCTACCAATCGCTTGACAATCAATTCAGGCGTCGAACGGGCGAGATGATTCCGCTTCGGTGTTCGGTCGACCATCAGTTCTAAATTGGCATCTAAGCCTGTAGCCTCTATGCCATCGACTCTCAAATCGTTGCGTCCTGTAGCCTTCAGTATTGCAGGCGCAAGGTGAGTGACCAGCATCATTGTCGTATCGTCTTGGGCCTCCGCAGCAAGCAGCATGCCTGCAATGATTCGAGCACCAGCGCCAGGCTCAGTGATTGCTTCCAGTTCATCTGCAAGAATCAGTTTTGGCGTTGGGTCACTGACTACATTGGCTAATTCGACCAACGTTTGTTCCAGCGCACCAGCGCTTTGAGTACCCCCTGCTTTTGCAAGAATGTGCATGGCATCGACCTGTCCAACACGCGCAGAAAGGGCCGGAACTGGCAATCCCATGTGTGCAAGAATGCACGTGTGTGCAAGCAGTTCGAGAAGTGTAGTTTTACCACCGGAATTGGCACCTGTGAGGAGGGCAAGTGATTGTTGATCACCGCTCTCACCAGCGTTTCCTATTCCGTAGGTGACCGGGTCAGGCTCACATCCAAGCAACAGATGCCGTCCTTCTTCAATGTAGATTCCATGTTCTACAAATTCGGGAAGTACACATTCCCTCGCCTTGGCCCATAGGGCGATGCAAACCCATTGGTCAAATCCGATAAGAGCGCGGACCGCATCTTCACAGCGAGAACGGAGTGGGCCAAGTTTCTGTGCGAGCATGAGCATGTGTTCAGTTTCGCCCGTCTTGAGTTTCTGCTCGAGAGACTGGTCGATTTCATCGATGACTTTTCTGTTGATTTTAGCAGGCCACTGGGTGGCAAAGATGTCGTATGGGCACCGGACTCCCGTGCCTTCCAAAGTTTCAACCATGGATTGTTTTGCCTTTTGCATGGCTTCAGTGATGACATCACTGGTGGCTTCCTGTAATTTTCTTTGAAAAGCTGCTCCGTCTGAAAGTGCTTCAAGAAGTTCGGCACCACTCAAGTTCATTTTCGCATCATCCATGGCTTGCGCCACTTCATCGTTGACCTGCCCTTCCAGTCCTTTAGCGACTTTCCACAGCGTGTCTTTCACTTCTGCAATGGTCTCGAGATCACCTTGGTCATCTATACTTTCGAGTATCTCCGGCAAGTGTTCAAGGCCTGTAACAAGTGAGAACAGTTCATCGATGAAAGGGTGAGACTCTGTGGATTCACGAGCCATTTTCACGACGTCCGATACAACGGTTAGTGTGCGAAGGTTTTGGCGGAACCAATCGATGGTTCGCTCAGGTAGAATCAGTTCACTCGAGGCTCCTTTCGGAAGAACAACCCACCCATCCGGTGCTTCATCGGGTGCTCCTGAACCAATCCAAGTTACCGATTTGAATACGGTATAATCCTTCCAAGTTTCTCCTTCACCAGGCTGCAAGACTCTGCACCACTTCTTGAAACCGTCCAACGGTTCTTTGCTAACAACGACTCGCTCATAGCGCTCGTTGGCGAATCTGGTTTGTCGTAGGTTGTGGAACAGTCCAGAAAGGGTAACCATTCGTTCATGATGTTGACTTTGAAAGTGCATGGAATGGCTGACTTTGAGTCGACGTTCCGCAGGGTTTTCAACGGGCATCAACAGTTGCATTCTCTCTCGAGTTGCAGCACATGAAGCAAATGTAACAATGTCCTGCAGCAGTGCACGATGGAGTTTTTCCGCCTCCTTTGTAGCGAGGAAGGAACCCGATTGTCCAGTGATCATACGTGCAAGATTCAGCGCTCTTTTCGGTGATACTCCATCGATTTCAGCAATTCGGGCAATGTCGCCCGACTTTAACGATGCAATCGCTTCTTCTTCTCCACCGAAATGTTCAGTGATTTTTTGGGCAAGCCGTTCGCCAACACCCGGCAGTTTACTCAGAACCATGCGTACCATCGTTTGTCAAGGGCTTTTGAGGATATTGCTCAAACGGCATCTCAATCCTCGAATTTCCGGGAACGAACTCTACAGGTCAACTGCTCGTTAACCTCAAAAGACAGTGTCCATACGAAGTACTGGTGCACAGGATTGGATCAAGACGGTTCTGACGGTCAAAAACGCTCGATGCTCGAGTTCAACATCGTGCTGAGTTCAGTTGTTGCCGTTTCTCTCGTCTTCCTTTTTGTTTCCGCAGTCTACAGTGGTGCGGTTATCGAAATCGTTGAAGATGAGGACCAATTATCCACTGTCCGTGTTCCAGTTTGGGAACGCAACACCTTGCCTTATCAGACCGATGGCGAGTTTGGAGTGGCCCTTGAAGTTGGACCGTATGAGTTGCTACCAACCGAGAACGAATGGAGTTCAACTCACCATTTTGTCGAGTACGCTCTTCCGATTGAGGAAGGCGGTGCTGCCCCTGACGATGCTGTCATCAGTCTCGCTGTTTGGAGACCAAATGTTCCTGATGGCGTTCAAGTTCCAGTGATTGCTGAATTTGGACCCTATTTCCAAGAAGCATCGGTTGAAACGCCGAGCATCGAAGTTCCGGGCACATGGCTTGGTCAGATGATTATTGACCAGATCCTTCCGCACGGCTTTGCATTCGCCCAAGTGTCCGTCTCCGGCACAGGACGTTCGAACCACTGCATGGATTTGATGGGCAACGCTGAGCAACTTGGCAACGATGCAGCTGTACGATGGCTCGCAGAACAGAATTGGTCGAACGGCGCAGTTGGGATGATTGGAAAATCATACGACGGCAGCACACCATGGCAAGCAGCCATGTTCGGTGCTGAACACGATTATCTCAAGACCATTGTACCTATTTCAGGATTAATTGGGGTCAAGGAATTGATGTGGCGCAACGGTTCTTCCGAAGCGAGAGCCCCCATTATGCACAACGGCGTTTACGGCTCATATGGACTGGATGGCGACGAAGAGGATTATCAAAACCTCTGTCCAGATTACATCATTGGCCCCGGTACAGGAGTTTCTGCGTACATGTTCGGCTCGGAAGTTGCCGGTGATTACTGGGCTGAGCGGTACTTCCTTGAACGGGTATTGGACAATTACGAAGGCAGTGTTTACTTGATTCAAGGTATGCATGACTGGAACGTCGACCCGCACATGGCGGTCCCGACGATGAATGCTCTCAAAGACGCTGGAATCGATGCGAAGGGATTGTTTGGCCAGTGGGACCACGACTATCCAGACCGCCCTGTTCAGTTGGATGACCGTTCTGACTTAGGCGGGCGTGGCGGGGAAGCGTTCCCGGAGATGATTCGTTATGATTGGATGCAAGATTTACTCGAATGGTTCGACTTCTATCTGCGAGATGTTGGTGAACAACCAGGTCTTTACATCGAGATTCAGTCAAATCAAGGCTCATGGAGGCTTGAAGACAGGTATCCTCCAAGCGACACGGTCGAAATGACCTTTGATTTAGGTGGCACAATGGACAACATTGGAGGAGGGACAACCGTGTTCCCCGATGCCAATACTGGGCCGGTTTGGCAATCTGCTCCACTTACAGAAACCATGTATGTTGCAGGAACTCCTCGACTGCATGTGGACGTCACCACAGCAACCGTCGGTGGGCAATTGTATGCTCTGCTCGAAGAATGTGATGATTCGAACAATTGCATTCACATCGGACATGCGATTATGGATTTGCGATACCACGCTGGCGGTGATGATATTCAATCATGGACACCTGTAGTTGAAACAATCAATGCAAAGATGGAGTTCATGCCTTTGGATGCGGAGATTCCTGAAGGCCATACCTTGCGACTGAGTCTACTTTCAACGGGTGAAGATTACTTGCCAGCAAGCACCTCCTCCGCCGTGTTTGTCCAAGAAGGGGAATCCTCGACGCTCCAAATGGATACGTTCATACCTGCCGATCGAATTTATTTCACGCCACCAGAATGTTTTCACGAGCGTTGCATCACCGGAGAATAAATCTCTCTCTCATTTGGTGAAACGCCTGGTAAGGTAAAATCCTGCAAGAGCAGCTAATCCGAAAGAACCGGTTTCTAAGAGCGCATTCAGCATCGAATCAGCTTGTTGAACCAAATTGGTTTCTTCCAATAATCCGAACGTTAGTCGATGCCAGTCTACGATGACTATTCCTCGTGTTTCAAGCCATTTTAACAGTATGAACTGAATGGCAAACAAGAACTTAATCATGTTACTTGCAATCTTGAAAAGGAAGGCTGCTAGAACACCCAGCACGAGTCCTTGCAGAGCAGAATTACTGAGTTCAACCGCTTCAATCATGAAATTAAATTAATCCGGAGGTTCATGTTGTTTTCGCATGGTGGTGCTTTCACGAAGAATACGGTAATTCAAGTTCGACCGCAAACAACGGATCGGGGTCGGTCGAATCGTGGTACGCGACTACAACTCCACCGTCGTTGAGGATACCGAGCGAAGCGAAGTCGAAACGGATATCGTTTCCTGCCCCTGAGGTTGAGTCAAGGTCGCCTTGACCGAGGTAGGTCATTGAATCTGGCGACATATCTTCTGAGTATCCACGTACGTGATACACCATGTCAATGTCCGGTCCACCAGTGCTTTGGTATCGAATATTCAACACGAACAGGTCCAATTCGCCGTTGGCTTGGAACTCCCATTCTTCAATAGATGACGATACTGAACTCATGTCATAGGTTTGGTTTTGCCATGTCAACGCTCCGTCAGTCGACATATAATGTGTGAAAGTCGTACCTGAGTTGGCAACGCAATGCAGTGTTCCCGCAGAGTCAAAATGGCAGTATTCTGAAGGGAATTGTATTTCCAATTCGTTCCAAGACAAGGTCGTGTCCATGTATGCTGCGTTTCCGTTGTTGTAGTAACTCGGGAATATGAGACCACCGGTTGGCATTGGGAACGCTCGCATTTCCTTGTGGGGCTTGTTGACGTCGTAGTACGAAGTCAGTCCTTCTTCCGTGAAGTTTAGGTCCAGTTCAATTGTAGGGTCGTTTGAATCTCGGCTCGTGAACTGGAACGGTACGTAATTAAGTCCGTCAACGCTTATTTGGCCCCCTGCGTCAAGCGATTGGTGCCAGAAATTAGAGACCACAATACTCGCCCATTCACCGTTTCCGATGGAGGAAGTAATCGGGCCAACAACCTCAACTTGCCAGGATCGGTCATAGAAAGGTTCAGTTAAGCGGTTGTAGCACCATTTCCATTCATCTTCGGATTCATCAAAGAGAATGGCATAGAATTTGTCGATTTTTCCGTCAGCACCGACGTAGGGGAACCACGACATTGAGATGATGTCTCCATTGGTGGCTTGAACGATGCTACCTTCTCCCAGTCCTTCTTGACCTGGGTTTGTTGGGACTGCTGTTACGCATTGCCCTAGAGCAGGAAACACTCCGGGTATGTAGGTGTCCCACGTATGGCCGCGGTCTTCACTGAATACGGGATATTCTCCACCGATGTTGAGAATTTGCCCTTCAATTGTAGTGGCAAGGTAGTGTTCGCAGCAGTTGCCGCCTTTTGATGCATCAAATACCGCCCATGACGTGTTGGTCGTTTCGTTTGTTCGCAGGTCGACGGTAACAAACATGCGAGGATCTTCGTGAGAAACGCTGTCAATCAGTTGGTATGATTCCCAAATCGAGGTCATATCGGAGTCGTTTTCCATCATCTCTTCACCACCGCCAAAACAGCCTGCTAAGACCATTGAGGCGACTAAAAGAACAGAGAGTAGGACCCTTCGCATGAAGAAGCGTAGCGGCACATTGATTTGAAGCCGTCGCTGTGATGAAAGACGGTTTCAGTCTCATTGAACTGTGAACCTAACGGTTGTTCCATCAACCTCAAAGTGTTCAGCATTCGTTCCAACTTCATCCGAATGAGAGTGGAAAATAGCAGCGGCAGCACGTGTTTCAGTGACAATCCATTGTCGGTCTCGTTCGAACATTTCTGGTGCATTTTCAGTCCAAATTTCCAAATCAATGGTCGCTTCAATAGCGAGGTTGAGGTCTTTTCGCATGGCTTGAATTCGGCGAGTAATGTCCCGAGCAAGTCCCTTTGAAAGCAAGTCTGGCGTATCGTTCATGTCGAGGACCAGGCTAATCTGTTGGGCAGCATCACCTTGACCGATGGTAACCGTTGATGCTGCAAACCCTTCTCGCTCGATGCGTCGCACTTCGACATCACTTTCTTCGATGGCGACACCAAGGATTTCACAGGTACCTGCTTGAATGGAGGCCAGCATTGCCGTTGGGTCGTCAGCGTTCTTAATCTCTCCAGCGACAGCATTGATTTCACTGCGTGCTTTAGGTGCCAAAGCACGGAAATTAGGAGCCAGTTCAATCTGTTGGAATCGGTCAAGGTCATTTTCAACTTTGATCGATTCGACGTTGAGTTCTTCGGCTAATATATCATGGAATTCGGCCATGTCGGGGCCAGATACAATCCATCCTTGGGCGCATGGAAGGCGTTGGCGCCGGCCAGCCTCAATACGGATGCGTCGGCCAACTTCAGCGAGTTCACGGACGAGAGCCATCGTGGCTTCGAGTGAGAGATCTTGAGGGGGCAAGTTTGCGGTCGCAACTGCAGCCTCTTCATCCCACTCGTCAGCTGTAGCACCTTCGAGTGAGCCCGGAATGCCGAGCGGCCATGCCGCTTGATGCACCGTTTCTCCAGTTAAGTTCCGGTGAATGACATCGACCATGAATGGACTCACAGGGGCTACCAATCGGCAAACTGTAGTGAGTATCTCGTGAAGTGTGTGTTGGCAAGCGACTTTGTCACTGGTCTCAGCATCGTCCCATAATCGGCGACGGCTGCGTCGGACATACCAATTCGATACATCGTTGACGATGAATTCTTCGAGGTCACGGCACGCCTTGTGGAAGTTCCACTGTTTGAAGTCAGCATGGTACGTGTTGGCGGTGGTTGCCAAACGGGAGAGAATCCATCGGTCAAGCGAAGAGCGAGATGCGATGTCAGAGGTTGATTGTTCAGGGTCGAACCCATCGAGTGCTGCGTAATCGGCGTGGAACTTGTAGACGTTCCATAGCGTCAAGAACATCTTTCCATACGTTTCTCGAACTCCATTCGAGTCGAACTTCAACGGATTCCATGGCGCTCCAGCTGTGACCATGTACCAGCGTGTTGCATCAGCACCTTCACGGTTGAAGTGGTCCCAAGGGTCAACGATGTTGCCGCGAGACTTCGACATTTTCTTTCCTTCTGCGTCGAGAATCAATCCGAGGCTCAAGCAACGCTTGTACGCTGGTTGGTCAAACACCGCCGTTGAAACAGCAAGCAGTGTGTAGAACCATCCTCGAGTTTGGTCGACACCTTCGCAGATGTAGTCGACAGGGAATGAAGCATCGAACGTTTCCTTTCCTTCGAATGGATAATGCCATTGAGCGAAAGGGGCGCATCCCGAATCAAACCAACAGTCCATGACAAAAGGTTCTCTATGCATCGGTTTTCCATGATCTGAAACGAGTGTGTACCCATCGACGACAGGCCGGTGAAGGTCTACATCATCTGGACATTCAGGGTTTTCAAATCCTGCAGCAACGGCTTTTGCCACTTCGCTTTGTAATTCAGAAATAGATCCGATGCACTTCATGTTGCCTTCGTCGTCTCGCCAAACTGGGAGCGGTGTGCCCCAATAGCGTTCACGGGATATGGCCCAATCTTTGACGTTGCGAAGCCATTCACCAAATCGACCTTCACCGACCCAGTCAGGTGCCCATTCAACGCCATCGTTAAACTCCAACAGCCGTTCCTTGACAGCAGTCATTCGAACAAACCATGAATCCATTGCGTAGTAGAGCAATGGATGGTCGGTTCTCCAACAGTGTGGGTAGTCGTGAAGGTAGGATTTTTCTCGGTAAAGCAGTCCGCTCTCAGGGCCTTTTCCGTTGCTTCCACCTTTGGCAGAGAGCAATTCAATGACCGTTTGGTCGCATTCTTTGACGTACCGTCCGTCGAGCTGCGGATGCGTTCCAGCGAGGAACGCACCGTCCATGCCAACCGTGTGGTAAGCGGGAAGACCAGCAGCCATTCCTAGGTTGTAGTCGTCCTCACCGTACATGACTGCGGTGTGCACAACGCCCGTTCCATCGGTCGTGGTGACCCAATCGGCTTCAAGAACGGTCCATGCCGTAGTGGATTCTCCACGTGGGACGGCGTTTGGGAACAATGGCTCATAGGCTCGACCAACCAAGGAAGAGCCAGTGAACTCCTCGATAATTTCGACGTTGTGTCGAAGGACATCCTTCATCAATTCTTTTGCAAGAATCACTTCTTCACCGTCGGATGCACCTCCTGCACCAATCCAGTTTTCTGCTTGTTCTGTAATTCGTACTCGGACATAGGTGACCTCTGGCCCAACAGCTAATCCGACGTTGCCAGGTAACGTCCATGGCGTGGTCGTCCATGCGAGGATGCTTGCATCGTCATCGAGGAGTTTGAATTTAACATAAACAGAAGGTTCCTCGACTTCCTTGTACCCTAAAGCCACTTCGTGACTCGAGTACGAAGTGCCAGTTTGTGGGCAATACGGCAGAACTTTGTGGCCTCTGTACAACAGGCCTTTATCGAACATTTGCTTCATTGCCCACCAACACGACTCGACGTAATTATTGTCAAGCGTGACGTAAGGATTGTCAAGATCGACCCAGTAAGCCATTCGTTCAGTCATTTCTCTCCACGCTGATTCATAGGTCCAAACCGAATCACGGCAGGCCTGGTTGAAGTTATCCATGCCGTAGGCTTGAATCGCTTCATTGGACATCAAATCCATTCGCTTCTGGACTTCGATTTCCACTGGTAATCCGTGGGTATCCCAGCCTCCTTTTCGTTCAACACGGAAGCCTTCCATTGTCTTCCAGCGGCATACCAGATCTTTGTAGGCCCGTGCAACCACATGGTGAATGCCTGGCTTTCCGTTTGCAGTTGGAGGTCCTTCAAGGAAGATGAATGGGGCACCGCCGCCGTTGGAGTCTATGGATGCACGGAATGCTTGTTCTTGCTTCCATGTTTCCAATAACGCAGTCTCGAGAGCAACAGCATCGAGTTCACCTGCCGATTGAGGACGTGCCATAGCCATGCGAGAAGCGTTTTTGTCTTGAACCTCACCCCTCTCAGAGGTCGCATCTTGAGTTTCTTTTGACCTCGATTTCAAAGCATGCCGTCGAAAGGCGGTAGGGTATGTTTCAAATCGTTAGACCGCTACGGATTGTTGATGTCGGCAGGGTATCGTTCAAAATTGCTCTGTTTTCTCATATTGTTTCTGATGTTAACCGGCCCACTGAGTACGTTCCTTGAATCGACTGCGACTGAATCGGACGCAGGTGAACTTGGAGACGCCAAACCTTCCTTGGCATCAGGTGGAGATGCTCCATCTCAGTTGTATTTAGACGGTTTAGGTGTTTACACAGACGAATTTACACTTGATGTTCCTTCGTCCCAGCCTGTATCGAATGTTCACTTATCCATGTCTCCCGGAATTGAGCCTTCATCGAACGGCTTGACATGGAGTGGTCCATCGGCGTGGGGCCACAGTGATGCTGTCAGCGATGGTGCAACGGTTGATGCAGACGGCTTTTTGACCGGTTCCCGAGCAGGTACTGTTTGGGATTTCAATACCGGTTTGCAGGGATGGACGGTATCCAGTCCTTCATACGTGAGCCGTTACACAATCGCATGCGGTGTCAACGGCACTTCAGGTGGTTCAATCAAAACGCAAGCACCGGGTGCATCGTCTTCTGAGCACGCAACCTCTCCAGCCATTAATTTGGCTGGTGCAAACGCCGTACCTATTCACATCTGGGTTCGCCAAGGCAGTTCCAGTTGCGGAGAAGAACCTGACAGCAATGAAGACCTTCAACTTCGATACAAGACCGTTTCTGGGTCGTGGAATACGCTTCATACATGGCTTGGAAGCACCTACAATCAACCGCCACAGCAGTGGACTGGGATGTTACCTGCGGCAGCATTGCATTCAAGCACTCAGATACGCATGTTGCAGACGGGTGGAACCGGTTCGACGTACGACTATTGGTTCTTCGATGATGTTCGAATCGCTTCTCCACCAGTTTCGAACTGGACCAGCCCGAGCCTGGGTTGGTCTTCCTCTTCTTCTTTCCAGGTCGCCCAAACGACCTATGCTCCAATGAATATTGACGCTTATCTGCCTACAGGTGCATCCCTCAATTGGAGTGTTCTGGATGCGACCGGTTCGGATATTTCTGGATTCAAAGGCTCGAACAGTGATACAATTCCACTCCATCTTCTCGATGAATCGGTTTACGATTCGATACGTATCCGCCTCTCCCTCTCGGCAGGTTCGAACGGAATCCTCCCGATTGTCTATTCGTTGACCGGTGACGGAACAATGTCGACAAGGTATTCCGATTGGCAAAACCTCGGGAATTCTGAGTCGATGTGCGGTACAAACGGCCAATTCACCGCTTATGGCTCGGCAACATCAGTTGACGTACTTGATGACGGGTGGGCTTACATTGCTTCGTCATCGGCCGCAACAACCAGTCCATATGGTGCCGGTTTAAGCGTTCAGACCAACCCTTCGCCTTACATTTTGGATGAAGTTGACTTGATTTCTAGCATCACTTCAGTCGGTTCACTCTACACCAGTTCCAGCAACGGCAGAGCGACCAGCGGAGGTAACGGGACTGGCCTTACCGTAGCCACGGTAGCCACTCCAATCACTTCCGGAATCATAAGCGGTTCGAACCTTTATCTGGGCGGCACAGGATACACTTCACAAACCATCTCACCAAACGGCGGAAGTGGTTCGGGTCTACAGATTCAAACGACAGCTACGCCAATTACTGGTTCTGGCGCTGTATCTCTCTATTCCTCGTTGAACGGTGGTTCAGGATACACTTCATCGAATAACGTCGCATTAAGCGGTGGCAACGGCACAGGCTTGAAAATCGACTATACCGCCAGTACGATCACCAGTGGGATTCCAACCAGTTATTCACTTCTTAACGGCGGAACGAACTATTCGACCACGAGTTTTGCATTCACCAGCGGGGGTTCTGGCTCAGGATTGCGCGTAAGCATTGATTCCGTTTCCGGCGGTTCAGTCACTTCTATTACAATCATTAGCGGTGGTTCGGGTTACGGTTTTTATGACAAACTCTACATCTCAGGAGGCGACGCAGACGCCTACTTTTACACGACTGGAATCACTCAATCCGGTGGCGGGATCACATCGATTTCATTCAGCACACCAGGCCTGAATTACAACGTTGGTGATACCTTCAATATTCCAGGAGGGGACAGCAACGCAAATTTCACCGTCCTTGATACAAACCGCCAAGGTGGCTCAATCACTGGATACACCGTCCTCAATAACGGGTCGGGGTATGCTGTGAACGATCTCATCACTCTCTCAGGTGGAGACTTTAACGCCCGCCTTGAAGTCGATTCAGTCTACTCAATTGGGGGTAACTTGACCTCTGTATCGCTTATCGGTCGTGGCTCGGGATATTCTGTAGGCGACGAAATTACTGTGTCCGGAGGAACCGGTGGAATATTTACAGTTTCAGCCGTACGAAATTGGGGTGGCCAACTCCTCGCTCCTCTTGTCCAAAACGGTGGGCAATTCTATTCCACCGGAGACGAGGTGACGGTGATTGGTGGAGCACAAAACGCGACCGTTATGGTGGCTGAAATCGATATTGACGGTTATCGCGGTGATTCGACTTGCTCAGTGACTATGGATTCTCGCCAGTTGGTTGCACCAGCATCACGAGTAACCGGTAGCGTCACGGGTACCAATGTTGAACTGCAGATGTGGGATGCTGTTAATGCATCATGGATGATTGTACCAAACAGAGGCGCTTTCGATTATTCTTCAACGACACCGCTCTACGAACTTCAGTTCCGGTTGGTTCCTTTGAATACAGCACTTGGATATTGGACGGTTGAGTCGTTTGACACCTCTGTTCGCTACGGCGAAGTTGCTAGCAATCCACGCATTGACTTCAACGATGATGGAGACTTTGAATGGGGTGCTGATTTCTCAAACATCGGCACATGGGGATGGCAAGATGTATTCTCCAACGGTAACAAGAGTATTTTGGAATCTGTAGCCTCGTCGGGTTATGCAACAACGACTCTTCTCATCCCTCAAGCGGATTTACATTCGTTCTCCTTCGGTGCTTTGACCGATGAATCGTCCATTACGGGCTACACACTTCTCTACCAATCACAGATACTCGCATCTGAAACGTTCGATGAGACTTCGCTCTTGCATGTTGAATTGAATCAATCGGTCCGTGACAACATCGAACAATCGGTCGCTGGCCAAGGTGGTTTGAACCATTTGGGCACTCTGTTCGTAGAGGTTGAACTCGAAGTGGATGCTTCATCATCCGTCGAGTTTGGCGGCCTCTTGGTGACGTATGGAGCCCAAGCATCACAAACTTTCACTGCTGATTCGTCCTTTGTTCTCAATCTCAACGATGCTCGCAGGATGCTGCCTCTGGTCGGTGGAATGCATGAGATTCCGTTACCATTGACTGCAACTCAAAAGGGAGGGCTTACCGTTGAACTTCTCGGTCTCAATTCCTCATCGACTGTGGTTTTGAACAGCGCAACGATTGACCCAGAGGTCGATATTCTCACACCGAGCCAGCGTTGGAGAACCATCAGTATGTCGTATTCGGTCATCGGCGTTGCTCCGAGCTCCATCCGTCTTGATGTGCTTGATGAAGACCATCATGCGACTTGGACTGTTCCTGTCTCGGGAGCTACTCCGTTTGGAATCGGTGATTCAGATCTTATTGCCCTGCATCCGACCGATGCAATATCTTTCAATCAATCTGGCTCAAGCGTTCTTGTCGATTTGAAATTCCGTATCTTGCCGGCATGGGACGATACGGATACAATGAAAATCACTACACGATTGCAACTTTCGAATACCGTATACTCCATGCCAAGCACCTTTACCTACGGCAATTTTGGCAACCAAGCCTATGAAAATGATTTGACACTGAATCGTATGACCTTCACGAACGTTGACGAGAATTCCGTTTTGGATTCTTCAAACTATTATCTCCTCCCGTATACAAAATTGAACATATCAGCCTTTGTCGGTTTTGAAAACGTCAGTACAATTGATGCTTTCATGGATGGCGAAGGTCTACTTTCGTTGTACAGAGGCGACGTCTTGGTCGCCAATACCACTGCTCTGGACGATAACGTTTGGAACTACATGGATACCGTTCCGTTTACCTATGGTCCACTCACATGGCGTTTAGAACTCACTTCAGAGAACGGCTCAGTTCATCCGGATTTCGCTGTACTCGAGCGAACATTCCACATCGATACCATCACTCCACGGGTACTGGAAGTAAACATGGACCGCTACGACCACCGTATGCCGTCAACCACCCAAACGGTTCAAATCCAAATTTCAGACCAACCAATCCTCCCAAGCAACGTTCAAGCCATGGTTTGGAGAGAATGGTTTGACGATGCTAATTCAAACCAGTGGCCAGATGAAGGTGAATATCAACCCATGTCGCTGTTCACACCGAACGATTTGAGTCCACTTATCGGTCAATACACCTTCATGATGGACGATACCGGTGGTAGCCTCGGGCAGAAAGTTTCTGTTTACTTAATCGGTGCTGACGATGCAGGACATCCTTTGGAATTCGGAGGTTCGAACATGACCGATGAACATCTCTTCATGTATCAATTGGCTGTTGATGGTCCTCCAAGCGTGGCTTCGAATGCCTTCACCTATGTTGACGGAAAGAACCCTTGGCTTCACCCTCAAATGCCTTACACCTTTGATGTACAACTCACTGAGCCAAACGGTGGCTCGGACCTTACGACGGTAATCGTGGAACTTGCTTCCAATCAAGGAAGTGACCCATTGCCGATTCGTTGGGATTTTGCTACCGGCAATTGCACGACAACCAGTCCCCATGTTTTGATTGATGACTGCCAAATGCTTGGCACCGATGGACCTGCTGACCCTTACGAAACAGATTTGACGCTCAATGTAGATTTCAAGCTGGCATGGACAACACCAGATTTAGGTGAAACTCGAAGAGAGCCTGGGATTCATGTGATTGATCGAGCAGGACAGGAAGTGTTCCGTGCATTCCCTGAACACCGATGGCGATTCTCAGCCGCTCTTGAGGTGCCTGAAGAAAGCGTATCGATTATCCTTTCACAGGGTGCATTGCTCGACGATGGTGCAAGATTAGCACCGAGTAGCCCATTTGAAATTGCTGGCGGCGTAGTCTTTTCAGAGACTGGAACAGTTCCAGATTTCGATTGCGACATTGACCTTCTGTTTTCCGGTTCCTCAACGACTGCAAGTTCACTTGATGGAATTTGGTCTGTAGCTTTACAAGCCCCTTCAACAACCCAAACCATTCCTTTGACGTGGAGCGTTGGATGTCTGGAAGGGCAGGGTGTTGATGCCACTGACCAAGTGAATGCTGTGCGGTGGATTATCGTTGATGGTACAGGTCCAGAGCCAGTAGAAGTTTCTAATCCACGTCCATTCTCGGTTCTTGAGCCAGAATCACACGAAGTGAAGATTTTGATTTCAGAAGCCGGAGGTTTGGATGTCGAATCTCTTGAACTCGTTTGGTGGGTCGAAGAGAAAGCAACCGGTGACCGACTACGAAATGGAATTGAACCACTGAATTTGCTTGGCACAGATATCTCAGGGCTAAGGTTGGAAGTCGTCGGTTCTTTTGACTTGAGTGGAGTCACGGATGACATGCTTGAAAACCGTCTTTCAGCACATATTTACGTCGCAGGTCGCGACCTTGCAGGAAACGAAGTTCTCGGTCTAGGCGCAACGGAACCCGGTTCTCCGGTTGGGGTTTGGGATATGATTTGGCTTAAGCCTGAATTTGAATTGCAGAGTACTTCCACCACCTATTCTCGATACTTGATTGAACTTGGACAAACTTCTATTGTTACAGCCTACGTCGAAAATACAGGTACGCTGGATGGTTCTGTTGAAGTGATCTTCACTGAAGTTCTTGCAGACGGTACCCGTTCAAATCTACAAAGAATCACCGTTGATGTACCTCAAGGTGGTATTGTTCCTGTAGCAACCGATTGGAACCCGTCGCAAACTGGCTTGCAATGGGTCGAAGTTCAGATAGAAGGAGAATCCACTTCCATGGGCCCATCGATTGATGTTCGACCTCAGCGCGAAGTATCGTTCACGGAGCAAGTCTTTGGCGATGTTCATCCGCTTTTGGGAAGTTTAGCGGCACTGCTGTTCGTTTCCATCATCGCAACAGGTCTCCTCTGGGCGCGTCGCAAGACCCTCAACCGGGGTTCCAAGTCTGAATACGACTGGGACGAATACTCCTCTGAACTGGAATACGAAGACGAAGATGAAGTCGAAGATGACGTGGACACCCTCGCTGAATCAACGGCCGTAACTGCAGCAGCAACCGCCGCAGTGAACCAAGACACACCTTCTTCAAACACCGTGGAAACAGATTGGGTAATGGGCTCTGATGGTTACTGGTGGTACCATGACAAGGAAGCCAACGAATGGTGGTACAAGAACGCTGAAGGCGAGATTGTTCGACACAAGTAACGGCCGTGGTGATACGATGAGTCGATGGATTGGTCTTTTGCAAGTTGACCCTACGGTTGGTGATTTGGCAGGGAATGCCGTTCGACTTGAACACCTTGCTGCTCTTGCATCCAAACACGGTGCCAATGTTGCCGTTACGACCGAACTCGCCATATCCGGATACCCTCCACGGGATTTGTTGCTTCAAGACGAGTTCGTTTCACTGGCACAAAAAACAGCAAGTTCACTCAGCGTTGACATTCCAGTTCTGGTTGGCACCCCAATTCTTCCGCAAGCAAAGCGTCAACTTCCCGCAAACGGAGTTGTTCGTGCAGGCTCATCGGGTGCGAATCCGAGCGGTGAAGATAATTCGCATGTTGTAGCGCGCAAGCAGCTTCTACCAACCTATGATGTGTTTGATGAGGCTCGATACTTTCAACCCGATAATCGCTCCGGCATTGCTCGAACAATAGCCGGTCTCAACCTTGGTGTTACGGTTTGTGAAGACGCATGGCAATCCGCTGGGTTGACGCCATCGACGTATTCTGCGGACCCCATCGAACATTTGGCTGAATGGGGACGCCAAGGTGTCATTCTGGACGCAACGGTTAACCTGTCTGCTTCTCCATACCACGCAGATAAATTGAGCGCTCGTATCCACGTATGCCGGACGGCAGCAACGATTCTCGGTCATCCTTTCTTGTTGGCAAATCAAGTTGGAGGTAACGATGATTTGTTGTTCGATGGCAACTCACTTGTTGCTTGGCCTGATGGCCGAGTCGTTGTCGCTCCAGCATGGCAGGAAGGGGTTTTGATGGTTGATATCGACAACGCTGAACATTGCCACTGGGTTCCATCTGAATCACCTGATGCACTGAACATTGGCTCTGACGCATTACGCCATCTTACACCAGAAGACAACGGTCACGAATACGACAAAGAATTACTTGAAGATGTTACGGATGCAGTGGTGACCGGTCTTTCAGATTATTGCCGGAAGTCCGGTATTAATTCAATCGTACTCGGGCTCTCAGGTGGAATTGACTCTGCTGTGGCAGCATGCGTTGCTGCTGCCGCAGTTGGCCCCGAGAACGTAACTGGCCTAGCAATGCCAAGCCGCCATTCATCTCAGCATTCCATTGATGATGCTCGACACACTGCTGAATCACTCGGCCTCGTGTTCGACACCATTGAAATCGATACATTCCATGCTTCGGTTGAAGCCTCAATCGGAGATATGCTACGGGATGGACATCCAGTTGCCTCAGAAAACCTCCAGGCTCGTTTGCGAGGATTGGTTGTCATGGCTCACGCCAATGCTCAAGGTCGTATGGCCATTGCAACCGGTAATAAATCGGAAATCGCCCAAGGCTATTGCACACTGTATGGTGACATGGCAGGTGGTTATGCGCCTCTTGGTGACTTGTATAAGATGCAAGTCTACGGCCTTGCGGATGTGTTTAACGCTCGTGCAGAGCAAGCGGGCAAAGCCCCTCCAGTCAATGCATCGACCCGTACTAAACCTCCATCTGCAGAATTAGCCCCAGATCAAAAAGATGAGGATTCCTTGCCTCCTTACCCGACTCTTGATGCGATTCTACACTGCCATATTGAAGGTGGATTGGATGCGGAAGCCATCGCTAACAAAGGCTTTGACCGAGCCATGGTTGTTGAAGTACTTTCTCGATTAGAACGCAGTGAACACAAACGATGGCAGATGTCACCCGCTCCTCGCGTGTCGAACCGTGCGTTCGGCCAAGGATGGCGCCGCCCTCTTGCTTCTCGTCACGATTGGCGATACTGAGTTCGGAATGAATCAAAAGGCCGAGGCAGGTCGTTTCACCATGGCGGAACAGATTTCCAACATTGCGGGATACCGTTTTGTCGACCTGCCCGACCGAGATGACCTCAGGGAGCCTTTCCTTTCACTTTGTCAAAACGTAGGTTTGCGAGGTACAGTTTTACTTTCGCATGAGGGAATCAATTTCTTCCTTGCCGGTCCACAGGACGGTATTGACAAATACCTCGAATTCCTTCAGCAAGATTCACGGTTTGCTGATATGGCACTCAAGTACTCGTACACTGAATACCAACCGTTCAACAGGATGAACGTTCGACTCAAAAAAGAAATTATTTCGTTGGGCATGGACAACGTCAAACCTGCCGAACGAACAGGCGACGAGATTACCCCCACAGAGTTCAAACAATGGCTTGATGAAGGACGTGAAGTGGCTATCATCGACACTCGGAACGATTACGAAATTCGTTTAGGAACTTTTCAAAATGCAGTGGATTTGAACATTAAATCGTTCAGAGCGTTTCCTGATGCGGTTGAGAAGTTACCAGAGGATATGAAAGACACACCAGTGGTGATGTTCTGTACCGGAGGCATCCGTTGTGAGAAGGCAAGTGTGGTGATGATGGATGCAGGCTTTTCGAACGTAAAACAACTCAAAGGTGGGATTCTTGGGTACTTCGAAGAGGTTGGTGGTGAGTATTGGGATGGCGATTGTTTCGTTTTTGACCATCGAGTGGCTCTGAGACCAGACTTGGAACAAAGCGATGTCGTCCAATGTTTTGCTTGTCGACAACCGTTAACGGCTGAAGAGCAAGGTTCTCCCGACTACGTTGTCGAAGAATCGTGCCCGCACTGCATCCATTTGCGTTGATTACCAGATCAGCCAATCATCGGTGACTTGGCCGTGACTCCACGCATGGATTTCATGACCGCGAACACCATCGTGTGCGGCGAAGAGGAGATGATGCTCAGTCAGTAAAAGCCCTCCATAGGTTCCGGAAGCAGAGTTGTTGTTTAGGCCTGGCCACGGGTCATAGGCAAGCGAGATTTCACCGCTTGTGGATTGCCAAAGGGTCGAACCCGTTTCTACTCCATCGATTTTTCCAGATGCAAGGAAGAACAGTGTATCGCCATGAGATGCAAAAGAGAGAATGTTTGAGCTTGCCAAGCCCGGCCGTAAGTCGGTCTCGACTCGAGTACCAGAAACCGTTCCATCGGAGGAACAGATTTCATGAGCAACTTGCGGAGCCACACAGTCAAACCAAAGTCGATCACCATGAATTATGCCACCTGCCCAATCGCCGGGTGCAGCGATGATGGACGACAGAACTTGAGTCGTTCCCGTGGCGATTTCATGTCCCCACAACTGGGGGTCAACTCCGGAAGTGAGCGCATCAAATACCAGTTTACCATTCACTAAATGAATTCCAAGGTGTTCTGCAACGTTGGTTGTCGGATTGCCAGTTGCCTGGTTTTGTAGAGTTGTCAGCCAATTGCTGTTTCCATCATCCAAGAGATGAACCAATTGTCGACCGAACTGTGCTTCTGCAACCACCACGACGCCTCCTTCGATCACCAACGGCGTTCGAGGATTGCTTGCACCTTGCTCGTTAAGGCTCCACGACATGAATTGACCGGTACTTGTGAGCATATACGGCTCTACATCAGTATTGGTTTCGGCTGAAAACCAAAGCCGTGTATCGTTGGCGTGCAACAATTCTTGCCCTAAATTGCTCATACCTTCGATGTGCAGAACCAGAGATTGCTGCTGCTCCACTGTAAACATGGAATGTTCAAACAACGGGTAAACTGCAGTTGCATCGCACCAATACAATGCTCCTGATGAATCAACCACCACAATTCCATTCATCCAGTGGACCGCTTGAGCAGCACTGGACAGGGCGACACTTTGGCCAGAGTGAACCACACGTTGCGTTCCCTCTTCGCTTCCGTCACTCACCCATAACTCGCGACCGTGAATCCCATCATCGGCATCGAAGAACAACCGTTCTCCATCAAGAGTCTGAACCGATTGTATGCCAAGATACTGGCCTGGCAAGGAATCTCCTGTTGGATTGATGTCAAGCAGTAGGTGCGTAGAAGATTCTGTTCCGGCACTTACCCACAGTTCACAGCCATCAATGCCGTTAACGCCTGCCATCAGAATCATTTGCTGTTGTTTCATCCACGCTATGGCATCGCAGTTTGTCGTGACACCGTCTCCAGAATTAGAAAACATGTCGGAAATTGGTCCGTACTCCAGAGGAGAATTGCAAATTTTGAGTGATGTTCGAATTTCATCCGCATGGAGTATTCCATCAAAGGCGATTCCGTTCAATCGTCCATCGTCGATTCCAAAGTCGAGAATGATTCCCGAACTACATACCGATGTCGAAGGCCTGTACTGTTCCACCAACGCAGGTGCTCCGGCAGCTCCATCTGCACCGTTCGTTCCAATCGAGCCGTCGTTTCCGTTGCTTCCAACCAGGCCATCGCAAACGGGGACACTTGTTTGTCTCTCGACTTCTTCCAACAGCCCGTTGGAATTGACATCCGTGCCGCTGTGAATCATCAGGCCACCTTGCGAACAATAGACACCCCCTGCGCTTAGCACTTCAGTTTCAATCAGCCCATTGGTTGTTCCACCAGTGCTTCCAGGCGCACCTTGAGGGCCAGATAACCCTTCTTTACCGTGGCAGACTTTCGTCGATGATGTCACTTCTTCATCGTCCAAATAGCCGTTTTTATTGAGATCGCTGCCGAGGAATATTTCTGCACCGCCTTCAGTACAAATTGAATCTGCACTGCGTCCTTCGGTTCGCACCAACATTTCACTGGCGTTGTTTCCATCTGCTCCTGCTTCGATGTCCATTGAATCCAAAGAGGCGTATGAGTAGGTCGAAAGAGAAAGAGCGAGAACCAACATCAACGTTTGAACGACGGTCAATGCCGTTTTGCGCTTTGATGGGGATGGCTTTGACGAAGCGCCTTTTTTCGTTGTTACAGTCTGAAATGACTGTTGCTTTTGGAGATTTTTTCCGGGTACAGGTTCTCCTGCAATAGGGGCGTCGATATTCATCGTAGGGGGGGATGACATGTTTACGGGAAATACCGTCAAAGGTATCAAAACCTTCGGTCATTGGCTAATTTCCAACACTCTGCTGTGAACGGACGTCGAAATGGAAGGGGTGAGTTCATGGGCGTCCTTCAACTGCACAGGGGTATGGACCTCCCAGGACGACTCGCATCTCAGTTGGCAGGTGACGAAGGGCCAACCCGCCAAAAAGCAGCTCGTTTGGTTGTCGACCTTGCAGGTACCGCCGGCGCCAGTGGCTTTGTTGAAGTCGACCATGCTCACGTCTCAGGCGTCTCAGTCATTACCGGTGGTCATGGCCTGCGCCGCTTTTTGTCGGACCTTTCAAGTTCAGGTGACGGAAGAGTTACTATTCCTACAACGCTTAATTCTGCAGGTTGCGACAAAGAGAAAATGAAGGAAATGGACATTGATTGGCCGGATTTCCTTGAACAGCAATTCGAAATTGTGGAGGCTTATTCGGAACTTGGCATCCAAGCGACGTTGTCATGTACGCCTTACGACCGAGGAGTAGACGACGAAAGTGGCATTGCTTCATGGGCTGAATCAAATGCAGTATGTTTCTCGAACACGTGGACATCACTCATTACGAACCGTGAGTCCGGACTCTCTGCTCTGGCAACTGCACTCACAGGATATGCTCCTCGATGGGGCCTTCACTTGCAAGAAAACCGTGTTCCAAACATTCACGTGCGCGTGGAATGTGAACTTGAGACGCTCTCAGACTGGTCGATTCTTGGAGATTGGATTGGTAAGCAAGTGCGACCGGATTGGGATGTTCCTTGGGGCCCAATGCCCTTGATACAAGGTCTTCCAACACGTGCAAGTTTTGCTCGCAAGAAGGCACTTACAGCAGCAGCAGCCAATTACGGTACACCGATGTTGTGGGCGGAAGGTCTGTCAGCAGATCCACCGCTCTCGAAAGACGCTCAGGGCAACTGGATTGCTCCCGACGCTGGATGGCAAGGCGAATTGGTGTTTACACAAACTGAACTTGATGCCCGGTATGCAGACCTCGCTCCGAAGGGACAGGTCGATTTAGTGGTCATCGGGTGTCCTCAAGCTAGTTTAGAGGAAATCAGAATCACTGCAGCAGCCGTACGTTCTCATGCCGAGATGGGCGCAAAAATACCCGACCAGCGTTTGTGGGTCTTCACCAGCGGTGAGAATTACGAACTGGCTTTAGCCGATGGAAGCATCGACTTGCTTGAGAGTGCAGGGGCCGTTCTTTTGCAAGACACATGTCCAGAAGTAACACCGTATAACCGAGCTCATTACAACCATTTACTTACCAATTCGCTCAAGGCCGAGCATTACCTGACCAGCGGGCTCAATCGATTGCCAACCAGCGTGATGTCGATTCATGACTGCGTCTCGCACGCCTTTGATGCATCCCTTTCCGCAGGTCCTCGACCCGTATTGGAAGCGAAATCACAGCCACAACATGCCAGTGCAAAAACGGTTCAGACCGGTGAAGCAACTCTCATGGGCGCTCCTCTCGAGAGCCAAGGGGATTTTTGTGTGAAAGGGCCAGCAATGGTTACAGATGTACCCATCACCTATCTTGGATACGTCCATCGCGATACGGGTGTCATCGAAGAAACCGGCCATCCACTGGACGGACGAGCAATTGAGAACTCGATTCTCATTTACCCAAAGGGCTCAGGTTCAACGGTTGCCCCGTATGTTTTGATGGGATTATTGTATACCGGTAAAGGACCAACGGCCATCGTCAACCGAGATGTTTGCCCACTCACATTACCCGCATGTTCACTGTTAGACGTACCCTATGGGCACGGATTCGACTTAGATCCATGTATGGAAATCAACGATGGGGATCTCGTTGAATTAAAATCAGAACAAGGCGTAGTGAGCCTTACCGTTCTGGAACGTGTAAAGTGAGGCGTGTCCATGGCCTCACAACGCATTCTTGTCACCGGCGGTGCCGGATTTATTGGCTCGTCGTTGTGTGAAAGATTGGTCGCTGAAGGTCATACAGTTCTTGCCTATGATTCGCTTTTTCGTGGGCATAAATCAAATCTTGAGTCGCTTGAACACAACGAAAGGTTTCATTTCATGCAAGGTGATGTAAGAGATGTCGACCGCCTTGACGATGCCATTGAAGTCCTAGGGGGCTTGGATATTGTTTTTCATTTAGCCGCAGTGAACGGTACCAAATGGTTTCATGAGGCAGCACATTCGGTGATTGATGTGAACATTAACGGGACATTGAGAACCTTGGAACTGGCAATGTCTTGCGATGCAAGGTACGTTCTAGCGTCATCCCCTGAAGCCTTTGGCGAAGCCAAACAGCAACCGATTCAAAATGGAAACGAGATGGTTTTTACCGACCCTGCAATGCATCAACGACACTCCTATGGTGCCAGCAAGTACCTTGACGAAATCGCATGTCAACATGCAGCACGTGATGGCCTTGATGTTCGTATCGTTCGACCGTTTAACGCCTATGGGCCTCGTTTACTTGGGGATGAATACGGCCAAGTAGTCGCCATGTTTTTCTCTTCAGTTTTGAACAACCAACCGATTAAAGTTCACAATGGTGGCATGCAAACACGTTCTTTCACATGGATTTCGGATACGGTCGACGGTTTTTATCGGGCAGGTCTCATGGACACTGCATTGGATGGGACAGCACTTATTGGTGGTGCTTTCAACATCGGTTCAACAGAGGAGATCTCGATTAAATTACTTCAACAAGCGGTATTTGATGCCGTGTCCAAAGATACCACTTGGAAAAACGCCTTGCCTGAAGTTCTACACGAGGACGGATACTTTGGCGATGCTTTACGAAGGTTACCGGATTGTTCACAGGCTGAACTTCAACTGGGTTGGAAAGCGACTACATCGCTGGAACAAGGCCTAGCGTCGATGTGGTCTTCATTACGATAGTTTTCGCCCAGCGTAGTGCTTGAACACCTTTTCACCCCAACCGTCCGGAGATGGCGATAGACGGTCATGACCGTGCTGGCACAACACATCCAAACCGTGAGGCGGTATTGAAGATTCACTGGTCCATATCCCCGTAACTCGCAAGACGGCGAGCCGAGCGACTGCATCGGGTAAAGGCCGATCTTCGAGGTATTCAACTTCGAGCGCAGCCACTGCTTCGTTAATGAGCAGCGGGTCATGAGGGCTTTCAGTGAGCCCGGAGAGATTCCATTCGCTCTCACCTTGCGGCAGCGGAGCAGCCGTTTCATCGATTGCTTTCACTGCCTCCAAAGTGCTTGGCATTAAGTGGAGTATGGCCCGTTTGGTCGTGCGTAGATTATGGAGCGTGTCGCGGTATCGACCTTCACGGTTGCAACTGAACGAGGCAATGAGCAAAGGAGGGCCGGTTGATACTGCCATAACCGAAGTGTAGGGTGCTAGATTCTTGTTTCCCTTTTCATCTTGTGTCGATGCGAGTACAAGTGGTCGTGGAGAAAGTAATCCAGATAACCATCCTGCTCGTTGAGCGTGTTCGATGGAATCAACATCCGTGCGTTTAGCATGTTCCATATTGGATGTAGGCATTGGTGAAAACCAACTGTTAAGCGTGCCGTTTTGTATTTCTTCGATGGCATGATTGTTGAATTCGATGTAGGATTCCCAAGATGAAGTTTGTTCGACTTCACCGCGGTCCTGCTTTCGTGCAATGGATTTTTCAGCGTAGGCATTGCATTTTCGCAAATAATCCAGAACAATTGCTTTCCTGTCCATCTAATCATCTCCCGTTCGTGTGTTGAGTTTGAGTTGGTGTTGCTTTTCATCGTATGCTTTTCTCGTCATCACGAATACTGCAGGCTGACCCGCCCAAACTTCGTGTTTAGGCAGCTGTTTGGTGAGGGTTGAACCAGCGCCGAGCACGCCGCCTTCCCCAATATTGCATCCAGGCAGGACGGTAGACCCTCCGCCGACCACAGCATTCTTGCCGATTCGGACCGGTTGCCACTGCTCTGAGTTCCGGGAAGGGGGATATTTGTCGTTTAGCAGGGTTGCATTTGGGCCGATGAATACACCTTCACCGAGGTGGCAATCATCAGCCACATAGGCGCCACCTTGTATTCGGCAACCGTTGCCAAGCGTGACATTACGTCCAATGTGAGCCAACGAGCCGATGGAACACGAGGCGCCAACATGAGTGCCGTTGCCGATGTGGCAAGGTCGCCAAGCAACTGAACCATTGCCCAACACTGCACAGGTTCCACTCAATGGCGTCTCCTTTGCCATGGAATCCCTCATTCGCCCAGTCCAAGTTCTCTCATGAGCATGCCCACATGGCCTTTCGCTTTGACGTTGTATCGAAGCCAAGAGAAGTTTCCATCGGGCGTGATGACGAACGTCGAGCGGGAACATCCCATGTATTCACGGCCATAGTTCATCTTCATGCGCCATGTTCCGAATTTTTCGTGAAGTTCACCGTCACGGTCCATGAGTAAAGGGAAATTGAGTTCTTGTTTTGATACAAACTTTTCATGCGATCCTTCGGTGTCCTTCGATACGCCAAGAACGATGTATCCTTCAGAAGTCAGTCTTGCCATGTTGTCACGGAAGTCACAGGCTTGAGTTGTGCAGCCAGGCGTGGAGTCACGAGGATAAAAATACAAAATCACAGTTTTTCCATCGGTTTGGTATGCGGCCGAACTGTGAGTTTGGCCGCTGGAATCAAGGCATTCGAATACTGGTGCTGTTTGGCCGACTTCATGTGTAATTGCTTCGCTCATGTTACATTGTGATGGCTCAAAGGACATGAAACATTGCTTTGAGCCATATTCTCGTTAATTCGACTTATTTTACACCTTTTCTGCTATCAATGTGTCTTTAGTAGACCTTTTATGCACAATGGGTTATTTCTATTCCATTTCGGGTGAAGGGGTATGAGGCAACCGATTCTTTCAATAACCGGCGGGTAACAAGGCAAAACATGGTGGCGGCTCGTATGTCTCGTAGAAGTCGCCGCTTTTCCAAGCAGATTCAACGCACAAATACTCGCTTTGACCTGCAAACTATTGCCAGTTCAGTGCAAACGCATTTGGACAAGCGAGACATCACTTATGACGAGGCACTCACCCTCGGCAACCTCATCCAAAACCGAGCAGACCAACTGCCAGGCGACACAATCGTTTACGCAATTTCGGACCGTGATGCTTACCGTCGGACCCTTGAATTGTATCTACGTGACGCCCTTCTTACGAAAACCGAACAGATGCTGCTCTGGGAGGAGCGCCGCAGACTCGGCATTTCCGACATCGACCACGAACGCCTTCTTGAACAGCTTTTACTTCAATGGCGCCGCCAGGGTAAGAAAGTGACCATCGCTCGTTTCGATTCACCGGGGGGTGACTCTTCTGCGTGAACACGCCAATCGGCAAACGCTGCTCGCAGCGTTATTGGTTGCGCTCTTCGTCCTGCCAATGTATTTGCCGTTGGCAAATGCAGACGATACCGAGGACACGAGTACAGCCTCTGGCCGTGCGATTCTCGACTTTTATTTCCGTAACCCTCTCCAACTGAGCAACTCGGGTTCAGCAGTAATCGGTTCGAGCCTTTTCCTCGAACCCGGGGAGCACATTGTCACGGCAAACATTTCAGCAACCGGCTCTGGAAACGATGAACTTTGGCTCGTCTTGCAACACAAAGGCTCACCTTCACTTGGCTTCGCAGATGTCAAAAGCATCTCCATGGGCAGCGTCAATGGCGCATCAGGGCAAGTTGATCTCACTCCGATTTCGTTTTCTTGGAACGCTACCAACGGCGCTGGTCAAGAACTACGCGTTAAAATCGTCTCGACTAAGGAGACCGGTAACGACCTCCTCAACAACATCCAAGACGTCGGTTTTTCATTCTCAGTCGAGAATAAACATCTTGGAGAACTGATGACAAATACATTCCCTGCTGATTCGCCGATCAACAACCGGATCTCCTTGCCAAACGCAATCTCCACACTTAACACGACGGTTACAAATTCCGGAGTCAAACCAATATCGGCAACGATGACCATTGTACTGCGAGATAATTCTACGCCTGCGAATGTTGTCACTGTTTTATCAAATACGGTATTGCTTCAGCCCGGTTCCCATCCAGTTTCTTCTGCAACACTTCAAGAGTCGGGTATTCTAAGCGCTAGTGTTGATGCTCAAGCACTGACTGGAGTTTGGAACATTTCAGCATCGGTGAAATTTGATGGAACTTCATGGACCGAAACCATTGTTTTCCGTGAGTCGTGGGTAAAATTCTCCGACTACAATGCCATAGTGATTGAGCCTGCGACTTTAGTCGTCGAACCAGGGGATGCTACGGCCATCACATTCGTTGTCAAAAACACGGGTTCAGCGACCGACCTGTTCACGATATCGGTTACACAAAACAAACCATGGGCTGATGTCAACTCAGCATCATTTGGCGCAACACTTCCTGCAGGCTCCATACGATTGATTACACTCGATGTCAATGTCCCTGCGAATGCAGTACGTTCTGAGACGGATAAAATCACCATTACTTTCACATCTGTAAACTCTCCTGATAATTATCAGATTTCTGGTGTCGGACGAGTCATGGTTGGAGATTTCTTCAGAGGCGAGGTCTCTTTGATTGAGGGTGCAACGACCAAAACCATCAATCCTGGTGGCCAAGCACAGTACATAGCCCAAATCGAAAACACCGGTAGTGTGACCACAACATACACTCTGGCGACCGGACTTTCAGTATCGACGCTTAATTGGACATGGGAGGTTAGCCCTTCCATCACGCCTCCAGTCCCATCCGGTGACACCACGCAAGTCGTTGTGACGCTCACCGCTCCGGCAATTCAGAACCCCATCGTTACCAGCGAATACAACATGGCTGGTGATGCACTCGACGTATGGATTCAATGCCAGCCTATTGGCGGAGGAGTTCCTTCACAAGACACTGCACCAATCGAAGTGTCACCGGTTATTGTCGTTGACCCTGGAATCGACCTTGAACCTCAGCACATACCGGTCGAAAAAATTAAGCAGACACTCACTGGAACGCAACTTGTCGAAAACATTGACTTGAACATGCGCGTTATTCACAACCTCCCTACAATGCTTACCGAGACACTTAACGCTACGTTAACCACGTCAAAATCGTTCACAGCACTGAACGAAGGCGGATTTGGAGAGGCGGAGAGATGGTCCGTTTCGGTCTCCAATCCGATTTACACTGGCCTTACTCCGGGGGACAGCATGAATACGACCCTCGATATCATCGGTCCTCAGGCAAATCAATATCCAGTTGCAGGCACATTTGCTGCCTCATTGACCATTACGCCAACTTTGAGTCAAGCTTTAGTCGGCAGTGGGGTCACGGCTGTCCCTCTCACGCGAAACTACACACTGGTTATCCCTCAAGTCATCACGGGTGATTTCCTCGATGCAGGGCCTTATGACATTCCAGTTGGTGTCGATAACATCATTCCAATGCGATTCGCAAATACTGGGAACGATGTTGGTTCGTACCGGCTAAGAGTGGTCGATAATCTTCCTGAAAATTGGACTGCCAATTTCTCTGGTACCGACCAAAACATTAGCAATTTAACTGCTGACATTGCCGATGGAACGCTCGACGGCTCAACTGGAAATGCAGCACACATCCAAGTTGTTTCGTTCAACATCCGCACCGATCCATTGGCGCCATCAGGTTTGAATCAGCCGATTACTGTTCGAATTGAAGATCCGGTTTCTGGCTTGCTGATTGGAAGTGAGCATGTATTCTATGTTGTGGTCGGGCAAATCTTCAACGGCAGCCTCACGCCTACGAATCAATCGCTTGAACTTGACCTCTCAGAATCAACTTTTACTTCAATAACCATTGTGAACACAGGTAACGCTCCTACAGATTACGAGGTTTGGTTGGATAACTCTCTCGCTGGCGATGTGGAGTTCAAAATTGAATCTCCGAGCAGTTCCAGTATTTTCATTGCCGCTGGCTATGAAGAGACCATTCGAGTGGAGATGAATGCAAATGATGAGGCGGACTCCGATGGATTCTACATGACGACCGTGTGGGTTTCGGCCAATAACGGCCAAATTCTTCTCTCAGCAAACGTGGTCGCCAACATCACTGAAAACCATTCTATTGGCATCACAGCCCCAGAACAGATGGCGGTTACTCCAGGGCAGATTGAGCAAGTGGATTTCGACATCATTAACCTGGGCAATCTACAGGAAACGGTCGGAATCAACTTGACGGTTGAAGGTAACATTTCGCTGTCGATGTATCAACTCACGCAAACGATTCCAATCGATGGAACCTATTCTGACAGCGTGAATGTAGCAATTCCAAGCCTTGGAGGGACCGATACACTCGTGCAAGGCTCAGTGTACAATCTCACAATCACGGCAATCAATGCGACGACTGGAGTTGTGTATAACTTGCACACAGTGCAACTTCTCATTCAACCGCTGTTCATAGTCGAGTCGTCAGACTGGCCTTCAGTGATGGAGTTCCAACCAAAATCAACGCGCACTTGGGAAGTCACGCTCACCAATACCGGTAACAAGGATGTCACTGTGAATGCTGTGTATGCGATTACACGGCCTGGTCTCAGTAATCTGTCGACGGATTGGGAAATGATTACACAACCATCGCTCATTGTCTTACCTCGCAACACACAAGTCGTTCACACGTTTACCGCAGTTGGGACAATCAACCAACCTCTGCTCTCTTTGACTGCGGATTTGACACTTTTCCTTGACCCAACTGAATCGGAAGTTGAGGGCAGTGGTGAATTCACAACTCAATTGGTCATGTCGAGGTTCTTTACGACTGGCGATATTGGGATTGAACCAGATATCAACAGTGATTTTGTTAATGTGTTTTTGCCATACACGAACATTCCAACCGGTAACGGCAGCGAAGTTGCGTACATGGTCGAACTCTGCGACTCAAAACGATTGTTGAATCTTGAAGCCATGGGTCTCTCCGAGTTTGAATATTCGTGGAACTTCACGCTCTTCGTCGACAAGTTCGATGGAAGTTCCGATGAATACCCACTCAACCTTGATCAGGAATGTGGCGCATCGTCTCTCGGACCAACTAATCGATACAACCTCCTCGAACTCGATGCTTGGAATCCATCCAGTATTCGTATTCAAGCAGAAATTCCAACGAAAGGGTTCATTCTACCCGGCGACGGATGGGACCTCACATTCCGACTTTATCACCCAGATGAAAACAACGGTTACACCGTTTACGATGAGGAAACTTTTTCCTTGGTTTTAGCAGTCTTTGCCGACCCAATGATCAAGGCCATGTCCTCAAGTGGGACGTTCAAAGAAGGCACTGAAAGCACCATAACGGTCGTTGTTCAGAACGTCGGTTCAGCTACTGCACTCGACGTCATGGTCGACTTGCAGTGTGAAGGGCTGACCATCTCAAACCTTGCGTCCGAACGTCCTGCGCTCTTGAACCGTTCAGTTTCAAGCGGACTTAACTATTCGATGATTCCATTCTTCTTCGCCACCCAAGAACGAACGTTCACCTGGACCGTAACTGCTGAGTCCATCGATTGGTGGTCTCAGCGTTCTGAGGCAACTTGTGTAGCGACACTGAATGCTTCATTCATGCAAAACAACGTTGTTGAAAACGACCAGTTGACGTTGAAGGAAGATGTCATCTCTTGGTCACCCGGAGTCTCGAGCAGTTTCGTTGCTGCAGTCACTTGTTTACTCGTTTCCATGATTCTGTTCCGGTTAACGTCGCAAAATGACAACTTCCGCCTCTTGGCCATCTACGCTGGCGTCATTGGCTTCGGTTTCTCATTCCATGTATTCCAGTTCGCATGGTGGGGCTTTGTAGTTTTGACTCTCGCAGCATTATGGATTTGGAGAATGACATGGAAGAGCACAGATGAGTTCCGTCTCCTTCACGAGGATTACCAGCGTGCTCGAAGAGGTATCTCCACACTGTATGCTGATCATTTCGAAGAGCTTGCAAGCAGTCGCCGCCAACTCCGAACAATTCTCGGTATGCCAGTTCTTGGAATGCTAGCCATCATTCTTGGAATCCCTCCAATGCTCACTGAAGACCGAACAAACGTCGTCAGTATCGCAGCCTATGTCATTGTCGTCATGGCTGGAGTTTGGTACCTCATCAACCGTGCCAACAACATGTACGGTGCGCTTTATGGACGCCTCACAGACATTGAAGTCAAAGCAATTCGTATCGAGCGTGACCTGAGCGACCCTGCTCGATTATTCAACGAACTCGCTGGCGATGGATTGAACCTGGATGATATTTTTGGAGCCGTTGAGGCATCTCAGCCATTAACTCCAGAACATCTTTATTCAACTGAGGAGGTGAACGATGATGCCTGATGAAGAAATTGTCGACCCTTCCCTCGAGGAAAAAACTCTGGATGAAATGCCTCAGTTTGAAGAGGAAGAACAGCCGTCCTCGGTTGAAGCCGACAACACGGCTGTGAATTCTTCTCTCAGCTCTGGAGTTCAAACAGAAGATGTAGCCAATGAGGCTCCTCCAATGCCTCCAATGCCCCCTTCTTCATCCCAGCCACAGCGTCCATTGCCCCGTGATATGGAAACAATGGTTCTCGGTATCGCTCACGATGATACGAATTCTCTTGCAGGCACTGAACTTGAAATCAGTGAAGCAAAAAGCTTCTTGCAAACTCACAAACTTAGCCGTGCTTTATCAAGCGTCAATAAGGCAGAATCATCGTTAACCGTACTTGAAGAAGATGTTTTGTACCTACGTCGAAACATCGCAATGCTCCATCGGTTGCTCAATGAAAAGAAAGTCAGCGAGAATGATATTGAAACGATTCTTCTTCGATTGCGAAGTGCAACTGGTGCAGCTGAAATTGGTGATGTCGGTGGTGCTGCAGGTGAAGTTGAATTCCTTGTTGACGATTTGATTGGTGGAAACACTTCAACCCTCAACCCGTTCTTATTCCGACATTTCTGGATGGGCTTGGAAACACGCTGGCCTGCTGGCGGTGACGAGGGCGTCTTGGTCGTCCGCATCATTAACGACGGTCCTGTGGCAATGCCGCCAATGCGCCTCTCTCCGCCGGTGCCTGATGGATGGGCTTCCACGCCTTCATCGGTTGACCTTCCAACAATTGCTCCGGGTGGTAACTTACCTGTCCGGTTTAACGTGTCAGCAAATCGCCGTTACGGTGCAGACGAAATACCGTTATCTCGTAAATTAGCAATAACCACCGGATATGAAATCCGTACCGGTGAAGTTTTTGTCACTATTCGTGCACAGAACCGTTCAATGGAACCTCTTGCAGACATCCTCCTCTCACCTTGGTTCCCGCCGGGTTACACCGCAGATGCAGTTCCATTCGTGGAACGTCTTGCTCCAGACGAAGTGGCAATTATTCGAATTCCACTTCGTATCACAATGAGTTCAGGAGGTTCTTCTTAACTCAGTCCGTTTCCACCCTTTATGGGGGATAAAAAATAAAAAATGGTGAAAAAAATGAAAAAAAATACGAACGAAAAAAGCGATAATATCGCTGCAATTGGTATCGGTGCAATGATTGTGTTCATTGCCCTGATTTTGGTTGCGGCGGTTGCAGCAGCGGTGATTATTCAAACCGCTGAGAAATTGCAACAAAATGCACAAACAACCGGTGATGAAACAACGTCTTTGCTGTCCTCGAAAGTGGTCATCAAGAACGTCTTGATTCCATCCGCTGGGGCTTTGTACATTACCTTTGAACTGGCCCCGGGATCTGACCCGATTGACCCATCAAACATTGACTGGTCAATTGTGTGCGCTGACGGCGTTGACTACGGCAACTTTGCAACAGCAACAACTGTTGGTGACCAAAATGCAGTCAACCCACTCACTCCTGGTGCTACGTTTGACGTGGTTCTTACTGCCGCAGGTGCTGGTGGACTCTTAGACGAGTGCGCTCCAAGTGCTAACGAAGACCACACGCTTGCAATCCAATCTGGTGCAGGTGGATTCACATACGAAGTTCTGAATTATGGAGCCGATGTTTCTGCGGGGGCGAAAGTCATATGAAGTCCAACACCCGTAACGATATTCAAGAAGACAAAATCGCTGCCATCGGTATCGGTGCAATGATTGTCTTTATCGCTTTGATTTTGGTTGCAGCAGTAGCTGCAGCAGTTATTATTCAAACTGCTGAAAAACTTCAACAAAACGCACAAACTACCGGTGACGATACTGCTGATAACATGGCTGGTAAACTTCTGGTTCAACAAGGCTTTGTTGCTACTGGCGGCAATGGAGGTTCTCCAAACGTCATGACTCCGGGAGAAGCGTACATGTTCTTTGTACGTCTCGCACCTGGTAGCGAACCTGCACCAATCAACGAGATTACCTTCCAGTTCTTCTGCGACAACGGTGTCCGTGAAGGTACCATCGGCGACCCTGCTGGACCAGCAGTTGCTGCTGGTGCAGTCGCACTGATGGATGTTGCTGATCCAACAAACGCAGCGCAGTTGCTTGATTCCACTACTGGAATTATGCAACCTTCCACAGGCTATGTCATGTGGATTGATGCGAACGGCGGACAAGTCGGAGCAGCTAACCTTGGCCTAAACGATTGCAGTCCTGACAGCGGAGATTCCAAAGTCGAGATGTACATCCACGTCGGAAGCGGAGGAACAACCTTCGCAACCCTCGATATTGGAACGACAACTTCGGGTTCACTGGTTATCTGATTACGACTAAGGGTGCCGATGCCGAAAGGCAACACTGCCCTTAGGAGGTTCTATTATGGCATGGCCATTTAGCGGAAACGCAGATAAAAACAGAGATGCAGATGCAGACCTTACGGAGGAACGACTGAAGATTATGGCAAACATTGCCATTGAACAAGTCCCTCTTCCAGAAGAAGGAGAGCTCAGCGAAGACGATGCATGGACAATCAGTCCAAGTCCGACACGGGCTCGTATGAACAGCGTTGGAAGTGTTCCAACAGTAGCGGCAACTCTTGCCCCTTCAACACCTGTTCCTGTGAGTACGACCGTCGACACTTCTGGATTGGAACGTCTTATTAGCAGTCGCCTTGACATGGTCGAGGACGTTTTGCGGATGGTTGAAGTCCGATTAGATACTCCTCATTCAGCCCCTGCAATGGACGCTGAAGGAAATCCGGTTATGAATGCTGAATCTATGGACGGAGGGTCCATGATGGGTGGAGACACCATCGTCACTGCAAGTGGCGAAGTAATCTCCGCCTCCGGAATGGATCGTCTAAAGAGCGTTGATGAAGCCCCTCTCGTTGAACTATACGAAGCGCAAGCACTTGCTGCGAATCCTTTCTTGCACGCGCCCTCAACCGGCGCTACAACGAAGGCGAATCAAGTCGGTGCACCTACCGTTTCAGCTTTACTTCTGGACAGTATGTCTGGGATGGCTGCGGTTAGTTTCGCTCAGAAAGCAATGTCTTCAGGAATGTTATCTGAACAAGAAGGACGAGCAGTCCTGGCAATTGTTCAACTGGCAGCACCTGGTGAATCCGAAGCGGCTTTAGACGACCATCTATCGCACAAGGAATTGTTGGTTTTCTCTTCGTTAATCAGTTCATGGCGTGAAGTGCAGTCACTTCGAGGTGAACTCTGATATGGGTGCTTCGGCAGGAATTGGCGGTCTCATAATTGGGATTGCAATGTTGATGGTCTTTACAATGGCCATATCATCATTTGATGCTCAAGTTGCAACCGGATTGGATGCAATAGAGAGCGCTTCAGTTCCTGACCCGAGTTTTACCATTGACGATGTTAATCTTGAACAGCATGTCATTCATGAAGTTTCGATAACTGCTGCGAATCGAGGTACAGGTTACGTTGATGGGATTTTGAGAGCGAACGTTGGTTCGGACGAATGTGGTGGATTTTCCGCTACCTTCTCGACAACAGGTGGAGAAATTGATGTAGGAAACGTGGTTATCACCAACCATGGTTTCTGCCCTGATTCATCCACACCGACTTGGACGATTTTTGATACGTCACTCGTTGTTCAAACTCCCACATCAGTTGCTAATTTCTCATCGCCTGTGTTCCGGCAATACATCTATGCAAACATCACAAACCATGGTGAAGACCTTCTAAAGACGGACGACATTTGGGTATTCTATAACGGGGAAGAGCCTGAGACGCTCACGGAATCTCAAGACTCAACACGGTCTGAGATTTCTGGAGTCGGTACCAATTGGTACTCTGGGCAAACCATCCCGTTGTTTTGGGATGGCGAATCGAGTTTGAATACCGAATATGAGCGATTGGCATTCACAGCCGGTCCGACTACATTGGTGCGATCCACATCTTGAGGTTTTTATCATGGCAGATGGCGGAGTTTCAACTTACATCATGCTGATTACTGCATTGCTGGTTTCCAGTTCTGTCAGTGCAGTTTTGATACAAGAATGGTCCTCTACATCACGAGTGATTCAACAGCAACAACGCGGAATGCAGTTCTCAGAAGAGTTAGGTATCGATTTTGCTGGAGACCCCATGAATGTCCACATCGACCGCACTACAACTCCCGATGAAATCACGTTCTATGTACTGAACACTGGTGAACATCGAATGGATGAAGATCAAATGGAAATTCTCATCGATGGCCAGGTTATTCCGAATACAGGAGTATCAACATCCTTTGTAGGTACCCCCGCACCGTTGGCGTGGGATTCGAACGTGCTGATGGAAATCGTCTTGTCGAATACTTCATTTAACTCCCTCACAGACAATACCGATCTCAGTGTTTTTGTAACCGTTAATTCCGAGGAAGTAGCAGGAATCACAAGCAGTGCAAGTTTCAACAACGAGGTGCGTTTGAATGGATGAATACGTTAAGGAAGATCCTTTCATTACCGCACACAAACCGAAGGAAGACGGTTTCCCGTACGAACTGGAAACTGATTCACTCGCTGACTCGATGGGACTGCGAATGCCAAATCGCTCTCTGTATGTATTACAGGGGGAAGTCGGTGGTGGAAAGTCACTCCTTTCTCAACGCCTTGCTTTTGGACTTGCTGAAAATGGAGTCAAGGTTTTGGTTATTACCACTGAATTAACCACACGAGGATGGATTGAGCAAATGGAATCTCTGGGCTACGGTGTCACTGACTCCATTCGGGAAGGAAAACTCTTGGTGTTCAGTCGATTCGGAACCATTGCGGAATCTTTACCAAATGTTGGTCTTGAAGAAGTCTTAGAATCAGAAGCAATTGAACTGGCAGACGTGGTCATTATTGATTCAGCAAGTTCAATCATGCCTGAGAGTCTTGACGATACGAGTCGATTCCAATTGATGCAAAAGTTGCGTCAAGTTTGTTCCCACGGTCGTTCATTGATGCTTTGCGTTGACCCCGAAGAAATGGATCACAAGTTAATGCACACCTTACGAGCATCTGCAGAAGTTGTTCTTGATCTGAAAACGGCAATGATTGGCGGTGAAATTAAGCGAAACATTGTCATCACCCGTTTCCTGAGAGCAGCAGGACCTATTCAAACATCCATCGGATGGCGTGTGGAACCCGGAATGGGCTTCATCGTAGATATTACGGCGGTTAGCTGATGAGGTGTTATGATGGTTGATGATGAGCCCCTATTTGCCAAAGGAGACCTTAACGCGGTCATGAATGCACACCCCCACGTCGCCGACTGGGTTCGTGATTTCGAATCGAGTCACGGCTCTCGACCGATTTACTACGGTGAATTGGATCGAGGTGCTAAGAAAGAAAGACCTTTCAATCTCATCTACATTACCAAAGAACCAATCTTTGTTCATATTTACGAACCTCCTGCTGACGAGGAAGGAGGCGGACAGATTCTCTGGTTCGGTCTCGAACCTCAACTCTCCGAAGAAGAGGAAAACATTCGTCGGGGTCTTATTGAAACTCTACTTCAAGAGGCTCCAACCGCTCCATCGTTTACTACGGATGAGGAATTTGAAAACATTCTCTCACAAATGATAGAGAGGTACACACTTCTCGATACAGACGCAATTTCCAACGTTCGCCGACAAGGCCGCTTTTGGGAAATGATGGGTATGGACGACAAGCGGTTGATTGTGACTGCCGCTCAGCGAGAACGCTTGCGGTATATCGTTGTCCGAGACTTAATTCGCAACGGCCCATTGGAACCACTACTCTCAGACGAGATGCTGGAAGATATTCACTCAATTGGTCTAAAGCACGTTCACATGGACCACAAAGTGTTTGGAATGGTCACATCGAACATTCGATTCCGTGACCGCGAAATGCTCTCTCGTTTCTTGCGAGCTATGTCTGAGCGAATTGGGCGACCAGTTTCAGACAACAAACCGATTATCGACGGCGCACTGCTCGACGGCTCACGTATCAATATCATTTTCTCCGATGACGTTTCCATGCTCGGACCGTCGTTTACCATTCGTAAGTTCGCTGAAGAAACGATTTCGATCACGCAACTTATTGCTTGGGGTACAATTTCTTCCCAAGTGGCTGCTTACATTTGGATTTGTCTGGAATACGGTATGTCAGTCCTTGTATCCGGTGAAACTGCTTCCGGAAAGACGACCACACTCAATGCAATTTTGCCGTTCATCGACCATAACGTCAAGATTTATTCTGCTGAAGATACTCCTGAAGTAAAGGTACGCCACAAGATTTGGCAACGGCTTGTTACTCGTTCATCGAAGAACGAAGAATCACGAGTCGAAATGTTCGACCTACTCAAGGCTGCTTTACGTAGCCGACCTCGATACATTATCATTGGTGAAATACGTGGTGTTGAAGGCGCAACCGCTTTCCAAGCAATGCAAACAGGGCACCCGGTTATCGCAACCTTCCACGCATCGTCCATTGTCAAAATGATTCAAAGATTTACAGGTGACCCAATTAACGTTCCAATTCGGTTTTTCGACAACTTGAACTTCGCTATTTTCCAAGAAGTGGTTGAGGCTCCTGGTGGAGGTATTGCTCGCCGTGTGACTGGAATCGATGAAGTAATCGGCTACAATAAACACAGCGACGGTGTTCTCACCCGTGGTATGTTCGAATGGGACCCGGTCAAGGATAAGCACTATTTCCGTGGTATGTTCCAGAGCCATCTGTTGGAAAACAAGATTGCTGCAATGGCTGGTTTTTCCAATAAACGAGACATCTATGATGAAATGTTGAAGAGAGCTGCTGCACTTGACCGTATGGTTGAACGTGAATTGACGCATTACGATGACGTTTTCGATTTATTGGGAGTTTACTATAACAACGGATGGGAACATTTTGACAAAGCCGTTGATTCATGGACTGGAGTAAACCATACGTGAGGTGATGTCGAATGCAGCGAATGTCTTTCTGGCAAATCGCCCTTCGTCGCGTTGAGATACCTGTTGCACAATTTCTCCTTTTTTATGTTGGTGGAGCGGCCCTGATTGGGTTTCTGTTTTCCATCGTACTCATATTCTTAACCGGTGGTTTAGCCGAAGGTGCTCTTTTTTCTGGCGTAGCAGGAATCCTTCTGCTTTTGCTTTTGCCAACTCTTGCCGGAGGAGCAGCAGCCGCATACCCCTTACTCGATGTACAGCGTTCGGCTACCATGATTGAGAAGGAAATGCACATGTTCATCACTCGAATGGGTATTTTGTCTTTGGGTGAAGTCGGTGCTCAATCCATTTTCGATATCCTCAAGCAAATGAGTGATTATGGTGAGTTGGCGAATGAAGTCAAGCGAATTGAAACGCTTGTCGATAAGTGGCACACTTCGTTACCTGAGGCTTCACGAATTGTCGCTCAGCAAAGTCCAAGTCCATTGTGGGCTGATTTTCTTGACCGAATGGCTTTCTCGATTGAAGCGGGTCAGGCCATTGATGAATTCATGCGTTCTGAGCAGGAAACTGTTGCAGAACAGTACAAGACGTTGTACGACACACGCCTTGAATCAGTTGATGCCATGAAGGAAATTTACGTTTCTCTGGTTTCTGCAGGATTGTTCGGACTCGTAGTGGCGGGTATTCACCTTGTCTTGTTTGAAGTCGGTTCAGCGAACGACACACCAATTCTTGTTGCAAGCCGATTGCGGTTCATTCTTTTGACATCGTTGATTTTCACCATTCTCCAGATAGGAGCGGTCTTTGCTTTCAGAGCGACGATTCCCGAAGACCCTACTTTTGCTCGGGACGATATGGACACTCCTTTCAGAATTAATTTCCTCAGAGCGCTCATTGGGGCAAGTATCCTGACCTCATTCTTGGTGGTCATCATGATTTTGTTGCTCGCATCTGCTTGGGATTCCGTTACCAACCAATGGGATCGATACGGTCTCATTTTCATCGCTGCCCCACTCTCCCCGATGCTTATTCCTGCTCTCATGATTGGAAGGGAAGAACGTCAAGTTTTGCGTAGGGATGAAACCTATCCCGATTTCATTCGAGCATTAGGAGGTACGGCCCAAGCTCGTTCGTCTGAACCATCTGCAACAATCAAAGCCTTGCGAGGCATTGATTTCGGTATGCTTGACCGTTCAATCGATCGCTTGGAGAAGCGTTTGTCGACACGTATTGATTCAGACCGTGCTTGGGATTACTTCAACGCGGATACCAATTCAGCGGTTATTTCACGATACACTCGCATCTACATTGAAGGTTCTCAATCATCGGGTAAACCAGCGGACACAGCCGAAATGGTTTCGCGTTCGGTCGGCAGTTTGCTTTCATTGCGACGACGACGAGCACTCTCTGCAAACACCATGCGTGGTGTCGCTCTTGGTCTACTGATTGCATCTGTAACTAGTCTTAACGTAACCATCGCAATTGTCTTGAAACTCGGCGACTCAATTGCAGGGGTAGCATCTAATTTTTCGGATACTGATGTCACGGCATTGTCTGACTTCGGTGCAGGTTTGGCTCTTCCAGTCATGGAAGATGCCTCCGGTGTTGGAGAAAACATCCGCATGTTCAAAATCATCGTATCCATATTGATTCTTTTCCAAGTCATTGCAGTCTCAATTATTTCGAATAGGTTGCGAGGTGGAATCTGGACAACGGCTATGGGTCAAGGAATTCAACTGCTTTGGATTGCAGGCATCACTTCATACATCACTTCGCTGGTGTTAGAGGCCGCATCTTCAGTGTTCGGTGTTTAGTGACCCAACAATCATAATCCCGGTGGATGATTAGCGTTCATGCAAGTCCCTCCGCCACCACCGGCAGCGCCCGCACCTCAACAAAGCGCTCCAGCACCTTCTCCATATCTCCCAGCAGCAGGCTTCCAGCAATCACCAATGAGTTATTCTTTTCATCGATGGTTGATGCTCGGTATCATTCTCGTACTGGCATCTGTTGTTTTTGTTGAAGTTGTTGGAATGTTTGGTCCTCCATCTGTGGTTGATTACGACCTTGAAGCCGAAGGCGTTTCGGATAAAATTGCGGAAGACACAGAGGCGCATACCGATTTGAATCGGGTCATCGGCTCCGTCGGAACAATACTACAATCGTTTGGCCTTGGACTGATCGGCTATGCGCTCCTTCGGGAGTCTTATGATGACAAACATGAACACACAGCCCTCCGAGTGACAGCAGTTCTCATTGGTATCCTTGTGGTGTTGAACATAGCCTCGCGCAGTATTTCTATCGTTTGAGTTCAACGTTTCTTTTCTTGGGCAATTCTCTTTTTCGTTGCCGCCCAAGAACAGATCGGACATTGTTCAAGATCATGGTTTCGAGCAGGACAGTATTCTCTGCCAAAGAATATGATTTGGAGATGCAATTTATTCCAAATCTCCTTTGGAAAAACAGCCTTTAAGTCTCGCTCGGTTCGTACGACTGTTGTGTCGTTGGAAAGCCCCCAGCGTGCTGCAAGGCGATGAATATGCGTGTCGATTGGGAAGGCAGGAACACCGAAGGCTTGAGCCATCACCACGCCAGCAGTTTTGTGCCCAACTCCGGGTAATGCTTCGAGTTCCTCAAACGTTTGTGGAATCAATCCATCATGCCGTTCCATAATCAGTTCAGAGAGTCTACGGATGTTCTTTGCTTTCGTTGGAGCTAGCCCAACTTGGCGGATATCATTGAGAATCGTTTCAACGCTCAGTTTGACCATGGCTTCAGCGGTTGGGGCTTTGGCGAAAAGGGATGGTGTGACTTCATTTACCTTGAGGTCGGTGGTTTGCGCACTCATAAGAACTGCAACCAGTAACTGAAAGTTATTTTCATGGTCAAGCGGCACTGGAGTTTCAGGATAGAATTCTTCAAGCATGGCAGCAATTTTCACCGCTTTTTCACTACGCTTCATTCATATGTCCCCTTGAATATTGAGTTGAGGTGGTATTCGATAGGTGTATTGGATCTTCTCACCAGTGAACGTGATTGAATGTGGTTCGGTTTGGAACTGTACTTCCTTAACGTTTGATTCGATGCCGTGAAGCGGCATATTCGCCCCGAATGTACCGTCACGAAAAAGTTGGATGCTGGTGTCGACAGTATCTTGAGGTGAGTTGAAACTGATTCGATTTTCATCGTGAACAACTTCACCGCTGATGGTACTAAAAAACGAGGCAAAAAATGAGCAAATCTCAGCCCATTGCTCGATTTTGAATCGGGTCATAAAATCGCCCTCAAGATTCCATTTTAACGGAGTATGCCTCTCCAGTTTTCCAACCGAAAAACAAACCTATGCCGATTGAAAACAGTGGTATGCCGTTGCATATGAGCGACTCCATGGGTTCGGTTGACGGCTGACCAGCGGTGTACCAGATGATCATCGATAACAACAACCCAGGAATCAACATGACTCCCCCCATGATGAGGGTACGTAAGAGACGCATGTTGAGGCCAATCGGGGGAATGCCATGAATGTGTGGTTTCTATCCCATCAAGAAAGACGTAGTGAGAGTTCTTCTCCACCAAGCGAATTGAGGACATCATGTGGCTCAATCCATCCCTTACGAGCGGCCATGACTCCGTAGCTAATGTCGGCAAGTCCTCGTATTGAATGGGCATCAGGATTGATGATTACAGGAACACCCAAACCTTTCGCATGCTTACACAGACGCCAATCAAGATCCAATCGATACGGGCTTGCATTCAATTCGACCGCCTTGAGGCGCCCTTCTTCGTTATGTTCTGCCATGTGTTCAAGAACCGCAAACAAGTCAACCTCATATCCGTCTCTACCCTGCAATATCCTTCCAGTCGGGTGACCTAAGACCGTCGTTGAAGGATGGTCGATGCACTGCATTAATTCCTCCGTATTTTGCAGTTCATCACGTGCTTTCCATTTTGATAACGCGTGAACAGATGCAACCGTGTAATCCAATTGAGAGAGGACATCATCGGGGTGGTCGAGTTTTCCGCCTTCAAGGATGTCGGATTCCACTCCGTGGAACAATCGAAAATCTGTGCCTTCTTCAGCCCATGATGCGTTGTAGCGTCGAATGGTTTCACCTTGTTCCAGTAAATCTTCTGCGCTTGCTCCATTGGCAATTTTCAACGTTGGTGAATGGTCGGCAATTCCCAACCAGTTCCATCCCATTTTACGGGCTGTGTCTGCCATTTCTTCCAAACTCGCTTCTCCATCTGAAAGTGTTGTGTGGTTGTGTAAAGCGCCTCGAATGTCCAGTCCGGTCAGTAACTCTGGTAGTGCGGATGATTCAGCAGCAGCGATTTCCCCAGTATCCTCGCGAAGTTCTGGTGTGACCCAATCAAGTTCTAAATGCCGGTAAATCTCTTCTTCGTTGGATGCTTGAAGAGAGAATTTAGCTGCAGCCATTCCTTTCAAGTCTCCAGCTTTAGCATCAGGGATGAGTCCGAACTCGTTTAACTTCAATCCTCGATCAATGGCTCGTTGCCGCATGGCAATGTTGTGTTCTTTGCTTCCGGTGAAGTACGCTAAAGTGAATGGGAATACCTCTGGAGTGACAAGCCGAACTTGTGCATCAATGGTTCCACCGCTCTCAAGTTGTTCGTAATCTTCTCCACCAATAGCGTCAAGCACGTTTGGGTCAATGTGACCTACAGTAAATCCTCCATCAAATATACTGGTGTCAAGAATGAGGCTGATTTTCGAATCACCAGCACCTTTCACATCGGCAATTCCAGGGAGTGATAGAATGGCTTCAGCCACGCTTTCATGATGTTCGTCTTCGACAGCAACGACGAGATCGAGGTCACCGATTGTTTCTTTTCGGCGGCGTGCACTTCCTGCTAATTGTGCTTTGAGTACGCCTTCTATGGATGAAATCTTTGATTGAAATGCTTCCCCATACATCAAGCCAACATCCAATCTTCGCCGAGCCCTGAACCGTGCCAACAACTCAATGCCATCGAGCATTCGTTGCTGGGATTTCTTACCGAATCCTTTCATTGGCGCAATCAATCCATCAGTGGCAGCTTCCTTTAGAGATGCGACTGAATCAACTCCAAGTTCTTCATTCATCAGTTTGATACGCTTTGGTCCGAGTCCTGGGATTCCGAGCATTTCGATGAGTCCTTGGGGAGTCGAACTGTGCAACTCGACCCAATCACTTGGCCACTTTCCGTCCATTATGGCTTGGGTAAGTGCAGAGCCGAGTCCTTTACCGATACCTTTCATTTCGAAAAGCCGTCCTGTAGTGACCAGTTCGCCGAGGTCTTCTGTCAAGCCACCGAGCATCCTGCTGGCGTTTTGGTACGAGCGGACTCGAAACACATTGGCTCCATTGAGTTCCAAGAGTACGGCCACTTGGTGCATAACCGTGGCGATTTGGTTTCGAGAGAAATACGGGGGGCCGCTCGGCCGTGCCTTTGGTAGTGAAAATCCGCCGCCTGCCATGGTTCGTGTTATCGGCGACCCTTCTCAAACGTTGCTCTCGCCCTTACAGGTCGAACTTCATGTTGAAGAACCACGACCTGTAGCGCTGTTCATGGTCAGCGTTACTTTCATCGAACATTTGGCCGAAGCCCTGTGCGGCATATCTGCAGTGCTGTTCACTTTCATTGCGACTTTTTCTCGCTCACCTCGCGCTGAACACATCGTTCAGAACCTCATTGCTATCACGCTTATTGCCGCTGCAGGAGTGCTTTGGTGGCTTTCACTGTCCGGCGGGGTTTTGTGGGGTTCCAATTACCTTCCAAAGCCGCTATCGTTGGTATGCGTGGTTATCGCAATTGCTGCACGAATGAACATCAAAGGCGAAAACGTCTCATTTGGAGCCAATCCTCATACGATTGGTAAGAATCAAGAAGAATAATCAAACGATTTCGCCACGGGGCGTGCTTGTGTCTTCAATTACGCTTGCCGGTTGAGCCGCTTCCTTCTCCATTTTCTGGTCAATGAACGTACGCATGTATTCAGGAAGTTCACCGTTTACGAAAATGACATCATGAATGTGGTCGAGTTTTTTGAGTGAATAATAAATCTGCATGGCGGTCATAGGTGTGGAGGAACAGCCGTTGCATCCACCGTCAAGAGACAACATGATGTTGCCATCGGTCGTATCGAGTACATTGACCACACCGTCGTGCTCATCCAAAATTTCTTGGACGGGCCCAATTTCTGCCAAGACTTCCTCGGCGGTGATGCTCATGTAACCACCCTGTAAGCCTCTCCTCTTTCAACAATTGCTTGAAAAAAGCACTCTTGATACCATGCGGCATCAACCTCAGTCCCCCGTAAAGACCGTTTAAAGGTGTTTTTCGAAGGGAACCACTTATCAAGGGTTCTTAGGTCGCCAAAATAACAAGGTGTTCTATAATGATGGAAAATATACCAATGATTGCCGCAGGTGCAGGTCTTTTCGGGCTTGTAGTTGCGTTTGTGCTGTACCAACAAGTAAACAAAGTGAAAATTGACAATGAAAAGGTTGCCAATATCACTGAAGAAATTCAGAAAGGTGCCATGGCATTCCTGTTCGCAGAATACCGAGTCCTCGCTGTTTTCGTGATTGTCGTCGGTGCTGCTCTCACACAGCTTAACGACATGAATACCGCAATCGCATTCTTCGCCGGTGCAATTGCATCCGTTGCTGCGGGATTCTCTGGAATGCGTGCTGCAACTTCGGCCAACGGCCGAACCACCATGGCTGCTAAGAACGACGGTAAGGCCGGCGCTCTTGCTGTTTCATACAACGGTGGTGCAGTCATGGGTCTTTCCGTTGGTGGACTTGGACTTCTTGGTATCTCGCTTGTTGCTTACTGGCTTGGTGCTGGTGATGCAAATCCAGACCTTTCTGCTGCTGCAGGATTTGGTATGGGTGCTTCTTCAATTGCTCTCTTCGCTCGTGTTGGTGGCGGTATATACACCAAGGCTGCTGACGTCGGTGCTGATCTTGTTGGTAAAGTCGAAGCAGGTATCCCTGAGGACGACCCTCGTAATCCTGGTGTTATTGCAGATAACGTCGGAGATAACGTCGGTGACGTTGCAGGAATGGGCGCAGACATCTTCGAATCCTTTGTGGGTTCAATCATTGCAGCAATGATTATCGCAAGTTCAGACGACTTTGGCGGTGAAGGTTTCACTGGGGCTTCCAACTACATCATGATGCCAATTATGCTTGGCCTCATTGGTTATGTTGCATCTATTGTTGGTGTTTTCTCAATGTTCGTTCTCAAGAACGGCAAAGACGCAGCAGCAGCACTTCGTAACACGACGTTCATTGCAGCCCTTTTGTTTTGGGCTGGTGGGTACCTTTCTATCCAGCAAGGCCTCATTGATGTTGACATTGGAGTCATGCATTCAGTTGTATTGGGTAGTGTTGTCGGTATTGCAATCGGCCTTATTACTGAATACTACACTGGTATCGAACCTGTCTTTGGTATCCCAACCAAGGCGATTCCTCACATCGGTGAAATGTCCAAGACAGGACCTGCAACCAACGCTATTGCCGGCCTTTCAGTTGGAATGATGTCAACCTTCATTCCGATTCTTTTGATTGCAGCTGGTATCTTTGGAGCAAATCACTTTGGTGGTGAAGAATACGGACTCTATTGTATCGCAATGGCTGCAATGGGCATGCTTGCTACAGTTGGCGTGACCATGACCGTCGATGCTTATGGACCAGTTGCTGATAACGCAGGTGGAATTGCTGAGATGAGCGGACTTGGTTCCGATGTTCGTGCAATTACCGACGAACTTGATTCAATTGGGAACACCACTGCTGCAGTCGGTAAAGGATTCGCTATCGGCTCCGCTGCATTGACTGCTCTCGCTCTTTTCGCTGCTTACACTGCCGCAGTTGGTCCAGCCAATCTTGACTTGACTCTAACCAATCCGGTTGTCGTTATCGGCCTACTTATCGGTGGCGGTCTACCGTTCGTTGTTGCTGCAATGACCATGACTTCAGTCGGTAAGGCTGCAGGTGACATGGTTGTTGAAATCCGACGACAATTTGCTATCATGCGAGAAGCTTTGTCAAAGGACAAATCGTTTGAGGGTGACCTTGAAGACGCTACAACATGGCCAGAAAAGATCGTTTCCGGGGACATGACGTATCCCGACTCTCAAACATGTGTCGACATTTCTACGAAGGCTGCTCTACGTGAGATGATTGGCCCAGGTGTGGTTGCAGTTGTGGCTCCTGTCGCAGTTGGGCTCGCACTTGGCGCAGATGCACTCGGCGGACTTCTTGCAGGTTCTCTGGTAACTGGTGTTCTCATGGCTCTGTTCATGGCAAACGCTGGCGGTGCATGGGACAACGCAAAGAAAGCAATTGAACAAGGTCACATTGAAGGCGCTAAGAAAGGCGACGATGCTCATGAAGCAGCCGTCATTGGTGACACCATTGGAGACCCGTTCAAGGACACATCCGGTCCATCACTCAACATCCTCATCAAGTTGATGTCTATTGTTGCAGTTGTATTGGCTGGTACAGGACAACTCTGAGTCCCCTCCAAGCGTTAGGCTCTTGAACAGAGTCATGTTGGACAACATCATGAGCAAGGTGTTCGAAGCTGCAACAATGCTGTTGCTGTTGCTATGCACCAGCATTCTAGCAGGATGTACGACCAGTTCCATGGAATCGAACGATTCCGATTCAACGACCGTTGAACAGACCTTACTTCCTGAATGGGAGGTCGGCGATCAGTGGCTCTATACCTTCATTACGCCACAATTTGGCGAAGACAGTGCTCGATTGGTCGTTGCAGAAATTGACGATGAAGAAGGCGTATACCAAGTTGGAATTTCCTCTGAGCGTGAGGCCCAGCGCCACGCAGTCATCAATCACAATCCATTCCTCGGTCGAATGACTCTGGATGGATTGTCCGTGTATGAAAACGGAGAACCACAATCCGTGTTTTCGTTCCCATGGACGGTCGGTGACACTTGGACATTCACTTTGTTCGGGCAAGATTGGACTGCTACCACCGATTCAATCAACAATGGAAACGCTCGTGTTTCGGCTACATCTGCAGAAGGGCACGAAATTTCCTACACCTTCAGTGGTAACAACGAATTCATGGATTCTTTTGTTTGGCGAGACGGTGACGGAGTGCGCCAACTGCGAATGGATTTGAATGCTGCCCGAAGCGGCTACTCAGGAGACGTCTTCTTCTATCGAGCACGTGATTTACTCGATAACCGCTACGAGGACAGTGACCAAGAAGTGTACGATACTTTCCTTGACGAAGGGCATCCATCTGAGGGCGATTGGAACACTCTTGTTTGGTATCTCGATGTCGAGATAAGCCAAGGTGGTTCAGGCTCTCTCACAATGAAAGACCATGCAGGTGCTTCCCCACTTACAAGAGCGTGGGGTTCCGGTGCTACTGAAAAGGGAGCAATTGGAACGATTCCTTCGAACACCGGTGAATACTCTTTGACGGCAACAGTTCGAGGGCCGGATTCCTTCATTCACTTGCGTGTTGCCGGCGCACTCGTGTTCCAGTGGGAATTGTGAGGAATTGCTTTGCCCACGCTCATCATGATGCATGGCATGACTGGTGATGCCAGTATGATGCGTCCTTTTGCTGAGAAAATACTTCCAGATGGTTGGACCCTCATCGTTCCAGAAGCGCGGTATGCACACCCAACACGTGGTCGAACTTGGTGGAGGTATGAGGACGAAGATGCTGATGCAACTCGTCGAATGACGCTTTCTCGCAGAGAACTCATCGATGTAGATTCCTCTCTTTCGCAATTGGAACAGCTTATTTCTGAACAAGCGCCACTTGGACCATTGGTTGTTGGTGGATTTTCCCAAGGTGGCGCCATGGCCCAAGAGATACTACAACTTCCGCTTGCCGACCGGATTGTAGGTGTCGTTGCCATGGGGACTCGTCTTGTTCGTGAGATGGAACTTCGAATTCGTCTTGCCGAATTGGAACCAAAACATCTTTTTTGGATGCATGGAGAAAAAGATTTACGCGTATCCATTCAAGACGGCTGGGCAGTAGCCCATGTTTTTGAATCGGCTGGTTGGGCTATGGAGCTCATTGAACATCCGAAAGGGCACATGATTCCTATGGAGCACCACGAATCGTTGAAAGAGTGGTTAACTGCTCTGTCGCAAATACGGTTGTAATTGGTCAAATCCGCCTATAAACACTGGTTGTTTACCTCGAATGTCCAAAATTACGGGCACAGTCCGATGACCAGTTGCTTCGACAACCGGCTTACGCAAGTCCGGTTGTTCGTCGAAGCTGATTTCAGTGAAACTGAGGTTTTTACTGTTAAGTAAGCGCTTTGCTGCTGTGCAGTAACCGCAGAATTGTCCAGTGTACACAAGGAAGTCTGTAGAGTGGGAGTTGGCGTGTTCAAGAAGCAATTCTTCGGACATAATACGACTTCTATGAGCGTCCTACTTGAACCTATATATCGAGCCGCACCACTTCGTATTTTTCCTTTGATTCCAGCGTTTGCATGGCGTGGAGGACCGCATTGCACACTTCAATGTCTGATTTCCCCGAGTGCTTTACAATTCGAGTGATGGCGCCTTTCTTAGCCGCCATTCTCCCCAACACTTCTGCTGTAAGGGCGCCGAAGCCATGGATACCATCTGGTCTGGTTCCCTGATTCACATGTCCAGGTACATTCGGCCTTTTTGTTCCGCTTTCTGATGATCGGTCGGTGAGCACGATAAATGAACACACACTTTCCTTTTCGAGTAAATCTAAGGCCGATCTCATGAGTGCTATTGTCCCTTCAAGACGTTTGAGATACTCTGTACTTCGGTTGTCATAGGTGTCGACGAGAATAACATCAATTCCAGTCTCGTCTTCAGTGATGCTCCATCCCAATGTTTCGACGTACTGTGAAATAACTTGATTACGGCCGAAGTACCGTAGTTTGGGCATGTCACTCCTAACCAATTCATCATCATGTTCTTTCCCCTTCTTCAACTTGGTCAAGGTGTCAATAGCGTTATGTGATAAAAGGAACTTCGTCGGGGTATGGTCTTCGTTTTTTGGAGTTTTAAACGGAAGGATAAAAAGACCGGGAGTGTACAACTTACCATGTTAGCGGAGCGTATGCGTAGGTTCAGCGCTTTTGCGGCGCTGGCGATGTTCTTTTTCGCTTCAGTTTCGACATCACAACTGATGTTCTTAGAACTTGAAAATACAAGTGACATTTCAGCACTTTATTCCTCTGCACGTACGACGGACTCCGACTCTGACGGCATACTGGATCTTGATGATGCGTGCCCTACTGGGGACAGCGGTTGGACGTCAAATTCAACGACCGATCACGATTCTGATGGTTGTCAAGATTCCAACGAAGATTCCGATGACGATAACGATACAATTTCCGACAACTTCGACGATTGTGCTACAGGTGTAATCGGTTGGACGCCTTCGGCGATCAGCGATTATGACTCTGATGGATGCCAAGACTCAACCGAGGATCTGGACGACGATAACGATAACGTCAACGACACTTTGGATACTTGCCCAACAGGCGACAAAGGTTGGCTTTCAACAAACCTCAATGACTACGATTCTGATGGATGTCAAGATATCTCTGAAGACCAAGATGACGACAACGATTTAGTCGCTGATTCTTCGGATGCGTGCCAATTTGGAGATTTAGGTTGGACTTCTTCTGCGATAACCGACGTTGATAGCGATGGATGCCGAGATTCTACTGAAGATAGCGATGATGACGGCGATGGAGTTGAAGATGGCGATGATGATTGTCCTACGGGAGATACTGGGTGGACCTCAACATCCGCTACAGACCACGATTCCGACGGTTGTCAAGACGCTTCAACTGAAGATCTTGATGATGATAACGATGGGATTAGTGATTCTGCCGATTCTTGCCAAGATGGCGACATGGGCTGGACGCCTGATTCATCGACTGATTATGATTCAGACGGTTGCCGTGATGCTGATGAGGATATTGATGACGATGATGATCTTGTTCTTGATGCCGCAGATGACTGCGGTATCGGTAATCTTGGCTGGACTTCAACATCCATCACAGACCATGACTCAGACGGTTGCCAGGATGCTTCAAATGAAGACACTGACGACGATAACGATGGTGTGTCGGATACTGCTGATGATTGTTCAACAGGTGATCTTGGCTGGACTTCCGCTGCACTTTTGACCGATTATGATACCGACGGGTGCCAAGATTCCTTGGAAGACCTCGACGACGACAACGATGGAGTAGCCGACTTAGCACCTGACCTTTGCCAGACGGGTGACATGGGTTGGACATCGTCACCATCGACTGATTTTGATGGAGATGGTTGCCGTGACTCGACAGAAGACTTTGATTCCGATAACGACGGCATTCTCGATAACGACGATGATTGTGTTAATGGCAACACTGGCTGGCTTTCGAGTTCCACCACAGACCACGATACGGACGGTTGCCAAGATGCCTCGACCGAAGATAACGACGATGACAACGATGGCATCAATGACCTTCTTGACACCTGCCAAACAGGTGTAATCGGATGGTCTCCATCTTCGATCACCGACTACGATTCTGATGGATGTCGAGATTCCGACGAAGATATGGATGACGATAACGACGGAGTCGGCGATGTCTCTGATTCCTGCCAAACCGGCGACTTGGGCTGGATTTCCAGTTCCAGTAATGATTACGACAGCGACGGCTGTAAGGATTCGACTGAAGACTCAGACCGAGATAATGACCTTGTTCTCGACGGATCAGATGCCTGCCCTCAAGGTGACCTTGGGTGGGTTTCTGGCACCTCGACCGACCATGATTCTGACGGTTGCCAAGATGCTTCAAACGAAGACACCGATGATGATAACGATGGAGTCGCTGATTCATCTGATTCGTGTCAAACAGGCGCACTCGGATGGACTTCTTCTTCTGCAACAGACCGTGATATGGATGGTTGCCGTGATTCAGATGAGGATACCGATGACGACAACGACGGCGTCGCAGATTCTATCGATTCATGCCAAAACGGGGACATGGGTTGGACCTCCTCTTCAACAACCGATCATGATTCCGATGGTTGCCGAGACGCTTCAACGGAAGATACCGATGATGACAACGATTCGGTACTCGATGCCGCAGATACGTGTCAGACTGGCGCCATTGGATGGACACCGACAACTTTGACGGATTACGATTCAGATGGATGCAAAGACGACGTTGAAGATAACGATGACGACAACGACGGAATTATTGATTCGAACGACGCTTGTGCGAAAGGCGATTTGGGCTGGACTTCTACGGTACTCAACGACAACGACCAGGACGGTTGTCGGGATGCTACTGAGGATTTCGACTCAGACAACGACGGCGTATCAGATGACCTTGACTCATGCCCTCAAGGCATAACTGGATGGTCATCGTCTTCCTCGACCGACTATGATAGCGATGGTTGTAAAGACACATCCGCTGAAGACACCGATGATGATAACGATGGAATCATCGACGGAAACGATTTGTGCCCTACTGGGACAATAGGCTGGACTCCTAATGGAGTCACTGATTATGATTCTGACGGCTGTAAGGACGACACTTTGTTCGATATCGACGATGACAACGACGGCGTTGTTGATTTATTCGATGATTGTCAAACCGGAGACCTCAATTGGACTTCCGGTGCCAGCACTGATCACGACACTGACGGCTGCCAAGATTCACTTGAAGACTTGGACGATGATAACGATTCAGTTACTGATTTACATCCTGACGCCTGCCAATTTGGTATCACTGGATGGACATCGACGGCTTTGACTGATTCGGACAGCGATGGCTGTAAAGACGATTCGTTTGAGGATTTGGATGATGACAACGATGGAACCCCAGACGTCAGTGATGACTGTCAGTTTGGTGAAGGTGCATGGACTCCTTCCCCATCGACCGACTATGATTCGGATGGTTGTCGCGATGCCACTGAAGACCTCGACGACGACAACGACGGAGTTGAAGATTTAAGCCCCGACAATTGCCCTACGGGTAATTTGAATTGGGAATCGACAAGCCTAACAGACAACGATGGTGACGGCTGCCAAGACAATTCAAACGAAGATCTAGACGATGACAACGATGGAATCGCTGACGGTTCTGACGATTGCCAAGCTGGAGATGTGGGTTGGTCTCCATCTTCATCAACCGATTACGACTCCGATGGCTGCCAAGATTCGGGTGAAGACCTTGATGATGACAACGACGGCGTTAACGACGACCATCCGGATGTTTGCGCCAAAGGAGATTTGGGCTGGATTTCAACTCCTTCCAACGACTATGATGGTGATGGTTGTCGAGACTCGACCGAAGATTTAGATACCGATAATGATGGTATCAAAGACTTCTTTGACGATTGCAATTTCTTGTCGACGGGATGGATTTCATCCTCAACCACAGACCACGATTCCGATGGTTGCAAGGATGATTCGAACGAAGACCTTGACGATGATAACGACGGAATCCTCGATTTAGCTCCGGATCAATGCCCTACTGGAATTATTGGTTGGACGCCTACATCATTGAACGATTACGATTCCGATGGTTGCCGTGATGCTGATGAGGATGTTGATGATGATAACGACGGTGTTGGTGATTCAAGCGACACATGCGATACCGGTGACCTTGGTTGGATTTCAAACAGCACGACAGACTTTGATGGTGATGGTTGCCGTGATTTCTCAGAAGACCAAGACGATGATAATGACGGAATAACCGACACCTCTGACAACTGCCAATTGACAGTTAATACAGGCCAAGACAATCACGATTTCGATTCAGAAGGCGATGCTTGCGACGACGATGACGATAACGATGGCATCAATGATGACGCACCGGATAATTGTATCCGCGGTGCACTTGGCTGGACTTCCACGTCGGCCAACGACCACGATGCAGACGGTTGTAGAGACGCGGATGAGGACTCCGATGACGATGGTGATGGAATCTCTGACACATCAGACGATTGTACGCCCGGCCAGACTGGTTGGATTTCATCCTCAACCACCGACCACGATGGTGATGGCTGCCAAGATGGGTGGGCCAATCCAACAACGCCTGGAGAGGACGACGACGAAGATAACGACGGTCTTGCCGATAATGTTGATTGGTGTCAGACCGGAGATTTAGGCTGGATTTCTTCGCCAGCGACCGATTATGACGGCGACGGCTGCCGTGATGCAGGTGAGGATTGGGACGACGACGGGGATACCGTCGCCGATTCGTCCGACAGTTGCCTAACAAGCACCGTTGGCTGGATTTCAAATTCGACGACCGATAATGATGGTGACGGTTGTGAAGATGGCGTTAATGACCCCGACGATGATAACGACGGAATCGCCGATAACTTTCCTGATAACTGTCAATTTATTCCAAATTTTGATCAAGCCAACTTCGATGGTGATTCTGAAGGTGATGTCTGTGATGATGACGATGATAACGACGGTGTCAACGACCCAATCGACGCGTGTTCGAAAGGAGCTATGGGCTGGATTTCCTCAACATTCACTGACCATGACGGAGATGGTTGTCGAGATTCCTTGTTGGAAGACATAGACGACGATAACGACACTGTGCCCGACCTAAGTGATTCTTGCCAACTTGGCATAGTTGGGTGGATTTCTAATTCCATCACGGATTATGATGGTGATGGCTGTCAGGACATTGGCGAAGATCTCGACGATGATAATGACGGTGTCCCTGATGTCATTGATCGCTGTCAAACTGGAGAGATGGGCTGGACGCCGACTCTTGGCACGGACTACGATTCTGACGGCTGCCGTGACCTAACTGAAGACTTCGATGATGATAACGATGGAATCATTGATACGATTGATGTCCTTTGCCAAAAAGGTGACCTTGGCTGGGTTTCAGGCCCCGCTACTGACCATGATTCCGACGGCTGCCGCGATTCAGGTGAAGATCTAGATGACGATAACGATACAAAAACAGATGTGGATGACGATTGTAGACTTGGAGAACTCGGCTGGATCTCAAACGCAACTACAGATTATGATTCTGATGGTTGCCGTGATCTCACAGAAGACCAAGACGATGATAATGACCTTATTTTAGATGATTTCGACGACTGCTGGCCTGCTGATTTAGGATGGACTTCAGATCCCACAACCGATTGGGATTCCGACGGTTGCAACGATTTTTCAGAGGACACTGATGATGACAATGACGGCATTCCTGATAGCATAGATGCTTGCCAGACTGGAGATTTGGGCTGGATATCGACATTCACATCAGATAATGAGGATTTGATTACAGATTGGGATGGTGATGGTTGCCGAGATGCTGGTGAAGACCCAGACGATGATAACGACGGTGTTCTCGATGGCTCAGACTCATGTCCTAAATACAGAAACCACTGGAATTGGTCATCTGCTGACTTCAGCGACCATGACGGCGATGGGTGCATGGACGATTTCTATAACAATGGATTCTTCAGCCTTGAGGAAGATTTGGACGACGATAACGATGGAGTATTGGATGTTTCCGACCTATGCCAAAAAGGTGACCTTGGCTGGACTTCAGGACCTCTTACTGATAACGACGGTGACGGATGTAGGGATTACAACGAAGATATTGACGATGATAACGATGGAATCGGTGACTTAGAAGACGGTTGTCCGAGTGGGGAATCCGGCTGGATACAGTCGAACATCACGGACTACGATAGCGATGGATGTCTTGACATCATTGAAGACGATGACGATGATAACGATGGTGTGAGCGATACCAATGACTTTTGCCCATTGGGCGAACTGGGTTGGATTTCCTCTTTAACAGAAGATTATGATGCAGACGGTTGTAGGGATTCAAGTGAAGACGATGACGATGATAACGACAATGTTTTGGATGAAGTTGATAATTGCTCAAAGGGAACCACTGGTTGGAGGGGTCCTTCTCCAAACGTTGATTATGACGGTGATGGCTGCTATGACCCTGATCTAGAAGACACCGACGATGATAATGACGGTATTTTGGATATGGACGACCTATGCGCCCGTGGTGCGTTGAATTGGAAATCGGAGCCAACGTTGGATTATGATTCGGACGGATGCCTCGATTCAATCGAAGATCTCGATGATGATAACGACGGTGTGAAAGATTTGGATGATCTTTGTGCATTGGGTGAATTAAGTTGGTTCTCATCTACTGGAACAGACCACGATTCGGATGGATGCAGAGACACGAGTGAAGATGATGACGATGATAACGATAATCGCGCAGATACAGAAGACGATTGTCCTGTTGGGCTTGTAGGGTGGGATTCAACCAACCCAAAGTCAGATCTCGATGAAAACGGTTGTCAAGACGGCTCCATTGAAGATAACGATTCGGATGGAGATGGAGTTATAGATCTCAACGATCTATGTCCTAAAGGTGCATCATCATGGACTTCAGGACCGTCTTCAGATTTTGATGCCGATGGCTGCCAAGACAGTGGCGAGGATTTGGATGATGACAACGATTACATCTTCGATACTTCTGATAAGTGTCCAACTGGGGAAATGTCCTGGACATCTTCATCCATCTCAGACTATGATGCCGACGGTTGTAGAGACTTTTCAGAGGATGAAGATGATGACAACGACGGAGTAAAGGATACTCTGGACTTGTGCGAAACCGGCGATACCAATTGGCTTTCAAGTCCAGCTACAGACTACGATGGAGATGGCTGCAAAGATGATGCTGTTGAAGATAAGGACGATGATAACGATGGAATCACAGACAGCACCGATGATTGTAACAGGGGTCTTCTATCTTGGATTTCGGATTCCGTGAACGATTACGATCGTGATGGTTGTAAAGATTCCAGTGAAGATCTCGATGATGACAACGATGGTGTTGACGACACCCTTGATAATTGTCCGATTGGCGATCGAGATTGGACATCAACTCCTTCCCTTGACTCTGATGCTGATGGCTGTAGAGACGATACAGAGGACGGTGATTACGAATCAGTAATCTCCGTTGAATCCGAAACAGACAATCCGATTTGCAACCCATTGCTTCAAAATTGTGCGAACGATGAAGATGAAGACAAAGTCAACACGGTCAGTGAACAATCTGAATCCGAAGTGCGACAGTTGTTGTTGACGATTCTAGCCCTCGCTATTGTACCAACAGTCATTGGTGTGCTTTTCATTGCATACCGTATGAAGTGGTAGTTTTCACGGTGAGACTCACAGGTTGAAAGGGGATGACCTCTAAGCAGTTTTTGTGGCCCGTATTCTCATCATCGCTGCCTCAACGGGAAAAAACCTCGACCTGGCACTGAAATTCAAGCAATCCTTGGAAGAGAAAGGGCACGAAGGAGTGGTTACGGACTTGTGTGCACTCAACATTCCAATGTACACTCCTGCAGCGGAGAAAGAGTTGACTGAACTCACTTCCATCGTGGGAGTAATGGAACACATTCTTTCAAGCGATGCCATGATTGTTTGCGCACCAGAATACAACGGCTCCACCCCACCAGTCCTCAGCAACCTCATCGCATGGCTGTCGGTTCAATCCAAGAACTTCCGCATGCTTTTCAATCAACGAAAAGTAGGCCTCGCATCTGTGAGTGGCGGTGGCGGTCAACATGCGGTCATGGGCATGCGAATGCAATTTTCTTACCTAGGTTCGAATGTTATTGGTCGCCCAGTAATCATCAACAAGTCGAACCCATTCAAACAATCCTCGATTGACGTTCTTATCCAACAGGTGGTACAATGATACAAGAACGGACTTTGAAAATGACAGCCCCTACGCATACAGTCCTCGAGGGTGGGGGATTCCCAGTGCGTAGGCCATCGGCAATGGGTACTTTGATGAGTCCATTTTTACTCCTCGATGAAATGGGTCCTGTTCACTGGGACCCCGGCCAAGCAATTGGTGCGCCGGCTCATCCACACCGCGGATTTGAAACCGTGACGTATATGATTCAAGGAGCCATGCAACATCAAGACAGTGCAGGTAACAAGGGCGACTTAAATCCTGGAGATGTACAATGGATGACTGCTGGACGAGGGATTATTCATTCCGAGTTGCCTCAAGACGATTTTTTGAAAACCGGTGGTGTATCTCACGGGTTTCAAATTTGGGTCAATCTCCCGGCTAAAAATAAAATGATGGAACCCCGTTACCAGGATATTGACTCCTCGGAAATTCCTAAAGTTTCTTCAGAAGATGGTAAAGTTTGGGCGAACGTCATCGCAGGATCAACTCTCGGAGTCAACGCCGTGATCGATACCGTGATACCGATAACCTACATTCACATGAAAATACAACAAGGTGGTGTTCACAAACAACCGATTGAATCTGGTCTAAATGGCATGGTCTACGTCTTTGGTGGTACGCTCCATGTTGGAGGGAAGCCAGTCCATGATGGCCAACTCGGGTTGTTGAACGACGGAGATGAGGTCGTCTTGGAAGCCGTTGAAGGGGATGCTGAATTCTTGATTCTTGCTGGGCCTGAACTCAACGAACCGATTGCTCGATACGGACCGTTTGTAATGAATACGCGTGAAGAGATACATCAAGCAGTACTGGATTATCAAAACGGTACACTCGCGTAACTCTGGTATGTTCCGAAATGTCTGCAGTTCCAGAGTTCTCTTTATTTATCAGAAAAGGAGATGTCTGCTGTTTGCATCGACCAAGAATTGATGATGGAACCTTCTGCTGACTGAAGATGTTCTGCAACAGTTCCTTGACGAATTCCGAGAGAATCTGCTATATCCCGTTGCGTACATCTTCTCGGAGTTGAATAATATCCGAGTTCAACTGCCTTTTTCATGACTTCATGACGACGGGACGGAAGTCGAGGTGCACTGATCCAATCCGATGCGACCGTCTTACTGATACGCATTTTAACGTCTCCAGGTACTATTTTTGCGATGAGATCACGTGCTTCTTTCAATCCATTCGTAGTACCTTGAACAGTCCACATCAATCCATTCCTACGAGACAGTGTCGACGGTGCCGTCATCCAACAACCCTTCGTATTTTGAACCAATGCACCCATCGGACCTGGCAATCTCACGATGACGTAAGCATAATTTTCTGTTTTGAGTAGAACCTCTTCGATTTGAAAACTCATTTCAAGGTCGATTTTTTTGTCCAATACGTCGGGACGATCATATTCGACGAGGAAAATGTACCTAGCAGGCGAAACTTGAGTGTTTACAGCGGTTAAAAATTCTACATTTGTGAAATAGTCCGGAATATTCGATCCAGGAAGGAAAGATCCTTTTTCGAGTGGCATTTGGATTTGAAAATATTTTAAGCCGTCCACCCGAACACCCCGTTATGACAGGCTATCATGTGCTTCAATATAGTTTGACCCTTTCTCCGTAGGCATCGAAGGTTGTTCATGGGGTAGTTTTGTAAAGGTAGGGCTGTGGAACGAACTGATTGACATGTCAACATTGGACGGGTATCTGGAACAAATAGAAGCTCTGGATACTCTTCCGAAGCTTGGAATCTGTGTGGGATTAATGCTTTTCACCCTTGCTTTTTGCAAGTATTTTGTGATACGCCCTTTTCGAAACTTGGTTACTCGCTCCAAGGCACAATGGGATGATGCTCTCATCGTACCGCTTGCAACCCGGCTTTACTTTTTCGTCGTAGTTGCTGGCCTCCAGTTGTCCGGTGTTTGGGTCTCGGGTTCAGATACGGAGATGGTTGAGTCTCTTTATCCGTACTTTAGCGTCATCTATATCATGACGACAACCTCCATCTTGAGCACTGGTATCAAGCACCTTGTCCCCGTTATTCTTGGACGTTTCACTGCTAAGTCAAGCGTAACGGTTTCCGGTGGCAACCCTTTGATTGTATTCCTTTTGCGCGCAGTTACCTACTTCATCGGACTTAACCTAGCACTGAATGAACTGAACATCGAATTACTCGGTTTGTTCGCTTCGTTAGCGGTTTTCTCTCTCATAATTGGGCTTGCAGTTCAACAAACTCTTGGTAACATCGTCAATTCCTTCATGCTTGCAGTTGACCGGCCGTTTGAAGTTGGAGACCGGATTGAAGTCGAAGGGATGATTGGTACAGTCATCTCAATGGGTATCCTATCGACGAAGGTTTTAGATCGAGACGAGAAACTGGTTGTCATTCCAAACAATTCACTTATTTCATCCACCTTGGTGAACCATGCTCGTGGCGGTGGAGATGGAATTGCAAGAAGAATTTCAGTGGTTGTCGACATTGGTGTAGACTACCGTGAGAGCATTGACCACGTTAAGGTCACAATGCTCAAATTAGCACGAGATTGTCCATACACCATCGATTCACCTGAACCTCGGGTTCTTCTTGTTGAACTCGGCGACTTCGCGAAAATACTCCGCTTGTATACTTGGGTTGCTGATTACAGCGATGAATGGGTGACGCGTGACTGGTTACTGAAGTCGTTGGATGAGCGGTTTGAGCAAGAACACATCCGCATTCCATTCCCAACAGCCGTTGAACTCACAGGTGAAGATGATGAGATGCTTTCCGGAGATGTACGCTCGAAGGAAAGCCGCCAGCGTGCTGCTAAGCGTCAGATGACCCGTGAAGACAGGGACCTACGCAAGCAACGTGATGAGGCTCGTGAGGAACTTGAAGGCATTCAAGAATTGCTACGTGACACTGGAATCAGTAAGGACGACCGTGCAGAACTGGATAACCGGGCAATTGAATTGTCCAAGACGCTCACTATGTTCGACACCGATGATGATTGAGTGAGGCATCGACTCCATATCGACCGGAGGTCGTCTTTGAAGTCCCGAACTCGAATCCTTTCCATAAGGGTCCTGGTTGAATTCAAGAGCACTTTTTTATTGGTTCATTCACCAGCGTTGTGAGATATTTCATCCGAATACTACGCTGATAAAGTGCTTTTTCCATCCACAACGGCAGAGAAAGCATGCCGTGAGGGGAGGAGAGCACTCATCGTTGACTTCTTTTTGAAAACCTCAGTGCCCTGATTTGGGGCGGAAAAAATTGGAAGTGCTCGTGCCGAGGGGGAGGGTCAAATCTCACCCTTTTTTTGAGGAAAACAAACGCAAGACTGCGCTATATTTGACCGATGGTGCTCGTGCCGGGATTCGAACCCGGGTCGGCGGGATGAAAACCCACTATGATGGACCTAGCTACACCACACGAGCGACAGCCTGTCCACCGACCTCCCCTTGATAATGATTCGCACCATCAAATGTGGCGAGGATTCAATCGACGGTGTCCGAATCAGGGCTAATTGATTCAAGTTCAATACCTGACCACCATTTCCAGATATACCATCCAAGTATTGATGCGACAATCATCCCTGCCCCGAGAACAATTTCATTATCGAGAAACCAGTTGATAGAATCAATGGCGGCATTGCCATAAATCCCAATAAGGGCTGCCTCCAAGCCAAAACGTAGCCCTCTACCAAGTAGTCCTGCGATGATGAAGGGTTTCTTTTCCATCTCGCCCATCCCAGCAACCCATCCAAAGAGTTTGTACGGAATGGGTGAGAAAGCAGCAATGAATATTCCAAAGGTGCCATACCGAACAGTCAATGCCTCAATTTTATCGAGATGTGCTTGTTTTGAGAACTTGCCAATAAAAGATCGGCCCCATCGCCTTCCAATCCAGTACCCAACTAGCGAACCAGCAACCGACGAGAGAGTGACAGTGAGCCACAGCCAAAGGACTCGAGGCGTGTCACCCATGGCGTCTGCCAACATCGGAATGTACAGTAAGTCGGGAGGTATAGGTTGGAGAATTGATTCAGTAAAAGAAAGTACAGCTAAACTTGCAGGACCAAAGATATCGAAAAAGTCGAGTATGGACTGCTTCCACGACATGACAATCGCTTCATACTCATAGCCATGAAGGTGTGGGTGTGCGGTGAGTTCAAGGAGTGCATTCGATGGTAGTCTGTTTGATGCGAGTCCTCGATACAGCGGCTTTACTCCACTGGCCAGTTCACGAATTGAACGGTAACATCTGTTCAGTTGGCCAACAAGCGGAATTAGAACGCGTAAGTCCTCAACGTTGGATGCTTGTTCAAGCCCTTGACATCGATTGGCGCGATGCGAATGCTGCATGGTTGGCACAAGCTCGCGAATGTGCAGCACAAAGCGGCGACTTACCCCGCCTTTCTGACGTCGATTTAGAGGTTTTAGCGTTAGCACTCGGGCTTCAACTTCCTCTTGTCACAGATGATTATCGCCTTCAGAACACAATGAAATTTTCGGGTCGGGAGTCGACATCGGTCGACACCAAAGGGGCAAAGCAAGTTTGGACTTGGATTCGACGATGCACTGGCTGCCGGCATACCACGGAAGTTCCTGAAGATGTAGCTCGCTCAAAGAAGGGTGATGTTGGTGATTGCGACCGATGCGGCGCAGCACTTGTTCTCAAAAGGAAGCGTTAATCATTCTTCAGAACTTTTGCCGAGCGTTTCGAGCGTTGCAGTCTTTCGTTCAAGTTCCTCAACATCCATACCGGCAGGGTCGATGCCTACTGCTCGGGCTCGTTCGTTCAGCAGTTGATTTGGAGTTTTACCACCAGCCTCGAGATCAGTGATCGTACGTGAAGTGTCCGTGAGTCCTTTTTGGAATTCACCCTTGGAGCGCCCAAGGGCGTTTGCCATCTTCGGCAATCGCTCTGCACCGAACAGAACAAAAAATAAGCCGACCAGTATCGTGAGTTCCAGTGGTCCTAAACCGCCAATCATGCTTCTTCCTCAGTGTGTGCACAGCGGGGATAGTGTTGAACTCTTCGGCCGAACATTCCCATTTTTGTTCGTTTAGCCGCCAGAAACCGGAGGTAACAGTGCTAATTCATCTCCAGTTTGGAGAACGGTTTCACTTGAGCACTGCACTCCATTCACTGCAAAAAGTAGGCCTAGCAATTGAACTGAGGGCAGGCCGAGAATCCTCACAGCCTCCTCAATGCGAGTATTTTGAACGAATTCGAATTCTTTCCTTTTCCAACCGAGGGTTTCTGCGAGTGGACCGAATGTGAGAACGGTGATGCTGAGTACCTTTTCACCGTTCATGTTAACGCTTTGAAGCGGTAGTTTATCAACGCATTCGGTTGTCCTCAATGCATGGGCCCCGTGATGAAAGCGACACGAGTTTGGAAAATCTATCCATCTGGGGAATCTACAGTTCAAGCAGTGAAAGGTGTGGACGTTAGTGTCGATGCTGGTGAAATGGTGGCCATTATGGGCCCATCAGGGTGCGGGAAAACAACTCTGTTGAACATTCTTTCAGGTATAGACGAGCCGAATTCTGGCGATGTGCACGTGAACGGTGAACCCCTGTTTGGAATCTCCGACAATCAACGAACCCGTATGAGAGCCGAGTACTTGGGTTTCATTTTCCAAGATTTCAATCTCTTACCCGTTCTCACTGCGGTCGAAAATGTGGAACTCCCCCTCCTTTTGCTCGGAAACTCAGCCTCAGAAGCCCGGACAGGTGCACTTGAGGCCCTTCAATCGGTTGGCCTTACCGATCGGGCAGAGCATCTCCCTTCAGAACTGTCCGGTGGTCAGCAGCAACGGGTGGCGTTGGCACGCGCTCTAGCCCGAAAACCCAAATTGCTCCTATTGGATGAGCCACTTTCAGCCATCGATCCTGAATTCAGGGTAAAGCTTCAGGATGAAATATTGGAAATGCATCGGCGCTATGGA
>ERZ767114.37-NODE-37-length-111177-cov-5.249856_pt1 | contig 111177 bp, 92 predicted proteins | sample MGYA00374952_ERZ767114 | MGnify/ENA primary metagenome ERZ767114 (study PRJEB28939, sample SAMN06267156) | marine metagenome | isolation source: Columbia River Estuary | place: USA:Columbia River Estuary, USA | collected 2012-05-05 ... | reverse complement strand
AACAGCAATCAATGCCTTATCGGATAACGGCATGTACTTCTGGGATTATGGAAATGCTTTCCTCCTTGAAGCAAGCCGCGCCGGTGCTGATGTCATGTCTTCAGACGGTGCATCGTTCCGGTACCCGAGTTATGTCGAGGACATCATGGGGCCCATGTGTTTCGATTATGGATTCGGTCCTTACCGCTGGGTCTGTTGTTCAGGCGACCCATCTGATTTGCAGGTGACCGATGAAATTGCGTGTGAAGTTCTTGAGGAAATGCTCCAGGATTCACCCATAGAAATTCAACAACAATTGGTCGATAATATTCGATGGATTCGTGGCGCTGGAGCCAACGACATGGTCGTTGGAAGCCAGGCACGTATTTTGTATGCCGATGATGAAGGACGAAGGAAAATTGCTTCTGCCATGAACAGCGCTATTGCGAGTGGGCGCATATCCGCTCCAGTCGTTCTTGGCCGTGACCATCACGACGTGTCAGGTACAGACAGTCCTTACAGAGAAACTGCCAATATCCGTGACGGGTCAATCCAAACTGCTGATATGGCTGTTCAAAATTTCGTCGGTGATGCTTTCAGAGGGGCAACGTGGGTCAGCCTGCATAACGGTGGCGGCGTCGGATGGGGTGAAGTCATGAACGGTGGATTCGGCATGCTTCTGGACGGTAGTGATGAATGTGAATTAAAACTCCAACGGATGCTACATTGGGATGTAAATAACGGAGTTGCTCGTCGAGCATGGGCTCGAAACTCAGGTGCTGAATTCGCGATTCGCCGAGCTATGGATTCCGAACCTTTGCTCCGAGTCACTTTACCTCAGCACGCTGATGACAAACTTTTGAATGATCTATTCAAGGAGGATTCACAATGATTACCATATCACTCGATGGAAACACACTCACGCCTTCAGAAGTTATGCACATCGCAAATGGAAATGCCAAAGTGGTGGTTTCCTCGGACGCAATGGCTCGCGTTCATTCTGCTCGTTCAGTGGTCGAAAGAATACTTTCAAACGATGAAACGGTTTACGGAATTAACACTGGTTTTGGAGCGCTCGTCCACCAACGAATATCGTCTAACGATTTGACCCAACTCCAAGTCAATCTTATCCGTTCCCACGCAACAGCAATTGGTGAACTCATGTCGAAAGAATCAGTACGCGCTATGATGGCTGTTCGAATCAATTCATTGGCGAAAGGGCACTCTGGCGTTCACCCCGATGTTCTCGAACAAATCGTTCATTTCCTCAATTATGACATCACGCCTGCAATTCCACGAATCGGCAGTCTTGGAGCAAGTGGCGACCTTGCACCTTTGTCGCATATGGCTCTCGCTCTCATTGGAGAGGGTGATGTCCTCGCATCGGATGGTACGACTGAATCATCGATAACCCAATTGAAGGAACACGGGCTAATCCCCCTGGAACTTCGTGCCAAGGATGGTTTGTCGCTGATCAACGGTACGAGTCAGATGTGCAGTTTCCTAACTCTCTCGGAGCAGCGGCTGGCCAATCTCATGGTCTACGCTGATCTCGTCCTTTGTACTTCAATTGAGGCCAGAAAAGCCAGCGTAACACCTGCTGACGAACGCGTACACAACGCAAGACCGCATGAAGGGCAGTTAACCGTCTCGAAGCGCATCAGAACAATATTAGCGAATTCGCCAATTATGGACTCACATGCAAATTGCGAACAAGTCCAAGATGCCTATTCATTTCGGTGTGCTCCACAAGTTCACGGAGCGGTGTATGAGCGCTTCGCAGCTCTTCAAAAAACGTTGAACATAGAACTCAACAGTGCCACTGACAATCCACTGGTTTTCCCTGACCACTCCAACCCTGGACCGCATGAGGTTCTTTCACAAGGGAATTTTCATGGCGAAGTTCTTGCATTGACTGCCGACTCGATGTCAGCAGCATTGTTTGAATTGGCCTCCATTTCGGAGCGTAGAATTGACCAAATGTTGGATCCTGCACGAAGCGGAATGCCAGCATTCCTCGCCAAAGATTCCGGACTTGAATCAGGATTGATGATTGTGCAGTATGTTGCAGGCGCATCCTTGTCTGAACTGCATGGTCATGCAGCTCCTCGTGCAATTTTTTCAACTTCTACATCCGCTGGACAGGAAGATCATGTGAGCATGGGTGCTACTGCGACATGGAATCTTCTTCAAGCCACTTCTCGCCTCGCAGAAGTTCTTGCATGCGAATTGGTTGTTGCTTGCGAAGCTCTTGAATTGAATCCGCTTGAACCTGCACCCTTCGTATCTGCCCTCAAACAAAGAGTTCGTACCCTTGTCAAACCACTACAAGGAGATCGTAGTACGAGTGCCGACCTCATCGCAGTGGCCAATGAACTGCTTGAATCGAAATGGCTCGCTCGCATCGAGGCCGAAGTCGGTAGGCTAAACCGTTAATTTTCAAAGTACTTCTTTGAAAGTTCCTCAAGGCCAGTTAATTGGCGAATTCGAAACCGTGCAGATGCTTCTTCGGATGCTGAAAATGCACCTTGATGAGCAGTAATGTATCGGTCTAATTCAACGGCCTTACGGACTTTTTCCTCGACCACGGAATAGAGACTGTATGCATGCTCTTCGTCCATTGACTTGAGTGCGGGCTCAACCTCTGAAACATCAAGACCCATTCTCCTCCATTGGAGAATTCGTTTTCGAAGCAGTGACGTTGTGAATCCGATTCGTGGTAAACGTGTCAACTGTATGAGTTGCGGTGAACCATCATCGAGTATACTCATCGGACTGGAGTTCATCGGTTCCGCATCCAATTCGTTCTCAGCCACCTCATCAGCCACCTCATACTCAGAATCCGAGCGTTCACTCAGTGCGATTCCTGGTGCTTCTCTACGTAGACGCGCCAACCAGAGCGGGTCGAAGGCAAGTGTGCGTATGGGTACGAATATGGTCCAATTTTTGCGATGGACGGATTCTCTCAGCATTCGGACGAAGGCGAGAGTATTGTCTTCTCCGTTTTGAGTGACCAACCATTCTAATCCTTCAAGCATGATGATACCGTTGTGGTTAGAGAGGTGCGACAAAATAATTTTTGATATATCTTCGAGCACAGGCCGAACTGCGCCCTCAGTGACTCTTTCTGTTAGCCAATACGCCTCAACTCTATTGATGTCAAGATGTTCAATGAGGCGGCGATGCGGTAGTCTCGAGAATAACAATACGTGCCCCTCTCCAGACTGGCTTTGGCGATCTACCCAAGCAAGAGTTTCGTCATCAGTGACGAACTCACACGTGTATATTTTCCCGATTTCCATTTCTTCACCCCCGCCGCGAATGACCGCTCGTATTGCGAGTTCATCATTCAAAGTCTATGAATCATTATATCCGACGATGCACTGGGGAGAACAGGTGTGGAAATGTCTGACGAGACCAATGAAGAAGTCCCAATGGCTGAATGTGGTGCATGTAGAGCGATTGTGCCGCTCAATTCTGATAACTGCCCTGAATGTAACATCTCCTTCACAGGAGTTTCAGATGAAGCTCTCGGAGAATGTGGCGCTTGCCACGGACTTGTGCCCCTTGACTCGACTAAATGCCCCCACTGCGGGACAATTTTCGTCGCCGATGATGTTGTAGAAGTTCTACGGAAATGGCTTGAAACAACTGGCATCACGATTCCGACTCTTTTCAAGAAGTTCGATACAAATAACGACAACCTCATCGATTCGAGCGAATTGAAAACCGGCTTGTTAAGTCTAAACTTAGCGGATTTGCCACCCTCTCAAGTCGAACGATTGGTGAAAACCATTGACGAAGACGGAGATGGCCAAATCGACCTGTCCGAACTCCATGAAACCATCACTGGAGAAAAGTATGAATCCGATGAAAACGAACTCAAGTCAACTTTTGCTGAAACAGAAGACGACAACACTTCTGTTGAAATGGATGATGAACCAGAAGATGATGCTGAGTCATCGGACGGCACAGAAGACGATGTGGATTCAGATTCAAAAGATTCCACTGATGTTGAAGATTCCACTGTAATTCCAGTTGATGCTAACGACGTTGAAGAAGACCCTGTGGTCGATGCAGACGCTGAGAACTCTGTTGATGAGTCCGAAGATATTGAGGATTTTGAAGAGGATGAACTTGACGAAGATTATGTGGACGAAATGGACAACTCCGGTGACGATATTGGTAGTGAAATCCAAACGCCGCAATCCATCTTGCAACTCATATCTGATGCAATGGACGAGTCCGGTGATTCACCAAATAAATTCTTTAACGCGCTTGATTCCGACGGTAATGGGCAAATTTCTGCTGCCGAGTTCACCGAATCCATTTCCGAATTACTCGGTACAGAAGTAACGCACAAAGACATAGAGTCGTTCTTGTCCGATGCTGACGAAGATAACGATGGGACCATCGATATTATCGAATTTGTAGAAGTCCTCGAATCGCTTGATGATGTTGATGATGCAATCGATGACGAAGCACGGCTCTCAAAGAAAATGGACAAACCATTCCCTTCGGATCTACAGAAGAAAATGATGGGCAAAAAATGGAACGACGTTGTTTGGCCCCTCATTCATATGGCCTTTGGATTGTTCATTGCTGCGTGGTTGATTAACGGAATGGGCGGTATTGGTCCTCTCGGCGTGAGCGGGGAAGGTGGCAATGTGGCTTTGGAAACCAACTACAAAGTTGGCTATGAATCGTGGTTAGAAGGCGATATTTATCCTTGTGACCCAGACGTACAAGTCGGGGAATGCCGCAATTCCCTCACTCCATTTTCGGGTGATTCATCTTCTATGCCAGCTGGCTTTTATCTTGATGGAATTGTATTCATGATTCTTGGATTGATGGGTCTCATCGGCTCTCTTGCCATGCATTTTGTAGTTGTCCCAGGATGGAGGGCCCGTTCGAAAGCTATGAAGGAAGTATCAGATGACACTGATGAAGCACGAATTGAAAACTCGAACGATGAAGATGATTCTGACGCGAACGAAGACGATGATGAGTTGGAAGAAGAAGACGATGGTGAGTTGGAAGAAGAAGACGAAGATGAGTTTGAAGATGAAGACGATGATGAGTTGGAAGAAGACGATGAGGATGATGAGGATGACGATGATGAAATTGATATCGGATCGCATATTGGACTCGCGTTTGAAGATGAAGAGGTTTTCGGCACAATTATTGAATTCGACGATGAAGAAGAGACTGTGACCATCGAAGAAGATGGATCCGGCGACGTTGTCACCGGATATCAAAAAGACATTTTCTTGGAGTGAAAGGATGACTGTTGAAGACAAACTGATTGCCTTCAAAGGCAAATCATCGTGTCCAGTTTGCGGTTGTATTGAGCCCAAGGGGTCTGTTCGTTGTGCAGAATGTGGCACTTTCCATTCAGGAATCCACCTCGAAGAAAGGGAAGCACCACCGCCGAGTGCACTTCCTGAACGTGAAGCCATAGACCCTATGGTGTACTCTTTATCGGACCAGTTAGCGATACCGGATGAACAGTTTCAGGAGATAGAGGAAATCGCTTCATGGAAAGGTGGCTCAACTGACTTCACAGTTGAAGATGATGAGACACCACTTTCGCGTGTCGACCCTGATGAACTGGAATTGCCAAAGCCGGAAGTTCTCAGTGAATGAAAAACGCCGTATACTCGTTCAAAACAATAGTAATTTAATTATTATTTGAAAAATGATAAACATTAAATCACTGTTGCACAATGCTTCGAATGGTGGGCTCGGAGAGAATTGAACTCTCGATCTTCGCCATGTCAAGGCGACGTCATAACCCCTAGACCACGAGCCCTAGGTATCCTGCCCACTGAACCGGTGTATTAAATCACATCGGTGAGATTTTTAGGTACTAACTGACGATCTTTGAAATTTTACCTGTGCAGCCGTTTTGAGAACATGTGCCCGCCATACGCGTTCTGCCGTTCTTCATCTTAATGAGCTGTCCATCTTTGATGGGCCCATAGGTTTTGCACTTCAGACAAAATCCCTCAACTACCGCCATGTCAATCGTACATAGGACACGGTTCTTTGTCTTAGAATCTTCTATCAAATAAAGTCCGATTCCACATCATTACATTTTCACGCTTTTACCTTGCCAACCCCCTACTTGAAGGCAAAAAACACCAATATGTTGACGCCTGATATTCACTATCCAGCCTAAACGCCCCACTGCGACACTCTCTTCATGACTCGGCACGGTTCATTCAAACGTGCTTACAGGCAGTTGTCGTATAACATACATTATGCGACACAAAGCCCTACTGAAAAACGGACGATTCATCGTTCACTCAGATGTTGGAGTGAATCCAGAGGTACTTCGAACATTCCAACCAGTGGCGGGCCGCCAAATACTGATTCCAATCCACCATCTTTTGAATCAAGTGATTCGGATATTTTCTCAGAGATCCGCTTCCAAGATTTTTTATCGGCAAAAACAGATTGGACAATGAAGAGACTCTGGCCATCTATGGATTGACCGATCCAAGCTGCAATGCAACCTTCTTGTCTTCGTTTGAATTCTTGACGTGCTTCGAGCATTCTTTTGAACCTCGCACCTTTTCCTTCGGCACCAGAACATACGACTGTTTCAACCAATACATTTTTGATTTCCATTTTAACTCATCTCTTTACAATTTAACATTAAATGTTTTCCAAATAAGTAAAATCCATAGTTCAGTGGTGGATTAATTTTCCATTGAGGCATGTCGATAGAATTGGTGACTCTGCTGGTTGTAGGCACCACGCCTCCCAATATTCGCTGTTAAGCACATTGAAATTAGCAACCGCTCCGATTTCAATTCGTCCATGAGTCATTCCAGATGGATGGGGCGTTGTTTCAGCTGGGTTTCGAGTTGCTGCCATGAGAGCGTTGATCGGATGGATTCCGCAACGCTGCACTAAGAGTGATGCGAGAAACGTCATACTGTTGATTTTGCAGTTTGGGTTGTAGTCGGTAGCAATGCTCCACGGTATTTCTTCATCAAGCACATTTTTGAAATTTGGCCATTGAGAGCCCATGGAATACGGTGTTCCTGGTAGGAATCCCGTCATGACCCCTGCGTCTTTCATACGATGTCTTGATTCGGTGTTTGTGTAATGGGCGTGATCCGCAGTATCTACGCGTAAGTCCGCAGCCAGTTCACCTCCACCACCATCTTTGAATTCATCGATGTGCATTCGCAACTGGAGTCCACCTTCACGGGATGCTTTCATGATGTCTTCGGACTGTTCAGTATTGAACCAGCCTGGTTCACAAAATACATCTGCGGAGCGTGCAATGCCTTGTTCAAGAATACTGGGTAATTGTTCCGATATAACCTCCTCGACATATTGTTCCGATGTCATCCCAGTTGGAATATCGTGTGCTCCAAGCCATGTGAGGTCAAGAGTTGGCAGGTGTTTCATGTTCTGGAGTTCCGATGCGATTCGAAGCAAGCGGAGTTCGGAATCGGTTGTTAATCCATATCCACTTTTGGCTTCCATGTGAGTTGTTCCGGAGCGCAGTGAATTCCGCATTCGCTCATATCCAAGTTTGAGGAGGTGTTCATCGGAAGATCCGTTTGTTGACTTTACTGTGTCTTGAATCCCTCCGCCGAGTTCAGATATTTGCCGGTACGTTTTGCCTTCATGCCTCCACGAAAGTTCCCTCGACCGGTCGCCAGACCAAAGCAGATGCGTATGCCCATCAACAAATCCAGGGATTACCGCCTTACCATTCAGAGATACGACCTGGTAATCATCTCCCGATTTCTTTTCATTTGCCGGAATTCCGAATTCATCCAATAATTCTTCACTGGTTGTGATGCGTTCGATTCGCCCATCATAGACAACAATCCCGCTCCCAGATAGAGTGACGTGCTCGTTCACATCAGCTGACGCATCGCCTGCAACAGCACCGTCGCCTGACAGGTGTGCTATTGGACCGGCATCAACAAAAACGGTTCGCATATTACACGCTGGATGCTGAGGGTTGAAGAACAATGGCTCTCTGGGCTAAACGATTGAGATGCAAGGATGGACCCTCGGTATTGAATCAACAGCACACACGCTGTCTTTTGGATTAGTAGACCCGGATGGCATTCCGCACCCTGCCGTATCCGATACAGTTCGGCCAGACAAAGGTGGCATTCATCCGCGTGAGGCGGCCGACCATCACAAAGAAGTCGCCCAATCACTTTTCCAAAACCTCCTGGCGAAGTATTCTCTCTCACCATCTCAAATATCCGCTGTCGCATACTCTCAAGGGCCAGGTCTTGGCCCATGTCTGCGCGTTGGAGCGGCTATTGCTAGGGGTATATCCAGCAGGCTAAATGCGCCTCTCATCGGCGTCAACCACTGCGTCGCCCATATCGAAATAGGACGTCAACAATGCGGCTGTAACGACCCAGTTTTGTTGTATGTGTCTGGTGGCAATACACAAGTTATCGCTCATCTTGATGGACGTTACAGAGTCCTCGGGGAGACGCTCGATATTGGCATTGGCAATATGCTTGATAAATTTGCAAGGGTACAAGGAATTCCTTTCCCTGGCGGTCCCGTGATTGAAAAACTGGCGAAGGAATGGTTAGCTCAAAACCCATCTCCTCGATTAACTGACCTTGAATTGCCGTTCGCTGTACGAGGCATGGATCTCGCTTTTTCCGGTGTTATGACTGCCGCCCAGCGCTTGTTGGATAACGGTGCTGAACTCGGCGCAGTATGCTGGTCGCTTCAAGAGCATGCCTTTGCAGCATGCGTCGAGGTCGCTGAGCGGGCACTTTCACATACTGGTAAAACCGAACTTCTGCTCGGCGGGGGCGTTGCGTGTAATTCTCGATTACGAGAGATGTGCGACCAAATGACTGAGGAGAGGGAATCCACCTCTCATGCACCACCACGAATGTATTGCATCGACAATGGCACCATGATTGGACTGCTAGGCTACATTGAATTGAAGAATGGGCGCGTCACTCCATACGAACAGAGCGGTGTCGATCAGTACTTGAGGACAGACCAAACACAGGTAACATGGGCAGTGTAGTGATTGCTCCGACGCTAATTGTTTTTAAGGAGTCATCAACGACATTGCATTGGGGGAATCACTCATTAGCGGCGAACGTAGGAAAAAAGATGAGCCATTCAATCCTTTTGCGCGTGACGCCAGCGCCCAGAGAAACAAGAGAATGAGTGAACGATCTCAGACCCAACGTCGCAATGCTCCTGCTGCACGACCTACCCCCCAGCCTCAACAAAACAAGCAAAATGCACATGATGATTTGGCTAAGCGTCGTGAACAAGCTCTGAAAAGACTTGGGACTCAAGAGAAGCAAAAGAAATCTGCATCCCCTGCTGCAGCAAAAGAATCTGCGGCACCAACATTCACTAATTCTGTTGAAAAACAAGCGGCTGCTCCTGAGAAAGTTTCGAAAGAAGATCGGCTTGCTGAATTGCGAAGAAAATCTCAAGCATCCCGTGAAAATGCGAAGGCACAACGAGTCGACTCACAGGATGTTAAACCAGAAACTCAGTTGGCAGCAGCTCCGACTACCGTTGAGTTTGTTTCGGCAGCACCAGTTGTTTCTGCCACAGATGCTGCAGCAACCTCCTCCACAAAAATTTCAACCAGTTCCCGTAATGATGTCTTTAAGAAAGTTCCAACTCCTGTTGCCAAACCTTCAACAGACCGACGTCGAAAGCGAAGACGTGGTGACAAAAAGGGTGGCGGTCGCCAAAAGCAGGAAAAGAAACTCAACCGCCAAAAATACCTCGAATACAAATACGCTGCCAAGGACGTACTTGATTCCGATCTCGTTTCCGAAGAGCATCGTTCAAATGTGCTCGGTCAAATATGGGCGAAAGGAGAGCGTATTGGTATTGCAGACTCTTTAGAGTTCATTGAATTGAAAGTTGAAGAAGAAATTCTTCCACGCGAAGTCGCAGATAAACTAAGAGATTTAGTTTCTCGAATGACAACAAGAAGGTGATGGTATGACAGACTTAACAGTAAACGAAAACATGATTGCAAGCGTACATTACAAAGGAACGCTTCCTGATAGCGGTGATATTTTTGACAGCAGCGAAGGCCGAGAACCATTGACATTCCTCGTGGGTCACAAGCAAATGATTCCTGGTTTTGAAGAAGAAATCATGGGTGCTAAGGTCGGAGAAACTCGCGAATTTACACTTTCCGCTGAACGCGCATACGGTGAACGCGACGATACAGCAGTCCTTGAGATTCCAAGAGCACAATTCGCTCAACTTGAGGAAGAAGCCTCTCTCGAAGTCGGAATGCAACTTGTTGCACAAATGCCACATGGACCTTCACCTTTCACAATCACCGAACTTTCAGATGAAGCTGTTACTGCTGACTTCAACCATACTTTAGCAGGTCAAGCACTTACATTTTCAGTAGAAATCGTCGAACTTCGTGAAGCAACTGATGATGAGAAAAGTCACGGCCATGTGCACGGCCCTGACGGCCACCAACATTGAGTGGGAGTGTTGATGAAGCCCCTCTTCATGGAGGGTACATGGTCGGTCAGCGAAGAGAAGATTGGAAGACGCTCAGCGGTCTTGATTTAGACCTGCAAAGTTCCTCTGAAACGCTTTCCAATCTATCCGTAAAAGAGACTGATTTGGGTGAGGCAGGCTCCCCGCCGTATACCCGGGGCATACATTCCACAATGTATCGGTCTCGACTTTGGACGATGAGGCAGTATGCTGGATTCTCCAGTGCTACAGCAACAAATGAACGTTTCAAACTTCTACTTGAAAGAGGCCAAAAGGGATTGTCAGTGGCGTTTGACCTACCGACGCAACTCGGCCTAGACGCAGATGATGAAATGTCCTTGGGTGAAGTTGGAAAAGTAGGTGTTTCGATTTCTTCGCTCGCAGACATGCGTGAATTGATGGATGGCATTCCTCTTGACAAAGTCAGCACATCGATGACCATAAATGCTCCAGCCATGGTACTCTTAGCCATGTACATCGCTGTTGGTGAAGAACAAGGAGTTGCTCCCCACCAAGTGCTTGGAACGATTCAAAATGACATACTCAAAGAATACATTGCTCGTGGGACCTATGTGTTTCCTCCGACTCAAAGTATGCGGCTTATCACAGACATTTTCGAATACTGTTCGGTCAATGTGCCACGTTGGAATACCATTTCAATTTCCGGATACCACATACGCGAAGCAGGTTCGACTGCTGTTCAAGAAGTTGCATTCACGCTTGCAAATGCTCTTGCTTATGTCGAGGCTGCAATCGATAAGGACCTGGACGTGGATAGCTTTGCCCCACGGCTTTCGTTCTTTTTCAATTGCCATAACGACTTCTTTGAAGAAGCAGCCAAGTTCCGTGCAGCACGTCAATTGTGGTACGAATTAATGTCTCAACGGTATTCTCCAAAGAATCCAAAATCAGCAATGTTGAGATTCCACACGCAGGTGGCGGGAGTGAGCCTCACTGCACAACAACCGCTCAACAACATCGCAAGAGTCACCATACAAGCGTTGGCAGCAGTATGCGGTGGCACTCAAAGTCTTCATACCAATTCATACGATGAAGCGCTTGGATTGCCGACCGAAAAATCCGCAACTGTAGCACTGCGAACTCAACAAATTATTGCTGAAGAAAGTGGTGCAGCAGATGTAGTCGACCCACTTGGTGGCTCGTATCACGTCGAAGCATTAACAAAACGCATACATGATCTCGCACTTGAACAAATTGAAAAAATCGAGGCTTTAGGAGGTGCGCTGAAGGCCATCGAACAGGGATGGCAGCAGAGAGAGATTCACAATGCGGCATACCAACATCTAAATGACGTTGAATCCGAAAAAAGACTCATTGTAGGAGTGAATCACGGCCTCATGGAGGAGGAGACTGAAACAGAAGTCTTGAAACTCGACCCATCCGTAGGTGATGCACAATGCCTGAGGTTAGCTGAATTGCGACAGAGCAGGGACGCTGAGGCAGTTTCCAACTGTTTACGCGAAATACGTGATGCTGCAAAATCGGGTGATAATTTATTCCCATATGTACTCACAGCGGTCAAGCTCGATTGCACACTAGGTGAAATTATACAGGCAATGAAGGATGTCTTCGGCACATGGATGGCTCCAAGTGGATTTTGAGGTGATTGTATGGATTTTGGACCTATTCAAATAGACCACATTGGTATTGCGACGCATCAACTTGAGAACGGTAGCACTTTTTGGCGACTCTTGGGTCTAACTGAGGGTGCGAATGACGAAACAGTGGCTGACCAAGGTGTCACGACGAGATTCTTCGCTACTTCTTCGTCGGCCTCAAATGAACATCCTGCTGAAATAGAATTGCTTGAGCCAACCGGAGAAGATACTCCCATTGGGCGTTTCCTAGCAAAACGCGGCCCTGGAATTCAGCAACTGTGTTTTCGAGTTGGAAACCTAACGGGACTTATTGATCACCTGATGAGCAATGGCATCATTATGATTGACGAAAAGCCCCGGATTGGGGCTGGTGGAAAAGAGATTGCTTTTGTCCATCCGAAATCCACGGGTGGAGTCCTTGTTGAACTTACGCAAGCATCATAATAGTCCTCCATGTCATTTGTTTGATGCGAACCTGTGTTGACAACCTCATCGCTTTGCCACATATCGATGGCCCTCGCATTCGCAATGAAGTCGAATTCTTGGCCAGTCGCCTCGATTTGCTTCGTCATAAGAGGCAAATTTCAAACGAGGCTTATCTTGATGCTGGAGCGATTCAAGGTGCTTTTTCCATGATTGGTAACTTGGTCGAAATGGGTGTGACTCAGCGTGAGATTTTTGCACAACTTAAGGAACAACTTTCACGAGCATGTAAACTCGAAACGAAACACCCCGGTTTGAATACAGCAATTGAAGATGGTCGAAGTTCATGAGTGATACCATGTCAAAAACGCTGCTAAGCCTTCGTGGCGTAACAAAGAACTTCGCTGAAGTGGAAGCTCTCAAGCACATTGACCTCGAGATACACTCAGGAGAAATTGTTGGTCTTGTTGGAAGCAACGGCGCAGGTAAAACTACACTTTTGAGACTCATGGCTGGCGTTTACACACCCTCGAATGGACGAGTCGAGCTAAGTAACGGTCGGCCTGTTGAAGAGATGCGCCAAGAACTCGGCGTTGTACCTGAATCTACGGGGTTATACTCACGGCTCACTGCATGGGAGAACATTCGATATCACAGTCGTATGCACGGCGTAAGCGACTCAGTCTCATGGGCGCGTACCGAAAAATTCGCTGAGCATTTGGATATGAAAGACAATCTTAGCCGCCATACCAAAGGGTTCTCAAGAGGCATGCGTCAAAAAACAGCCTTATTGAGGGCTTTGGCTCATGGGCCGAATATTCTGTTGCTCGATGAACCTACAGCCGGACTTGACATCACCAGCGCCCGTACCGTTCGAGCCCTCGTCCGTCAGTTACGTGATGAAGGAGGGACCGTCATTTATTCAACACACCAACTTGCAGAGGCCCAACAAGTATGCGATCGTATCGTCATCATCCACAACGGAGAAATTCGTGCTGACGGTTCCCCCGGAGAACTTCTTTCGACCACTGGAACAGAAAATCTTGAGGAAGCATACGTGTCTCTAACGCTCGACCAAGCACGACCTCGCCAGGAAGAAGCAGACAAAGAAGGTAAACTGAGCAGTTGGTGGCGCCGATTGTTTACGCCAAGGACTCCGGCATCAACCCGAGAGGTGAATGAGGATGAATGAAGGCAGTGGTCGCAGAATCCGTGCTATTGCAAAGAAGGAAGTGGTCGAATTTGCTCGTGACTGGCGTACAATTATTGCAATCATTGTCATTCCCCTTCTTATGTTCCCTTTGCTGTTCATTTTATTCCCAGTGTTGCTTGAATCTGAAGCCGCTGAATTGGATGCCCTTGAACTCAATGTGGTTATTCAAAGTGATGATTTTCCGTTGAATTTACTTGAAAACATTACCGCAGTGAGTTTGTCTACATCCATTGAGGTGTTGCCAAACGTTACCAGTTTATCAGAGCCTGGCAGTGATTTAGAACGCGTTCGAAACGGTTCCACAGATGCACTCTTACGATTCGACTCTCAAAATGAAACTTGGTCGTATGCGATTCTCCACCTGTCGACGTCAGAACGTTCGAATGAAGCGCGATATAGACTTCTTACGACGTTGTCGGCATGGGAGGATTCCGAAGTCCGTGAAAGAATATCCGCAAGTGGGCTTGACGTCAATGAGACCCTCGACCCGTTGAGGTGGGATGGAGATATCTCACAAGGGGATGTAGCGACTTCTGGTGAACAGGCCGGAATGGTTCTCTCGTTGTTCATACCTCTTGTCTTAGCCATTTGGACGTATTCGAGTGCCATTCAACCGTCCATCGACATGACTGCTGGCGAGCGTGAGCGTGGTACACTCGAAGCGTTACTGTGCTTGCCCTGCACTCGTATTGAATTGCTGATGGGCAAATGGGTTGCTGTAGCGACAATAACAGGTATTGGTGTTGTTTTACAAATTTGTGGATTGTTGTTTGCCATTGGATATTTAGCGTCATCAAGCTTCATTGGATTGCCTAAATTGTCAATTGCCTCGGTCGGTCTGATTGTTTTATCGATACTCTTGTTTGCAGTAATGGTTGTAGCGTTTGAATTAGCGCTCGCAATGCGCTCTCATAGTGTAAAAGAGGCAGGTAGCATCCTTGCACCAGCGCTCATGCTTATTTTGTTCCCTGCGTTATTCACGCAAGTTATCAATCTCGATGGGATCGAAGGGTTTTGGTTTGCAATCCCTGTTGTCAATATATTACTTGCACTCCGTGAATTGCTAATGAACCGTGTCATCACAGAACATGTCCTCATATGGGTCGTGTCGTCGGTGGTGTATGCAAGCCTTGCTGCATACTATGCTTCACGGCAATTCAGCCGAGAAGATATAGTGACTTCACTTTCCTGAGTGATGCTGGAAGTGAGTGAGCGCATTGCGAACAATTTCAATAATAGCATCGATTTCAGCTGAAGTGATGTTGAAGTGGGGCGTGAATCTTAATGCGTTACTGCCGCCATGAATGACGCCTAGTCCGTTTTTCCTACACCATGTTTCAACAGCATCAAATCCAATGACTGGGAATCTGTTGGGTTCGAGTTCTGCACTGAGCAGCAACCCTGTGCCCTGGACTAGAGTGATGACTCCAGGCATTTCAACAGCCAACACTTTGAGTTTCTCGACGAATTCGTCGCCTCTGTCTCGGATATTTGAGCGAAGTTCCGGAGTGATGAGATCAAGTACGGCGCAAGCCGTTTCAAGTGCCCGAGGGTTTGTAGTCATCGTATTACCATAGATCCCAACCACATAATTTTCTGAGGCGCGGTCATTCAATCCAAGAACAGAGAGAGGGTATTGGCCAGCATTGAGGGCTTTGGACCAAGTTTCTAAGTCTGGGCACTCGGCATCTTGGAATCCTTCGTAATCGATAATTGAGAGGCATCCTTGCCCTCGAATACCTGCTTGAATCGAATCCACAAGTAGCATTGAGTCATGTTCCAATGTCAAACGGCGTGCGGCGTCATAAAACGATCGTTCAACGCATGAACCTGGATTTCCTTCGCCTTGGACCGGTTCTATGGCCATCAATTCAATGAACACTCCTTCTTTCTCGGCATCGGAAAATGCTTTCTCAAGTGCTTCCACATCATTGGCTGGAACCAAAATAAGATTATCGCGGTCTCTAAATGTTGCTAAGTTCTTATCATAGGATGACTTGCAGGAATGAGATATTTGTGCTGGTCGGTCTGTGCGGCCATGGAATGCTTTTTCGACAGCCATGAGCTTGATTTCCTTACCTTCGTGTCTGCCGCCGGGTCCGGTCATCTTACGAGCATTGACGTCAGCAATACGAAGGCTCACAGTAACAGATTCTGACCCACTGTTCATGCAAATAAAACGAGTAAATGGACAAGAGCCACGGGAGTAGCCAAGTTCTTTTTGCAGGCGTGTTGCTAGACGTTTGTGGCTGTAGGATGGCGTCATGACGTTCGCCATTACCCAGTTTTGGGACATGGCGGAGATGACTTGTTCCGGACCGTGTCCACTGCCGAGCATTCCGTATCCCCCGTTGTCATGCAAAACTGCACCATGGGCGGTGATAATCCACGGGCCACGAGCAGCAAGAGCAATGTATGGGTTCACAGTTGCCGGTGCATAGAAATTAATGAAATCTTCTTGAAGCAGAGGAATGAGTTCGGACTCTGGGAGTGCCATCATGTCCTCACCAAATTCCTTCGTGAGTTCCTTTTGACGTCCAACAGCTTCTTGGATTGCTAATGCAAGTGTGCCATCGGTCGAAAGAAAGTCATGAATCATAGAATCAGACATGCCAATGGTGTCTCGATGCGGTGCGAGGTTACGCAATTGCGTGAGGTGTGCAAACGCCTGTACTGGAGACTGTGTCATCAACCCTTTGTCATCCGTGGAGCCATTTGAACATTCGCCAAATATAATTCGATTTGAGATGTTATTGCCGCCGCTCGGTAATACTTGAGTAATACTATACGAATATTTATATGCGTGAGCAAAAACCACAAATCATGCCCAAGATTTCACTCGACATGCCTGCAGAGTTGGTCGAAGACTTGCGTAAGCATGTCGGTGACGAGCATAAATTTGTCAGCCTTGCTGATGCAGTACGGACAGCATGTAGAAAACTGCTCGACCAGTTGGATGAAATCGACGCAAGGCACGGAAGGTAAATTGAATGGTGACAAAATCAGAAGCAGAAAATGCGGTCAAAACATTACTCGGATACTTAGAGGATAACCCCGAACGCGAGGGTCTCCTTAAGACTCCAAAAAGAGTCATTGATTCTTGGGATGAAATTTTTTCAGGTTATGCAGTCGATTCCGAAGAACTGTTGCAATCGACCTTCAATGGAGAAGGTTATGACGGTATTGTTTTGTTGCGCGACATTGAGTTTCATTCAACATGTGAGCATCATCTCCAACCGTTTAGCGGACGTGCGCACATAGCCTACATTCCCGTTGATCGAATCGTGGGAATCAGTAAACTTGCACGAATTGTGGATGCTCATGCCCATCGCTTGCAGAACCAAGAGCGTATTACCAAAGGGGTCGCTGACGACCTTGAGCAACACCTCAATCCACTTGGTGCAGCAGTGATCCTCGAAGCGTCCCATGGATGCATGAGGTGTAGAGGAGTTCGTAAACAAAATTCAATTATGACAACATCAGCAATGCGCGGCGTATTCTTCGACAAACCAGAAGCTCGTCAAGAATTAATGCAATTGATTCAGTCTCGACCACTGTGAGTGACTACAATGGAATTCGAAGAATGTGACCGTTCGGGCGACCATCCGGTCGATTCCGCTACCGACTTAGCCATGACCTACAAGATTGTGGAAATATTTCATTCCGTCCAGGGAGAGGGTGTCCATGCAGGAGTGCCCCATGTATTCATCCGGTTTGGTAAATGCAACCTCCAATGCGAATGGTGCGATACAGACTTTGAAACGTATGAGGAAGTATCAGCAGTTGATATATTGGCAGAAGTGGTAAAATATCCGTGTAAGCGAATTATATTGACTGGAGGCGAACCAATGCTGAACGATTTATGGCCGCTGCAACGCCTTTTCAAAGCACGAGGCTACAGTCTATCATGCGAATCAAACGGGACCATAGAAATCCCCGATGGTCTTCTCGACTGGATTTGCATCTCACCAAAAGATCAAATGTACCCTCATGTGAAAATTCGTCAAACTCATGGCGATGAACTCAAGTGTGTGTATGTAGGTCAGGATTTAGAAATGTACGATGAACTCAAATCTGGCTTTAATCACCTTTTTCTTCAACCATGCTATATGGACCAAGAATCAGTTGAATGGAATGGACGGAATTTTGCATTGACTGAGGCAGTGGTTAAAGAGAACCCATCATGGAGATTGAGTTTACAAACTCATAAGTGGATGGGGGTTGACTAGAATGCCTCGTGCAGTCATCTCTTTTTCTGGAGGTATGGATTCGACGGGTGTGCTCATGAGGCTTTTGGCTAACGGTTACACCGTTGACTGCATCTCTTACGAGTACGGCCAAAAGCATAACGTTGAACTTGAGCGCGCAGCGACAAACATAGCGTACCTTGCAGAAAATGGAATCAAAGTATCGCACAGAATTATTGACTTATCGAGTGCAATGGGGGCTTTTGAAAGTTCATTACTCAATGGTGGAGTTGACGTACCTGAGGGGCACTATGAAGAAGAACAAATGAAATCCACAGTCGTTCCAAATCGAAATGCAATATTTGCATCCATCGTGTATGGTTACGCCCTCTCGATCTCGACTCGAGAGCAATGTGATGTAGAAATCGCTCTTGGCGTGCATTCAGGAGATCATGAGATTTATCCCGATTGCAGGCCAGAGTTCTACACTTCTCTCGGTCATGCCTTTGCAACTGGAAACTGGGGCAGTGAACGCGTTTCCTTCTCGCTCCCGTATATTGAGGGTGATAAAGCACTGATACTCAAAGATGCACGGGAAGCAATTGATTCCTTGGGTCTGGACTTCAATACGGTTTTTGGTAATACGATTACATCATACAATCCTGATGAAAATGGAAGAAGTTCAGGCACCAGTGGCGCAGATATTGAACGTATTCTTGCGTTCCATTCAATTGGTGAAAGAGATCCTGTTGAATATCAAAGTTCATGGGACACGGTTCTTGAAAACGCTCTCCGTGTTGAAAAACAATACAAGGATGCACACTACAAAGAACGCCTAACTGAAGAGCAGTACTACGTCACTCGTCAAAGCGGTACTGAAAGAGCATTCACTGGGATGTATTGGGATGAGAAACGTACTGGAGACTATTTTTGCATCTGTTGTGGCCATTTACTCTTCACTTCACATATGAAGTTCGATTCTGGATGCGGTTGGCCATCGTTTCATACAGAGCATCCAGACGCTGGAATTCGTCACATTGAAGATTACACGCATGGGATGCACAGAATTGAAGTGCAGTGCAAGCAATGTGATGCGCATTTGGGGCACATATTCAATGACGGCCCTCGACAATTTGGTGGGCAGCGTTACTGTATAAATTCAGCATCATTGCAGTTTGAGGAGTTGGATGAATGACAACACGGATTAGAAGATATGTAGAAACGGACACAGGTCATCGAGTGCCCAACCATAAAAGTAAATGCAGGCATATGCACGGCCATCGCTATCGTTTCGAAGCCGAAATTGAAGGCGATACGGTTCAAAAACATGGTGTGAGCGAAGAGGGGATGCTCATGGATTTTTCAGACGTGAGCTCGATCTTGATGGAACATGTCCATGACGTCATTGACCATGCGTTTGTAGTCTACGAAGGCGATGAACTCGGTCGTGAAGCATGTAAACTCATGGGACCCGAACACCGAACGGTCGTTGTACCGTTTATTCCAACCGCAGAAAATTTGGCAAAATGGGCGTTCGAGCAAGTTGAACCGCACATAACATCATCGTATGGCAATGCATTGAAGTTAGTCGCTATGCATGTCCGTGAAACACCGAAAAGTACTGCATCATGGATTCCTTAGTTACTCCTCTTCAGCGGGAGTGATTTTGCGACGACGCTCTCGTCTCCAACCTTCATTACCTTCGACGAACTGTAATGCTGTCGTAGCATCCAATATGCCTCCGATCAAGCGCGTTACTTCGTCCTCTGTTGGCATAGAACGCATTATGCTTCGTCGTAGACTCTGTGAAAAACTATGCCTCCTCTCATCGTTTCCAGGTAAGGCGGAACCAAATTCCCCAATACCCTGGTCCAATACTCTCCGCAAAGTTGGATTCAAACTACGTTCAAGCGGGACAATACTAGGAATGCCGGGGTTGGACCCCTGTGTCGTGAGGACGCTCTTACGATGGAGTTCATACACACAGGCGTTGACTGCATGTGAGAGATTGGCAATTGGATACCCTTCCCATGTTGGTAATGTGACAAGAAAGTCGCATAGTCCAAGAGATTCTGTCGACAGCCCTTTGCCCTCCTCACCAAAAATCAGTGCAATAGAGCCATCAAAAGATTCGAGTCGATCTGCCATTTCCCAGGGATAGCTGAAATGTCGAAAACTTGTTTTAACGCCTATTTCCCTCTTGCCCGATGTCCCAACGAGTAACGCACAGTCTGAGGTTGCATCTTCTAAGGTTTCGTGCACCGTGCAGCCGTCGAGTACTCGTCCAGCATGCTTAGCTCTGTTGCGTGCCTCAATATCATCTGGTGTGCACATTGGATTTACCAGTCGTAAGGATGAGAATCCGTAATTTAGCATTGTTCTGCATACTGCGCCCAAATTACCCGGATGGGTGGCACCTACCAGAATAATATGCAGTGAATAATTTCGTCGAGGCATAGGTATTCTTTGCCGATCACCCATAGTCACTCCTCCTCGGACAATCCGTTGAGATTTGATGTGAATTCTATAATCCACCGTGGATTACATGGCTGGTATAGAAAGAACAAGAATCCGGTGTCTTCTCTGTCTTCCATGACCAGAGATCGCTTACGCACACCGTATTTATTACGCAAATGCAAGACCAATGCTTCGAGAACATCCTTATCTTGATGATGGACAGAAACGGGGGTGCGGTCCCAATTGACGCGCACGGTCACTTCATCGCCTCATTCAGTCGACTCTGCGCTGTCGGTATCGGGTAACGTACCCTGCAATCCAATTGCGCAGTTTCTTTGACTCAACATCAGTAAGCATTTGAACCATCTTCTTGTTGTGATCAAAGTCCTCAGTGAACTTTTCACCGTGGTCTTCTACAAGGTGGATGGCGCGAATTTTGATAAAACTTGGTCGAATATTTCCCATATGTATCACTCCTCAAATAATTTGACTTCGATTGGAATATCAGGTTCATCGTGGCGAGTAACCTGAAGTCGGATCTTTCGAGGTGGATTCTCAATACCTCTGGACCAGATTTTTTCATTGACGCTTGGGTCAATCCAAACTTCTTCGTCTTCACCGACTTTTAGGTGATGAATGACATGTTCGCGAATGATTTGGATTGCTCGGGGTGCACGCTTGTATCGTGTAATACCCCATGCTTTACGGAGAGGGACTGTAAGTTCGGATTCGTTTGCTCGTACCATAATATTCACCCTCATCGTTGGAGCTTACTACGGCGCCAGTGGTGTCGCTTTGGATGCGACACAGTGTTTCGGTCGGTCTTTAACATGACCCAAACGGGGACACGTCGGTTCTGCTTCCCCACTTTCATGAGGCGTATTTTTTTTGCTGCTGGTTTATTTCTTGACATGTTCGAGCACCTTCTCAGATTCTTCGGATGGACGCACTACGGCGGCTCTTGGATTGTGATAGGAGCAATTGTTTCAATTGCTCGTCGGTCATGAGGGTATTGAGTTTGCCTTGACCGTGGAGTTGGACGATTGATTGTTTGATCATTTCAGCACGTTCAGGTGTTGCCATTGTAATTGCTGAAAGACGGGAGCGTGCATCAGGAGTGAGAAGTTTCTTCATTGCAGCATCGAGATTTTGTGAAATCCGCTGAGCTTCTTGTGCTTTCACTTCAGCATCGGCTTGGTTTGCAGCTTGCTGTTCAATTTGCTTTTGGAGGGCGAGTCTGCGTTGCTCACGTAGTTGGTTCAACTCGTCATCCTGAGTCGATACCATGCTTGCCACCTCGTCCACGCCCTTCAGTACTTGGAAAGTCCTGGGTATTGTTCATTTGCGGCAGGTCGACATTCGTGTGCGACTGCGTCAATCATTTTGTGTCCGGATGCAGTGATTCGGCGACCTTTGTAGAGTTGCAGTGAATCGCCGTTTTCGTCTTCTACGACACGGCCTGGTACTTTTTCAACCAATCCGGATTCTTCGAGTTGTTGTAGGGATGTGCGAATGATGTGGCGGGAAGCAACACCAGGGGTGTTCGGTCCTGCTCCGTTGTCTTTACGGCCACCGAATGCTTGAGCGAGGTTTGTGACGCCGACTGGTCCTTCACGAGCAACCTTTCGAAGGATTGCAGCAGACCGTAGGAACCACCAGTTCGTTTGAGATGGAGGCCGTTCACGGTCAGCACCAGTTTTGACAAATTCTGCCCATTCTGGCGTTGAAACGCTCTTTGTTTCTTCGAGTCGCGCAGCAAGAGCTGGGTTAAGGATTTCAGCGGGTATATCGTATAGAGTCGTCATGATAAGACACCGAGCAATTTGCCGACCGAACTCCCCTATATGAAGAGAACGGGTGAGGAGCGCTACCAAAACATGTTCAGTTCGACGCCGTCAAACGAATTATGAATCGAACAAGGGTTCAAAGTGGAGTGGCTTTTGGCTAGGTTGATGAAGAAGGCATTGGCACAGAACCCCAACCTTTTGAGAACCTTGATGGGACTCTCCATCACCCTCATTTTACTCCTCTCATATGCTGTGTACGGCGCCACAGTATCCCCTTCATACTACCTTTACACGACCGATGCTGAGGAAACGGAACATGCCATTAACGACCCTACGCGGATTTACCAGGAGTCTTCAAACACGACAACTTGGGCTTGGGATATACCGGCCAACAGCTCGAATCTCACATGGGTATACCTCTCTGCCTCCGAACTTTCTGATGATTCGAAGGTACGGCTAATCAACGCCGCCGGACTTTACAGCCATCGACTCTTGGGGGTTGAATCGAACCAAGCATTCAGTTGTGCAAAACAGTGTCAAAAGAATACGACCCACCAAGTCGATTCAAACGGCGGCGATGTTCAAATTAATGCACTCACTTCCTACGACCCAGCGAGAAGGAATAACGGTACAGTGTACGGTGAAAACATCGATGTTGCAACGACGAAAGCTCGAGATCTTATCGAATACGATCATGTCCCATCAACGATTCGTGTAGAAATTATCGAAGTCGGCGACCGCCTTACATCACCGGACATTTCACTCACCACAGTCAACGAAGAATTTGATTCGATTGCCGTATTTTCAGTCGATGCTGGGACGGAGTTCTTGTGGGCGCTTGCTGCGGTTATCGGATGTTTCTCAATGGTGCTCATACCCTCATTCACGGTTTATTTTGCTGCGAAGGCTAAGGAAAAGAAAGATCAAGTGAAACTTCAGAACTCTGAGCAACACATCGTTGATGCTCTTGAAAAATCATGATTAAAGCCTTCCAATTCCCTCATATATATTGAAGGAATGTAGAGTTTTGAGCCCGATGAAAAAAATGCTTGCCAGTTTGATTTTACTCCTTTTTGTAGGGAGCAGTATTCCTACTGGCGGACTGATGGAGCTTGAATATGATTCAACATACGGTGTTGCAGTCAAAGGAACTGGCGTCGACTTGACCGTCACCGAAGTTTCGTTTTCTTACACCGTCCCCGGGGATGAAGAACAATACAGAATGTTTTCATCAAACTATCCTGTTCTCGGATTCAACCGCCCACAGTCATTGTACGTCACGGATGCAGTGGTCGATGTACCAATCCAACTTGAAGCACTCATAGAGAACTTAGGTACAGCCAGTTCAGGTACGGTGGATGTCAACATCAAGGTCCTGCACAACGAATACGCACTCTTTGAAATGGTAAATGAAACGCTACCACTCTCATCACTTGCAGGAGGTGGGTCAAATACTGTTTCAAAGACATTCACACCCACCTATTCAGGAAATCACACGCTCGTCGTTCGAGCCACATCAACTGTGTCGGATGATAATATGCAAAACGATGCATACACCACTACGATGACCGTCGCGAGTTTGTACGATAATTGCGATAACCTCACCGGTTGGACTGCTGGCACAGAATGGGGACTAAGTACCGATACTGCATTGTCAATGGGAAGCAGTTGCCACGTAGGCAACGGACAGTCATCTTCGTATTCGAATAATTTAGCCACATCACTCACAACACCTGTCATGGACATGTCTGATGCCGTAACTAATCCCTCGCGGACCAACGGCTTGAGTTTCTATTATACTGGCAGTGCGGAAACCAATGACAGGCTGAAGGTACAAGTGAAAACTGTATTCGGTGGCTGGTTCGACCTCATAACCGTACAAGGTTCAGTCGACCAGAATTTCATCGATGGACAAGATTATCGCACCTTTACTGCGAACGACGGTGGAATAACGTCGCCATTGATACCTGTTCCTCAGGAACACTTCCACGCTCAAACTCAATTCCGATTCTTGTTTGAATCCGACGCAACACTGACCGACATCGGTTATTATTTTGATGAGTTGGTCATTATTTACGATCAAAAAGTACGTACTGGGGAATACTCATTATCATCAAACGGCATCTCAACCGATGGTTCAACACCAGGTCAATGGGGTACTGTACGCGTTGAAGTCTCCAACGACGGGAACATCTCAGATTCAGTTTTGCCGCATATACTCGGCTTACCTGCCGATTGGGAGGTGTATTATGCAAACCCGAATGGAGTATCCATAAATGAACAAACAGGTGTTCTTCTCGCACCGGGTGAATCAAAACTCATCGATATCAAGATCAAACCGGATGAAAATGCTACATCGGGATTCCAGCAAATGACGTTCCGTGGGGAATCAAGCCAATACAGCGAGGTAAATACAACTCTTCCAATGCAGTTCCAAGTGATGCCAGATCGGGAACCATACATTGTCAGACCCGATGTGGCCCCTGCATGTCCGCCGGGTAGTTCATGTCAGTTTTCTGTTGAAGTACAGAACCTAGGTGACGCTACCGATGTTTTTCTACTGGACATAGATTCGTCAAACCTCGGGTTGGGGTGGAATGTAAACTTTGGATGGACGCAGAGTGAAAATGTACTTGTGAGACCCGATACCCCGGTAAACATTGAATTCATACTCACAGTTCCTCAAAATGCCGTGCCTGATTCAATGTATGACTTCTCATTGACAGCAACATCACAAAACACATCGATGCGTACCCATACGCAGAGTATCGATGTTTCAGCATCCATGGTGAGCGATGCCAATGTAGGCATGACACGAAACCAACTGGATCAAAACTGGGAGGTGGATGCTGGAGATAGTATTGCAGTTGAATTTACGATTTGGAACAATGCCAGTCGACAAGATATATTTTCAATGAGCATTGAGCATATGGATGTTGGAAGTTGGATAATAGAATCTCCACCATCGCAAAACGCTGTTGTCAACAGTCAATCTTCAACAACGTTCCGTGTAGAAGTTTCTTCACCTGTTACCGCTCAAGCAGGTGATAGAGCTCCAGTTTTCACGCCGATTATTACATCTCAAAGAAGTGGAATGGTCTTTGAAGGAGTTGAATTTGATGAAATTTCAGTACGTACAGTCAGTGATTTGCGATTGACGATTCTTGAAGCGCCGATGAAATTGAATCCAGGTGTTCCGACCAAACTCACGGTCGATGTTGAAAACAATGGAAATGGGCCTGTCGAGGCACTTCTTGTAACGGAATCAATACCAGACACTTGGTCTTGGTGGCTCGAAATTGATAACGTAAACCATACTGGTCCAATCGAATTATCTGCGCCGTACGATAATGAACACATCGTCGCTATCGACATTATGATTCTTCTACCAAGTGAAGAGAGAGCGGGAGAAATTCACACGCTCTCATTTAGCGTTGTAAACAGCGACGGATTGCTAGACTCCATGAGTTCGGATAATTCCATCGAGTTTGACACCATCACAGCAGCGGTCAGAATACCGTCGCTCATCAGTAATACTGCCGAATCAACTGTTGCAGTAGGTGAATCTACTTCCGTAAATATAACCGTCAAAAATATTGGAAATGCCGTCGATGATTCGTTTGAAGTGATGGCAAGTGTTTCGGTATCACCTCCGAACGACGAACTCATCAGTTTCCTGAGCATTGGTGAATCAGGAGCCTCTCGACCGCTTGGTGTGTTCAACCCATTTGTGATGAATGCAGGCCAAGAGTTGAAACTGAATGTAGATTTGATTATACCTGAATCGATGCAATTGAACAGCCGTATTGTAGTTTCATTTGAAGTCATAGCTGGGAATACGATTGACAATCGACCGTATGAACTTACGCATGACATTTTGATATTGGTCGATTCTCAAAGAGTTCTCAATGCAGAATTGAGTCAAGCGATGAACGGGACAACCGAATCTGGCACTGCCGTCCCATTCTGGCTGAATATTTCATCTGAATCAAGTCAAGGCGAGATCTTTACGATTGATATTTCAAAACCCCAAGGTTGGCAGATTGTATGCCTCGGATTACTGGTGAATGAGTCCGGAAGAGAGTTTGATTTTGAACCGGGCCACATGTCTCCACAATATGAGGACATTCGTTGCGAACTACACAGGCTAGAAGGGCCACTTGAGGGGGAGTTAAGCTTCCATGTTGAGTCGAAAGACGGCCAGTTGAATTGGGAGGGTGAACAGAATTATGTATTCGTAAAAACGGAATCAGAACAATTCCAAATGAACAGTGAAGTACTTGCTACTTCCATCGCAGGATTCCTTTTCGCCGCAATACTTCTTACATTATTACTACGTAAACGCTCTGGAACCCAGATTGAAGAACTGTACGCTTCGGAACCACAATCGATTCCACAATTGGATACGTCTGCGCAGGTGCAAGGGCCACCCATATCATCACCAACTCAAGAACCATCACGTGTGCCTCAACATTCAGGCCCAGAACTTCCACTCGAAGGTTTGCCAGCGGGTTGGACTATGGAACAATGGCAGTATTATGGGCAGCAATATCTCGATACGAAACAGTAACATCCATCAATCTGTAGGGTCAATAACATGGAGTCAACGGTCTACCCCGCTGCTTGGTACCTTCTTTGGGCTGTGATTGCAGTTTGCGGAGTCGGTACATGGTTCCTAAGGAATTTCACTGAAAGGCTCGAAGCAACTCGAATGGTTGCCTTTTCAGGTGTGGCGGCGATGGTCGTGATGGTCGTTTGGACCTTTACAGAATTTTGAGGGTTGAATGTGGAAATAGCTGACAGTGATGACCATCAATACTCGGGCACATACCCTTGCCGCCTTCCGGTTTGGTGGGCGCGGGTTGGTGAACCAGGTCCACATTTGGAAGAGGAAGGGCTCACAGGCATGAACATCGTTCTTCGAATAGAAAAACGGTTTACGAGGATCGAACGCATTCTCGCAAAAATACTCCGTGCTCCGCGTGAAGTTCGAAGACCATTTGATCAGATGAACAGTATGCTGTGGGAACTTTGTGATGGTACACGTAGTTTCCAGCAAGTATGTTCGGCTATGGATGCCACCTTCAATGAAGACATTGCACCAGCCGTGGATCGCACAGCATCAGGAATTGATTCTTTGAAATCACGAAATCTAATGACGTTACTACGTGAACCCTTTACTGGAAAATGGATGATATCTCCCGGCACAACACCGAAAAACCAAACCCTCGCTGAGGTTGATGAGCATCGGAAGTTCGATGTGAATCCGAGATCGGAAAATGAACGGGGTGCGTCTAAAGAACACGAATCAAGTTCTCAACCGGGCGTCCAATAACCGTACTGTTTCCGACGTCCAGCCATGGACGTTCCATGAATTGGCCGTGCTTTGATAAAAAAAGAGCGATGGATTCAATGTTATTCGAGTCCACACCGGATGTGTCTACACTTTTGATTGCCTTATCCTTCCAACGAACCGCTTGACTTACATCGCCTTGAAGTCGTTCAAGCATGGAATGCAGCGTATCATAATCGAGGGGTTCGTTGAGGTACAAATGAACATCAATATCCAAAGACGAATCAGCACACAAGAGGACTGCTTGACGGGACTTTGAGCAACGAGGGTTATGATACAACACAGGCATGAATAGTCCAAGAATCATGAGATTAAAGTGGTTGCCAAACCAGCCTTAAACCAATGCCATCCGTTTTTTGATGTTTCATTGCTGAACCACGGGACGAACATCGAGTCGAATCCGATTCGGTGAACCATGAGCCTCCCCTGTGAACTCTTCTCAGTGAATCTCCATTGAAAGGGGTTTGTTGAGGTATGTGACTTGAATAGTCTGGCGAGAACGCGTCTTGGCACCACTCACTCACTTGACCATGCAAATCGAGAAAACCCCATGGATTTGCCTTTTTTTGACCAACTTCGCGAGTAGAGGCCCCAGAATTTCCAGCGTGCCAGCCATAATCGTTCAAGTCACTGTCACGGTCGCCAAACGCCCATCGTGTCGTAGTTCCAGCGCGAGCCATATATTCCCATTCTGATTCAGAAGGCAACCTCCATTCCCCGGTAATTCCAAGACGTTCAGCACCTTGATCCAGTTCATTTAGCCGTGAAACAAATTCTTGTGCATCGTCCCAAGAAACTTGTTCAACAGGTCTCAAACCTGCAGCCCAACCATCGGTGAAAGCGGATGGGTTGAGGCCCATTATCGACTGCCAATGTGCCTGTGTCACAGGACGCTCACCACAAAAATATGGTTCAAGGATGGAAACTGAATGAGGGGGCTGTTCTGAACGAGTTCCACTCGAATCACCCATTCGAAATTCACCAGGCTCTACCAAGATATAGCGTCCGCCATACTCGTCGTCGAAGTACGGGCGTGAGTCAGACATGGAATCACTCGTCTTGAGACTTCATCATCGTTGCAGTTTTGAGGACGGAGTCGACAAGGGAATGCAAACGATCAACCGTTTTAGAGTCGTTAAGTTGCCCTTCCTCGTCAAATGCTTCTTTGACGTGTCCAACAGAAAGTTGCTCTGGAACAGGCCATGCGTGTAACCAGCGTAACATGATTCGCATGTGATTCAATGTGTTTGCATTTTGGATACCACCTAAGGTGCTCATGAGCCCGAATGCTTTGCCTCCGATGTGCTTGTCATACAACCAATCAAAAGTATTCTTCATAACTCCTGACATTGTGCCGTGGTACTCTGGTGAGCAAACCAAGAAAGCATCGCAGTCCATTGCCAGTGTTTGAAATTCTTTGACATTGGCGTTGTCCCAACATCCATCTTCGCCAACGAACGGTAAAGGTTTGTCGTTGCAATCCCAGAACGTGACTTCTGCACCCTTAGAACGTGCGTAATCAAGAGCCAGATTCACCAACATACCGCTTTTCGATGTAGGTCTGTACTCTCCGGATAGGCCGAGAATCCGCAAATTCGTTTGACTCATACCCTTCACTTGGGTCGGAGGTTTTTGAATATAGTGTCAAAAAAACTAGGACAACAAGAAGCAATGCTTATGCCGGTCGGTTATCCGCTTTGGTATGGTGACACCATGGAAGGGACAGGTAATTCTCCCGGCGATTCAAATGCAGTTTCTGAAGCTGTAGCAGAATCAATGGCCGCAGCATTGCGTTCAGCAGGTCTCGGTGATATGATTGAACATGTCGAGGTCAAACAAATGGGGTATTCTGAAAATGTCCTTGAGCGCGTTATCACACAACACGGGATACAAGACAGAGAAGGCTTCCTTACGTTTGCCCATACGATGGACGAAAACGATAACAATTATCTCAGCGAAGATGAATTGCAAAACGCTGCTAAGAAATGGAATGAAATGAAATCTCAAGAATCAACCGAACCTGAAGTTGACGAAGAGAACACCATCGAATACCTCCTTCAACTCGGAGAAGAATGTTCTCGGAAAAATGATTCGAAAGGTGCATTGTCCGCATTCAACAAAGCCATTGCCCTCGACCCTTCATGCGACATGGCTTGGTTCAACCGAGGGGTACTCCTCGAAGCTGAACAAGATGCTCGTGGTGCTCGACAAGCATTCCAAATATGCCTTGACATCAACCCGAACAATGCACCGGCTACGGCGAACATCGCAACGCTCTTGGAACGAATCGGCGATGATGCTGCTGCTTACGAGATGGCTGTTAAAGCACTCGTATTTTTCCCGGGGCATCCTATGCTTCTAGATGTCAAAACGCGATGTTCAGAAAGCGCTATTAAAATGCCTATTGAGAGTATGCCAATCCAAGAACCAACCCAGACCTTTAACGAGGTCGAAGTTGAGAAAGTCATGAAAGAAACAGGCGTTACTGATAAAGAAGCAGTACTGGCTGAAGCACTCCACCATGATACCGATTCGAATCAACACCTCGAATATCAAGAACTCAAATCAGCGGCAACGGTTGTCGCCGCTACACAAGAAATTCAGCAAGTCATTGAATTGGCTGAGGTTCCCGAACCAGTTGCACCTGAACCCGTTATCGAAGCGGTCGAAGAACAACCGTTGGACCTTGACGTACTCGTTGAAGAAGCAACCGGAATGATTCGCTCAGGAGACGCTAAGGGGGCACTCGAACTTTTGAGCCCTCACCTCAAAACAATAGGTGCGCAGCATGCAGGTGCATGGAGAATTGCAGGTGGGGCCATGGCCCGTTTGGAACTCGATGATCACGCCATTTCAGCACTTGAACACGCCCAGTCACTCGACCCAAACCAAGGCTCAGGTTGGTTTAATCTTGGTTCAATACACCAGCGGCGAGGCAGCAGTGCTGAAGCGATTCAATGTTATCTAAAGGCAATGGATGTTCAATCGGACTATCTGAAAGCGGCCGTTAAATGCAGCCAATTGTGCCATGATACGGGTGATGTCGAAAACTTCCTTCATTCGACACGCATTGTTCTTCGCCTCGATACTAAGAATCCTGTTCGAGAGGAATTTATCCGTATTCTCGTCGAATTAGCCGAGGGTGAAGCAAATGTTTTGGAGAGTGTACAAGGAATCCCACCTACACTACCAGAGGGCCCACATCTTGCCAAGCAAGCGATTGAGTATTTGGGTCCAGGTCAGACTGCAATGCATGCTCGTGCTTACACGGCTGCTAAGAATGATGTTCAAGCGGTCACCATATGGAAATCAATGATTAAACACGACGGTGAGAACCCAGATATTTGGCGTGGATTGGCCCGCTCACTCGAGGCGGCAGGTGACTTGGCAACCGCAGAAAAGTGCCACAGGAAGGCAGACTCCCTCGGTGGAGTGGCGGTTCCGAATGTAGGAAATCAGTATGCGGCTCAAGCGGCGGCTCCCCAACCGGTACAAGAAGTTCCTGTACCTGAACCAAGCATCGTTGAGGCTCCTGCCCCAGCACTTGTCCCAACACCTATCCCTGCACCAGACCCTGTCCCTATTATGCAAGACCCGCAAGAAGACCAAGCGGACTATTACATGAATGCACTCGGTTTACAGACTCCAGTGACGCAATCGCCACCAGAGGTGGTTCAAGAGCCCCTTACCACTAATACTACACTTTTGACGGATTCAGCGAACTTACTATTGCAACGTCAACCATTAATGGAAATGCCCGAGCATGAGCCTCAATCCTCATTCGACCTTACCAAGGCAGCTGCAGAGGCTCAACGTCTCGTATCGACTACGACAACTGCAGAAGTGGATTCAAGTTCAGTTGCAAACCAAGATATTGCTTGGTACAACCAAGGTGTAGGACTCATATCCGACGGAAAATACAAGGAAGCACTCTCTTGTTTTGATCGTGCCCTTCCATCGTTCACAGGGAATGAAGAAATGCTCATTCGAATTCTCAACGGCAGAGGAAACGCATACTACTATCTTGAAGAATACCCCAAGTGTGTGGAATCATACCACCAAGCAATGCTCATACGACCATCGGAGGTTCGAGGTAAAACGCTCTACAACATGGGCAGTGCATATGCTGAGATGGAACGTTATCCAGACGCAATAAAATGCTTTGAACAATCGATTCCACGTGGTCTTGGCCCGGAAGAAGTTAAGCGAGCAAAGGAACAAATACGCAGATGTGGAATCTTACAAAAGGAAGTCGAGCGAAAAAATAAGCGCCGATAGCCGAAATAAGCACAAATTGAGAAACAGGTTCATAGAGAAGTGGTGAGTGGACGAATCATGGACTGCGGAACCTGCGAAACTTCAAGCCCTGTACAATTGATGACTCCGGAAGTGGTCGATGTCAATTTGAGCATCTCAAACAAGGCCCAAGAAATGCTCTCTGATGCCTTTGGAGATGACCGCTCAATGGCACTCTTAGTCGGCGTTTTATCAGGAGGGTGCTCTGGATACATGTACGATTTACAGATTGTCGAAGAAACGGACCAAAGTTGCCAGGAAATAACCGTCGATGGATTCAAAGTTCTCGTTCCAAACGCATCAAGTCATCTTCTTGATGGAATTGAAATCGATTATGTCGACCGTCTTATGGGCGGCGGATTCAAAATCAACAACCCAAACGCAGAATCATCTTGCGGTTGTGGCGAATCATTCTCTTGAGGTGGATTCATGCCTCTTGTGGCTTATCCCGACGCAGCGCTTACAATTTGGCAGGGCAAGGATGCCCTCAACTTCATTGATGGTTTGTCGACTAACAAGATGGTTGATCTTGAAAAGGGACACTTGATTCAAACCGTTTTCACCTCCTCTCAAGCCAAGATCATTGATTTTGTCACCGTGTTTCACATGGGAGAGGTGTTAGCAGTGCAATGCCATCAATCAAAACTTCAGAATCTGTTGAACCATGTTCTACCACGAATACTCAGCCAGGATGTGTCAATCACCGATGTGACAGAACGAAATCAGTTCGCAATTGAATACGGCGTAACGAATGAACACATTGGAACATTTGTTTCGCTCAGTAACGTGACGTACGGACACACAGAATCAAACATGAACATCGTGATTGCTTCGAAAGAAAATTCATTCGAGTACACCGGAACAGCCAACGAATTTGATTCGTGGAGAATTGAAAATCTCGTTCCGTGGAATAACCATGAAATCACCACGAAAAATCATCCTCTAGCTGCTGGACTCGGTCAATTTGTACACCCAGCGAAGGGGTGCTATATTGGTCAGGAAATTCTAGCCCGAATGGTATCAAGAGGCCGTCAAGGGAAAAACCTCGTACGCTGCAAAAATACTGAAGTGGATGACAAACTCATTACAACCCGTGGAGAAATATATTCTCTGGGAATTGTTCGTACAAATCAGTAACCAAGAAGTTCCTTTAGTTGTGACTTGTAAAAGTTTCCAGATCCTTGAAGTGACTCTAATTCCTTATCCGACAGTTCAAGTTCCAGAATACGTTCAATACCACCTGCGCCAAGAATAACCGGAACGCCAATGTAAACGTCGTCAAGTCCGTATTGACCGGTGAGGTGGGCCGATGCTGGAATGAGTCGCTTCCTGTCATTAAGTACTGCTTCAGCCATTACAGCAGCGGCTGAACCTGGTGCATAAAAGGCAGAACCTCGTTCGAGTAATTTGACGATTTCTCCACCACCAGAAGCGGTTCTCTTGCAGATTGCATCAATTGTTTCTTCATCGAGAAGATGAGTAATTGCGATACCACCAACGGTTGTGAAACGGGGGAGGGGGACCATGGTATCTCCATGTCCACCAAGAACCATTGCTTGAACATCCTCTTCAGAACATCCGACTGCTTGAGCAACAAAGTGTGTCATGCGGGCACTGTCGAGAACTCCTGCCTGTCCGCAAACGCGGTTTGCAGGAAACCCTGTCACCTTTTGCATATGGTATGTCATCAAGTCGAGTGGGTTGGTGACCATTACAATTGTAGAGTCAGGAGCATGGTCCCGAATACCTTCGCCAACTTGCTTGACAATTCCAGCGTTCTTAGCAATCAAGTCTTCACGAGTCATACCGGGCTGTCGGGGGAAACCTGAGGTAACAACAACAACACTGGCTCCAGCAATATCGTTGTAGTCCGATGTACCGGTAATTGAACCATCGTAATTCAAGACCTGACCGTTCTGTGACATGTCAAGAGCTTTGCCCTTTGCAAAGCCTTCGTAAATATCCAGCAAAACAATGTCTGCGATTTTCATCTGTGCGAGTACAAAGGCGCATGTTGCTCCAACGTTTCCGGCTCCAATTACTGCGATTTTTCTTCGATGACTGGTCATAGTATATCCCTCGATATGTTGCCCAACACTCGACCATCAATAAGCAACATGGTTCAACTCGCTGAGAACCCAAAACAGAACATGAAAATTACACTCAATTTCATGGTAAAATATCACCGCTCCTAAGCGAGTTATCTAAGAACCTCCTCTTTGTGGCAAGAACATCCCCCGTCGAATCGATGCGACATATGGGGCTTGAGGAAGTTGTATGAAACTTGGAGTACCAATGGAAAATGAAGGCGAAACGCGAGTTGCAATAACTCCCATGAGCATGAAAAAGTTGCTGAAGGCTGGATTTGAAGTTCACATAGAAAAGGGCGCAGGTGCCTCATCGAACTATGCAGATTCTGCGTATGAAGAAGCGGGAGCAAAAATTGTATCACGTAGCGATGCGCTCTCCTGTGACACAATTATTTCGATTCGTTATCCAGGATTGGATGGGATTTCCAAAGGCGCACGAATTGCTTGCGTCGCTGACCCATTTAGACACCCTGAACATGTCAAAGAATGCATTGATGCAGGTGTAACACTACTCTCGATGGACATGATTCCCCGACGTCTTTCACGTGCTCAGTCCATGGACGTCAATTCAAGTCAAGACAATTTGGCAGGCTATAAGGCGGTTTTACTCGGCGCAGCTCATGTCCCAAAGGGCATCCCAATGATGACCACCTCTGCTGGAACCGTTCGACCAGCGAAGGTAGTGATTATGGGCAGCGGAGTCGCTGGATTACAAGCGATTGCTACTGCAAAGCGATTGGGAGCAATCGTTTACGCTTCAGACGTTCGAAAGTCGGCTGCTGAGCAGATTGAATCGGTCGGAGGCCGATTCATTGAAGTCGATGGAATGGATGACTTCGAAGACGAATCAGGATATGCAAAACCACTCACTCCGGAGTTTATCCAAAAAGTCAACGACACAGTATGTGGCGTTGCATCGGATGCTGACATCATCGTTACAACTGCACGAATTTTTGGACGCCCTGCACCAATTACTGTTCCATCGAGCGCAATTGCGAATTTCAAAGCCGGAGCAGTGGTAGTGGACATGAATGCAGATGTGGGCGGCAACTGTGAAGACACCAAAGCCGGTGAAATTATTACCACCAAAAACGGAGTAATTGTAGTGGGTACATCGAACCTCCCAGGAACATTAGCAACAACAGCAAGCATGTTGTATTCAAACAACTTGACGACATTCATCACATCGTTGGTCAAAGACGGTGAACTTATTATTAGCGATGAAGATGATATTTTAGTGGGTGCGCCTGAAGGCTCCGACTTCTATGTCAACGGCATGGGCGGCGTTCTGCTCTGCCATGAGGGTGCATTGCATCCAAAACAAACACGCCTTGGAGGTGCTCTTTGATGACTCCGGAATTTTTAATTGGAAACGTAACATTATTCATACTCGCTATTTTCCTCGGATTTGAATTGATTACAAAGGTACCAGCAACCTTGCACACACCACTTATGAGTGGAGCAAATGCAATTTCTGGCATCAGCATCATCGGTGCGTTGATTGGATCAAACGTGGCGTTCGATGGCGGATCAACTGCTCTTTCGGGGCTACTTGCTTTCGTCGCTGTCGTTCTCGCAATGATCAACGTAGTAGGCGGTTTTGCCGTCACCAACAGGATGCTCAACATGATCGCTGGAAAGAAGCGCGGAGGTGCTTGAAATGGAAGATTGGATATCAGTTGGATATTTGATTTCCGCAGCTCTGTTCATTTTTGGATTGAAAAAACTCGGCCACCCCAAGACTGCACCGTTTGGAAATCAACTCGGGGCTATGGGTATGCTTGTTGCTGTCATCACGACAGTGGCACAAATGCAACTTACGGGCGATGGAGTCGTTGACTGGACCTTAATTGCTGGTGGTATTGTTCTTGGTTCGTTGATCGGTTATTGGATGGCTGTCAAGGTCGAGATGACCGGCATGCCGGAACTGGTTGCTTTGTTCAATGGTTTTGGCGGTGCTGCATCAGCGCTGGTTGCCCTTTCTGAAATTCAAAAGTACATCGCTGAACCATCCGGGATTCCTACCGGCCTCGAAATTACCGTAACCATGGTAGCCGCTGGTCTTTCTGCCCTCGTCGGATGGATGACGCTCACTGGCTCACTTTTGGCAATGTACAAACTCAAAGGCGGTGTCGAAGTCTTTGGAAAATGGATTCGTACCCCAACTTGGGGTCCCACATGGCTTAATCCTGTCAAAGTGCTCTTGTTCCTAGGCGTCATTGCCCTCATTATCGCAAGTATTGATGACCCGACAAATGAACAGTACCTTTGGGGAATCATTGGAATTTCATGTATCCTCGGTATCATACTGGTTCTCCCAATTGGTGGAGCAGATATGCCGGTAGTCGTATCTTTGCTCAATTCCCTCTCAGGAATTGCCGCAGCATTCACTGGATTCATCATAGGTAATTCAGTGCTCATTATCGCAGGTTCCCTGGTTGGAGCCTCGGGTCTCATCTTGACATTCATCATGTGCAAGGCAATGAATCGGAGACTCATCGACGTACTGTTCAAGTCCTTTGGTGGAGATGGTGAAAAGCAATCATTGACACGCACAAAGGTCGGCTCAGACGCAGACGAAGTGGCTATGATGCTCGATGGAGCACAGAAAGTCATCATCGTTCCGGGATACGGTATGGCTGTGTCACAATGCCAACACGCTGTCAAAGAATTTGCAAACCTGATGGAAGAAAAATTCGACACTGAAATCAAATACGCAATTCACCCCGTCGCAGGCCGAATGCCTGGACACATGAACGTCCTACTCGCTGAAGCAAATGTTCCGTATGAACAACTCATCGAAATGGATGAAATTAACAGTGAATTCCCTGAATGTGATGTTGCACTCGTGATTGGAGCAAACGATACCACCAACCCTGCCGCTCGAAGTGGTGAAGGTCCGTTGGCAGGAATGCCAATCATCGATGCAGACAAGGCTCGAACTGTAGTGATCATCAAGCGTTCACTCTCGGTTGGCTACGCAGGTGTCGATAACGACCTCTTCTACATGGACAAAACCATGATGCTCTTTGGCGACGGTAAGGCCATGATGGGCGATTTGAACACGGCTGTAAAAGAAATTTGAAGCGTTTGATATCGATACGATTCATGCCCCTAAGGGGCATGGGGAAAAGGAACGTTCAAAGGGCGGCGGTGTGTCGAAAGCAACAGGTGGGACCATGCTATCACGCAACTCTCGATTCTTGATACTTGGATTGATTGGACTGCTCTTCATTGCACCAGCTCTTGCCATGCCAGGTGGACCACCTTGGAAGAGCGGAGATAACCTCACAGTCGAAGTCGGATGTACCTGTCACGGTGATGGTGCCGCTTCAAGCGAAGTCGTCGTATCGATTTCTGGTGTCCCACGGGCATACACCCTCGACCAATCATATGAATTCACCATTTCATTGCAGCATGCATCAAACGACCAAGGTGGTTTCATGCTTTGGGATTACAACAACGGCGCACTAACACCAGGTGAGGGTTCGCAAGCTGTTGCAGAAGAACCCGGAGCGCTCTCACAATCCGCCGTTGGAAACGATTGGGTGGTGACATGGACTGCGCCGAGTTCCGATGTAGGAATCATTCCATTCCAACTCGTAGGTAATGCTGTCAACGGAAACGGAAACTTCGATGCAGGAGATACATGGAACATTGTATCCTTTTCCATCAGCCCACCAGACACAGCAACCAACGACAACGACGAAAACCTTGCTCTTCGCACCATCAGCGTCGGTGATTACGAATCACTGTTTGTTGCAGTTGAAGACCCGGAAGCGGTTGAAGCCGAACGTCAAGAAGAACTCGCAAACCTGTTCTTTGACGAAGGAAACATCTACTACTTTTTCTCACTTTCAATCATCATTGTGGCAGCAGTGATTCAAGGCGAATTTTACGAACGTAAATTCGGAGGCGGGCCAGAACACCTCGACAAGAGCCTCGCTATACCTCAAGGTGTCCGTCGCGGTGCACTTACCGCATTGCTGCTCATTGGGTTTGCATGGACCGTTGACAATGACCAATCATGGGAAATATTGCTCAGCATGGGGATGCTTACCCTATGGGCATTTTTTGGCGTGTACAGAACCATCGTTCAAGCACGTGCTCCAGCACAGTCCAAAGACCTCGTGTGAATCTCCTACTCCTCCAAAGGAACTGAGGGAATCCTATGTCTCTGCAACTCGAATTGGATCAAGAGAGGCAAATTCAAGAGCACTTGAATGAACTTACATCACGGACAACTTACGTGTTCGTATTGGCGACCGTATTTACAATCGGTTGGTTGTCACAAATTGACCAAATATTGGATGTGCTGCTAAGGCGTTTGAATCCATGTGAAGAGGGGTGCCTCAACCTCTTTGACCCTGCAAGATGGAGCGCAGTTCGTTGGATGAGTTCTGCAATTTTGGGTGTTGCAACAGCAGCCCCCTTTGCATTTTATCACGGCTGGAAATTCGCAAGGCCAGGTCTCCTTCCAACAGAACAGAGATGGGTTAAAGCTTGGTTTTTTGGTGGTAGCATCACGCTTGTTTTAGCGGTACTAACAACATTGGGAGTCGTTTTTCCTTTTTTGTTTGAAAGCGGCCATCAAACGCACGAATCAATGCAATTGGGTGCACGCTACGATGCAGTTCACATGCTCTCTATGGCTGTTGCAGTTGTGTGGGCGCAAGTCATTGTGGCATGCGCTCTGAGCGCCATGGTTCTTGCCGGTTGCTTTGGGATGCTCAACCGTACGACTGCCGATTGGTGGAGACTGCGTGTTTACGGAATCGTTCTGCTGCTTTTACTTGCTTCTTTACCCGAATACGGAGGGTTTGCGCTGATTTTGACCGTCTGTTCAATTGGACTCATAGAACGCGGTAGTCGTAGATGGTTGCATGCTGAACCACCGTTGTTCAGTGGAAAAAAACCGATAATGGATGCTGAGGGGGGAGTGAGGAACATGTTACTCGTCGACTGCACGTGCAATGGTGCAGGAAACTCGATACCAAGAGGTGCTCAAACTCCACTTGCCGTTCAGAGCGTTACAAATCTGTGCCACTCAGTCAATGAACAAGAGAGTGTACTGGAAAAAATTCTCCGCCATCGCCTAACGGACGTTCTCATTAGCGGATGTTCTTCTGACCCATTGCCGGGTGAATTCAAACAAAATTGTCGAACGCTTGGTTGCAAACTTCGTGGAATGAACATGTTGGAGCACCAGTCTTACCGTACTTTGCCATCACCGTTTGAAATTACGGAATTTGAATTGAAAGTGTTGAGCATTGAAGATCCTTGGTCCAAACAAAGTATGCCTGATAGAATATATGAGTCCGTGAAAGAAAAAACCGGAATTGAACTTCTCATCGATACTCGAAGCAGGGAAGATACTTGGGGAATGCAATTAGAGCCACAACAAATACTCATTCACTTAGACCCATTCACGGGAAATCAGGTCATCGATCGACTGGAAAACCTACCAATTGCAACCAAACTGTTGTGACGTCAATAAAGCCAAGCATTGAAACCCTTTGTCCTTCTGCGATTAAGCATGAGTCCGAGGTTTGGTGTGCCAATCCTCATTGCCCTTCTGCTTGCTAGTTCCTGGTCGTTCATGAACAACGACACTGTTGAACAGTGGGTGAGCGAAAATGCGATTGTAATTCAAGAACAAGACGTTCCTTTGTTGCAGTTACAAGAAAAAGAACGGTGGCTTGTTCTTGTTGTTGATTTTGAAAGTTCCCCTTCAACCGAATCCTCTGGTCCTTTGCAAGCGGAACTACTGCTCAACGATATCGCACGCGATTATTTAGTTCAATTATCAGGTTCAACTACTGAGATTCACATCGATGTGAGTACCAGAGTGACGCGTGCTTCAGGAGTGCTTGCAGACTATGGCAGTGACACAAACGGCAATCGTGACACAAACCAAAAAGGTGAATTTTTACCGATGAAATTAGCCGAAGAAGTGGTTCTTGACCAAATGACCTATGCTGATTGGGATGAATACGATCTGAATGATGATGGAATGGTCGACCGGCTGCTCATACTCCATACAACCAAAGGTCAAGAAGAAAACCCTGGTCAAACGAGTAAAATTTGGAGCCACTTCACCCGGTTTGACTCAACAATCCAAGTGGAAAGTGGTATTGATGTCGGTCATTACACGATGGCAAGTATTCAAACGGGCTCAAGTGGAATGGGGACAATACTGCATGAAATGATGCATCAAATGGGAGCAATGGACCTGTATCCAGTTCATGAATCGAGTCAATTAAACGACTGGCAAGGTGTTGGTGATTGGGATATTATGGCCAGTGGCAATTGGAATGGAGGCGGGGTTTGGCCTGCACTTCCTACGTCCGCATCACTCGAACTGCTTGGTGCAAACCGCTCGCAATCGATGGATTTGAATTGGCCACAATCTGCACAGGATCCTTGCATCGGGCCAAGTGTTGAAATGAAGGGAATGAGTGAAAACGGCTCTTCTCTAAAGATACCAGTCGCTGAGAAGGAATTCGTTTGGATCGAATACAGGTCGAATTATGGATTTGACCAACATCTCCCCGGTTCAGGGATACTGGTGACCTATCAAGACAGAAGCGTAGGTGATGAAGAACAAAATGAACTCAACAGAGACCCTGACCAGCCATGGCTGACGGTCATTGAAGCTGATGGGCGTACAGACCTACGGAGAGGTGTAAATTCCGGAGAAGAGTCGGATGTGTTTCAGAACGGCAGTTCATTTGGTGCAGAAGGCGTTCTCATTTACAATCACGATGGAATCCTGGTGCCATGGGTGGCAACTGTTGAAATCAACATAACGGTCAACATCCACTTTACTGCTCCGGCATGTACGTCGAAGTTAACCATCGACGCTCCTGATTTTGGAGGTGTGCTTTTACCTGAACAGCCTTTTGAACTTCTCGTTTCAGTGATTGAACCATGCCAATTTGTTCACAACCTAACCGTTTCTGATGGACGTACATTCAGTCAACAGGAGTTGCTTGTTAGCGGGCAAAATAACATTGTTCAATTGAAGTTCTCTACACCTGGCACTTCGAATGCAGAGGCCATAATCCAAGGTTCATTCAGTTGCGGAAACGATACAATCTACATCAATACACAAATTTTGACACTGGGGCGCATTCCAGTAGAGGTGACTGAAACAGGCACACTTCAGGCCTATGGTCCATCGACCATACAAATCCCCATTGACTCACTTGGCAGTTCTGAACAGTCCTTTACTGTAGAACTTGATGGCCCAATGTCACGAATTGGTGAAGTGGAAAATAGAATCGTTCTCACCGGCAACGATACATTAGAAGTTCAAATTGATCCGAATGGCCTCTTACAGAACAGGATGACAGTCGATGGACACATCGTGCTCATCTCCCAGAGTGGTCATCGATGGAACATTGAACTCGAGTATTCGGCGATCGACGGTGAAATCAGTACGCTCGACGAATGGAGGACACCCGGTAGATTACTCGGTTGTGCTGGACTTATTTGCGCAATATGGGTCCTGTTAGGAATGGTGGACATCAGCCGAAAACAGAAAAATGCAGAAACGCAATCAACTGCTGGTCCATTCATGATGGAAGAAACCGTTGAATCAAAAGAAATCGATGCGTGGGGCCGAGAACTCGACCAGAGCTAGTTAATTTCGACCTGGCAACCAGCGTTGCATGTGAAGGTAGAACCAACGTTCTTGGAAAGGCAGGGCACAGAGCCACATTTTGTGAACACCTTCGGAAAGACGTACTGCCAAGCAAGCCGCCTCCCATGTTCGAGGGGCATCGTCATGAGGTTGAATGAGCCAAGGAGCGTGGGCTTTACCCACTGGGGTATCGTAAACTCTCCATCGGCTACCGTACTTGAATCCGGGGCGCAGAAGTACACCACGCCCAACCAAATCTGTATATAATTCAAGGCTTGATTCCAACTCTTCGCCAGAGATGGAGGCTTGGACAAGTTGTCCTTCCTCATGACGGAGATGTCGACCAGACAGATGCTCGACACCAATTGAATCCCAATGCCAATTGATGGCATTTGGGATATACCATCCGTCACCTCGAGTAATTCTGCTCCCCCATAAATCTGTTATTTGATTTCGCTCAGAATCGGAAAATGAGGTCCATAGTTGCTGATTGCCGCTTGGTTCAACCTGTGACAGCAGATACATGGTTACGTCCATTTCCTCATCGATGACCAAGAATTCTGCTAACATACCTTGCTCGTGGACCCATGAAGTCCATTCGACCATTTCCATCCAGTCAATTTCATCGGTTGTCCATGCCCATCGAACATGTGCCACTGGCCTTTCTTTCGAGAAAATTTGTTCACGGTTCCACCGTAAGGCCCATGTTGGTGATGGGATTTCAATATTCCACTTCGCTGGTATGTTCTGTGCTGGAATCAGTAATTCACCACCGCTTCGGGCGGTATCAAAAAGAATACTTCGTGCAATAACATTCGAATCTCTTTGAACCGCTTCTTCGAACCAAGTATCCGAAGGAAGAGGAAGATGGCGATGCCAATGACAAAACAGAATCTCTTCGGTAGAAACACGTATGCTTTCATCCGACTGCATATATCCGATGGCGCTTTTTTGATACAATCTCGAGGACAAGGGCGGCTCAATATACCATTCACCATCTTTCAAGAACGGTGGTGAAAGAGGTTGGGCAGGAGGCAGATTTGTAGTAAGAGGAGCCCCAAGCGGACGGGTCGTTCTTTGACGCGGAGTGAACTTACGGTTCTGCCTCGCCATGTTGATGCGTTATGTTCTCGACATTTGAGTTTAGGGTTACCGATGGGCCTATGTGCTCCCGCTTCTACGAAGTAGTGGGGAGCCAAGTGGTAGACGGTTATCTGGGGTCGTTGACGACGGAAGAACGAATGCTTTTGCATTTGTTTGACCACAACCTTCCAGAAGGTGCTTGGGAAGCGCCAGCAGCTCTAACACAGGCTGGAATCTCCGCTGCAGTACATGTTCAGCGTAAACACGTTCCTCGTACACTCAAACGGCTCGAACAACGAGGAGACTTAACAACCGAAAAACGGCATGTGCCAGGTGCTAAACAGCGTAGGCAAGTCTACGGTTTGACTGCAAATGGAAGGGAAATAGCAAGGGAGTTACGAGAAAAAATCCTCAACCTATTTGTTCTTAAAAACGGTGAGAAGACACTCCTTTCTGAACTTCGAAAAGGTGGTCAGGCAACACTCGACTTACTCTCATTTATTGACGAAGGGATGAATATACATGAACATCCTGTCGTATCGCCTGTGTCAAATCCGGAAGGTGTCGCCTCATTGGATGCCCAAGCAGGTGAACACCTCATTCGCCGATTATTTGCTCGAGCCTGGGAAGATGGTAAAATCACCAAAGATGAACAATACTTGCTCACTGAAGTCGTCGACTTCCTCGGAATGCATCCAGAGCGTGTACGCCGTCTTTCCGATGAAGCTCGAAAGGACCAAAAAGCCCCACCTCCGGAAGAAATCTACCTCGATATGCTCCGTCAAGCCATGGTTGACGGTGAACTTGTCGATGATGAAATTGCATTGTTGGAAACGGTCCGAATCGCATATGGCTTTGATCGATTAACCCATGACAAATTACTCGAGGATGCCAAAAAATCACCAATCGTTTCTGAAAAATACGTGACATACAGGTCGACACTCGTCACAGCACTTCAAGACGGAATCATCACGGAAGATGAAGGAGCAATGCTCGCTACACTGCGTGAAACATTAGGGATTACAGATGCACAACATGCGAGTCTTCTTGCGGAAATGCGCGATACAATCAAATGAGTAACAAACATCGAATATACTGAGGGTCAATTATGGGAATGTCAGATGAAGAAGAGGCAGTGTATGAAGATTTGAATAATCTCAAAAATTTACTCAAACAATCTGGTGAATCGAAAGTGGTCCTCATCGGTGATATCATGATGGACTGCTACATCCATGGTTATGCAAACAATCTCAACTCAAGAGCACCGGTACCAGTTCTACGTGAAACGATGAGAGAGGAAGATGTCGGAGCAGCAGCACACGTCGGGAGAGGTTTGAATTCCATGGGATTGCAAAGTTTCCTGTTTGGTGTAGTCGGCGATGATCGGGCTGGACTCAATATATTGCAGTCGTTGGACGATGAAGGGGTTGCTACCGGTGGAATTTCTATTATTGACGGTCGAACAACTACTGTAAAAACGCGAATGTTAGCGACACGCGAAAGTCTCGTCAGCGATGAACAACTGTTACTACGTTGGGACGTCGAAGACGACAACCCAGTGCCATCTGACGCGTCACAATCACTCTATGATAATGCCATTTTAGAAGTGGAAAATGCGGATGTTGTGATTCTGTCCGATTACGGGCAAGGCGTTGTCAATGACGCTGGTGCTGACCGAGTAATCAAAACAGCGCGCAGTAAAAATGTACCAATTATAGCAGACCCTAAGTTAACCGGGCTTCATAGAACTCACGGCGTAAACTGGATTTTATTCCAGTCGCAAGGTTTGGAGTTAATGCGACGCAGGCTCGGAGTTTCCACCGGTAGTGAAGCAGCCATGAAACTTATCGAAACGCATGACTGGAATCACTTGGTTGTCCTCTCAGGTGAAGCTGGAGTGACCATCTATTCGAGAGATGAAGAAGTCGTACATGCACCATGTACACTTGATGACTTACGTCAAATGATAGGACTCATCGACGCCGCAGCAGTCGCAATTGCTGTGGCAATTTCCAAGAACATGTCTGTACGGGATACTGCATTACTCGCTAATGCGGCATGCGAATGTATTTTAGGTGCTGACAAAACTGAATCTTTTGTTCTAAGCCGTGAAGACCTTATCGATCGTATCGGTGAAATGTCGTGGAACTTGCAAGTTTCAAAGCGCTGAGGTGTTCCAATGAGTTCATGGCCAAGGCCGACGACTGCAGACATTGCGTTGCGAGCATTCGCTGCGAGTCCTTCACGGCTCTTCACTGAAGCATCGTTGGGTATGCAAGACATCCTGCTCTCGGACGCAGCACAACAAACACTTCAGACGCATATTCGACATTCGTCGCAATGGCAAATAGAGGCGCCGCATGATGGTGGAACTCAAGCGTGGGATTTACTTCTTGTTCAATGGCTTGAAGAAGTGCTGTACAGAGCAGAAATTCACAACCAATGGCTTGTCGACTGCCAGTTGGCATTCTCTTGGGAAGAGAAGAAAGTGATTGCATCCGGACATGTGTCGTGGGTTGAAAGTGAATTCGTGGAACGTGAAGTGGAGATTAAGGCTGTGACGAGTCATGAACTGCAATTCAATCAATTAAAGACCTCTGAACATGCTTACTCCCCGTGGGAACAAGTGCCGGATTTTCAGGGCCCTGGCTGGTTCTGTGACGTCGTATTTGATATTTGAGTCACTAAGCCATCGTACCTTATTCGAGTGCCAAGATAAAATCCGGCTGTGTTGAACACAACGTCCATGATTTTGTTCCCAAGTTCTTCAACTGCAAACTCAAATGGAAGGTACAATTCCAAAATCTCCCAACCAATGCTGAGGACGAAAAACAATTTCCATTGATTGAAAATATATCGACCAGTCGTGGACCAAATGAAAAAATGAATGACGGAGTAGAAGTTCACGAAAGCCATTTGAAAACCTCTGAGTGGGAATTCCGATGGTGGACATGCGCTCTCCTTAGCCTAACCCACACACTTCCTCCATCCCGATACCCCACAGCACCCATGGCTCCGAGTAGGGCTGCTCCGTTCCCGGCCTGACCTATTCCCCCGGTTATCCAATTCCTGTTTCCCTCCGGAAACAGTTCACAGCACCCGAGTCATGTGGGGGCGAGACATCAACGTCCGCATGTAGAAACCAAAGAGCCGCTTTCGCCGCCCAAAGGCGTTCAGTCCACCGTGAAGACGATTTGTGGTACAGGGTACGCCTAGCTCCCCACCTATCCCGTATAGCCCTAAGGCCAACTCTATTTGAACGAAACCCATGTTCGTTATTGAAATTCAATCTACAGGTGTTTCTTCTTCATACTTTGAAGGGCAAGAAGTCTTGATGATTTGAGCCTCAAAAACATATTCACCATCGAGATAGCGAAGGACACCCTGGGCATATACGGTTCGGTTGTCGCCAAGACCGTTCGATACTGATGCATCGATATAATCCACTAAAACCGTGTGGTCAAGGCCATGCAAGAGAAATACGCTTCTATTGGAGTCGATACTTCCGTCAACCACTTCACCGCGTAAAGCCATTTCTTTGTCAATGAATTCTGAAGGAGCGTTCATCACTTCATCAACAGAACGGGTCGGCTCAGGTGCCTGAATGAGAAGAACACCGAGGAGTCCGAGCGTTAAAGCCCCCCCCAGTAACAACATCCGGACACGTCGTGAGAACATTTGAACACCTTCATGATGAGTCACGGTGTGAAAAACCCACCGCTTCTTTTAGCGTTGGGTATCCATGCTCTCGTAACTTCTTGTCCAAACCGTGAACAATGGATTTTGTCATCGATGGCCCTTCAAAAACAAATCCACTGTACGCCTGAATTAATGTTGCACCCGCTCCGATCTTAGCCCATGCATCTTCAGCATTCGTTATGCCTCCAACGCCAATTATAGGCCATTCACCATCGGTCATCGCATAGATCTTGTGAATCATTGATGTTGACCGTGTTGTGAGTGGCGAGCCGCTCATTCCGCCGGCTTGGGAAAATACTTTTTCTTCATCCCGAGGATATGAACTTGGACGTTCGATGGTTGTATTGGTAGCAACTATACCGTCGCAACCCGCACCTCTTGCTGTTTGAACAACCGCTTTCAATTGCACATCAGTTAGATCGGGTGCAATCTTAACAAGTAATGGTTTTCGAATGCTTTTGTTTGCATCTGCATGGATTCGGTTGATTTCTTGACATGCGTGGACGATTGATTCGAGCGCATCATCGTGCTGTAATTCACGAAGATTTGGCGTATTTGGAGAAGACACGTTGATGACAAATACATCGCAGAACTTCCACAAGCGATCCATTGAGGCAGCATAATCAGAAGGTGCAAGTTCGAGTTCGGTTCGTTTTGATTTGCCGAGATTCGCCCATATTGGCACACTTGGAGAGCCCGCAGAAGAGAAATGGCGTTCAAGCGTCACCGCTACTTTTTTTGAACCTGGATTGTTGAATCCCATTCGGTTCACAAGTGCTTTTGAACTCGAGGCTCGAAACATGCGTGGTTTAGGATTTCCATCTTGTTCATGCTCGGTGACCCCTCCAATTTCAATGAATGAAAGGCCCAATGCATCCCAACCTCGGAGTGCCTCTGCTCGCTTGTCCAAACCTGCTGCATTCCCAAATGGGTGTTTGTAAGTTTCACCAAAGCATTCGATTGGAAGCATCTTTCGAGGTTTGTACAAAAGCGATAAAACTGGGCGTGTGATTATGTTGGAGCTCAATAAGCGTAGCATTTTCAATGCCCGTGAATGTGCTTTTTCTGAATCTTGGAATCGCAACATCGGTCGGACAAAGATACGATAGCCGATGCCCATGTTGTACTGGTTGAATCGGTATCCTTCAAGACTTCCGCCTCATCGGGTTGTATATGCGCATAGATGAGCCGCTGTGGCCGGTGGTCAGGGAAACCTCAAGACTCATCCTTAGGGAAGAGGATTTAGTTATTGAATTGCCAAAACGATATGCAATGGATTTCGAGAAATTAATACTTGAGATGAGCGATTTTCAACCTGCAAAAATAAACTATCCAGTGTACGAAGGTACGGAATCAAATTCAATCGATGTTTTTCAAATGAAGGAGAATATGGAAGTCAAGCAACATTTGGCACATATAGGGATGATTGAACCGAATGCCTCAGTTCGATGGATTAAAATGACTGTGGAAGAAGGTTGGATCAACCTCCTTGAATCATGCAGAGAATTGCATGAAGCAGGTTACCCTGGATGCGTCGGATGCGGTGGTCCAAATTCCGAATTGCCATGGGATGAGGCGAAGAATCGACGTCGGCTCTCGGAATAAAAGGTCGATGAATGACCTGATTTCCCCGAACAGATACGAGAGTATCTGTCTGCGTGGTCTGCAAATGAGAGAGTTCAAGTAGCCTCGTCGGTCGCATGCTAAACCATGAGCGTTGTCATCATTGCCGAGAAACCCAGTGTTGCTAATGACATCGCAAAGGTTCTCGGAGCATCTTCGAAAAAGGATACGCACTGGGAAGGAAAGGACATTGTTGTCACCTGGGCCATCGGTCATTTGTTACAACTCAAGTACATGGACGACTACGATGAAGCGTTTAAAGACTGGAGGAAAACCATTGACAGACTCCCCTACATCCCAGAACAATTCGAGTACAAACCAATTGGTGGCAGGGGAAAAAAGCAACTATCTGCGATTAACAAACTAATCAAATCGAAAGGTGTTACTGAAATTGTCAATGCATGCGACGCTGCTCGTGAAGGAGAACTTATTTTCCGAACAATTGTTCAACATTCCAAATCCAAAACTAAAACATCACGAATGTGGTTGCAATCAATGACCAAGGATTCCATCCAACAAGCATGGAATTCAAGGGCTGATGGAGACGAATACAGTGCTCTACGTGATGCAGCCTATTCCCGCTCCGAGGCAGACTGGATTATCGGTATGAACGGCTCTCGAGTTGCAAACTCCTTCCTACCTCGTAAGAAAAATGAGCGCGTAGCAATCTCACTAGGCCGAGTTCAAACCGCAACCCTTGCAATGATTGTGGAACATGAGTTGAATGTCCTTGGGCACATACCACTGCCATTTTGGCAACTCGAAGGAGTTTTCAAATCTGGTGATGCGAAGTGGACGGGACGATGGGAAAGGCAAAACCACGTTGATGACCCAGAACAACCCGATTACAAGCCTCACCGAATCGTCGAACAGGCGGAACATGATCGCCTTCTCAAGATTCTCGAATCGGGTCAAACAGCATCAGTACGACAGACGCAAAGAGATGCAAAGGAAAAACCACCTCTCAATTTTGATTTAACTACGCTCCAACGTGAAGCAAACAGCATGTTCAGTTGGTCTGCAAAAAGGACGCTTGGTGTCGCTCAAGATTTGTATGACTCTCACAAACTAACAACCTATCCTCGTACGGATTCACGACACCTTCCAGAAGATATGCATGAAGAAATTTCAAAAATTGTCCGTCAACTTGGAGCTCAAGATGATTATAATTCCCATTCAAAACGCATCGTTGATGATGGAATGAAGAATGCAGGTCGCAACTTTGACAACAAGAAGGTGAGCGACCACTTTGCGATTATTCCAACAGGAAAAATCCCAGACTCGAATTTGAGTCCAGACCATAAGAGATTGTACGATCTCATTGTGCGTACATTCCTCGCATCTTGGCACCCAGAGGCAGTTTGGGACGTTCAAAAAAGAACTGCAACCCTTGAAGGTGAACAATTTTCTAAAGAGGCACGACAAATAAAAACGCCGGGATGGAGGGCTGTCCGGCCCAAGAAACAATCACTTCCAGAAGATTGGAATGTTCTGCCTTCCAACCCTTGCGATGCAGATGTTGAATCCTATGAATTCGCTGAAGAAAAGTCAAAGCCAAAGGGTCGATTGAAGGAAGCTGGATTGCTACGGTTGATGGAACATGCAGGAAAGCAAGTTGATGACGAAGCCCTTGCTGATGCCATGAAAGACAAAGGTCTCGGCACTCCTGCAACTCGGGCAGACACCATTGAAAAACTGGTTGACAGAGGTTACATTCAGCGCTCAAGAGCTGGAAGTATCAGTGCGACAGCCCACGGAATTCGAATCATTGATGTTCTTCGAAAGATTCCTGTTGAATGGATTACGTCCCCTGAAATGACGGGTGAAATGGAATCATCACTGCTGCGCGTGCAACGAGGGGATGAACCTCGAGAGAACTACATGAACGCAGTCATTGAACAAACGAGAGTCATGGTCGAACGAATCAAGAATCACGACCGAGCTGAATTGTATCAAAATGAACCGTCGATTGGCGCATGCACGGTTTGCTCAGGGAAAATCATTGAAACCACACTGAATTACCAATGTGAAAAGAACGAAGGAAGAGACAAAGGTTGTTCTTTTGTGTTTTGGAAGGATACTTCAGGCCGTTGGTTTGACCAAACAACTGCTCAACGACTTCTCGTCAATCGTCAAATCGAAGACCTTCATGGATTCTTCAATCGTTCCGGCGAACCATACATTGCAACCGTCAAGATTACCGATGATGGTAAAGTTGAATTTATTGGTGGAGGGGAATCTTCCTCAGATGCCTCCGATGAGGAAGTATGTGCATGTCCATTGTGTGACCACGGCACCGTTCGTATCGGCCAGACAATGTACGCCTGCGATCACGATGAGTGTAAATTCAGAGGTGTTTCGAAAGAGATGTGCAAACGTCCAATAAGCCCTGAAGAAGCAAAATTCATCTTAGAGAACGGGAAATCTGAACTTCTGGAAGACTTCATCTCTAAACGCGGTCGACCATTCAAGGCTTTCCTCGTGCTCGATAACACTCGAATTAAGTTTGAATTCCCACCAAGAGAAGCTGCCGCTGATGCAAAACGCTTCCCGATCGTAGATGGTGTTGTTGGAGTTTGTCCAACCCACAAGGTCAACATTGTAGAAACTGAAACGCACTACCAACCTGAAGCCGGCTCAACTGGGTGCTCGATTCAACTTTCCAGGGAAGTATCGAAGCGTGAAATCACGCGTGAAGAAGCAAAGCTTCTCATCGAAAAGCGTGAAATTGGACCATTTGATGATTTCCTATCGAAGAAAACTGGAAAACCATTCTCTTCAAAACTGTATTTTAAGAAAAACGAAAGTATTGGATATAAATTTGCTAAGCGTTAGAACACACAGTTTGTCCTAAAAGAGAGCGAAGGTTGATGTCCAACCGGCTACGCACTCACAATATGAAGCAGTCCGAATGGGATGTCATCATCGTTGGCGCAGGCCCAACCGGTGGTCGAGCTGCTACACACCTAGCAACACTTGGACACAGTGTTTTGATGCTTGAAGAGCACACTGAAATCGGAAGGCCGTTCCAATGCGCTGGATTAGTAACGCCAAAGGCACTCAAAGAAGTTGGCTTGTACGACTCAGTTCTCGAAGAAGTTGACGGTGCTCGAATACATGGTCCCAGCGGTACACTTGTTCCTGTCGGGACGGATGGTAAATTGAGGACGTACGTCGTATGTCGGAAGAAATTTGACCAAGGCGTCGTACAACAAGGCATGGAGGCTGGTGCGAGCTTATGGCTGGATTCAAGACCAGTGAATGCAACAGTGACCGATGACCATGTTGTTCTGGATGTTGAATCAAACGGAGAGCAAATTTCACTCACATGCAAACTCCTCATTGGATGTGACGGAGCGCACAGTTGGACTCGAAGACATTTCAAAATGGGAAGACCAAAAGAAATGATGATTGGATTCCAAGCAGAAGTCCTTGGATATGAAGGAAGCAACAGATGGCTCGATATGTACAGTGGTTCAGAAATTGCTCCAGGATTCTTTGCCTGGGTCATTCCATCAGGGTTTGGAACCCATCGAATTGGTGTATGGTCGACACCAGAACGGTTGAATGGCAGAAGTGTCGAACAATGCTACGATGATTTGAGAACTCACCCCCTTTGGAGAGACAGATTTTCCAAGATCAAGGAAGTGGCTCGATTCTGCGGACCAATTCCAAGCGGGATGGTGAAAAATACCGTCAAGAACCGAGTCATGCTACTGGGAGACGCAGCAGGCATGGCTAAGCCGACGACAGGTGGAGGAATCGGACCAGGATTTAGACAAATCAGTGGGATTCTAAAGCCGTTGAGTCAAGCCATATCGGATGATAATTTGTCCGAAAAACATCTTACCAAAATTAGTTCAAAACATTTCAAAGCCATGAAGAAGGATCAAGACAAGGCACGAGCGCTTCGTAATCTACTGGTGAGCGATGTAAGTGATTCTGAACTGGATGGGCATTTTTCAAATTTTGCTCGTCCGGATGTTCTCGAACTCATCAACGAAATTGGTGATATTGAGAAGCCAGTTCCGCTTGGTTTAGCGTTGGTGAAAAAAGTTCCTGCCTTCCGTAAACTAGCATTGCGGGCAGGCTCGAAACTCTTGTTTAGATGAGGTGGTGCTGTGGCTGAATTGCAAGTTGAACAGCGAATTCGGTATCCTCCCTTTGAACCACACAGATTCATTCCTGCTGAACTACCAATTGTGACCTCCGTCCAAGCTGTGGAAACCGGTAATCACGATGACCTTGTGCATTCTCTTCAATCGCTCACACCGAGTTTCAAACTCGGTGGCGAAGCATCGTGGCTTGTTGAACAGCGGTACCTCATTGATGGTATTCCAATTACCGATGAGGAAGTAGAGAGAGAGCAGCATGTGCTGGAACAAAACAAAAAACCACTTATCGTCAATAAACAACGCCAAGGATGGTACCTTACACCGAACCCCATTCATGCAGCGGTACGGAATTTTATCTCCAAAACAGTCATATTTTTACTTATTACACTCGGATATTTATTCATTGAACCCTTGCTTCGTTCCTTTGGAGTGCCTGGAATCGGCACAGGCACTGTACGTATTGGTTTACTCGACTACCCCTTACTAGCTATCATTGTGGTTCCATTCCTTTTTGTCCCGCTGGCTCTCAGAGTTGGAGCAAATTTGGCAGATTTGGTGCAGCAACAGAATTTCTTGAAATCTGAACCTGTCGACCCTATTGTTACATTGGTTGAACAACCCATTGCCGGTAAGCCTCTAAAAATCAAGGTCACTATCGATGAGGAACGCGATGACTGGAACGACATCGATATTTTATGGCGTGTCGGCGCACTACCACCTGCCCGTGAAGAAATCTTCCGCAGCCTCGGTGTGGCTGAAACAAAGCAGCCTCCTGCTGGACTCACTACCGAATTGCCACACCATTGGGAAATGGGTCTGGACGATGGCACAGGTGGAGGCGAGGAGGCGCCAATGGAGACTCGAGAGATAAAGGGAGGTCTCTTTCTTCGACCAATGCGTAGTATGGAAACTGCCGGGAAACTTGCCCTCAGTGACAAAGTAATGACTCTAGAACCTCCTGAATTGAATTGGCCGGGAACGGTTTCGAGTGGACTGATACGCATACACTGGGAAGTCATTATTCGTATTCAGCGCTCCAAAGGTGGGCCACTCTTGTGGGTATTGCCACTTGCAGTACACCACCCAAAAACAACATCAACAATCTCAATTCTACCAACCAACGATGGTCGCGCAGAATCAGTACCAGTCTAATTGGAAACATTCATGAATCTCATGGAAGTATTCATGCCATGGAAGGACGCTCACTCAAGGCCATTCTGCTTGTCGGATTGCTTGTTCTTTCAGGCTGTTTATCCGGGACTGAGACAGAAACGGTCACCCCTGACACTGATTCGGAGGTAAACAATACGGTCTCGCTAACCTCTTCTTGGGGCGCTTTACCAGAAAGCACATTACTCGATGGGACTCCAATTGTTCTTCAAATCAGTGTAACCAGTGAAGGTGAGAAATGGCAAGCACAACCGACAATTCTCACGCCAGAATTTACTGCACTTGAAGCCTATGATTGGACAACGACAGCCCAAGGTTTTCAGTTATCCTTTGTTCCAGAAAATCTCGGCGATTATACGGTTCAAGTGGAATTTGATGTTGTCGAAAATGCAGTCTTCATAGAACCTAAACCTGAACGTCTCATACACACCATTTCAGTATCTCCTATGGATGAGGATGCTCCTATTCTCAATGCGCCAGTCTTTATTGAAATTGGAGAACAACGTATTCTTTGGTTTGAAGGAGCAGTGACTCATGCCAACATTGGAACGTGCACTCTACAAATCAAACTCGATGACAATACGATGAAATCGGCTGCAGTAAAGGATGATGGAACCTGGAAAACCCTGTTGGACCTGTCCGAATTTGAATCTTCATTTGAGATACGAACGGTCGTTGAGTGCGGTGAGTATAGCCCGAAAAATGACTCTGTAGTTACTCAAATTCTTATCGAGAACCAGGGGGATGATTCAGATGGTGATGGAATACCGGATGATGAAGATCGTTGCCCAAACGGGTACGGAGTTGCAGATGGATGGACTTCAACATTGGCAAGTGACCAAGATCAAGATGGTTGCCATGATTTAGAAGAAGACAATGACGACGACAACGATGGAGTTAGCGACGATTTTGACTTGTGCCCAACTTCCTTTGGTTGGGTGAGTTTTCCAAATGCAGACTATGATTCAGACGGTTGCCACGACGCTGATGAGGACGATGACGATGATAACGATGGAATCCTAGACATTGATGATTCCTGCCCAAGGGGTTTCATCGGTTGGAGTTCCGGCACATTTAGCGATTGGGACGCTGATGGTTGTTCGGATCTTGACGAAGACATCGACGATGATAACGACGGATTAAACGACACTATGGATTCATGCCCAAAGGGTCTTACGAACTGGATTCGAGACCAATCGACTGATTTTGATAACGACGGTTGCTCTGATGCGACCGAAGATTTGGATGATGATAACGATTCGATTGATGATGTCAACAGTACAGGTGGCCCTCTCGATCTCTGTCCTGAAACTCCAAGTCAACTTCAAGTGGATGAGAACGGGTGTGCTGCCGTTCAACGCGATACAGATGCTGACGGCGTTAATGATGACGCAGATCAGTGCCCAGGCACCCCACCTCAACTCATTGTCAATTCACTTGGATGTGCAGACCTTGATGACGATGGGGTATTTGCAAACGTTGACATTTGCCCGAATTCCCCCGAGAGGTGGAGTATCGATGTGGACGGATGTGCAGTCATTCAATCTCCAGTTCCGTGGACGAGTTCTACCTCCTTGAGCGCACCAATGCAATCTGTACCTCAGTTCACAGTACCTGCGCTTGACGGGACATTCAACTTCCAACAAGAATGGACTGGATTCGATATTTACTTTTTCTTGTTCAAATACACCGATTCGAGCGGAAATTCCAATTCTGGAACTTGGGGTCAAAGTCCCGGTCCATTCCTTCGAGCAATGCCAGACAATGTTCATGTATTCTATGGCTCATTTGATTCATCATACCACTCGGACGTCATAAATCAAAGAACAGCCGTAGAAAATGCCTTGAATCCGAGTGAAGAAACAGAATGGGACGGTCGAATTCACTACATTGACCAGAGAGCAAACAGTATTTCGGGAGGTTTAGGCCAGATGATTTCTAATTTCAATTCCCCGATGTACATGGGCATCGACCGTTTTCAACTGGCTCGAGAGACTGGCAGTTTGTATGCGTGGACTTCATCCAACAATGACCCAAAACATCTGATTCATGAACCGATTCAGTGGAATGCTGAGTTCCCAGTCGAAATCCGAAGACATGACACTGGCATTCAAGAGATATCAATAATGGATTTCGATCGCCACTCGGGTGGCTGGAGCGGTGGTTTTACCTCAACAATGAGTGCTGTTTTTCCAAGCAATCTCACCGAATACGACACAATGGAAGTTTACCATGAACACGCATGCCTTGAACGCATGAACCGATACCAAAAGAGCGATGGGACATACGGAGGCTGCCATGAATGGGATTATGAGGCCAATCTGAGAATATGTGAACGCGACAACGCCTCTGCATGCGGTACCGAATTCATGAGATGGATCACCACATACGGTAGAGAAGGCAAGTGGCTCACAGACATTTCACCTTACCTTTTCATGTTGGAAAACGATGACAATCGAACATTCAAGTACCGAGGAGCGAACAAGGGCGACCTAACGATTACAGTATTACTCAGTAATTGGGGAAGTGGACTACGTGCTGCTGCAGGAGATTTTGCATTTACAGGCGGCCAATTTGACGGAACATACAACAACCTTTCAAAATACACACGAGACCTAAATTTCACAGTTCCAGATTGGGCCGACAAAGTGGAAATTGTGGCCACCATTACTGGACATGGATTCGGAAAAGATAATGCGAATTGTGCTGAATTTTGCGATCATGAACATCACTATTCGATGAATGGATTCACGACCTATGAATGGCATCCAATTGTCTATTCGAATGAAGGTTGTGAAAACGAAGTCCAAAACGGAGTTGTTGCAAATCAATTCGGTAGCTGGCCGTTCGGGCGTGCAGGATGGTGTGCGGGTCAAGACGTCAAGCAGTGGACATACGACATCACAAGTTGGAGCGATATGAACGGTGGATTGAACCACCTCACTTACCGAGGATTGTTCAACGGACAGGAGTATGTGCCCTCGGACGGCGTCGGCAACGGTCAGAGAAACATCCATGCAGAAGTGTGGGTTGTGTACTACGATTCAACAACAAGTTCGTGATTCAATACTGGGAAGGTGGCGGCGATTGTAAATCGTCAATAAGCGTACCACAGTCCGGAGTTTGCAAAAATGCATAGTCACTGTCTCGCCGTTGTGGCGAGAAACCGGCACGGAGAATCACGTTTTGCAATTCAATTTCTGAGGCGTTAAATTTCGTGGTACCCGACGCTGAAACAACGTTCTCTTCCATCATGGTAGAACCAACATCATTCGCACCACCAAACAACGCCATTTGTGCGGTTTTAATGCCCATAGTGGGCCATGAAGATTGAATGTTCGGAATGCTGTCGAGGAAAAGTCTCGAAACGGCCACGTGCCGTAGGTACTCCGTGGAGCCTGCACCAAGTTGAATCTTGTTTTGCCCACGGTTCCGGCGTCCAAAACTGTTCACTTCCAATTGGACAGGCCATGCGATAAACGATGTAAATCCAATACCATGCTGGACAAGTGAACGGTCTTGGAGTTCTCTCAAGCGGCGCATATGTTCAACCCGTTGCTCCAGTGTTTCACCGAATCCTATGACGTTTGTAGCGCTGGTGGTTAAACCCAAAGATTGTGCTTCTTCCATGACCCTCAACCAGTTAGCAGGAAGGCCTTTTTTCGGGGAGACATCTTTGCGCACATCATCGACTAACATTTCTGCACCACCACCTGGAAGTCCATGCATGCCTGCGGCTTTGAGTCGCGTCAATACTTCAAGTGTTGATAAATTACTAACTTCTGCTATTCCTTCGATTTCAATAGGGCTGAAGCAATCAATTGCTATGGAAGGATGACGAGCGCACAACTCATGCAAAAGGTTCTCATACCATTCAAATGAAAGATCTGGATTAACGCCACCTTGCATGAGAATACGGACACCTTCGATGTTTTCAAGTTCCTTAATTCGAGCTGAAATCTCATCGATGGTTTGCGTGTACGTTTCTTCATGGCCGGGAGGTCTGTAAAAAGAACAAAACTGACAGTTAATTGTGCAAACATTGGTGTAATTGATGTTACGGTCGATCAGGTAAGATACCTTACTCGGACCATGCATTGCATTTCGACGAAGTAAAGCAGCACTCATCAACTGGTGAAGTGGTGCATTTTGGTATAATTCAACTGCATCCTCGGGTGTTAAACGATATTCATGAGCAGAATCTTGCTGCCACGAGGCCTGTCTTTGAAGAATCGATGACCAATTCATGCTAACACCTCAAAATGCAGTTCCAGTAATAGATTCAATATCCTCAATCGATTTTGGACAAGCCGATGTTAATACATCCGGTTCACCAGAGGTTACGAGTACATCATCCTCAATGCGAATACCGATGTTTGCATACCGTTCAGGACAGTTGACATCGGGCCTCCATGCGCCAAAATACAATCCAGGTTCAACCGTAAGGCACATTCCAGCTTCTAACAATCGAGGCTCACCGTTTGGCTTGTAAATTCCTACATCATGAACATCAAGGCCAATCCAATGACTTGTGTTGTGCATGTACCACTTGCGTAAATCTCCAGATTCCATGTCAAGTGCATCTTCAACGGTTTGATCAGTAATGCCCAAACGAATGATTCCTTCTGCCAATACGCGCCGTGCTGCATCGTGAGGGGCGGTATATGGTTGTCCAACTCGACAACGGTCAATAGCCGCATATTGAGCATCGAGAACAAGCTGATAAATTTCTTTTTGGGCTTCGGTAAATTTACCATTGATTGGCCAGGAACGGGTGATATCCGCAGCATAACCCCGGAATTCAGCTCCTGCATCAATGAGAATGACTTCGCCGTCTTCGCACACATCGTTGTTTTCTTTGTAATGCAATACAGTTGCATTATCTCCGCATCCAACAATGGAAGGATAAGCCCAACCTGAGGTTCCAGCGTAGACAAAGAAGCCTTCAATGGTTGATTGGAACTGGTATTCCATGCGCCCTGGCTTTGAATGTCGCATAGCAGCAACATGCGCAAAACTGCTGACATCAGAAGCAAATCTCATCTGTTCAATTTCCGCATCGGACTTTCGCAAACGTAATTCAGCAATGCGGGAACTTGGGTCTTCTATTGAGACTGGACCGGTACCGAAGTGCTGACGGGCACGGTCTCGTCGGTCAACCGATGTTCGCACGAGAGAATCAACAGAAGATTGGACGCCTGTTCGAAGCAGAATGCGACGAGATTCTGAGATGAAGTTCGAAAGCGATTCATCGAGAACTTCAATCGAATAGGCTTCATCAACAGGCCAATTGCTCAAAGCACCTTCGACGCCAGGGCGGCGTCCTTCCCAAATTTCTTTGAGGGTGTCTTTGGGTTGAACAAACAGTGTCGAGATCCATTCTCCATCTACGCAACGGAGGGTGAAAACTGCCTCTGGTTCCGTCCACCCAACAAAATAGAGCATGTCGCTCATTGTTCTGTAAGGGTAGTGGACATCATTGGAATGTGTTGACTCTTCTGCAGCACAGAGAATAACCAAATCATCTGGACGAAGTTGTGATGTTAAGCGACTCTGACGAGCTACGTACTCGTTTTGAGAAATAACTGTAGGTTTTGGTCCAATATGAGCCATAGCCGCTTCGTTCATGCTTGACCCACTCGTTCGACAGTATTCAATAATTGCATTGTTTAAATTACAAACTTTCGGAATCTGAACCCTTGATCCTTAATCAAGTGACTTTTTTTCCCATTTGGGCAGAGATGTGTCAGGTGCCGTCTTTCGCGTTAAAACAAAGACCAGAGAACCACCTAATGCAAGCGAGCCGAGAACGGTGGCGGCGACCAAAGCAATGCTTGGTTGCTTGAGGTCGGAAGCAGAAGAATCCTCGATGGAGAGAGAAAATTGAGTTTCACTCGTCGCACCATTGTCATCCTCAACGACCAAACGGACCTCATAGGTTCCGGGTTCAGTAAACATGGATGAATCAATGACTGATTTACCTGCGAGGAAGGTGTTTCCATTGACGTACCATGTGTAGGACAGGGAATCAGCATCGTTTGAAGTGTCGCCGCTCTTCGAACTGTTAAGTTCCCATTCCTCATCGAGTCCTAAGGTAACTGTGTAATTTGGAGCAACTACAAAAGAGTCGATTTCCACTTTAACGGTCGGGGCAATATTGGTGACGGTGAACTGTGAATCGGATACTGTAAGCCATCCAGCTGTGTCGCGAACCAGCAACTCTACAGTCCAAACGCCAGAATGAGGCGGATGTATAGAGATAATGGAACCAGAAACATACTCATCTTCAGCAACAGCTCGCCGAGTACCATCTGGTTCTACTAGAGTCCATGTCAAGCGGTTTTCTCCACCAATGTAACCATCTTCGACAATTGCTGAAAAGGATATTTCTTCATCCTCATGAATCTCCGGGTGAACTGAAACCGCCTGTTCAATCGATATTGACTGCTCCAATGGTTGTGCATCGGTTGAGAGATGTACGGTTGGTAAATTTTGATCGACGAGTAAACGGAAAAATCCGGTGTTTGAGGTGTGCAACAATGTATCGGTGACGGTGATATTAAACAACCAAAATCCATCGTCTAAACCAAGAGATTCAAGTTCAAAAATTACAGACAATTGACCGTTACTTGTTGAACTTGTAAAATTACGGAAGTGTGTCATATCCTCAAGACAATTTCCTGCCGGTGCAGAGCAGACATTCATGGAAACAAACGATTCATTCATACTGTGCGATGGCAAAGTAATCGGGACAGAGAGCGTTAAGTCTTGGTTAGACAGTAGGAAATACTGCTGGTCATGATGTTGGTGCTTGGGAATAATCGGGTGGACAAATGGTGCATGGTTCAAAGAACCGAGATAGATGACACGTGAATTCTGTTGGTCGGGCACTGTTTCCTCACCGATGACTATTCGGCAAGTACAATCGAAAGACGTGACATTGACTTCAAGATTCCAATCCCAGTTACCGCTGCTGACTGCATCTACATTCGATAGTTTACCACTTGCAACCGAGACTGTTGGCTCATTGAATAAATCAAAAATAAACCAATCTACATCTGCAAGGGGAACGGTAGAACTGCCGTTGAGATAGAGTGTATCATGTGCTTCAAGACCAATGTGACTCTGGTGAATGGTAATTTCACCAAATTCGTCGTTCGTTGAACCATGAACATTAGGAAGATGTGATATCAAAAGGCCTGCGACTGCAATGAAAAGGAGTGCTTTCACTGGTCGCATGAAGACTGTCCCTCCACCGACAAACATGAATGTTCGTCCGGAATGTGCGTAAACATGCTGCATCATTGAGCAAATGGATCGCACAATTCACCTTGGCCAGGGAAACTTGTGGGGTTACGAGGATTCGTGTCCCACTTGAATTCACAATAATTCACGTGGCCATCACCGTCGGTATCGATCATTCGGTCAGCGGGGTCATCTGGGTCAAATTGGAAGTGGAACTCCCACCCTGTGGCCATTCCATCATCATCATGGTCCTGATAGTAGACTTCGGGACCGTCGTTCCATTGGTCGCCATCAGAGTCATTGGTAATTGGATTCGTACCGTTTTCCTTCTCTTCGAAGTTGGTGTAGTTCTCAAGGTTGTCATAAAACCGCTTACCGTCAGGTGTATCAGGGTCAATATTACAATCTGAATTTGTGCTATCGTTGTACCCAGAGCAATACTTCTTGATGAGGCCTGAACGGTTTAGCCCATCGCGGTCTGGGTCTTCGTCACCATCCATTATTCCATCAAGATCACTATCTGGCATGGACGGGTCCATTACACCACGTGCTCCATAAGCGTCAGAAGCCCCTTCATCGACCAGCCCATTTTCGAGTGCAAGTCTGGAATAGTATACTTCCCAACCGTCGGGTAAATTATCCGAATCAGTATCATCATCAACAGGATTTGTATTCCATTTATCAGGTGCTTCAGCACTGTTGGGCAACGAATCGTTGTCGACATCAAACGTATCGTCTTTGAGAGAGTCAAGCGAAGGGTCAAGAGCCCAACGACCATTACAATCACACAATGAATTGACTGGCATCGAGAATCCTGTGAGGTTCATTTCTGAAACTTCATACTTCTTTTCGATGATGAATCCACCAAGGTTGTTTTGCCAAACATAGCCACCGGCTTCCATGGAGCAATCGTTGTTCTGGGATGCAACGCATCCGGGGCGCTGCCATGAGGATGTAGCAACCCAAAGACTGTGTGAGTTGGTATTTTGCTCGGCAGATTTCACTTGCATCTCCCAACCATCGAGCATTCCATCGGAATCAGTATCGTTAAGCAGAGGATTTGTTGGGTTTTGGAACGGACGTGGGACGAATAGAACTTCATTCCCATCGACGAGGCTATCGTTGTCGGTATCTGAGTTGTTGGCGTGAGTTAGGAAATTATCCTTTCCTGCAATGACTTCTTCTCCGTCTTCAAGCCCATCGTTATCAGTGTCAAACATGCAAGGGCTGGTGAAGTATGCTACACCTTCCCAAGAGTATCCGGTTAGAGCTTCGATTTGATCAAGCTCGCCATCTCCGTCTGTATCTGGATTCGATGCGTTCGAGCCGCCTGCGCAGACGTTTGCAAACTCATCGTAGTCAGACAAGCCATCTGCATCTGTGTCAAAGAGCCCAGGGTCTGAAGTGACCCAGGTCTTGACCACACCGTTGTTGACAACAAGAATTTCCCAACCCATGACTTCAATTCCGTCAAGGAGGTTATCACCGTCAGTATCTGGATTCAGTGGGTCCGTCGAACGGCCATCGACAATGCCGTCACCGTTACGGTCACGGGCGTTGTACTCCATGAGATTGGTGAATTGTTCTTCAGGTTCAACAATCTCCATCCATTGGAACAGTCGTGATTCAATTGCTTGGCCAACAGAAACATCGATTTGGTAGACGTAACCTGATACAGGGGCCAACATTGCGATGGTTTGCTTTTGACCGCCAGCGAGAGTGATTTGACCACGAGCCACGGTTTCGTTTGCTTCAACCCATTGGTCCTTCAAGACATCAATTCCAACAACGATTGTGGTCGAATCAAGGGTGCTGTAGAATACGCCTCCGTCTCCGTCAACATCCCATCCATCATGGTCAGGGTCGAGGTTACCGTTCGAACCATCACGAGGGTGAAGGCCGTTGGTTGATTCCCAACCATCCGGCATGCCGTCGATATCGGTGTCGAGTCGCCAAGGAGAAGTGAAATTCGTTGCGCCGAAAAGGTTGGCTACTTGATATTCTTCATAGTTATTCAATCCGTCTTCGTCCCAATCACCGTATCCATCGGAAGAGTTTGCAGGGTTGAGGGTCTTTGAAACATCATTTTGTGGGTGGTCATTGACATCGGAATAACAGAATTCGAATCCATCAGGCATTCCATCGCCATCAGTGTCCCAATCCGAAGGCCCGTTGAGAAGACCATCGCCGTCCATGTCCATGAGGAACCAAGAATTCTCGACTCCAGCAAACGGAGATGAACGGGTGATGGGGTCAAGCAAAGGAATGTTACAGTTTTCACCGACTCCAGTCGACAGAATTGATGTGAGATTACCAATTTCTACGATGTCATCAAGTAAATCCATGTCCGAGTCACGAGCGTTTGGGTTGGTCCCATACGTTTCTTCTTGGAAGTTTGGAAGTCCGTCTTCATCGGTATCGAGAATCATGTCGCAGGAGTGTGCACCGGAAGGGTTAGCAAGTTGATCCCATGAGGGTAGAGAATCGGAAGAATCGTAGAACGTCGAGAGGGTTTCTTCCATTGCTTGGTCCAACAAAAGGCAATCCCAGTTTCCGTTAAGTGGGTTGAATAACAACACATCTCCACCAGGTGTTTGAACCGTTTGTGTGTATTTTGATTCCCACAAGTCGTTCAATCCATCGTTGTCTGTATCGGAACGTTGAGGGTCAGTCTTGAGCTCTTGTTCTTGTTGGTTGGTGAGGCCATCGTTGTCTGGGTCTCCATTCGGACCTTGTTCCGGATCTGGCCATGAATCAGTTTCATTTTCGATGTTCGCTTCATCGGTGTTATCGTTGTTTGAACTGTCTTGATCGAGATCTTCTGATTCACCGTTGTCAAGAGGATTGAGTCCGTTGGCGACTTCCCACCCATCACTCATACCGTCAAAATCTGTATCAGCAAGTTGCGGATCAGTACCGTATTGAGTCGATTCCAACAAATCCGACAGACCATCGCCATCGGTATCTAAAGCAGCGCTGACAGAAGTGCCCGTACCAATCAAATCTTCTTCAGCAGCGCTCTCGAAACCACCAACACCTTCACTGGTTTGGAGATAGCCGGAAAAACCGACGAAAAGCGAGCCAAAAATCAATGTAGAGATGATTGCGGCATAGGCCATTTGGTTGTGATTAAGAGACATTTCATACACCACGCACATCAGTGCAACTTTACCGACTTGGTGTATGGGTTATAGACCTTAACTCTCGATGTGCCATACTCGATGACGAAGAACGGAGAAGAAGAAGAAAAGAAATCACTCTACATAGGACAAGAGTGATGTTATTTTAACGGACCAATTCTGACCTTTCGATTGAACATGGACCTTGGCTCTGCGACCATGACCACGTTGCCAGAATGAATACAAATAACCGACCAAGAGAGGGAATTGAGGGCAAGGTTTGAGTTCAAACTCAATACCACCCTGGGCATCTAAACTCCGTAGTTGAACCGGTTTTCCGAACCCGAATGGTTTGAGGTAAGCATCGCCAAGTTGATTCCAACTGTCCAAGTCTTGAATGTAAATCGGTTGTTCGCTCTGAGATACCAACTCGTTGACCGCCATGGCTGATAAAATGAGTGGAACTTGCAATTGTGAATTTATTCCACCATCAAATTCCCAGCTTTCCAGCCAACTTGGTCGAAGTTGAATTCCCTGCGCAACCATGGTTTCGAAGAAACGTGAAAAAAGTCCGCTTGGTAGAAGGCAACACCGTTCGCCTGCATGCGTCCAACCGTGTTGGACCGTTTGCAAATCAAGGTGAAGAGGCGAACCGATTGTTTCATTGTTCGACGGAGAATCCCAACAAAGTGTCGGGCTTGACGGCGCTGGAGTAAAGATTCGCTGAACATCTACCAAGTCGAGATGGATTTGGTTATTTGTTGTCTGACTCCACTGAACTTTTTTTCGTTTATGGCTGATGTTTTCGCTGGCAGCCAGTGCAAAACCACTGCACAAAGGTCCCATCAGATGTGAATAAACTACAGATTTCGTAAGGTCAAACGAGCCCCAACCCATCACCTCCCAACGTTGGGAAAGTTTCGTCCGTTGGCGGCTCGATTTGCGAAACCAACCGACTTCAAAAAAAGAGTTGTTCAAAAGGAAATTTTCCTCTTCGTCTGCTGCTGCATTCAGTAATTTACGGCCAAGTGGGGCTCCAGAAAAGGTCTCAAAAGCGAGCCACCACCGGTGGAAGTCGACAAGATTCCAAACCATCCACCCATTTCCATTCGAATCGGAAATAGAACCATCGTTCATGCATTGAAAATTGTCCCTAATCCGAATCAAAACAGACCGTTCGGATTCCTTCGATTTGTCATCAAGGGGCATGCAAGACCCTCAAAATGGATATCCAGTGACTTTTTCTTCATTGAAACAATACCGGATGGTTTGGTAATTTGATTTGAGCTGCGCCACATCCTTCTTGACGGACGAAGGGTCGTCCGAATGCAACAGAACTCGTGCATAAAGTCGAGCGACTTCTTGCATTTCTAAAACGCCCATGCCAACTCGTGTCAGTTCTTGCACGCCAAGACGCAAACCAGATGGTGTCATCGCCTTGGTATCACCAGGAAGCATGTTCATGTTGGTGATAATACCAGCATCCTCCAACAATTGTGCCGCCTTAGCGCCTGCGCCTGAGTCAGTGGAACCGTGTCGGGTCAAGACTTGATGGGATGCTGTGTAACCGCGAGATTCAGCCAAAACGTCGAAACCTTCAGCTGCAAGTGCTGAAGCGAATGCTTGCGCATTGCGTACGATATCTTGAGCATATGCCGCACCGTATTCTTCAAACTCAGCCAATGCAACAACTTTGCCAGCAACATGGTGAAGATGGTATGAAGAACAAACTCCGGGGAACACTGCCGTGTTAAGTTTACGTTGGAATTTTGGATCATCGCTGGATGAGAGAAGAAAGCCTCCCTGAGGTCCAGGGAATGTCTTGTGTGAAGAACCAGTCATAACATCAGCCCCTTCTCTTAAGGGATCTTGGAAAACCCCACCCGCAATGAGACCCAAAACGTGAGCACCATCGTACATAACAGTCGAATCAACTTCATGAGCTGCATCAGCAATTTCACGAAGTGGCGTAGGGAACAAAAACACGGATTGTCCGATGAGAGAAACTTTTGGTTTTACCTCTCGGATGAGAGCACACGCTCCGTCAATATCCGGTTCCATCCGTTCTTCATCCCATGGATACGTCGACAAATCTAAGTCTCTTAGACCGACTGCACCCATGCGGGCGTGAGAGATGTGGCCACCGTCAGCAGTTGATACTGCCGTGATCTTGTCGCCAGGCTTTGCCAACGCTTTCAGTGCAGCAATGTTGGATACCGTTCCTGAAGTGGATTGGATGTTAGCGAACGGTGCATTGAAAACGGATTGAGCCAACTCGATACCCATACTTTCGATGGTGTCAAAATCGTCACATCCCTGATAGTAACGCTTGCCTGGCAATCCTTCAGCGTATCGCCCATGCAAGTCACTGGCAACAATCTTCTGAACCATGGGTGAAACAATGTTCTCAGATGCTATCATCCCAAGTCCGTTTCGGTAAAGATTACCACTCGCTGCAGTTGCACTGAGCACTGCGTTGGCTTTCGATAATGTTGTGTTGCTAGGGGCCCAGGAACCACGTTCGCGCTGCATGAAGTTGGCTTGCGAAGTCGGTCTTTGAACCCATTGATTGAGCACTATGGCTAATCAAACGAGAGAAGATCGTCATCGGACTCCTTGGTTCCGGACCGATTCGGGCCCGGACGAACGTTTGGACCGATCGCCTTTGAACCAACACGTAGGTCCTTAACAGGTGAATTCAGGCGTTGTTTCCGTTCAGAGACGCGAGTGTTCTGGGGAATACCTCGTTGAGACAAATTGACATTCGAAACTTTACGTGATTGTCCTGGTGCAGAAGCGACTGGCTTACCTGGCCGTCCAGATTTTTTCTGAATGTATTGCTGGCGACCACGGTAAGCAACAGCGCCAATCAAACGCTCAAGAACTGGGATTTCGGCTCCATCCTCTTTCGGGCGTTTAAGCCACCAACCTTCACCAAGCGGCTGCAAGCGAGGTGGACGTGATTTTGACATCAATTTCGCTTGTCGTTTCAAGCGGGCCTTAACAGATTTCTCAGAGTCTTTTGGTAATCGTTCTGACATCCAGCCAGGCAATCCAAGGTCCAACACAACTCCATTGACCGTTACGAGCATTCCCGAGAGCAATAGATGCGTTCCGACTGGAATATTCGAGCGTTCGGGTGAAACTTTGAAACGTTTCATTCGCTTTGCATAGGCAATCATTGCCTTTTGGTCGCGATGGCGTATGACACGACGTTGCTGACGTGAAAACCTTCGACCACCAAATTGAATCATCGTGAGCGTGAGTACAATCACAATTCCCTGCGCTTGACCGATTTCTTGTGAGATATATATTCCGAGTACAAGCCAACATGGGAGCAGAACAAGCCAGTTGAAAACTGTAGATAGTATGCTGTCTCGATAAATAGGAGGCATTCCACGTCGAGATGCTTCATGGGCGACAACCATGACGTTCGCACTTATTGCTTCATCCATCCCACCCTTGACCATGAGGCCAGCGACCGAATTCACTGGAGCAGAGTTGATCCATTTCTTCATCTTCTTACCTTTGCCAACAGCGAGTGCCACTTCAATCTCTTCTTCATCACCGACTTGACCTAATATACTGCTAAGGGCCAATACTCGAGGGTCTTGACCGTCGCTTTCCTTGAGTTCAGTGAGGATTGAACGGGCGCTGTGCCAATCGCCTTTGTCGATCAAGCACAGTGCTGCCGCAATACGTGGTCGAACGCCAGTGGGTTCCTCGCGTATGAGTTTGAGTGACAGTGCCAAAGCATCGTCATGCTTTCGCTGTGCACGCATGAGAGAGACCATCGAGAGTTGTGAGACGCGCGTGAGGCGGTCGTTATGTATCGAATCGTCGTTCGGAGATGGAAGCCATCCACGCATCATTCGCATGAGTGCTTGTAAATGGTCAATGCAGGAATTGTTCTCCCAATCCCAAAAGTCGTCTTCGGTAACCATGCCTTGCCAAGGGTCCATCCATTCACAGACAAATGCAAGAAGTTCCGGCTCATCGTAGCCTTCTGGCTGTTGCAATCCATGCAGCGCCTCTCGTGCAGCATCGAGTCTACGCGAAGCCATATGCCCAGTCGCAATGACCATACGGGCAATGTCGTCGTCTCCGCCGCCTTGCGCAAGAACTTTCTTTGCTTCTTCAATAGCTTTGGGCCAAAGTCCTCGTAGGGCTAACTCCCACATTTTGGCTCGGGCCTTTTCATGTCGGACAAGTGCTGCATCCCCCGAAATAGAGCGGCGCTGGAACTGAATGAGGCCGTCTAAGTCTTCCTTAATCGCTGCCTCGTCAACCAACTCTCGCATCCAGTCGCCACCGGCGAATTTGACTGCACCTTCTCTACGTTCGTCAGGGTTCAAATCAAATCGAAGTTTGAGTAATGGAGAGTATCGAATGATGGAAAGTAGCCATGTGAAGAGGAAAATTGCCTGTCCGAACCCAATAAACATCCATGTGGTCAACAATCTGTTTCCTTCATCGAAACCTCGGGCTTCAAGCCATGGGGTAAATGGCATCAAATCTCCGAATTCTTTGTAACACACCAAGACCAGGAGCAGAACGGTATATCCTGAAAAACCAGCAAATGCAAAAGTCAATTGGCGGTTTTGTGCTTTAACTTCAGTACGGATTTCACGGGGAGAATCCAATGTGACACCAAACAGTCCACCAAAGGATTGCCCCCCCAAAATCAGGTTACGAGTAAGTTCAAATATGAACGCTAGACCAACAATTGCGATGTTTAGAGAAAGGTAAAGTGAAAGAAATTGCGGTAGAGCCTTGATGAATTGCCATTTGAACAACAATTCGGATATCAAGTCGATTCGAGTGTAGAGTGAATGACCAATAATACCACCATAATTCAGTACCTCTGAAGCGTTATCTGGATTATTAAAAAGAACGTAGAACACGGTGACAATACCGTTCAGTGCAGTGACTGGCATAGTGAGGAGGAAGAAGACAAGAATCAACGAAAACAATCGGTTAAAGAAACGAGGTTTCGAAGGATCTATTGGATTTGCCCGACCGTTTGCAGTTCGCCATTTATTGATGATGAGCATGTTCCAAGAAGCACCCATGATACGCCCATAAGCCATAATTGTTGGAGACATAAACGTCAGCATTCCTGCTGCCAACCATACCGGTGACAGGGTATTGTCAGTGCTTAATTGTATACCATAAAGCAATGTAGCAATGGTCACACCAATTAGAATAAGCAGAATTGTAAGCCGACGAAGTAAGCTTGTAACTAAACCTGCTTTTTTGCCGTTTGATTGGAAAAAACGCAGTTGTGTGCTCAAGGTCTCCCAGGGAGAGATGAGCACGGGGATAATAATGAGTACACCTGCTACAACCAGATTAGGTCTGTAGTAAATTTCAGCTTCGAACATCAATTCACCAATAAGAATCAAGACGCCCGTCATACCCATCATGTACAGGCCAATTCCATATTTTACATTTCCAAGGAGCTCTCGGGCATCCGATATGTTTCCTGTGATTTTGTGAACTTCGTACAAGTCATCGTCAATCTCAAAGGCAACTTGTAAATTTGCTAATTGCGTCGGAATAAACCAACGCCAAACTGGAACTGCAATGGAAAAAGCAATCAAAATCGGATAATAGTACCTGATTTGAAAATCTGTAGCATCAGCGATTTGAACAGCAGATGCAGGCTGGGTGAATAAAAATGTGATCAGCGCTGACCATATGAGGATGTGAAGCCTCTTTCGGTTGTGGCGCATGTGCTTTCGTATCAACACTCAGTCATCAAGTCATCGCCGAAATGTGGTCTAAGACCTCCGATGACGTAACAAAAACGATTCAATACGATTGAATGCTTCGTTCAACACCCCTTCATCCGGTAGATACACAATTCGGAAATGACCTTTTCCAAGTACAGGTGAAAAACCGCTACCATGAACGACGAGAACGTGCTCTTCATGGAGCAAATCCAATACAAATTGCTTGTCGTCGTTTGCCCATTTCTCATCTAAAAGTCGAACGAACATGTAGAAGGCTCCACCGGAAGATTGGACTTCAAGACCCTCGATTTGTGATATGCGTTCAACACAAACATCTCGTTGGTGTACGACTTTTTCTGCGTATGCCTCCATCCAGGTTCGATCCGATTCAAGACCAGCAAGATATCCAAGTTGCGCCGGTGTAGAGGCGCAGAGTCGAGAGCGTAGCATTCTCTCAATGCCGTCTCGGACATTCAATAATCGGTTCGTCGGGTCATGTACAGCAAGATAGCCGATTCTCCATCCTGGGGCGTAATAGACCTTCGAAACACCGTTGAGAGTGATTACAGGGACTTCATTTGAGAGACTTGCTACACTCTTTTGGAGACCAGTGAAATCAAGTCCATCATAGATTTCGTCGGCCACAATCATACAATTCGGCCACTTTCTGGCGATGCCGAGAAGTTGCTCAATTTCCTCTTGCCCAGCCACACTTCCACAAGGATTGTTTGGATTAATGAGGACTAAAAGTCGAACAGAGGAATCCATTTTCGACTCAATGTCGGACAAATCAATTTTCCACCCGTTATCCGGTTGTAATTTGTATTCGATGGTTTTGGCACCGTACATCTGAGGATAGGCCATGTAAGGTGGGTAGTGGGGGCCAGGAGCGAGTACCTTGTCACCTTCAGTCAAAACCGATGCAAAAAGAATCTGCAGAGCTTCAGTCACCCCGTGACACACGTAAACATCTGAGGGCTGAGCATCCCAACCCTTCCTGTTTTCATCGTGTGCAATGGCTGTACGAAGTTCGTGGATTCCGTACGAATGTGAATAGCCATTCTTACCATCTTGAAGTGCTTTAACGTATGCATCAACCATGTGCTGCGGTGTAGGAAGGCCTGGATACGCAATGGGATCACCAATGTTCAATTTGAGTATTTCATGGCCTTGCTCTTCAAGAGCGAGTGCTGGAACAACTACATCTCGTATTGCATACTCAATGTTCGATGCCCGAGGTGCCACTGGAAATTGATTGTCAGCCATACATTCGCCACCTCAATTATAATTCATTCAATTGTTCTCGAGAATATCCGCCCATACGTAGTACTTCATCGAAATCAACTTCATCAACGGATTGAACCGAAAGACGTTGTCCTTTACGGACAAGAAGCATGTTCTCACAAGAAGGGTTGTTACGAACTTCTTCAAGCGGTACGATGTTGGGCAAAGCAACAACTGCCTCAATATCAACCATCATCCAGCGAGGGTTTTCCGGACTGGCTTTCGGGTCGAAATATTTCGAGGTCGAGTCTTGAGCCGTATGGTCTGGGTATCCTTCACGGCTCACACGAGCAATTCCAACAATGTGTGGTGGTTTGAAGTTAGAATGGTAAAACAAGACAAAATCGTCTTTTTTCATATCATCTCTCATCATGTTTCGAGCCTGATAGTTTCGGACCCCATCCCAGTGCGTCGAACCATCGACTACGAGTTGTTCAAAAGGGTAGACATGGGGTTCCGATTTCATCAACCAGTAGTTGACCATGGCAATCCCAAGCGGTGGAGACTCTTTGTATTGTTGCTCACCAAGCATCGATGACATCATCGGCAAGCGCAGCATCAAGCACATCTACATCGAGAACTTTCGCTTTGCCGAGACCCAATCGCTTCGCCATTGAGGTACGTCCACCAACAGCGCCTAACCCGGCTTTTTCGAGGGTGACAAAAATGGCAGGTAACAAGATGAGTGCACTTGCGGCAGCAACCCATAAGAGAATGAGTATGACGGTAATAAACGGACGTATGGCTTCAATTGGAATACCATATGCAGTAACCATTCCAAGAGTCGTTACCACCGCAGCTTCAAGCAAAGACATACCTGTACCTATCGCAGCACTGCGAATTGCCTCAATACCTCCCCCAAGTTCTCGTATACGGTTGGATATGTGAATCGAAAAGTCGACACCAACTCCTACGAGAATGGAACCAATCATGACGGTTACCAAGGATAGGTCGACATCCATCCTCCACATTACCAGCCACTGCAAGGCCACTGTAGCGATGACCGGAGAAGTGGTCCAAATAGAATATCTGATGTCCTTGAAAACGATAGCGAGGGTGATGAGGGTTAGAATAACTGCAAAACCAAGTGATGTCCATTGGGAGCCGACAATGAGTTTGTTGACTTCGATTGTGGTTGGTGCCACACCGGTCAATTCTGTTGCATAATTGCCCGGTTCAGTTCCGGTAAATGTGTTCGTATGGCCATTAATGGTCTCTACGTTCGAGGAAGTATCTGCAACCGGAAGATACGGCATATCGACCAAAATTAAGCTCCTGTCAAAGTCTTCGCTGATGAATATTCCACGGGTTTCATCGGTGATCGATGAGTAAAATACGTTCAGGAGAAATACTTCACTCTGACGCGAAGCGGGCAAACCGTATGCGTCAGGTGACGTAAGTAAATCCCAAAACGATGCATCTTGAGTCACTGAACTGTCGAGAAGTATACTTGCTGTGTCCTTGACGTCCTGATTCAAAAACGGTAACGATTGCACGAATTCGCTGCATCCAACACATTCGACGGTCGGAGCGATACCAGATGACTTCATCAGGAACACAATTGACACTGCAGTGGTGTCATCTACATCATTCATCAGCCCTTCTAAGGTGTCGATTTGACGTAAATTCTCTGCAGGATCTTGTTGAGATACCTCAATCGAAGTATCTCCGGTTAAGTTTGCTTGAATAAGTACCATTCCGAGTTGCCCCGAATTGAATTCATTGCTGTAGTTGTCCATGGATTGAACCGATGGCTCATCGTAGGGTGCCATTTTCAACATGTCAATATTTTCTTCAACATTGGCTTGACCGTATGTTGCTGAGATGACCATCAGGAATAGGAACACACCGATAACTGCACGGTTGTACTTTACTGGTACTTCGACTAAGAGTTGGAATGGTTTCAATGGAGGATGTTTCGGCTTGCGTAAATCAAGCAGGAGGGTTAAGTTTGGAACCATGAACATTGTGAGAACATAAACGACAACAATTCCACCCGAAAGAGCAATTCCAACGGTTTGAATTGGGGCCATTGGCGTAAACACGAGCGATACGAACCCGATAATCGTCGTGACAGCCGATAAGAATACTGCTTTCCCAGTCGATGACAACGCCCCACGCATCTTTTCTGCTTTCGTTCCGGCCTCTTCGGCGTAGCGGTTGGTAATGTGTAACCCATAGGAGACGCCAAGCGCCAGTAAAATTGGCCCAACAATAATGACCGTCATCGTCACTTCGTAATTTGACCAACCAATAATCCCTAGCGTCCAAAACACTGCACATAGCGTTGGAAGACCGGCAATGGTGACGACCTTCAAGCCTTGAAGTGGGCGGAAACCAGTGAGGCCAGTTTGCAATACATCGCAGTGGAAGACAAAGAGACCCAATGCAACCCAAACCACTGCGAGTGGGAAAATATCCCAGAACATATCGAAAGTACGTTCTGTAACAGCATTGGTGATTGGAACCGGGCCGGTGAGTGTCATTTTGAGATCAAGAGTTTTGACACCCCGTTCTTTTTGCTCATCAGTTAATGCGTCGGCACTCCAGATGCATGTGCCTTCTCCCGAAACAGGGCTGCCATCTGCCTCGAACAAACACGGGCGCTCAAGTGTAGAGATTCGAGTGATGTTTTCTGATGTGCTGCGAATAACTTCCTTCGATGAAACATCATCCGATACTGCAATTGCCATGATTGCTCGATCCAACACACCATCAGGTCCGCCTTCTTCACCGCCCGAAACGTCACGGGCTAATTTATCAAGCCCCGGTGTTGCATCGCCATTGTCCTCATACATCTCTGCGATGACGAGATTAATGGTAGTTTGAGAGGGAATCTCATAACTACCGCCGAACTGATCGTCCGTCAGAGCAAGTGCGTCGTTGAGTTCAGAGGCTGCATTCGCTGAGAGACAGTCATCTTGGCCTAGACCACAGCCTAACTGTCCCAATTCAGTAATGAAGGCCTCTCGTATTCGTGGGGCACTTGAATTCACTTCTTTCAATACAGTAGAGAGCGATAAAATGTAAATCACCGTATCGTTTTCTGCAACACCGTTAACAGTGCATTCAAAGGCTGAAATGCATGGATTCAACTGGTTTTCAATGAAACTAATTTCTTGGAGTATGCGTTGGTCGGTAATGTTACGACCGTCCCCGAGTTCGATGTAGACTACCATGACGTTCGTGGACCAATCTTCTTCCACGAGCTTCAAGAGTTTCCCGACCTTACTCCCCTCTGGAAGATACACTTCGAGGTCACCGTTGACGTTGAGGTCAGTTTCATTCGGGTCATCATCGAATTGAGTCAGGTAGCGGTCGTAGAAACCGGAGTGACTCACAAAAAATAAGGTCATCAGCAAGAAGAGGACGACGGTTGCCAGTGGAAAACGGGTAATTGCACCAATAGCACCGTGCTTCTGCCATTCTCTTCTCAAACGTACTGGAGCATCAAGAACCGCATCAATCGCATCTTTGGTGTTGAAGTCTTTTACCCGGGCGGTAAGGTCGACAGCACCCGATTGGAGTCGCTTGGAACCCAGAGCGCGAATATCCTTCATTCGAGAGCCAGCTCCTGATTGCCCGTTCGGACCCTTGTCGCTACCTGCGACAGAATCAGAGGAGTTTTTTGGTGTACGCTCTTGTGACATATCTACCCCTCTAATTCAAGGTGAGTTGGGGTGCTTCAAATGGTTACCGCTGAAATGTTCTGTATACTCAAGAATTATCGAGTTCTACTTCACACTCCATGCGTTGGTTTCAAAGGTGAATCGTCACAGCGCTGTTTGGACCCGCATCGTTCATGTGTGTGGGGCCAGGTGAGGCACATGCCAGCCCCAATACTAAACGATAAACGATGGTCAATCGACCTTGAAAAGCGCATCCAAGAAGCCCACATGGTTGATTCCCAAATATACGCACAAAGATATGCGTTTAAGCCCGACAGCGGCAAGGAACTCTTTGTTATCGACACACCTCCACCATACCCCTCTGGAACATGGCATATCGGCGCAGTCGCTCAATATTCTATGATTGACGTCATCGCTCGTTCACAACGTCTTTTGGGCAAGGAAGTCTTTTTCCCTTGGGGTGTAGACCGAAATGGAATCAACATCGAATTCACTGTAGAAAAGAACACGAAGCGTAAGATGAAGACGTACGACCGTGCTGAATTCATAGACATGTGTCGAGAAACCATTGAAACTTTCACTCAAGCAATGCGGAAGACTGCGAAACGCGTTGGGCTTTCCTGTGACTATGAGCGTGAGTACTTGACGGACTCTCCCGAGTACAGAACCGTCACACAATCGATATTCATTGAACTGTTCAAAAACGGTGCCATCATTGAAGATCTACGGCCGAATATCTATGACCCGGTAGAAGGCACGACCATTGCAGATGCTGAAGTGGAACGCCTTTCACGCAAAACTCGCCTTGTTGACATCTCTTGGACCTGCGACGATGGAACCGAGATCGTTATCTCGACAACACGTCCTGAATTGATTTGTGCTTGCGGCGTTGTTGCTGTTCACCCTGACGATGAGCGATATACCCATTTGGTCGGAAAGACAATCCATCTGCCCCTTCCAGTCGAAGGACGTTCAACATCGGTCAAAGTCATGACTCATAATTCTGTCAAATCAGACTTTGGCTCAGGTGTTTTGATGGTCTGTTCCTTCGGTGACCAAAACGACGTGGCAGTGTTCCGTGAACTTGGCCTCACTCCATTTCAAGCGATCGACTTAGACGGTAAATTGACCGAAATTGCCGGACCGTTTTCCGGCATGAAGGTGATTGACGCACGCAATGCTGCAATCGACTACCTTGAACAACACGGCAAACTTGTAAATGTCGTCGAGCGAGATCAAGAAATCCCCGTATCCGAACGTGGAAAAAATCCTGTCGAAATTATTCTACTGAAAGAATGGTATGTGCGTCAAACCCATGCGCAGGACCGTATCAGTGAGCATCTCGAAGAGATTGAATTCCACCCACCGAGGAACAAACAGTTTCTCCTGGATTGGATGGACAACATCAGCATTGATTGGCCCATTTCCCGACGCAGATGGTACCATACTGAGATCCCGATTTGGTACAGTGAAGACGGTGAAAAAATCATTGTCCCCCCAAGCGGCACCTATGTCCAACCTTGGCGCGAAGGTCCTCCGCAAGGCAGTCAGGTTCTCGACCGAGCAACGCGTGAAGTCCTCGGTTCGTTTGAGAGCATGGAAGGTGAACTTGGCACCCTCATTGGTGAAGAAAAAGTATTCGACACGTGGATGGATTCATCAAACTCCAACTTGTTTGTGAGCGGCTACCTCAACCATCCTGAAGTGTTTGAACGAGCATTCCCTACCGCTTTGCGGCCACAAGGTAAAGAAATTGTTCGAACATGGCTCTACTATACTCTCCTCAAATCCAATCTCTTACTGGACAAACCTGGATTCAAGCACGTCTGGATTGATGGGCTTGGGATGGACCCTTGGGGCCGTAAAATGAGTAAATCACTCGGGAACGGAATTGATGCCGACTCCGTACTCGAATGCGGCGCTGGTGGACGAACTGGCTCATGGAAAGTGAAGGGGCCGGATAAGACAGTGAGTCTTCGTGCCAACAAAATTGGCAGCGAATGCTTCCGTCTTTGGAAGGCATGCGATGCTCAAGTCGGTGACGACTTCCACATCAACCCTGAAGAAATCGAAAAGAAATACTTCGGTGTCCTAACCAAACTGTTCAATGTTGCTCGTTTCGCATCTCAATTTGAAATACCTTCAGATTTGGATACAAATCCTGGAAATCTCGATGTTGAAGATCGATGGATACTCGCTGAATTCGATGCAACGATGGAAACAGTACGGACGTCATGGGAGAACCTGGACATCTACACCGCCACTCAAGCATTGAAAACGTTCGGTACAGGTGTATTACCCAGCCACTATTTGGAGATGGTTAAATCAAGACTGTACGATGAGGATAAGGCCGCCGCTTGGACACTGCATCGCATTGTTCGTGACTTCATGTCTGCATTTACGCCAGTTTGTCCCTTTTTCACACACCACATTTCCGAAACACTCTACAATCGTTCCTCTGTCGACATCGATGCATTCCCGCAAACCGCAGACGCTTCTGTTGCACTCGGAACTGAAGATGGTGACCAACTTCGAAACCTTTCATCGCTGTTACAAACGTTCAATGGAGACACTTGGAATACAAAGAAGGAGCAAGGAATCTCTCTCAACCAGCCTATTACTGGCCTTGAGATTCCAGAGGCGCTTGCAGAGTTTACTGCGATTCTCACACGTATGCATCACTTGGAATGATTACTCTTCTTCCCACTTGAGAATGGCTTGTCGTGTCGGTGGCATATCGAGTTGGCCAAGCCGAAAGCCTACCAAACGCAGACCTCGGTTATGCTGAACATTGGTTGCAAAAAGATGCTCTGCCAGACGCAAGAACACTTCTGGCTCATCCATAGCCACCGGTATCGAACGTCCATGTGTATGTGTTTCAAACCCAGTGTAACGAATCTTCACTTCCGCCAAACGCCCAGAGACGCCCATTTCACGTGAACGGGCTAGAACACCTTGAGTAAGCGAACGCAGCACTTCCAGAACTGCTTCATGGTCGGTTTGATCGGATGAAAAAGTACGTTCCTTACCGACGGACTTACGACTCCGTAACGGACTTACTTCTGAACTGGTCGTACCATCAACTACACGTGTAAGCCATGAAGCAAAACGTTCACCAGCCATACGCCCGAGTGCCAATTCTCCGAACACATAGGCTTCATCAACGGTCACAAGCCCCCATTCTGCTAATTGTGTGGCCCTCTTTGGACCAATCCCTGGCACTTCACGCAAGGAACGTCCATCAAAGAAATCACCAATTTCATCAGGAAGTATTCGGAAAATACCTTTCGGTTTATTGACTTCACTCGACATCTTCGCCAGAATTCGAGTCGGTGCAATGCCAAAGGAAGCCGTCAACCCAACTTTATCTTCAATCGCATCTTGCAGTGCACGGCATAAGGCAAATGCTGCATCCCAGTCGCCGTCAACAGCCTTGGTCACATCGAGATATGCCTCATCTATACTTGCTTTCTCGAAAAATTCTGCCGGCTCTTGTAAAATCTCCATGACACGTCTTGAGGCGCGACTGTACAATCCTCGACTGCCACGAATATAGTGCCCAGGACCAAACGGGTAACCAGGACAACGGCGCCAAGCCTCACTAATCGGCATGGCTGAATGAATACCAAAAGTTCTCGCAGCATAATTACATGTGGAAACAATTCCTCGACCACGGCCAGCTTGTGGGTCAGAACCAATGATGAGTGGCTTTTCAGGGTCCAAAGAATGATGCAAAATCTCCACTGCCGCAAAGAAAGCATCAAGGTCGCAATGAACCAATATCCTCTCACGAGGCGTTGGGATCGTATCACCCGTTGGTATCTGTTCACCTGACACACACAGAGAACGTTGCCCACAGTGCTTGAAGTTGATGTACTCCTCACAGAACAAAACTTCGAGAGTAGGGCTTAAGAACACTAATTTTTCCTTCGGTCGAAATTCAACAGGAAGTTCTTCGAGTGGTTGTGCAAAGGGGTTTTTGACTCGTTGAGGGGTACGATATGAGAGACGCATGCCGTGGATTTAGCGCGTAAGGACATCGAAGTTTCACATGACCCTCACGCCTTGATGGGGTGAAAGTATTACTTGAGTAAATGTGAATTGACGGTCGTGTCTGCAACATTTCCATCGAGCACAGTCATGACCGCCAATCCAATGTCTCTCCCAACGCGTGCTTGAGCCTCAAGAGTGGCTGCGCCTATGTGCGGAGTTCCATGGAAATTCGGATGTTGAATCAATTCATTTCCTTTCGAGACCGGTTCCTGTTCGAAAACGTCGAGTGCTGCCGAAGCCACTTGTCCAGAAAGAAGAGCAGAAAGTAACGCAGATTCGTCAATGATGCCACCACGAGCACAGTTGACAATGTGATTGCCGCAATGAATCCCATCTCGAGACTTGCCAGGCATCAAGGCCATTCGTTCAGCATTCACCAAATGGTGAGTTTCATCGGTAAAGTTGCAGTGAACCGAAATGTGAGTACAGTTCTGAAATAAGGTATCAACGTTCTTGTGCAGTGTAGTGTTTTGAGCCTTCGCCACCTTCGAAGGCAAATAAGGGTCGTACGTGTGAACATCCATCCCCAATAATTGTGCGACAGAGCCGACACCTTGTGCAATCCTTCCAAAGCCAATCAAACCGAGATCTTTTCCAAACAGTTCTGTTCCCTTCATCGATTTCTTCTCCCACTTATCTTGACGCATACCGCGGTCTGCTCGAGGGATGTGACGGAGCGATGAGAGCAAGTGCCCAATGGTAAGTTCAATGACAGATTGCGTTGAAGCGCGAGGAGCATTTACCACGGGAATGTTCAACTCGCCAGCAGCAGCCAGATCAATGTTATCAACTCCAACACCAGCACGGCCTATCACTTTCAGACGTGTGCCAGATTCGACGAGGACTTCGCGTGGTAATTTGGTAGCACTGCGGACGATGATGGCATCGAACTCTTTGAGAGCACCAGCAAGCAGGTCTTCATGCTCAATGAACTGAAGAACAACCTCATGCCCAGATTTCTCAAGCAGTACTACTGCGTCTGGGGCCATACCGTCGGTCACTGCAATTCTTGCCATTGCTCCTACGCTTTGGTATAAGGGACATCAATCTATGCCTCGGACACTGCCCGAACCCGATGATTGAAACGCTCGCAGCGTTTGGCCGAAATGAGTACGATGGCAACAATCGATACCAACGCATTGATTTGGGCAGCAGGATTGCTGTCCATTCCATTGCTCCTGGCACTACCAATGAGAATTGGCTGGAGGTTTTTCATCGGTGTTGGCCACGAAGCATCGCAGTATCGGAACACTGTTTTGCAAATTATTGATGCGGGTCGGCAAGTGGCTCCATTCAGAGCGACGCTTGACGACATAGCACGAAGTCTCCACATACGGCCCAATCATCAACGACTGATTGAAGCCGATTTGTTCCATCCACTTACAGTCTCTCACTTCATACTGCTTCCTGCCATTCTGATTTTCCCACTTGCAGCCATTATGGCCTTACCCGTAATTCTCATCGGATTCCCGGTCTTATTGGTAATTGAATATATCTTCATACGAAAAGAAGTACTCGTAAAGGCTCTCAAGTCAATTGAACGTTTAATGCACTGGCAAATCATTCACATTCCCAAGCCGCACAGAGGCCTGTCGGAAGACAAGGCGAAAATGAACGAATTTTCCCAACACGTTATCCACTTCAATCACGTCCCACAGGGTGCCTTCCTCGGATTGTTTGCATGGCTGATTGTCCATTGGACGTTTAATTTCGATTCATGGGGGGTGGAAATTATGTTTTCATCCATGTTGTACATTGTGTTGCTTGGTGCTCTTGGAGTGCTCAATGCAGCGTTTGAATCGGACCTGGTGTTCGTCGACCCGTCCAAAGGTCGATTGGTACCGGTTGACCAATGGCTTGAAAGTATCCTCAAACCATTGGTAGGAATTGGTCTGCTGTTCCTCATTGTAAGGAATCTCTTGGATGAAGCCAGAGACGGCAATGCAGTTCTCTTCGCAGTCACTGTTCTTGGTCTCCTGTATGGAGCTGCAATTGTTGGTATTGCGTTCCGATGGGGATACTCGATATGGCGAGGTTCTCAGATTCGGGATGAGTTTGGCAATCAAGTCATTCAAACTCTTAACCCACTGTCGTACGACTTAACCCGCTCGAAAGGAAGAATTGAATTCCACGTGCGAATGGTTATGAAAGAGCGAATGAGCGGTTTAACCAACTCACCGATCGAACAATTGAGCTTCGCTGACCTTCAGGAACTACCGTCAAGTGAACACAGGGGAAAAATTCCTGAAAACCCTCTATGATTCGAGTTCAATCACAGCATCGATTACTTCTTTATCGCTTCTGGCTGGATTCATGTTGTACAATGTGTAGCCGGCTCCAAGCCCGCACAGAAGGAAGAGTAATCCAAGGAATGCTGCAAATCCGGAGTGCTCTGAAAGGACGCTACCCAAATCGGAAAAGAAACCTTCGGAATCATCAGTCGATGTACTCTTTGGAAGAACTTCATTCATCAAAGCAGATTGATTGTATGCCTCGCGAGTGAAAGTTAACTGACCCATAAATGAGTCATCCCAAGCGTCTGAAGGTGTTGTTGGATCGAGATCTGAATAAAAGTCTGGACGCTGAGGAATAGTGATGTCAACTGGAGTCGACAAGTCAAGTGTAAGTGCAACATCGACCGTGTAAGGGATACTCGCTTCAAAGAATTCTGGGTCTTCAAACAATCCAAGGAACGCTGCTGCCTGTCCAGTGATGTCAAAGTGAGCCCAGGTATTCCAATGCTCCGGACCGACATCCAAATCATAAATCCAAGTATCTGCAACTCGGGTCCCTGCACCTTGCGCATCGTTTGAACCGTCTTCAGCAAGGTCAATTTCCATTTGCAGACTTCCAACTTGGGCCGTTTCAATGTCAACTTCGGTTGGTGTAAAGTATGCGAGTAAATTATTGGTACCGTTTGGAATCCAGACATAGTGGGAGTCTTCTGTGTAGTAAACAGCACCGCTTGCACCGTTGTTGAAGTGATTCCAATCACCCTTCCATGAATGGCGAACACGGTCCGTGTCAACAGGAATTGTTTCAACGGTCATCAGCGAGGTGTAAATGTCAAACGCGTCCCAAACGGTATATTCGGGGTGGTCAACAATTCCATCGTTGTTCTGGTCACGCATCAGTTGGAGCGTTCGAGCAAGGGCGACTGCCTTGTCGGTGTCGGTCAAACCATGTCCGACCCGCCAGTCGTGGCATTGGCCGGTTGCACTGCGATAACATTCTGCTGGAATATCGTTGCATGCATCATCATCGTTGCCGGCCTCGCATGAATTTGCCATGCCATCATACCGTGCTGTCAGTTCCAGGATGAGTTCCAATTCGTGAACACGAGAAAAATTAGCGGAGTTCCAATCTTCAAATTGACCGTATGCAGCGGAACCATCGCCACCAACCAAAGAATCCCCTTCATCATGGTCATCTCGATGGTAATCGGCTACGCCCAATGAAGGGGCTGCGTCGAGTAAAAGTCCAGCAATGCCACCAACGTGCGGTGTTGCCATGCTGGTACCTGAAATGGCCATGTAATACAAATCGCCTTGGAGTTTGGTCGATGCATCAATGGCGGTACCGCGAGGTGCAGTAGCCCAAATATCCCGGCCTGGTGCACCGACGTCTGGCCATGTGTGCATTTGGTTCATACAACCACGGGATGAAAAAGAAGTCACTGCAGTTCCGTCATGCGTAAGGGCAGCAACTGAGATTGCCGATGGCGTATTTGCATAGACGTTGGTCTTCAAACCGCCAGCGCATTCACCACCGTTTCCGCCAGAATTCGACGCTGCGAAGATAACTGCAACACCGTGATCATAAGTGAGCATGTCAGTGAGTTGAGCGACCGCACCGTTTGGGTCATAATCGCCATCGGTACCCCACGAGTTCGATACAACGCGAATGTGATATTCATTTTGGCCAGGAACAGAATGATAGTAGGTCCATTCAAGGCCTTGTTCTGCGGCAAAAATCGAGGCTCCGTCTCCGGTGCCAAGTGCAACCAATTGACCACCCTTTGCAACACCAGCACGGCGACCAGCGGAAGCATCACCGTTACCGGCAATCGTGCCACCAACGTGAGTTCCGTGACCTGAAGAGGTATCTGAATTTCGAGTTTCAGTCCATACGCCGTCCCACTTTGCGGAATAGAGCGTCTTTTCACCGGACCACGGTTGCAGGTAATCATAGTCGGGATGCCCGGCGTCAACGCCAGTGTCGAGGTCAACTATCGCCGTACCGTCACCGTCCCACTCAGTGAAAGCGAGATCTGTATCGTACGCAACTGTTCCATCGGTGTTAATGATGGCGCGATGCCATGAAGTCGTTGCATTGACCACATGCGTTGTTTCATGCATCAAAACGCCTGCCTCGTCAATTGGGTCACCACCAAATTCTGCTGGTAAGTAGAAAAATTCCAACTCTCTGTTGAGTTCTAAGTATTCGACACGTTCCCATTGACTAATCGTACGAATTTGTAATGCAGTTGCTTCAATTAAGCCCCCATCAATCAGTGGAGCATCACCCAAGATTTCAGCACCGTTATCCTCGAGTACAATCCGATCAGGGGCTTGAACCTCAGAATTCAATTGGAAGATGACCGACAAGATGGTATCATCAGCAACCGTATTGAGTTCATGTTCTAAGGCCGCATCCATACGTTCAAAATCACCGATTGGATTGAGTGTGTCGGCAAGAGGTGCCGCAGATACCCCAATCAGTAGAAGTTGTAGGGTACAGACGACCAAGAGGCTGCGAGCAGACCGTAGGTGCATGGCAATGGGCATGAACGCCTCTACTAATGCCTTCGCATACGATGCGTCTAATTCATCCAAGGAATATGGTCGGGGATTTCCGCAAAAATGTTAGCAGGAAGGGCTGTCTTAATTTTTGAAACTGAACCTAGTCCGGCAGTAACCTTTTGTTGCCAAGCGAGGTATTCCTCGTACGAACTCATATTCAGCACCGGATTATGCTCACGGTTCCAGTCAAGTGATTTCATCTCGGTACCGGGTGGTTCGTGGCCTGTGCAAACGATGAGGCTGCCGTTGAGAGAATCAAGCGTCTTAAGAGAAAGCCAATGCTCATGCACTCGACCACTGGGCAAATCATCCCGACCAGCTCCACCTTCGCCGGTAAAAAGGAAGTCTCCAGTCATCAGGTGCGTGGGTGTTTCGAGTAAAATGTGGTCGTTAGTATGCCCAGGTACATGATGCACTTTTAGAGGCAAAGAACCGATCATAAGATGTTCTTCTTCGTTCAGGTAATGAGAGACGCCAAGACAAGAAGTGTCTTTCCACATGGCGTATTCGCAACCTGTCAATTCACGAAGTGAATAACATGCAGAAATGTGATCTGCATGTGTGTGCGTAGCAACAGCATACTCGAGGTTTAACTCCCGAGTTTCAAGCAAACGAAGATACTCATCCATAAAGTCGTAGACTGGGTCAATAAGGGCTGCAATCTTTGATTCCGAGTCCACCAAGAGGTACGTTTGAGCCCATCCGGTTTGGTTCAATTGTTCGAAGTGCATGCTTAAGCGATTGCGGGGTCGTACTTGAAGAATGCCCAATGCGATGGACTTGCGATACGAGGATTCATGAAACATGAGAGCAACCCATAACCATGCATCCCGTCGAAGTTGTCCATTTGGAACACGACGGAAAGGTACTGCTTGTCAATGAACGAGGAGAAGGACCACAACAGCCGGTCCAAGGAAGACAAGAGAATTCGAAACAATTACGCCTACCTACTCAACAAGAAGTTGCTGCAATGAACATTGAATGGAAACATTTGCGTGAAACGCGAGTGGTTTTTGGAACGATGGTTTACAGAATACTCAAGGGGTATCCAAAAATTGAATGGCCCAAGAACTGGGCATGGAAAGACGAAATGATTGCCGACAACGCTGTACACCCTGTTGCAAGAGAGGCAATCTACCGATCGATACACAGGCTGGTATCCAAAGTTATGATTTGCAACGAAAAAGGCGAAGTCTTGCTTGGCAAAGTGGAACGAGGTCATTTCAGAGGTTTTTGGACGCTACCTGGAGGATACATGGACCACGATGAACACCCGAGCACGGGATGTGTACGGGAAACTCTTGAAGAGATTGGACTGGAAATCACGCTGGAATCCGAAGAACCAATTGTCACGCAAAAAATATTCACAGACGATGGTATTTCGTTTGTATCCTTCACCTATCGCTCGTTATGGAATGGAGACATCACTCAACTCAAATTACAGACGGAAGAAATTGCTGAAGTGAAGTGGTTTACAAAAGGAGACGCTCTAAATGTGGCTGTTTCGTACTTCGATGTTGAAGCACTAAAATCGCTCTGATTACAATCCGACTTCACTGCGTGCAGCGGCAAGTGCATCGTCTAGGCCGTCGGGGAATGAGCCTCCGCCCTGTGCGAGAGTCGGGCGGCCTCCACCTCCGCCTTTGATGTGTGGAGAAATAGCACGAAGCAGAGCAACTGCGTCATATCGCTCACTGGCAACAGTGTTCTCAGTAACTGCAATCATCAATTTCCCACCGCCCTCTCTCGAACCAAGAACGGCAAGAGTTGGAAGATTTGAATCGAGAGTGAGTTCTTTGAGCATTTTCGTCATCTTCTTCAAATCACCAGTGACTTCCATAATTGCAATACGGACACCGTCAATTTCTGAAGAGTCTGAGCCTCCGCCGGATGTCCTAAGCCGTACAATTTCAGCTTCGAGTTGTTCGATGGTTTTTCGCTGCTCTTTCCATTCAGAATAGAACCGTTCTGTCGTTTTGGGAAGTTCCTGTGTTGGAATCCCATAGACCTCGCTCGCCTTACGAAGCAGTTCGTCTTGGTTCCGAGCGTAGTTCAGAGCGGCTTGACCGGCAACAATGTGTAGCCGTTCAACACCGTCTTGGACAGCGGCAGAGCGTACGAGACGAATGGAACCAATTTGGCCTGGCTCATCATGATGCGTGCCGCCGCAAGCCTGAATGTCATGGTCTGAAATACGTAAAATGCGTATCGAATTGCCTTTTGGAGCACCTCCTTGATACAAATCAAAACCGTATTTTTTATCAGCGTCTTTTCGATTTAATTCGGTTTTTTCAGTACGCTGAACTTGTCCAAGTACTTCGTTAGCAATTGATTCAATGGCGTCCAAATCTTCACGGGTGAGGCGGTTGAAGTGGGTAATGTCCAAGCGTCCAGATTCCACTGATTTGTTGGCGCCAGCCTGGTAGATGTGCGGACCAAGAACTCTGCGGGCGGCTCCACCGACGATGTGAACAGCAGTGTGGTGGTCCATGAGTTGTTTTCTACGGTTCCAATCTAAACTACCGTGAACCAGATCACCGGTTTCGAATGAACCGTTGACGAGATGCAAAATATATTCTCCAACTTTCCTGGTATCGAGAACCTGAAGGTGTTTTGAGTCGGTTGATAATAGCCCATAATCTCCTTCTTGTCCACCGCCTTCCGGATAAAAACAAGACTTGTCCAAAATGATTGCATGCGTTGCACCCTCTGGTATTTCATCGCCGACCAGAGGAAGACTAGCTAGAACACTTGCATCGAATTCACGTTGTTGAACATCGTTGTAATACAAAGCCACTGAGGCAGGCAACTGTGGCAGATGTTCAACCAGTGGCTTCTGCTCGACCGCTTGTGCTGCTTGCTTAGCAATACGAGCGTGACGTTCAGCCATTTCTGCAGCAAACCCAGTTCGGATTTGGAGGTTCTTCCATCCTGCATTTTGTCCGAGAGCAACGACCATATCCGGAGCGAGTCCGTGCGAGTCGTTCAACTGGAAGAGTGTTTCATCGGGGACTGTATCAGCGTCTTTTGGTATACCTTTCAATTGCGTTACGATGACGTTTCCGCCTTTACGAATCATTTCACCGTAGCGCTCTTCTTCGAGCCGAAGGATGCCAAGCAGGCCATCATGCGTTTGTTTCATTGATTGCCCATCGAGATTCACTGCGATGTGGTGCTGGGCAAGTTCAGAAAGTGGAACGGTAATACCGAGGTCATCACGAAGCCGTAATGTTCTGCGTGCTAACATCCGTGCAAGATAACCTGCCTTCGAGTTTGACGGAACCAAACCATCGCCAAGCATGTTTGCTAAGGCATGCAAGTGGTCGGGAATTGCATAGATTTTCGCAAGTGGTTCTGTGATTGCCGTAAATTGTTGTGGAGTGACAGCAATACCTCTCTCACCAAGGCGGCGAAGAAAAATCGACCGAAGTTCATCAGCATCAACACCGGGTTCAATGTTCATAATTCCATTCAGCCTACTCATTTCACCAAGCAGCGCATCCAAGTCGAGTTCAGGCCATTGTGAACTGATCGTGGAGAATCCAGACAACTCTTTGAGCCATGTAACGGTCTCCGGATAAATGGCTTCATAGATGGTCGGTGTACCTGCAGCAGCCCAGCAAAATCGCTCAAGACCATACCCCGTATCGATAATTTGTAGAGGCATTTCCCGGTAACGGTCACCCTTCAGTTCAACTTCACCGTCGGGATGTTCTTCCAAATTCATAAAAACCAAGGTGGCTAATTCAAGCCCTCCAACAATGACTTCCACTGCTGCACCGGCATTTCCTCCACCGGACCATGGGTTTTCAACGTAGGTAATCTCCTTTGCAGGAATACCAAAAGTGACCGTCATCATGTCATGGCAGTATTGAACACATTCTTCCATCCAGTAGTACATCTTCCCTTCAGTTGGTCGATTAAAAGCGTGGTGCGCCATCATCTCAAAGGTGGTGAGGTGTCGACCAGAGCGGCCAACTGCATCAACGTCTGTGAGCCGGATGCATGGTTGAGAGATGGTGAGGGGATTTGCAGGGGGTTCCACTTGCCCTGAAGTGACATGTGGCTGGAAATCAGCAATCGAAGCAATGGTGAGATGGATATCATCGCGCCATCTTGCCAAAACTGGGTACGGTTCGACACGGGTGTGTTCAACCTGCTCGAAAAACGACAAGAATGCTTCACGCATGGCATCTTTCAACGCTTTCCCACGCATGGGGAAGCCAGAGATGAGTGGTTCTCCAATGAAGGTATATTCATCCTCGGATGTATCGCCACATGTATCCCGCTCCACATCCGTTGTCCAAAACCAAAGGTCAGTAATTCGGCACTGCTTACGGACATAGCCTTCGCTGTGAAACACGGCCAAATCAATTGGTGGTAATCCCATACGACGCATCTCCCCAAGGGAACAAACCTCCGACCGTGCAATACACCTTGAAACCTGTGGGTCAAATTTCCGTGAAACGAAGAACAATCCTCAAAGGTGAACATCGCAGCCCGTATCCATGGCAGAAGACTGGCGTCAACATCTCACCTCGCTAGGTGATGGTACGATGCGAATCAAAGCCCATGGTAAAATGAAGGTCGATGCTCGACTGGTTACGGATGAACAGCACCTAAAATTACACGCTGATGACCGAGGTCCCGAGCAACTCATCAATGCTGCAAGTTTACCGGGAATTGTTGGCGAAGCATGGGGGATGGCTGATTGGCATTTTGGATACGGGCTTCCAATCGGCGGAGTTGTTGCCACCGATACCGAATACGGAGACTTAGGAGGTGCTATATCCCCTGGAGGCGTTGGATTCGACATCAATTGCGGTGTACGAATGCTCGCACTCGATGCGACAGCACAAGACATTCCAAATCTCAAGAAACTTGCAGGCCGTATTGCAGGTCGGGTGCCTGCCGGTGCATCAGGTAAAGGTGGACTCAACATCACGATGAGTGAACTTGAGCAACTCATCCAGGGTGGCGCACCTGCCGCCGCTGAATTGGGATATGGATTTGATGAGGACATTCGACATCTTGAATCAGGAGGTCAACTCGAAACCCTCAATGCTGAACTTTCAACAAGAGCCAAAGAACGTGGGCTACGTGCGTTGGGAACACTTGGTAGTGGCAATCACTTCCTTGAACTTCAAACGGTTGGAAAAACAGTTGATTCTACGACCGCCGAACAGTGGGGCTTGTACGATGGTCAACTTGTCGCTATGATCCATTCTGGCTCCCGAGGTCTTGGGCATCAAGTTTGCAGCGACCACGTACGCCTACTTGAGCGACGATACAGCCAGCAAGGCCAGGGATGGTTCAATGAGGAATGGGGATACGAAATCGCCGATAGACAACTCGCATCAGCACCGTTCCATTCAACGGAAGGACAATCGTATTTCGACGCCATGAATGCGGCCGCAAATTTTGCATTTGCGAACCGTAGTGCACTTGCACACCGACTGAGAGAAGTTCTCAGACTCGAGCTAGGCGTTGATGGAGAAGCAAGAACACTCTATGATGTCGCCCACAACATTGCGAAAGTAGAAGTTCATGAAATCGACGGGAAGCCATGTACATGTTGCGTCCATCGAAAAGGAGCCACTCGAGCATTTAGCGGTGACAGTCCAGAGATTGGTCTAGCTCATCGAGCGAGCGGCCAACCGGTGTTGATTCCGGGGGACATGGGTACTGGCTCTTGGGTCATGGCAGGTCCAAAAAAGGGTCAAAACATTGCGTTTGGCTCATCATGCCATGGTGCGGGAAGAGCCCTTTCACGTACAAAGGCAAAAAATACCATCGATGGTAAAGCACTGAAGAACGAACTTGAAGGAAGAGGCATACGTGTCCACGCATCAACGCCAAACGTCCTCTCAGAGGAAGCACCTGAGGCTTACAAGAATGTTGATGATGTGATCGAACTCACGCAAAAAGCGGGTCTTGCTCGACCTGTTGTCCGACTTAACCCACTTGCAGTAATCAAAGGCTAATCACATGCAGTAGTTGTGTGCTGGCTGACCGGGTATGGTCGGTGCAGCACCACTGTGAACGCCATCAGGCTCTTCACAGATGACACTTAGCAGCGTGTTCACAAGGTCTTTCAGTTCATCAACTTGGCTCTGGAGATCACGAACTCGTTGTCGCATCTCCGTTTTTGTTTCTAGCTCTCGCTCCATATTATCCCATCCAGAGAAGTTGCCTTCTCCAATTGCTGATTTAACAAAATCACCTTATAGCCTTTGAGTAATTCCCACCGATGAAAGGTAGATTTTTTCGACATTGACTCGACGCGAAGCGGTTATATTGCACTGGTTGGTCGCCGTCTTTACTGCCACCGTGGCTTAGCGGTATAGCACCTCATTGGTAATGAGGAGGTCGCGAGTTCAATTCTCGCCGGTGGCTCCAATATCGCAAAGGCTGGCAACCGTCGCTTCTGTTCTTGCGAATCAACCAATCCAAATCAAAAGTGACATGAGCAATCAATACGGCATCTAAAGTGTGGTTAAAGGCGCCGAGAGAGAGATTTGAACTCTCGTGCCACAAGGACACGCGATTTCCAGTCGCGCGCAATACCAGGCTATGCGATCTCGGCTTGTAACCTGCCGACTTAGCATTGGCGTTTAATGCTCACCCTCGGAACTTTTCTATTTTGGAGATGGTCAAAGCGAAAGGTCTCAAAGGTGGACCGGCTACGGAAGAGTATGAGCGTAGAGGTCGCACCTCTGGAACGTGAAGAAGAAGACCATGACGTTCTTCCGTTCCGATTGCGTGACATCAGCCCAGTCTTTGCATTTTCGGACCTATATCCGATTGCCAAACCGCTCGATCGGATACAGTCCGAATTAAAGTTTCAAACCAAATTAGCTGTCCGTGAATGGAACAGTGAATACTGGGTGACGCTCGCTATTGGGCTAGCAGGTTTTCTCCTTGGGGCAGTGTCAACTGAATTACTTAGTGGGGGGGATGCACAAAAAGTCGCCTGGGACGGTCTAGCCGCTGTCCGTGGTGTGGCGTTCTTCCAAATGCTCCTTTCACTGATTTGTTGGAGCATCTTCACCATGCAAATATGGAGGCTTTTCCCAGTCATACGAATACATGCCATATCTCTCCTGGTCTTGTGGAATCTCACGATGGTTTCGCAACTTTTTTTCCATGTGAACCAAATTGATTTCCCATCAGGTGCTACGCTTGGTGATATGATGATCGGCACACTCATCCTCTTGGTGGTTCTCTTTTTCATCTATAATTTCGGAAAAGCGGTAATTGAAACACGGAACTTGCATGTCGAAGAATACCATGTTCACGAAGATGTCCGTCTGATGGAAATGGAAATGGCAGAACATTCGCTACGTGGATGGAGTTTTGTCCTGGGGACTTGGTTTGTCATGATTCTCATTTCATCATGGGCTGGTGCCCACTTTGTATCCGAGCGTGGCGGTGACCGAATTGGCTCGCTCTCCGTTCACATTGTAACAGGTGCACTTTCGATGCCGCTCTACATGTGCCTCATCTGGTACCCGCAAAGAATGCTCGGCACTGGAACGCAAGTCACTACAAAAGCGGCATATAGGGCTGAAAAAGAAATGAGAGGTACCCTCGTTGCTGAACTTGAGCAGGAGTCGCAATGTCCTGAATGCGAAACTCCAGTAAATATCTACCGTGACGAGAATGGTCTTGTCATGGTACCTTGCCCTACCGCTGGATGCTCCAAATCAAATGCTGTTGGAACCGAATGCCAATCCTGTTCCACTTTTTCACCCTCACGCTATGATTGCCCGAAATGCGGCATCAATGCGCCAGCACTCGACTTTTTATCTGATATGGAGGCATGGTAATGGATATTAATAAAATACGAATGGAATTCCCAACACTTCGTTCAGATTCCCCACCAGCCTATCTCGACAATGCATGCGTGACCCTAAAACCGGATTGTGTGGTTCAAGCGATCACAGACTATTACACAAAGACACCTGGATGCGGCGGAAGATCGGTTCACCGATACGGAACCAAAGTATCAAGAGCAACAAGCGAAGCAAGAGTAAAACTACAGAAGTTTTTGAACGCTGAATCGGCAAACGAGGTCGTTTTCACTCGGAATGCTACACATTCCCTTAACCAAGTGGCTCACGGTATGAAGTGGGAAGCAGGTGATGTAGTTCTCACCACCGACCGAGAACATAATTCGAACCTTGTACCATGGATTCAACTCGAGAAAGAACAAGGTATTGACCATCGTATTGTCGCTTCAAATCAAGACAACACCTTCAATTTGGAAGCTTTTGAAGAAGCGTGTTCAGAAGCAGGAAACCGACTGAAATTGGTATCGATGAGCCAAGTGGGTAACTTAGACGGTGTCAAAATACCAATCAAAGAAATTGCCCGAATCGCACATGACAACGGCGCATTGGTGTGCGTTGATGGAGCACAATCGGCCCCGCACATGAGGGTTGACGTTCAAGACTTAGGCATCGATTTCATGGCATTTTCAATACACAAAATGTGTGGTCCATCTGGCATGGGTGGATTGTGGGGGCGATACGAACTCCTGGATGATTTACGTACGATCCAATCAGGCGGCCAAACTGTTTCTACTTCTACCTATGATTCCATTGACTGGGCGAAACCACCTTCTCGATTTGAAGGTGGACTCGGTAATTTTTCCGGCATGATAGCAACGGGTTCAGCAATAGATTTTCTTTCACAATACGACATGAATGATATTCACGCGCATGAAGTAAAACTCAACAGAATAATGACCGATGGAATCAAGGATTTACCCGGAATCGAAATTATTGGCCCCCAAGACCCAAAACAGCGCGGTGGAATTTGCTCGATCTTGATGAAAGATTTACCCGCACACGACATTGCCATCCTATTGGATGAGGCTGCTGGTGTCATGGTTCGTAGCGGACAACACTGCGTTCATTCGTGGTTCAATGCAAGGGGCTACACAAACGGTTCATTGAGAGCCTCAGCATACATGTACAACACTGAAGAAGAAGCACGCTTGTTTGCCGAGACTTTTTCAGAGGCAGTGCATGCATTCTCAGCACAGTGAGGTGATTCAATGCCAAATCCTGAGGAAACAATCGCAGAACACATGTTCGAGACCCCCGATATGCCAATTATGGCAACCAGCGACGCTGCAGAAGAAAATCTCGCATCCGTCCAGAAATTTGTGGCAGTGGGTGTGGGTGTCTTGATGTTGTGTTCCATGATTTATATCGGAACTATTCTTTTTGCAGGTGATGGATTTGTAACCTATCGGCCCGGTGACCAAGCCCTTGAATCTCAAGAAATTTATTCGGATCTGATTGATTTTGAAGGTATACAATTGGACGGTAATGGAGTCACAGTTTGCATCGTTGACTCAGGGATAATGCCAGACCACCAAGACATTGAAAATGTAGACATTGTCATGTGGAAGGACTTCGTTCAAGACCGTGCATCACCCTACGATGACCACGGTCACGGTACAAGCATGGCAGGTATTCTAATCGCCGATGGGTGGATGAATGGCATTGCTCCTAAAGTTGACCTCATGGTTGCTAAAGCACTCTCTGATGATGGTTATGGCGACGATGGAGATGTCGCAGAGGCCATCGATTGGTGCGTTACGAACGGTGCTGACATCATTTCACTGTCACTTGGCGGTGCGCCTGATGTGTTGCCGTTCAACATCGGCTCAGGGAGAGGCTCTGACGAGGCTGCTGCCGATGCCATCGACCAGGGTGTATTTGTTATTGCTGCTGCTGGAAACGATGGTGGAGACGAAGATGACGGAGATGTTTCAAGCCCTTGCAGTGAGCGCCTCGTAATTTGCGTTGGTGGCGTAAAGCAAAACGGTGAGCATTGGAGTGGTTCTTCAACAGGTGATAACAATGGTCGCGCTTTCCCCTTCATGTTACCACGCTCCGACCCCAATCAAAAGCCTGAACTCGTCGCTCCTGCGCAGAAAGTCCCAGTGATTAATTATCAAGGTTCATGGTCCCTCGTTGATGGAACAAGTGCTGCAACTGTCTACGTCACGGGCGCCATTGCCTTGTTGCTCCAAGACAACCCCAGTCTTAGAGATGCGAGTTCATCGACAAACTCTGAGCAAGTCAAGGAGTGGATTCAGCAATCCGTACAACCGGAAGAAGGGCAAAGCGGTCACGATGATGATTATGGATATGGCTTGTTGAAAATCCAAGCGCTCCTCGATCAAGCAAATGCTTGACATCATTTTTTTGTCACGGCGACAAGTGTTCCACCGAAAAGTGGCATGAACGCAATATGATGAGTTTCATTTGCATTCTGAATAAATTCCATCCACTGATTGAACCCTTCAACGAGTTTCATACCATCGAGGTCAGATTCTTCGACGTTTCCAAGTGGCATGTCTGGTTCAACCGTGAACAGCACACCACCAGGGGAGAGGAACGGTAGCATAGACTCTACATGCCGAGCCCTGTTTTCTGAAGTGCCATCAACGATGATGGCATCGTGGTTCTTCTCGAGTGGAGGTGAACCGATTTCAACTCCGGTCGAGGATGCAGCATGCCAAGCGTTCGACTCCCCCGCCAGCACATCCAAGTTACCAACGACAATCTTTGTGTAAGATTCAGCGTCGTGCCGTAACATCAACCGTCGCAGAATAACAGCAAATTTAGCACCGTCCTCAACCAGTTGGTACCGTTCAGGGTGTCTTTCATCGAGTGTGAACAGGTCGTAAATCCATGCACTGCGGTGTCCAATTCCAGCTCCAACCTCGAGAATAGATTTGGGTTGGAGTCTGCCTAATGCGTCCCGAAGCCTCCGAAGAATCGAGATTGACCAGGTGTTCAATCCCATGTGCTTCAATTGGATGCCAATGTTTGTGGCAATCTCGGGTTCATCCCGTGGACGCGATGGATCAGGTGAAAGCAAATGGGCCAAGACACCGTCTTTTCCGATGTCAATCTGGACTCCTTCATCGCCGGCCATGCCGACCCCTTCCGGCTAAACTCCTTCAAGACTTGGTTTCGTAACAGCCGATGACTTCAAGCATGAGAGGTAAGGCGCATAGACAGGGATGTCCATGGACGAGCGAGCGGAAGAAGATGGTTTCATCGAAGAAGATGAAGCTGAATTCCTAGAAGAAGACGAAGTACTTCTTGAAAATGCAGTTCACTGCCCGACATGTAACGACATGACTGGGCATCTCATACTCAATGAAAAACCCAAGGGCAGTGGTGCAGACTATTTGCTTCAATGTGAGGATTGCAGCAAGGTTCACACCGTTCACATTCGTCCTCCACCGGTGGTGAAGATACCGTTCGTCCTCACAGAAGGCCCATCTTCGATGACCAGAATGATTGAAATTGACGCCGATGAAGTGCTTGAACTCGAAGATGTCTTTCAAGAAGAAGAGAAGTTGTGGTCGATTAACCAGATTGAGCGAAAAGACGGCCGTTTCCTCAAGTATTGTTTAGCAAGTGAAATTGCTCGTGCATCGGCATTGCGCTGCGATATGGTACGAGTAAAACTCACAATGACACGTGGAGAAGAGTCAACTGCAGATGTACTGATTGTACCTGCAGAGACAACCTACACTGCAGGTTTTCTCATTGAATTAGACGACCAAACCTGGCGGATTCGAGCCATTCACACGGGAAGAGGCCGTACACTTCGTGGTACAGTTGAAGCACCGGACATCAAGAGAATGTATCTGCACGAACCTCCAAATCCAGAATATTTCGCACCTCGCACACCCCGAGAACGTCGCCAAGCATGGAAGGAAGGAAAACTTGGATTCAATCCAAACCCTATTCTACCAAAGGAGATTGTCAAAAAGGGCGTAACTCCAAGCAACAAACGGAAGCAAAAAAGGCCTCGTAATTAATCAAGGCCTGTTCGTCCATGGCAGAAGGAAAGCCTTTGCTACTTGCGTTCCAATCGTCGGATTCTCCTGTAACCGACGGATACTGTATTCGTACCACTTCTCTCCGTAAGGGATGTAGACACGTGTACGGTGACCTGCTTTTGCGAGTTTCCTACGCAATGGCCCACGTACGCCAAGAAGCATTTGAAACTCATAGCCTGGTCCTTTAGCGTCTCGCTGAGGACCTGCATTGCTCCTTGGATCGGGAATATTCGGACCCATACCGTATGCTTCAAGGGCTGATTTTGCATACTCAATAACCGGAATATCATGGCTGGCAATTGAGCAGTACGAGCCAGCAGCGAGCATTCGGTCAACACAGGCATTGGTCGCATCGACAATGTCTTGGTATGCGGTGTAAGCAATGTCTTCAGGCTCAAGGTAAATGCCTTTACAAATCCGATAGTCAGCGTTAGGACCGAGTTTCGATTCAAGGTCATTGATGTCGTCAAGAGTTCTGAAAAGTCGACCTTGAAGCACCGTTCCAACGTTTGTAAGGCCACGCTTGTGTAAATCGATGACGACCTGTATGGTTGAGGTTGTTACCCGATGGTCCTCCATGTCCAACCGAACGAAGAGGTTGTGTGAATGTGCTGTACGAACGAGTTTTTCGATGTTCTCCATACCTTTCTTTTCGTCGATGAGAAGTCCAAATGCCGTAGGTTTGATGGAGAGGTTCGAATCAAGATTGTGTTCGGTTATGGCTTGGATGACGTTCAAGTATTCATCAAGGAAAAATTGTGCTTCTTCCATCGAAGAGATCTCTTCGCCAAGAACATCAATGGTGAAACATGCCTCTTCTTTTGAAAGTCGTTTCATGATTTCAACTGCATCCTCCAAACGTGGGCCTGCAACATATCGGCGAGAAACCCAGCCGACAAACCAGCGCGGCATGCGGATGGTCATGGCTACGATTGATTTGGAAACCCATCCGACCATGCGCTCACCTTATTGTGCGTCAGTGAAGGAGACTCTTGAGGCTTACCTTTTGCAGTGCTGCTTATTCAGTTTCAAGGAGAGCACGTATATTCTTTGATGTCAAGAGAGGTGTTTGAAGGAGTTCCAGATGTTCTCGAATCGCTTGTCTCTGCCATCCCTTGAACGCTTTTTTGTCCATCGAAAAAATGATTTTCCCATTCGGAAAAGCAATTTGAGTTGAACGGAACGCTGCGTTTAACGACTGTTTCCAGTTTCCACCCGGTAACTCTCCTTCCACTGATGGTGGGATGAACGGTAAAGCGTAGGTAGCTAACATGTGTCCGAGATGTACACCATCGAGTTGTGCAAGTAAGTTTGCCCGAGGTGCATAATGTCCCCCACCAAGGGTGATCAAGACCAATTCGCCTTTGTTTGCCTCAGCATCCCAATGACCAAACCCATCACTACCATCCAATCCTAAACCACGATGAATAATGCCTGCTAGGCACTCCGCAGCAGGCACATGCCCCCATGTTGCGTCTGTTGAACCAACCTCGATGAACAGGGAAGGCACCTCCAACCACGGTCCGTGGTGGGTCACTTCTAATGAAGTGTCAAATTCAAGACCAAAATCGGTGGAGGATGCGACTTGAAGGAGTTCTTTCCACCATGACGCCAAACGAGGGGATGGCGGTGGGGCATCACCTGCTTTTCCGCCGTAAGGTGGTTCTTCATCTTCATCGAGTTGCATAACTCCAATTGGGTGTAGAGTGAGTGATGGACGACCACTCGCTGCAGAATGCCTTGAAGGGAAAATAACTTCTGTCGGTGTCTCGCCAGTCGCTTCATACCATCGGCGTGCAAGGAAATCTTCACGCAAAATACTGCCGGGTAGAATCCAAATTCTGCAGTGAAGAAGACGAAACGCAGCATGACCTTCAACATCGGGGAGAGAGTTCCACTCTGCGAGATTCATCAAAGCATCGGCTTGGTTCGTCGATGCGATGTCCGTTCCACTTACTGCAATTAAGACAACATTTCTATCGCCCATGGAGTAACGATGCATCATCAGCATTTCAATACCGCTCATACGAGTATTGACAAGGTGTCACGAAGACGAAGCATCATGTCCGATGCTACGGTGCAGCCACTACCGTTTCATCCAAACCAAATTCTTCGTTGGGATGAAGGCTTCGTTGCCATTGGCGTTGATGGCGATTTCCTCTTACTCGATCATCAACTCAATCAAATAGGCGAGCCAAAAAAACCATTCCCGAGTTCAGTCAAAAAGGCTGTCGTTGTACAAAACCGATTGATTGCAACGTGGATTGAACATGAACTCATGGTCGCCCGTATTGCTGGTTTTGAACTGGGCAAGGATTTCGTGAACGGTCCTGAAAGGGGTGATTTACGCACACGAACAACCATTGCTGCAGCACTGCATCCTGCTGGAACCGTATGGTCACACGTACTGGATGCAGAACCACTCGCACTTGGTTCAAATGATTCAAAATTCGCCTTCATGCTCTGGAAAAAGGGGCTTTATGCAATGGGTATGGATGCTGGTGAACACTGGAGAACGGCAGAGCCCGGTTGGAAAGAACTTGAGAAATTACCACATGCAGAAGTCACGACCGAAATTACATTTGAAGGAGATACGATCAAAGTTTGGTCGAGAGGTTCAGGAGTCATTACCTACAGCGCAGATAATGGCAGACAACTCGATTCAAGTACGGTTCCTTTCGATGGAATACTCAACTCCGTTTTTTCCGATAGCGGTGAACATTTGCTTTGTTATGACGGTGGAGATGTCGTATGGTTTTCAAACGGTGAGATCCAAAAAATCGAGCAATTAAATGGCTCTGTGCAACATGCCAAGTGGAACAAACAGTCACAAAACTGGCACATTGCAGGGTGGAGAGAAGAGTGTGTCCTCTCACGGTATGCATTCGAACGTGCAAAACTAAAGGAAATACCCGTACAAGTCATCGAATGTATGGACTCTTTTTACCTTGTTATGAACGATGGAAGCTTTATTCGCTCTTCACTGTAATCGAGTGTGGATGTAAGAACACCCTCCTAAGGGGAATCTTAATGTGTCGTCGAAATAACGAATTATCACATGGATAACAGAATGGCATTGTTGAGCGGTATACTTGCACTGCTCATGGTGAGTTCGGGTTTTTTTCTTGTTTTAGATGGCGATACAGACAACGAACAAGAAGAGAGTGAACTGAATCAAGAGTCTGAATCTCCAGTTGTGAATACCCCGCCCAACATTCTTGCGCCAGAGAATTATCAATTTGTCTGGGATGGGACAAATACTTCGATCACTGGATTTGTCACCGATGAATCACCATCGACTGCATCTGTGCAAGCCATTCTACTTGATGCGGTGAGTCTTGCACAAATTGGACCTGTAATGGAAGCAGTCATCGATATGGAGGGCGCATGGAGCATCCAAACTACGGAGTCTGAACCGGGATCATGGATCCTCCAAATCCAAGCCACGGACTTTGAGGGTGAAAAAAGTAACCTCACACTCTCGGAGCTTCACATTCTTCCACCAGTTGAGAACGATGTTATTCTGACGTTTTTATGGATTGCACCAGCAGAGAATTCCTCGATTGGTTCTGTTCAAGGATTTATGGCACACTCGTTCCCGGGCACATGTGCCGTCGAGTATCATCCCTTGGGGCAAAGTCCAGCGAGGCTCATCGATGCCGATGAAAACACGACAACAGGAACTTACAGTTTGAACGTGAACACTTCATACCATAACACAGAAGGGGATTTGATTGCTACATGCGGCATGTTCACTGAGTCCAGCAGCAGCATTCGAGTGAATTTCCCTTCACCTCCGGAACCAGAAACTGACCTTGACAGTGACGGTATTCTTGATGACTCGGACCTATGCGACGGTACTCCCGAAGGTGAGCCAGTATATGCGAACGGTTGTTCGGACTCTGAAACAGATGATGACGAAGATGGAGTCATGAACACAATGGACCTGTGCCCCAACACCTTGACAACCGAATCAGTAGATGCGAACGGGTGTTCAGAATCTCAGAAAGATGATGATAACGACGGCGTAATGAACAGTTTAGATCAATGCCCAAACACTCCTGAAACTGAGTTGGCTGATAGCAATGGATGCTCTGACACCCAAAGAGACACAGATGGAGACGGCGTGAACGATGCGAGCGATGCCTGTCCAAACACCCCTCAAGGGACACAAGTAGGTACAGATGGTTGCGCTTTAGCAGAATGGAGCAAGGAAGATTCATTGCTCTGCCTTGATGGTGAAGGTGCGTGGGCAAAAGATTGGAACGGTGATGGGAACAATTACAACGCAAACACCAATGGTGCGGCACAAAAAGGCGGAGGCGGCAGTGGGCCGTGGTTCCAGTGCATCATGTCCGTTTCAATGACTTCCTCGAATATGGAAATCAGCTCAAACTCTATTCCCAACCACGATTGGCTTTCGACGTACGCACAGGGTGCTGATGAACAAAGTAAATCCTTTACCATCCCACTTCAACCTGTTAATGATACGTCTGGAGGTCACGATAGTACAAACTGTCCTGCATCAAATGGGGATTATGAATGTGCACCAGATCGAGGGTCAGTTGCAGTTGCGGTCAATGGGGTGCCAATATTTGGTCCTGAAGAAGGACCTGGCGGTGATGCAGTTGCGCTGGAATATTTCTACTTTGAAGAAGACCGTCAGCCAATCGATTTAGGATATTGTGGAGCACACAATGGTCCATCTGGCGTCCATTACCATTACGATGCCATGTGCCAGCATTGGATACCGGGTAACGGTGAATCAATTACGGATTATGATCATACTCTCCTCGATTCAACACAGCATTCTCCCATCGTTGGATGGGCATTTGATGGATATCCGATCTATGGGATGTACGGTTGGACAGAAGACGGTAGTGTAAAGGCAATGAAATCGTCCTATGAAGTTGAATTAAGTAGCGAAAATGGTGATCAAGGGTACAACGGAATTGACGATTGGAATTATGTTGAGAATCTTGGTGATTTGGACATGTGCAACGGTCGTTTTGCACCGACACCAGAATATCCAGAAGGCACATACCACTATGTTTCAACGCCCGTAAGTGCATCCACTAAGAGCGTTGTAGATACCAACGGGGACACGGTCCCTATGCTTGGATTCCCATATTTCCTGTTGTGCTTCCATGGTGAGGCTGACATGAGTAACGCAGACGCTGGTGGACCACCTGGCGGCGGAGGCGGCCCACCTGGAGCGAATGCTGCTCAAACTCTCTACACCCACATGCCTGAACTACTCGATGCTGTGGAATCAAATGAAGAAAACGCTGGCTACCTCTGGAACGCATCGTGTGCTTTCCTGGCTCTTGCCGGTATCGCCTTCATTCGTTCACGCCATAACTGAGGCGCTAACATGCTGAGAGTTCTTATATCCATTATGATTGTAGTCATTGTACTCACTCCAGGATGCCTTCAGCAAAGCGAAATCGATTTCTATCAAGGCGAAGACATTGACCCTGCACAAATGTTTAGACCCTTTCAGTTGCAACAAGATAACAACTCAACGTTCAATTCATCATCGTTGGAAGGAAAAGTGACTGTTTTTGGGTTCATCTATGTGAACTGCCCAGATGTTTGCCCCACGACGACCACAGATATGGCTTGGATGCAATCCCAATTGACGGACGAGGAACGTGAAAATGTGAGTCTAATTTCAATCACTGTAGACCCTTGGCGCGATGGACCAATCGGATTGACAAGTTACAAGCAAGAGTACAATGTGACATGGCCTCATTTGACCACTACAGTCGACTCAGAGGCGAATTTATCGCTCATTGAACGAGTCTGGTCTGATTTTTCAATCGGTGTTGTCTTGACTGAAGCGAATTCCAGCACCAACCTTGGAAGAGGGCATACCGTCTACTACGACTTAGACCACACAAACGGAGTAGTTTTGGTTGATGCAAATGGGTACCAGCGTGTACGCTGGACGCATGAAAACTGGAATCCCGAAGGAATTCTCAATGATGTACGCTCAATGGCGAACGATGTTCAAGCAATGGGTTCTGTGTGACCACATCGACCGCAAGACTTGCGATCTTTGTGAACTGCGAGGAATACTCCAGGACCGCAGTTAGGACAGAACTCAGCCTTACGGGTGAGTGTTCCGTCTTCACCGACGGAATACTTCGACCACTTTGCACCAGCTTTAGGACCGTCTCCCATCACTGGTCACCTCCTTCTTCAGCAGGTGCTTCGCCGTCGGAAGCGTTTCCAGAGCGGAACTGCTTGTGGCGCTTGTGAATGAAACTTGGTTCAACTGACATTGAGGATGAGTCTCCATAGATGAAGGCCATTCCGGTCGTTAGTGGTTGACCGAAGCGTGTGTTGCATTCCTTCACGACGATGCAGTCAGGGTTTGACCCTGGTTCGAGCGTTTTGACGAGGTCCATGACCGCCTTACGAGAAGGTGTTGATTGACCAATGTGTTGCCAGCGGAAATTAATTTCCACTCGGTTGAGTAATTTGTTTTCTTTGCGTGATACGATTTCCATATTTTTCATCTCCTTAACGAATACTTACTTTGAGTGCATATTTACCTGGTCGGTCGATCTTCAATCGCTTTGCGATTTCTGAGCGTGTTGGGTTCATAATGATGACATAGCCTTGATGTTCAGAGGAAACTCGGGCAGTTGGGCACCGAGAACATGTGTCCACACCATCATCAAGAACGAGGTGGCATTCACCGCATGCGAAAGGAATCTTTACCATACATCACACCTCACTGGTCGTCATCTTCACCAAGCCAGTCGTGGCAGCCAAGTCCGGATTGTTTACTGGTCAGCCCAATCTTCGAACGACGAGGGTCCGAAGTATCTGGTGAGAGTGAGACGATACGGGCACGGACGGAATCTCCGACACCGATGCTGCGGTTGGATTGACGTCCCTGAATGACACCTGCTCCAACGTTGGCTTCAACTTGATCTTCCATGATTTGGGACTTGTGAAGAAGAGCTTCCATTGGACCGATTCGGACGAAAGCACCGAATTCGTTGACTTCAGATACTGCCCCTTCAACGACTTCATAATCATCCATGCAGAACAAAACTGCATCGAAACGGACTTTTTGATAAATTGCACCATCACCGTGAATAATTCGTCCACGACCGAGAGGTTCGTGGTTCGAGGTGACGAGAATGAATCGGTTTTGCTCGTCGAAACGACCTTCGAAAGCAGTCATGGATAGACGGTCAATGTGGTCGTTCAACGATGCACCCTTGCGCATGTATTCTGCTGGAATGCGAATAGTGTCTTCTTTTGTGACAATTTTATACATCGTGTTCACCTCAAACCGCTCTCAAAAAGCAAGAATGAAGAAGGAGTGGGGAATCCCATTCCGTCCTTCACCGGCATTGCCTCGGGAGAGAAGTCGACCGTAGTCATTCTCGCCACTGACGACCCCTATTTAATCCACTCGCCCATGAAACCGTTTACTGCGGAAGAAATGGCACAAGATGAGGATGAATTCGAGACTCTTTTGTTTGGCCTGGAAATGGCGTATTCATGCCCACACCGCCATAAGCCATAACAACCCCCCGACCCCCCTACACCTTGATGTCGAGCAATGCATTGGCTAGGACCGGGAAAATGACCGGTGCAATCGTGCCGATTTTGCTGTTCCTATTTTCATCACTTTCACCCGTGATTCTCGATTTTGAGCAAAATGAAGGTGAACTTGACGCCGAACACAATTCCTCAGCCTCCGGCTCGGCCGGATTGTGGGACGGACTTGACCAACCATGGGGGCAATATGGACGCACACCTACCCACAACGGCACCATGCCTGCCCATGCCCCAGATGGCGGACCAGGCGAAGGCAGCGTTGAAGACGTCAGTGTTTACGGGGTTATCGATAGTCCAATCGTAAACTGGGTTGGTCTTGATGATGGTGCTGATGCATACGGCTCCATAATTGGTGATTTTTCAAACAGCGTATCTGCTCCCGCTGCTGCACTCGAACGCTGTGGGTACGGAGAGTTGTTTGCAGTGATGCTTTGGAAAGAAGGCACTGAAAGTATGCTCGGCATTATGACCGGCGATGAGGCAAAAATGGCTTGGCAGGTGAACCTCGGTGAAACTCTTGACATACGCTCCACTCCAATTGTCCATGACGTAGACGGCGATGGCAAACCGGAGATATTGGTCGTTTACGACACCTCCAGTAGCTTGCAGATAGAAATGTGGTCTCCTGAACTCACATGTTCCGAATCGGGATGGCAAAAAAATGGCCACAGCAACGAGAAAGTCTGGAGTTACAGTGACACCGACTACCGTATCGGCATTGGAAGCCCACATACACCTTCGAGTCAAACCAATCACCGCTCTGTAACTCAACCAATTCTTGCCGACCTTGAGATTGACGGCTCGCCAGAGCTCGTGATTGCAGCCGTTGACCAAAATACGGATGACCCAACTGTGCTGTCGTTTTCGCTTACCTCAAGCGTTCCATCGGAGCCGGATTGGGATGTTTCGCTTGACCGCGGCACCCACCCATCCGACCCTACCTGGGCGGCTCTTGACGGCACAACCACCGCAATTGTTCTCACGACCATTGACTCAAACTCCGGTAGTATGTGGATTTGGAGAATCGATGGAGCGTCAGGCTCACTCGACTGGGAACGAGTTGCTGTTCAAGGAACAGACTCAGACAACGATTCGCCACGGCTTCGCTTGCCAGGTCCAGTGATTGTACAATTGGATGGAGATGCGGCTCCTGAAATGATTCTCACCGTACCAACTGATTCGAACGGAGCAACGTCTGGTAGCGGCGCTCGATACGTTGGTATGGAACTCACTTCAACAAACGAGATTTTTAATTTCCGAGCGCAAAACGGTTACGCTGACGCACAGCCATTACCAATTGATACAACAGATGACGGCATTCACGACCGATTGTGTTGGGTCACGTGGTATTCCGAATCTTCCATTACCTTCAATCGAAAAGGAATGCTCGGTTGCCATGACATCAGTCTTGAAACTCCAATCAAGGAATGGACCAGGGATTTGCAACGCGGCACAGGCAACGACAACGATGAAATTGCAGTTTCCTCTCCAATTTGGATGGACATTGTCGGAAACGATGAGCCTGAGATCATTGTTGCCTTTGGGCAAAGACTGTGGGCATTTGATGGTGAATCAGGTGCATCAGCAGACATCAACAATCAATGGTCATCGCCTTTGGCTATGCCGCATCGTGTATGGGCCGGTCCAGCAGTAGCAGACATGGACGGTGATGGAACACTCGACATTTTGATTGGTGACACACTGGTCTCTCAAAGCGTTGCTGACTTTGCACCCTTGGCCGACGGGAGAGGCATTAGTTTCAACCCAGCCGAGCCAGATCCAGGCCAGCAAGTTACCATTACCGGTCAATTTTCGAACATCGGGACGATGGAGAATGACGATGACCTCGATGTGGTCTTACTCATGAACGGCAATGAAATCAAACGAGAGAGATTCGATGATGTAGAACCCGTAGCTCCTTCGGGTGAAGGTGGGCCCCTCACATTCAGTGCAGTCATCACAGCAGAACTTGGAATTCATAACATTACGATGATTTTGGATGTCAATGAAAATTTGACTGAAGCGAGAGAAGACAACAATATCGCATCAGCCGAGCTGGTTATTGTGGAGCCATTCGTGGCACAGATTGATGCCCCCGCAGAAGTCACTCGAGTATCCCCCGGCACGACTGAAACGGTTGAAATCAATATAATGGCAACTGGCTCACGTACCGCAGACTGGTCACTCACATGGGACGACAGTGCCTTACCAGGCGGTTGGACATTCATCCCGCAATCCGGTGAATCACTCCAACAAAGCCTAACTCCAAATGCTCCAAGTACCATCATGTTTGAGGTAAGCATTCCAAGCGATGCGATGGGTGATGAGAACAGTTATGTCGACCTTACTTTGACCTATGTAGAGGATTCTTCAATGTACTCAACTGTTCGCATGCCTCTTGAAGTTCTGCGAACACGTGGGCTTTCAGTAACCGGTCCAACTGGACTAGCGGAAAGTGATGGATACGGTCGAATCCAAGGCACTGCCAAAGCATGGATGGTCGTCGAAAATTTAGGCAATGCCCAAGAATCAACTGCCTCCATTGACTGGACTGCAACCTCATGGGGCGGTTCACCATCACTTCACACTGCAGACGGGACAGAAATCTTTGCTCTAACGCTTCAGCCAAAAGAAGACATCGAATTATTCGCACACCTTGATGTTCCTGCCTCAAAGGGTCTTGGCTCTACGACATCGACGACACTCACGCTCTGTATTGGCAGCGGTGATGATGTACTCTGCCAAGACTTGTCTGTCGTGTTCACGGCTGTTGCAACAACGGTCGAACCTCTCCACTCTCGTAGTCTTCCAAATTCAACGCTTTCGTGGCAAATCGATTCTGATTTGCCCTTTTCTGGAGAACTCGCTTGGAACATGGTTGATGCACAAATGATTCAGTCAGGGTGGCAGTGGACTGCATCCGGAGCACTTTCACTGAACGGGTCTCGACTCGAAATGAGCGGAACGAGCAACGGTTTTGCAAGTGGTTTGCTAACACTCTACCTGCCTCCAAACTCCGTGCCGCAAAGGCATTCCTTTGCCACACCTGACATCGCAGAGGACCATTCGAACCTCACCTTTTCTTTGCAAGTTTTGCAAATATTCCGCTCACAAGCAACCTTGCTTGAACCACTCCCTGAATTCGAAGGAGAGCCTGTTTCAATGAACGTCAGTGAAGGCCAGAGTGTCCGCTTGCGACTCGACAATCCGGGCAATGGAGAAGATGAATTCCTGCTTACTGCAACTGCACATCCAATTTCAGGAGAAACTCTACAGCCACCAGTTGAATTTGAATTCGTATCTCAAGAACAGCGAATGCTTGGACCACTTGCTTACACCATTGCTACTGTTGAAGTTACACTCGGCGAGGAAGTACCAGCGGAGAGTCCTTTCGAATTGTATTTCCAATGGACATCACTTGGTGACGAATCGGTTTTTGATTCCGTTACGCTTCTGGTCGAAGCTGAGCCAGATCATCGATGGAACATCAACATGACAAACGGAAATGAAAGTACTGTATCTCCCAATGAAGAGATCGAAGTGGCCTTTACTGCACAAAATATTGGAAACGCAAACGACACACTACGGATTGTTCCATCATTCAGCAATTCGTATGCAGGAAACGATGCTTCAATTTGGCTGGCAGATGAATTCAACGGTGAAGAGTTGCAGGTGAATGAATCAGAAGCGTATTCGTTTTCTTTTACCGTACCAGAAACTGCATGGGCAGATTCTGTGGCATCAATGAATTTCGCAATTTATTCTGATGAAATTTTTGTCGATCTAATGGTGATCCATTATACAGTACGGCATGTTTCAGGCTGGAGTTTTAACTTAGCGAATACATCGCTTGTAATCGACCCAGCCGGACAAAACCTCACATTGACTGTAGAACAGCGAGGAAACGCACCTGAGGCACCGTACTATGACAAAGCAGGTGCTGGTTGGAACATCAGCTATCCAGAGAACGGCATTGTTGTCCAGCCTGGTGAATCGACGAGCGTTACCGTATTTGTCTCACCACCAGAAAACGCAGTCGCAGGAGAAATTGGTATTCTCAAAATCCGAATAAGCGATGCAGATGGTTCTGGCTCGACCATCCAAGACGTGCCAGTCAGAGTAGGTGATGCGCCGAACATGTCCGTTGGTCACAAAGGTATCTGGAGAGTTAACGACCAAGGTGGAATGCCCACAGCATGGGTCGAAAACACCGGTAATGATGTCGCTGTTCTTGAACTCGGAGTATCGGGATTACCAAACGGATGGACCATCAGTGGGCCAACGCAAATGGTGGTCGCCCCTCAACAGCTACTCGGTATCCCGCTCAGCCTAGTCCCGAGTCAAGGATGGAGCGGTGAACGGTTTCTTGCCACATTAGAAGTCACACATCCAGTGCTTGGCTTACAGCTTCTTGACATTGAAGTAGAGAAAGGTCAATTTGGATTTGCAACTACACCCGTTGTACAAGCAACATCGGGCAAAGAAGTCGGCATCGAGATGAATTCAAACACGGTCACAGCAGACTTTACCAGCAATGACGTATTTACAGTACGTGAAAATACAATCTACGTAACGATGGGTATGGACTCCGATGAGATTGTTTTGGCCTCATCGGCCGATGAAAGTGAATCGATTTCCCTGTACTTGGCTGGATATCAATTACCTGATGTTACGGTCGACTGCTCGCTGCTGTCGAATGCATTCACCGATTTGGGGACTGTAGCTCTCACTGGGAGAGTCGGAGAGTGCAGCGTTGAGGCGGGTGAAGAAAGTGTGTATGCCACATTACTACTGCTCAGTTCAACTGGGGAGCGGATTCAATTGACACAAAGTTCGATTGAGCTGGGTGCCAACGAAAACGGGACCTATGAAGTCAATGTGTCCTCATGGTTGCCAAGTGCAGGCGGCATCAATCTCGAGTTGCTGGTGATCGATTCCTATGGTAGAACGCTGTCATCAACAAACCTAACGGCACTATCACGGAGCAGTGGATGGAACATCGGTATTTTCTCGTTCACATCGAGTGACGGTGACTTGACGATCAGTATTCAGCGAGAGGAATACCAACGCCTCGAGGATGTGACATGCCGTATCAATGTAGTTGACAAGGAATCGACATGGACGACGACACGGGTCGTTGACATTGTGACATCGGATTATGCACCAGTTGTTTTCATCAGCAATCCTCAAGGGATTTCTGACAAGCACCTACTCGAAGCTACACTCGTATGCGATGAACCGTACGATGTAGATGATAATCCCGATGACAATACAGTCACGACGATATTCTATGCCAAGTCAGAGCCCGTTGTCGAACAAAGTGAAATGGTGACGATTGTCATTGTAGCAACTGTTCTTCTCATTGTTGGATACTTCACAGGAATGCTTAACCCGAAAGGTGAACAACAGGAAAAGGAAATTCAAGAAAAGAAAAATCGTTTACCAGTGACGCAATCAAATGAAACTCAACCAAAAGAGCAGGTACAAGAAGAAGAGGAAGAAGAATTCTCGTTCGAGCCCATAACAGACACATTGATTGAAGTTTTTGAGCAAGTTATGGATGAACCTCCAAAGCTCGATGAGGTAATTGATCTTGATGAAGAAGTTGATGTGACCGCATCTGGACGTCTCGCATCATTACGTAACGAAATCGAAGACGGAGAGAAGAAACCTGAATCTCGTGAAGAACGGATGAAGAGATTGTTTGGCGACCGGTGAGAAGCAAGGCCTTATGACCGCTTGACTGTGGCGGTTAATCATGGACCTCAAACAGTTTGAGGGGGGGACTTCACCCTTCATCACACTTGACGCATGCAACGGTAACCGTGCAGAGGCTGTCCTTACCGCATTGGAATCTGCAGCAACCGGCGATGAATCGCTGTGGAATACACTTATCGCAAACGATGAAGACTTCAAAACACGCCTCATCGAACAAGGAATAAGCAACCCAGAAAAACGCTCAAGCATCAGTTGGGATGACGCTACGGTACTCTTCATTGGCTGCGTAGAATTATCAAAAGAAGGTAAGCCGTTGCCAATAGGAGATGGAATACTACGAGAAAAAGTCGGCCGTTTTCCATGGGGCAACGGTTCGCTGCTCAACTACATGCATGAATTCATACGACCAAACGAGCAACGTGGTAAAAACAACGCCGAAGGATATGAAAAAATTATCACCCTCATTGAAAACCTATCACAACGCTGTGGTCCATCGCATGTCGGGCATGAACGATACCATAATGGCCAAGCCGGTCTCAGCATTTGTGGATTCCTCAGTAAGGAACAGGTGCGAGAATTACGATTAGCACTGTCTGGACGTTCATGGAGTGTTACCGCAGACGAGCCAATCGATGGTGGTATGAGAGACGTGAGCCGTAACCTCATTGCAGTTCTACGTGCTGCTGAACGCCGAGATGTCGGCATGTTTTTGCGATCTCACGCTTAATTGAATTTCTGCGATGTCAAACGCTCGTACATTGATGCATAAAGATTAGCTGTTTGGTCGATGACGTTCTGAGGAAGAGCTGGGATTGGTGGGTCATCAGTGCCCGCATCACGAGCTGCCTTGAGGACGGTCTGATGCCCGGTTTCGATGTAATGCGTTCGAACGGATTCTTTGGAAAGTTCAATGCATTCACCGTTTGCGTATGCTTCAGCATCCCACCAACGGTCTTCATCAAGCGTACCAAAGGTATCAACAAGTACGACTTTTCGGCCAGGGCCCAAAGCAAATTCCTTCTTTCCGTCAACGTGAATAAGACCGTTCTTTGCTGCTTCACGTTCAATCAGTGCGTCAACTTTGAGTACAGCATCAAAAATGGATTCCAATTCATCAGGAGTGATGTTAGAGATTTCCAGTGCTTCTTCGTTGGAAATGTTTCGGTCATAGGCCTCGAATTTCGTCGTCACTTCGAGGAATGGTTTTGAGAGTTTAGCACCGTAATCGCAGTCGGCAGCAACCCCAAGTTGTTCAGCGGTAAGTTCACCACGTTGGAAGCGGCGCCATGCAGAGCCAGAAAGGTAATGTCGACAGATGATTTCGAGAGGAACGAAGACCCATTCCATGTCACGAGGTATTGCACCAGGCTCTTTGATGACCTCTACCTTTCGAACAAGGCAGCGGTCTGCGGCATTGACTTCAACAAGATGAGTTCCACAGATACCTTCGTCTTCAATGAGTTTGAACCAGTGAGCAGTTGTACGGTTCAATGATTCACCTTTACGTGGAATGAGGGAGGGTATTATTTGGTCGAACACTGAAATTTGATTCGTAAATCTAAATTCGAGAATGTCAGGGTCGTCGGTTGACCATACTTGCTTCACTTTACCTTGATAGAGCATCTCTGCCATACACTGTGACCGTAGAGATAGGTCTTTGAACATTTCAGTCAAACAACAGGCTCAAATCAAGCCCAAAGCATCTTCAAGACGGTTCAGTTCAGGACCAGTTGTTTCTGTTCCGGCTACAGCACCGTTGTTATTGGCACAAACTCCAGCTCCCACATAGGGAGAGCCAAAAGCGACAGTACCAACCATCGGAGCAACGCCAAGAACGCTTTCGATGAGTACAACTTCATCAGGAGTGACGTCTGGATGAAGAAGAACACCCTGATCGTTGGTCACACCAAGACTGCCTACGACGTCTTGACCGGCAATGGTAGTGGCTGCCACTTGGACACCCATGACCTCTGCCATAATTTCCAATCCATCGGTTGGGATACTCGGAGAAGCAATTGCACCTTGTTCATTGACCAGGAGTAGGTTGCCGGCAGTGTTGACACCACCTTCCATGACCACAACATCACCGAAAGAGGTTAACATGTCGATATCCGATTCAGTTGCGATATCAGCGACAGCCATTCCACGAGAATTACCAGCGACCAATGCTCCAATAAGATTTGAACCACCAACCGAAATAGCGTGCATTTCGAGTTGAAGAGTTGTCTCGAGAATATCGAGAACAAGTTGAGGTAACTCCAATGGATGGAGCAATACATTGCCTACGGTTGCTAGGTGAATACCGACTTGGTCGCTTCCGAAAATATCAGCTGTGTCTATTGGCATGAGGGGCCCTCCAAGCAGTCCGTGTTGAGTGGTGGTTATGGTTCTATTGAACGCAAAAAAGGCCGGCGCTCCAAAGGAGAACCGGCCTAGCGCCCACCGAAGTGGGAATTTGAGGATAGATTCGAGGAGAAAGAAGAGGGGCACAGTGACTTCCTTTCCCGTGGACTCTCGTACCACAGTATTGGGAGAGACGCAGGCAGGCTTGACTTCTGGGTTCGGAATGAGACCAGGTAAACACTACCGCTGTGACCGTGCACCCATCTTCCTTCGAATCGGATCTGAGTGCGACGATAAAAACGTCGCAATGAAATATGAATTGGCATGAACTATTAGACGAAGAGCACTCGAGGTGCGGATACATACGAAAAAAGATGCTCGAACGTTAGTGATGCTGGACTGAATACGTCGCCGAAGCTTCGTACTTACATCCGCATTCTATTAATCTCGTCTTTTACGAGTGTTCTGAGGTGTCTCGTCTTTGGGGTGGCTTCGAGCTTAGATGCTTTCAGCTCTTATCCTTCAGGGCGTGGCTACCC
>ERZ767114.36-NODE-36-length-112451-cov-5.692073_pt1 | contig 112451 bp, 71 predicted proteins | sample MGYA00374952_ERZ767114 | MGnify/ENA primary metagenome ERZ767114 (study PRJEB28939, sample SAMN06267156) | marine metagenome | isolation source: Columbia River Estuary | place: USA:Columbia River Estuary, USA | collected 2012-05-05 ... | reverse complement strand
ATTGTGGCTGCCGCCCGTGCCGCGCACGCGCATGAATTCATCTTGCGCATGCCGCAAGGCTATGACTCGCTGGTGGGTGAGCGAGGTCAGGGCCTGTCGGGCGGTGAACGCCAGCGTGTCGCCCTGGCACGCGCCTTGGTTGCACAGCCTGCGTGCGTGTTGGCCGATGAACCCACTGGTAATCTTGACTCTGTAACCTCAGCTGAAGTTCTTGAGTTGCTCCACAAATTGAACCGTGAGCGCAACACGACTTTCCTTATCGTTACCCATGACCCTATGATTGCTGAACGATGCACAAGGACGTTGCAGATGTCTGACGGCACAATTGTTGAGGATCTACGTAAAGAGAAGGAGGAATGAGCCTGTTTCTTCAGTTGTTTTCACTTTTCGCCATGGTTGCACTGCTCAGCGCAGTGTCGACTCTTGGAATCGGAAGATGGAAACAACTTGGAGCATTTCGGGTTCTGTTGTTGATTTTTGGACCTGTTGCTGATGCCTACATCGCCTTCTTTTTTCTTGAATGGATTTCGGTCTCCGGAGCCACTTTGTGGGCAGGTTCGTTTGCGCTCGGAATAATGAGCCATGTCTTACTTCAACCACTGCTGGTACCTCAACGCTTGGTCGTATGGAGGCTGGCTACAAAGAATATCCTTCGCCGTAAACGACAGGCTGCGCTGTTGATGGTTGGTTTAGTCGTCGCTTCGGCAATCATCACTTCGTCGATGGTTGTGGGCGATTCATTGGACGCTACTGTTCGAAACGAGGTGGAAGGTGCGTGGGGCCAAACCGACATCACTGTTTCAGGCTTTGACCTCTCGATTGGAGAGAGGGTCACACTATCAGAAACGGTGGCGCATGGGGTCTGGGATGGAATACAATCCAACAGCCTGTTGAGCACTTCGATTGAGGGTCAACAGCAAGGTATAGTGGCCGCAGTAAGCACTTCATCCCTCGAATCATCTTTAACAGGTGTAACTTGGATGGCAATGAACAGTTCCATCGATTCCTTGGGCCCTTGGCCGAACATTGGCTCCTCGTCATCAGGAATTCGGTATTCCGCTCTTTACGAAGCAAATTTCTTTTCTCAGCAACACCAAGTTGCCGTCAACCAGGTGTTGGCAGATGAGTTAGGACTTGTCAAGGGTGATACTTTTGATTTAGGATGGTACGTGACCGAAAACAGCCAACGTAAGCGCATTGATTCACAAGTAAGCGTCTTTGCAGTGGTTTCAAACCAAGGGCAGGGTGCATCAGCAGGAACACAAGCCCCCGCAGTCTTTACTGATTTGCAAACAGCACAAGCAATGCAATCGATGAATGGACGTATCAACACGCTGTACTATGCTGTTGATTCAAAACATGAGCAGGGCGAACAAATCGAACCGGTCGTCGAGGAATTGGAACAAATTCTCGACCAATTCATTGGGGCAGAGGACATTGGAATCTCTTTGGATCTCGACCAATCAAGCAATTCCATGACTCTTTCCTCATCTCAGGGTTTAGGTCGACTCTCAGGTGATTTGGTTCGAGGCCTAAGGGAGAACCTCTCGGTTCTATCACCGGATACCAGTATGATGGAAGTTTTGCAAGTACCAATGGTTGAGATGGACTATGAAAACCAGCAAGTTTTGACGCTTGCGGATTCAGAGATTGCTGAGTTATGGCCGGGACAACGCGGGCTCTGGCATTTCTCTCCAAGCGGTGCAGGTTTCCAAATCGAAGGTGATGGTGAAGCTTGGGTTTGGCGGGTAAATGACAATGGAATGGCGAACGATTTCACTCTCGATGCTTCTGGGCAGTACGGTCTCATAGCAACTGCGGGTGAACTCATCGTAGGGTACGAAGGAGAACTCGATGAAGACCAATGGGCATCTTTTTCCTCATCTGGTAATTTCCTATCTGTGGCGCAGGCGACCGACGGCTGGTGGGCATTGGAACAGGTGAATGAAAGTTTGAATCTTCATTTGTTCAATTTGGACTTGAGTGAACATGAGACCATGACACTCGGAATGGATTTACCGACAACCATCCTATCGGCGCATCTACTCAGCAGCGATTCCCTGTATTTAGAAATCGAAGGGTTGCTTTCCTCTTCTCGATATTCCTCGCCGCTCTCCAATGTCCAATTCACAGAGTTGGAATCCGGATCTGACTGGCCAAATGAAACCACGTATGCGGCTGATTCTGAATTGCATCCAATGTGTGACGGTACTGCATCACTTACCTTGTTTTCTACACCTGAACATTGGTGTACCGTTGACGAAGGCCTCATCCGTTGGGATTCCTCGACAAACGACATTCTTTCCTTGCGTATTCCAATTGTTTCAACAGCCGGTGGATTCGGTGTTCTTCCCCAATTGTATCTTGCCTTTGGTGGAGGCGAATCGCCGTTGTTGGTTGAGCCGGGAGAAGTTCTGCTCAGTCAGCGATTAGGGGCCTTACCGCTTGAAGTGAATCAGAGTAATTTCTGGGTGAAGGGATTGATACCCTATGCCTTTGGTGACAATACTGCTCACCGACTCACCTATGCGGGCTCATATTCGGACATTGACGGGTTTGAAACATTGACTGAACTTGATTCAGTGGTATTGGGTCTTGTTTCGCTTCAAGACGGAGAATTGCTTGCATCGGGTGGCGAAGACGAACGTTCACTGATCGTTCTTTCACACGATGGAGAACTGAACGAATCTTCCGAAAGTATCCTCCGATGGCTAGACGGCTATGCAAACTCTACGGAAGCAAATCTCGATGTTCGTGCTGTGAAAGTAGAGGCAGCAGCAATTGCTGAAGAATCATCTGGTGTTTTAGCAGCCATGTTCTTGGTGTTTGGAACATTCACCATAGTCGCTGGTATCCTTCTTGTTTTGACCATCGTGATGATGCTCGCTGAATCACGACGTTCAGAGCTAGGGACCATGAGGGCACTTGGTGTATCTCAATCCGACGCAAGGGCTCTCGCCGTTTCAGAAGGCGTTCTTCTTTCTGCACTTGCCAGCGCTGTTGGAAGTGGAGTTGGAATCGTTCTTGCTTGGTTCATCAGTATTGGTTTCAAGAACATGTTTGCATCCGTTGGTTCGAATCAATTCAGTTTCGCATGGGAATGGAATTCCCTGTTTTCAGGTGCGGTGTGGGGATTCCTTTTGGCATTGACAACCATATGGGCCTCAGCACTCTGGACTTCGAGGCTGAACATTTTACTCGCTCTCAAGGGAGGAAGAACGCCTCGTTCGGAAGGTATCCCAATGCTTCTCGTGTTGATTCAGATTTTTGCACTCGGTGGCGGCTTACTTACCCTCGCACTGCTCTTGATTTTTGGATTCAACTCCTCGATGTCCTATTTCCTCTGGATGTTAACAGGGGTTTTCGGTGTCGTGATGTTCACTCCGATTTTCACCTGGGTAGTTCCTGTCTTACTGCGTGGTAAAAATCGTACATGGCAGCGCTTTTGGAGGCATGCGAATCGCAATACATTGGCATGGCTTGGTTTTGGCTTGTTGATTTGGACGGTTGGACTTGCAAGTGTAGACCCAGTGCGTAAGGGAATGGAACCGGACGAAATTTCGTTCATTGCTTTGGGGCTGGTCGAAGTTTTTGCCGGCGTTCTTTTGCTCACCAGTGCAGCACCTATGATCGTTCGACGACTCGGTAAATCGAAATTACTAACGAAGCGTTGGGGGCCTGTTCTTCCAGTTTCCTTGGCCTACCCTCTGGCAACTCCAGTTCGAACAGCAGTGGTCATGGGCATGTTCTCAATTACTGTTTTTTCGGTTATTGTTCTTGGTGGATACGCTGAACAATTCGATAACTACACAAGTTCTTTTGTCGAAGAAGCAGAGGGAGAATATGAATTATTGCTCACAGGCTCACGTTCCAGTCCGATTGTTTTGCCAGAGGATGTATCGGAATGGAATCTCTCCTCGGGGCTTGAATCTCAAATAGATTCAGTGGCTCGAGTGCACCGTGGTGAAGTGTTCCTTGAGGACAGTTCTGGTGAGCGTATGCCATACGTTGTTCGTGGGTTTGACGAGGCATTCTCTACGCATGGAGGTTTACCTCTCTACCTGTGGGATTCGTCTCTTGGTTCGAATGAATATGAAGTTTGGACAACGGTCTCCAATCGCGATGATTTGGTTATTCTCGATGCCTCATTTGGGCTCGAATCTCTTGCCGATGGTAATGGAATCTCGATGCTGAGTTTTTCAATTGGAGATTCGATTACCCTTATTGATATTTCAAACCCTGGAAACACGCGAAATGTGCAAGTTGCAGGGTTCCTTGAACAGTCTTCATATTTGTTTTCTGCAGGCGTATGGATGAACGATAATGTGGTTGTAGAACAGTTCGATGGCCGACTTACTCGCATGTATGTTAGCGTCTCTGACGATGCTCAACCCTCGCCTCAGTTTGGTGGTGAGGACGTTGCGGACTTTTCACCGACCGGTAAGAGTCGGGATGTACGTTTGACTGCAGCTGAAATGGAGTCTGAGTTAACGCCGATTCTCAACGGTAAAGGCGTTCAAGTTTCGGTCATTTCCGATGAGGTGCTGGTTCTCCAATCGTTGGTCCTTGCCTTGTTGGGGATTTTCGAAGGCTACCTCGCTTTAGGTCTCATCGTTGGAATTGCTGGTATCGGGGTAGTCACGGTTCGCTCAGTATCAGAACGCAGTACATCCATCGGTATATTACGAGCACTCGGTTATCGAAAAAACATGGTTTTCATGTCGTTTTTCATCGAAGTGTCTTGGGTAAGCGTTTTGGGAATGGTGAACGGCATTCTCGTTGCTGTAGGTTTCCATCGAGCCCTGTACACTGCTTTTTGGAAGGATCAAGGAGCGAGTTTTACACTTCCACTTGAATCCATCTTCATGGTCTTTTTCGGGGGCTGGTTACTGGTGCTGTTCGCCACATACCTGCCGATTCGAAGAGCGTCCAATGTTCCTGCATCCGCATCGTTACGAGCGGTGTAATTGTTACATCTTGACAAACGGATGGTAATATGTATGTTTTTACTCTAAAAAACGATGTTTCACAAACTCCACACTCCACTCTGGACGTTATCGAGGTACTGCGTCACTTCCTCGCCTCAAACTACTGTTTTTCTTTATAAAAAAAACCAACTTTGGTACTCCTATAGTATAAATACGACGCTTTTCGTGGGGAGTATTACCGAACCATCGGAGGTATAGATATGCGAAAAATAACCCCTATGATTCTCGTCATGTTGATGCTTGTGAGTGCACTCTCAAGTTTTGACTTCGCCGAGCTAGAAGAAAATGAAGTAATCGAAGACACAGGTGCCCGTGCTGGCGCTGATGCAGACTTGGTTGCTATCACCACCCCGAAAGAAACAGTCTGCCCATTTGGAGCAGAATGCCGTAATGTATTGAAAGTAGGCGATGAAACAACATTTGAAGCTTACATCAAGAACAGCGGCGATGCTGACATCTCCGAGATGGCCTACACTGTAAATGTCTGGCTATCGGATGCCGATGGAAACCCGAGCATAATTGCGAAGGACGCTAACGGCAATGACCTTTCATGGACCAACAACGATGTCATGTGTGCATCAGTCTCAGTATGTGATTTCCAATCACTCGCTGCAGGAGCCGTCCTTGGAGGCGGTAAGCACACCATGTCCGTAGCTGGATCTCCAATCACATGGACTCCTGATAAGGGATTGTACGTTATTGAAATGGTCGTCAACGCCAACCCAGACGACGATGTCGGCAACGACGCTCAACAAGTGTTCGTTTCCGTCGAAGACTGGTACGACATCGATGTCAACCTTGCTTGGAACACCGGCAATGAAGTGGAGAGCGGGTCTGGTACAAAGGAGTGGACACTCACCGTGAATGCATCCGGTTCAGATACCTTCGAGCCACGCAACGTTCAAGTCCGACTTCAAACGACTGGAGAAGTTGATACTGCTCAAACAACCGATGGAACTGCCATCGACAGCAGCACTACTAACATCTTTACCGCAGGCACTTCAACTACAGTTGATGTTTACGAGAACCTATCCACTGAACCTTCGACTGTCACAACTGACGCACGCAGTGTTCTAACGACATGGACGCTCACTGGAAGTTTAACGGTCGATGTCCAAAACCTCGACTCTGCTTCCTACGGCCTAAGGGCATCACTGGTTGAATACACTCAATACGATCAATGGACAAGCTGTGTTTACACCGATGCAGACAACAACTCTTTCGATAATTTCTGTGAGGAAACATTCACGCGGGACGCATACCCTGCGACAGATTCCAGTACAATCGAAGGATTTGCGAGCGTCTTCAATGACATCCGAATTTCTCAACTTTCAGTTGTCCAAGGCTACAATGCTGACGGAACTGGCCAAGGAACCTCCTTCTTCAACGATGCTACCGGTGGGGAACTCAATGTTGGTACTTCGTACCTGCACGTTGAAGTTGAACACCGTGGAAGTGAAGCAGAATCAACATATAACTGGTCAGTCGATTTCCAAATCACAGATCCAAGCGGCGCTGTTATCGATGTCACTGACTCGACAACATGTGAAGCAGTTGAACCTGTATATATGGAGTATTCACCTCTCGGAGTAGGACCTGGAATGTCTATGACTGGATACGCATGTACCATGATTACACTGACAATTGACGGAGAGTATACTTTCTCAGCCAATCTTTTGAACGATTCAAAGATGATTGATGCCAAACCATCGAACAACGATAAGAGTATGACGTACTCTGTCCGCAACAATGCTCCATTGATTATCTCTCTGGACCTGCTCAATGATGATGACCTCTACTTGGGCCAAGACGATCTTATTTCGATGGCTGTAACAGTTTTCGATGTTGACGATCCAAGTTCTTCCAACATGGAAATCGAATGGATGTTCAACGGAGAGGCTCTACCTGGATGCGACCGAGCTACAATGCGAACGACTTGTTCTGTTCTCATCGAATTCAATTACGTTACCAACTTCCCTGTTTCCGTAAACGTCTATGACGCTAACGGCGGAGAGGTTTCGGGCGAACTGATGCTCCAAGTTTGGAACGACGGCTCTTACGTTAACAGTACAGCAAGCGGTTTAACCCTCGCTTACGACATGTACTTCTGGGGAACTACACCATTCAGCATGAATACAACAGACGGTGAAGCGCAGGCAAACACAGAACTTCCAGGATTCACAGGACGATACGACTCAGTTGGTGTTATTGACTACGCTCCTTCAACAACTTACTCTGCAAACGATGTTCTTGAGCAATCGATGAGCGTCCAATACGCAAAGAGCCTCGGTGCAACATCCCTTTGGTATGTAAACGGTGCTTCCTGGACTCTACTCAGTGAAGTATCAACCGATGTTGATGCTACGACTGGACAGTTTGCGTACACCTTCCCTGCAAATTCACCAATCCTCTCGAACGGACAATTGGTGCTCATGGGTGGATCTCTTGCTCAAGCAGAAGTTCCATCGGCAAGTATCACTGGATTCAATGCCGCAGCAGCAAAAGGTGGAGCAATTCAAATCAACTGGAATGTAGATGGTACCATGCTTGCTGGAGACAGCATCGACGTCACCGTTTGTGAAACAGTCGACTGTGTGACTGCATTCGAGATTTCTCTTGGCGCTGGAAACACATCCTACCCTTACTCTGGTCAAGAAACAACTCATGGTGTTGAATACACAGTGACGGTTGCCGTTTGTAACGAAGTCGGATGCAGCAGCCCAGTCGGGACCAGTACGGTCGTTGCTGACAGTGCAGTAGATGGCGATGCTAGCGCAACCGACCTCACAATCGCTGCAGCCGAAAACACATGGACGGTTTCATGGACGCCTGCAGGCGCACAAGATGATGTTGCTTCGTGGAAGGTTTGTTACCAACGTGGAACCTTCGATGTTGCAAACATGCCAGAAACGTGTCTTGATGCAGTGGGTACTACACTCGATGTTGACATCTCTACCTGGTCTGCCGGAACCTACACCTATCACTTCACTGCAGTGCCAGTGGATGCGCTAGGTAACTCAATGGCAGCTGCATCAATGAACAGCATTGATTACCAAAGAGACGCTGACAACACCAACAATGATGATGGAACAACCGTAATCGGCGAAGACGTCGAGGGTGGCGTTCCAACATGGACATGGGGCGTCATTGGTGGCGTCGTAGTCGTCGCATTCATTGTTGGCGCATTCATCCTCTCCCGTGGTGGAGAAGGCGACGAAGGCAAAGATTGGGATTACTGATCGTTCCTTCCGACGAAGATGAACCATCCCTCCTACGAGAGGGAAGAGCCGCTGAGAGGGCCGTTTCGACGGCCCTCTTGGCCTCCTTTTACTCCTTTTTTCATTCACTACTCCTGAACACGATGTTTCAAGATTTCACAGTAAAATCATGCTTCAGAACTTGAAGGGGATCTAGAAGCTAATTGCCAAGTGTTACTTTTACAAATTGTATGTACCACTCACGGGCACAGATGTCCTACAGTAAAGCGTATGTGACTTCAATTCCAACGGTGAAATTCAAACATATTGCACCCCAACTCCTATAAGGGGAGCAAGGCGTGGGATGCTTTGCATACAATCCGTATAGGTGAATGACATGTTGGGAATAAAGAATACCAAAAAAACGTCTGTATTTAACGGAATTGGCATAGCACTGTTGTTGTGCGCATTGATGGCCCTCATGCCTATGGCTGGGTTCGTCGATAACAACGCAGGTGACGTGGAGTTTGTAGCTACAAACGACACCGCAGAGGAAAGCCTCCTCGCTTTGCCAACTTCGAAAGATACAGGAATAGAATACGAATACGAACCATCCGATGAACTCATCGGCATGAGAGACCAAACGACCAAGACATTCGTCCTTGAAGACGGCAAATTTGCGCAGTTAACGCACAATTCGCCAGTACACTTCTTGGGTGAAGATGGGGAATGGACAGATATCGACCTCAATGTTGTCGCAACTGTCAACGGTTGGGAAGTAACTGAAAATACATTTACGACCCACTTTGCTCCTGAAACATCAAACGGTGTTGCTGTTCAAGTCGATCAATCGGTCGATCCATTGATCATGGGTATGAACCCAATGTTGATCACAATGGACGAAACGACAACGACTCCAGAACTCTACATGGCGGCTCCTTCTCTCGATGAAGTCGAAATTGGTGGGAACATGGTGCGTTACCCTCTTGCAGAAGGATTCTCTCTTGACTACACAGTTTCGAGCAATCAACTGAAGCAGAACTTGATCGTTGAAGAACGCCCAATTCTGAAGGAAACCGATGCATGGTTCGGTTTCTCCGAAATGATGCAACTCCCTGCTGGATTTGCACTCTTCCTCGGTGAAGAAATGCTTGGCGAAGATATGACTCAAACTCAAGAATCACTCGATATCCGCAACGTGGAAACTGGACAACTGCTCGCACAGATTCCAGTACCAGTTGTTGTCGAAGAAGGATCAGAAGATGAGCCATACATGGCAACATACTTCATCCAAGTTGTCGACTCACAAATTATTATCTCGACCCTTGTCGAATCCGAATGGATTATGGACGATGACCGCGTTTTCCCGCTGGCCATCGACCCGACAATCAAGGTCTCGAATGTGAACAGTGGCTACTGCCTCAAGAATTACAACCGATGTTACATGGCGCGAACGCAAACTTACCTCCAAAAGGGACAATCCTCTTGGTCGAGTTACAACGCAAACGTCAACTACTACATGCCTTTCAATTCGTTCACGTTCACTTCAGCAAGTCAACTGCCAAACCAGGCTACAGTTGAATCGATTTCGCACTACCAAACATGGACATACAGTACAGGTTCTACAGCTGCGAACACAGTTGCAGCAACAGTCCTTCAAGACTGTGGTTCTCCTACCTCCAGCAGTATGCCGTACGGGTGGACAATGCCTGCGGCACCGACCAACGGTTGTTCGGGTACACTCGCATCAAGCGCTTACTCGGCAACAAGTACGCAATACAACACTGCAAATGCACGGAAGCTTATCGCATCCCTATGGAACAGCGCATCCTTTGATACCGTGTCGCGAGTGTACTATTCGTCAACCACTGCTGACGTTTGTACAACCGCTGCAACATGTGCTGCTAGCACGCAAGCAAGTTACATCACTGATGCTCAGAACTCGACCTCGTCAGTTAACATTGGATACAAGATTCCTACCAACACCGGCTACCTTCGAGCATACCACAACACTGCTGGAACAACGAACTCCTACATCAGCGTCACCTATTCTGGTGGTATTGATTCAGACGCGCCTTTGTCTGGATTCATCCCTTACCACGATGTCACATCGTACATCGAAGGTTCACGAACCTTCTTCACCACCTTGACCGATTTGTCGAACATTGATTCTACAGCTTCCAACAAGCCTACACTCAACTACGCATTCAACAATGGAACGTTCACCAGTGTTGGTGCAACAAGCATTGGGACATGTTCAACATCTGCTTCATCTTGCCAGTTCAGAGCAACTATTCCAACAGCCTCTGCTGGAGACTATGTGGAATACTACTGGAAGTTCCAAGATCTAAACTCCAATCCTAACGTTGGATATGATCCGGCATTGAGCGGTGCAGAAACGGTCCCAACACCGTACAACTACACCGTTGCAGATGTCGATGATGCAGGTGACGACAAGAAACTTACAACACTCATGACTGATGTACACGCAAGCAGTTCCTCGAATCCAAGGGCAAGCCAACTCATTGACCGCCAATTTACACACTTTGACGGCAGTGACGAGTTCTACTTTGAATTCGATGTCTCCAGCTGCGGTACAGGTTCAAACCAATGTTTCTTTACCGGTTCGACCTACGACGCTCCTAACTATTACTTCTACAACAACTGGATGGGGCAACACGCAACTGTTGCAGGTTCAGGGACGAACGGAATGGGTTCCTCATCAACACGTTCAGACACCTTTGAGCACATGACCAATGATGGCGGATATCTCACCATTACTGCTGACAAAGGACCTGGCATGAATTTGCTGTACCTCTACGACGCTGGCGAAAATGCATTTGCAATGGTCGGTATTGGTAGCACACCATCCATCGACAGCAAGTTGTCGGGTGGAGCAGCAATGGACAGCAGTTACACTTACGGTAACACGCCTGCATACATGGTTACGCTGGGCTCAGATTCAGCAATGACTGCTGCCGGAGAAGAAACCTACGGTGGACAGATGGGTCTGTTTTCATTCGGAAACGAAACCGGTGGATCTGGAATTAACGCTAACCGATTGTGCGTAACCACGAACGGTTTCGTCCACTTCTTCCGAAGTCCGTTCTCGACACGGGACCAATGCTCTGGTGCGTACTACTACGGTGGTTCATACTTCAGCGGCGGACTGTCCGATGAACGATCACTGCCATCATACGTTTGGTCCGGATGGGCACACGGAATGGGCTACTACGGATCACAAGCGGCAAGCGGAACTGCAACATACAAAGTAGGCGGAGTTGCTCCAATTCCAGACACCTTTGCTCCAATCGCAGTACACGCAGCGCTTTCGGACTCGCACAGCAAGGACCGAACCATTTCAGTGGTTTTGTCTGATGGTGGGGATCCACCAAGCGGTCTGAACGTCAGCACAACTGCTGGGGTCGGTCCGACTCTTTACTACCGAATCACATCTGCTGATGGAACAACAGGTTCTTGGGCTACTGAAGTCCTAACCCCTCCAAGTTCCTCGACACGAGCTGAGTGTGAACTCAGTGCATGTACATGGTCTGCAAATATCGAAGACCTAGAACGTGGTTCAGAAGTTGAATACTACCTCTATGCGGAAGACAAATCTGTAGTCTCGACAACCGTTAACAGTTTGACGACCAGCACTGAAACATTCGGTGTTGGCGACCCAAACAAGATGTTTATAGTTGAATGGAGAGACATGCAATACACCAACAACAACTTCCGATGTACATATCAAGCAGTCTTCTACGACGTTACGAATGAAATTGAATTCCACTACGATGATGCTTGTAAGAACTCTTACGATGCTACAACAGTCGGATTTATGGATCAAACCCGCTCGAAGGGACAAACCATTCGTCACAGCACAAGTACTTCCTACCTCAACGGCGCAAACCCACATACCAACAACTACCGAATCTCCACAGACAGTGGCGACGGTTCTTGGGAATCCTTTGACAGAGGTATGACCTCAATGTCGAACGGTATTGCAACCGATATCCAAGGAACTTCCGGTGGAAGCCCATCAGGTTACTACTGTTCTTCGAGTTACTACTTCAGAACCTATGGCGCACAATGTGCAGATAACATTGCAATGCCAAACGGATTCAACTTTACCTACTTCGGGACTGATTACAACTACACAGACAGTAACGATCGAATCAACATTGAACGTCACGGTAACATGCACTTCGTAAGCAGTGGTTCAACCGCAAACATTCGAACCATGCAAACATTCTACGGAAACATGCCGACATTGCCAACATCTTCGTATTCTGTAGCACCTGCAGGACTGATTGCACCATACTGGTCGTACTACGGCTCTTACTACTGCTACCAAAACTCTGGTGCTGACTGTGGTGTATTCTACCGAACCATGCCTTTCGAAGGCAAGGGGACCGATGTAACTTCAGACATCACTTCTGACACTACTTGGGATATCACAGACAGTCCAATCCGAATCAACCCGGCAAGCGACTATCTTACCATCTCAGCGGACCTAACCATCGAACCTGGAACAGTCATTCAAGTCGGTGCTGGCAAGGGAATCTCCTTTGACGGTGCATGTGACAAGATGACAATCAACGGTAACTCAACCGATCACGTCCTCTTCGAAGGATTCGGTGGAGCAGAATGGAAGGGAATGGCATTCACTGGAGCTTGTACTGCAAGCACAGACAACCGCCACGTCTTCTCCTATGTTGACTTCAAGAACACAACTGACGCAGCTATTGCTGCCGGTTCACGCCACGGCTCGAGTCCAATCAGCAATGCTAACGTTGGAAACTTCACTATGGATCACGTGACATTCACAAACGTCGGTGCAGCTTTCGAACACGGAAGTGGCCAAGGAACTGTCCTATCGATGACTGAATTCAGTGTCGATGGAACGGATTCTTCATGTTTCGACTTTGCAGAAGATACTGAAGCAACTCTAACTGAAGGAACTATTGCAAACTGTAACTTAGACGGTGGGGCCAACGACGGTGCTATTGTCAACGTCGCAGGTTCTACCGCAGGTTCTCTCTTCTTGGAAAACGTAACAATTACCAACGCATACGTAAACTTGATCAGTGTTGATTTGGACATGGTTACCATCTCCAACGTCACCGCAACTGCAACGACCACACAATCCGGTTCTGCACTCAACTCTGATGCGGGCGCAGGTGCTGAAGTTGATATCTTCAACTTCGATGCTGCCGATTACTCATCGGTTTCGATCGATGCTATGGGCTCAATCTTGATGACTGATGTAGATGTTGGCGACGCGAGTATGGATTTCATGCCTGGCGGAAGCGCTACGACCTCTACGACTGGTGCATTTGGAGACAATGCTGTCTTCAACACCATCACTGCAGGCGTCATGAACATGCGCAACTTGCAACCTGGTACCTTTGAGGCTATCACAGTTGAAGATCTGAAGATTGCAGGCGACACGACGAACTCAGACACTGTATTTATCGGCGATCTCGATGTAGGGCATTTCGAAGTAACTGGATGCACTGGATGGAAATTGCTTGTAACTTCAATGACTGCAGAACGGTTCACATCGAACGGATGCTCAGCAGCCAAGAACACAGTGACAATTGCTGATTCAACCATTGCACACACATCAGCACTCGATTCAGCAGTCTACGCACGATACTCGGATGTAACGATCGGTGAAACCACCATGACCTCAACCACAGCAGGGGCAAACAGCATTTACCTCGCACAAGCAGACACGAACTCAAACATCCGTCTCATTGAAGTCACTCAAAACGGTGATGATTGTGCAGATGTATCCGGTGGAACTGGAGACTGTGACGTTGATGTCGCATCTTCATCTTCCGAGATTTGGTTTGGTGGATTGGCAACAGTCCGAACATACCGATTGGCTCTTGTCAACAATGTGGCTACTGAAATCCCAAAGGGTGGACATACCGTAACTGCTGCAGTAACTGACAGTGGAAGCTCTGAATTGTTTGAGGTTGGAAGCCACATAACAGACTCAACGGTAGGATCCAATCTGGGCTACGCCTCTGTTTGGGTAATCACCGGAGATGAGTTAGCTGGTAACACTTACTCGAACCATAGCATCCGTGCGTTTGGTCCTGCAGGTCAAAACGAAACCTTGACCAGCGCATCTTGGTATCCTACTGCTGGATTCACCATTGGAAGCCACATCGACCTCTTGCTAGAACCTGCACCAGTTGATTTCGATCAAGCAGGTATGGACTGTGCTTGGATGGACGCTTACGTGGACCCAACCAATGGAGCACAATTGCCAACAAACGGTACAACTGCTAACGGAAACACAATCTTTGAATTTGACGGAACACCGATGACACTTTCGGCCGACCTAACACTCGATGGTTGTGTCATGGTTCTCAAGGGTTCATCGCTTAAGGTGAAGAGCACTGCAACCAGCAGTCCAGTTCTTACACTCACCAACGGTGGCAAAGTGGTCGTAATGGTTTCAACTGATACGGGTGCTATCGGAGCAATTAGTGCAGTCTCGCCTTCGTATGGTCTCCACATCGACATTGTTGAAGGAACACTTGAACTCGACGGCGGAACACTACGTGACATCGCCCAAGATTCAACCACTGACTCTGCTCTGCTTATTGGCACAGGAGCCACTTTGAAGATGATGGATGGTGCAACAATATACGGTGCATCAGCAAACTCTGATGAAATGGCAACTGTGAAGGTGAACGGCGGAACTGTAAACATCGCTGATTCGTCGATTCTTAACACGGGTAAAACTGGAACAGCCCTTTGGGTTCAAGCATCTGGTGGATTCATTGACAACATTGTTGTCAAGAACGCTGCAGTTGGTATTCAAGCCTTCAATGGCGCTCCACAAGTTGATGGCTTCACTTCTACAGACAACACCGTTGGTGTTGATGTCTACGGTGGAATGTCCCTACCGACAATTTACCGAAGCACATTGCTAAGCGGTGAAAGCACGGGTTGGACGACCTACAAGATTGACTTGTCGACCTTCCTCGGTGATGATTACTTGCAAGTTGGAACAAACAGTATTTACGGTGGCGGAAACGCTCACCCGAGATACAATTACGCTACAACCAAGTATTACATGATCACTGACCGATACAACATTGAATTGGAAGATGATGCTGGAAACGTTTGGAATATTACCGAACCTGAACATCTTGGATATTACCCAATCAGCTCTGCAGACCCAATGTCTGGTGCAGCAGGATACTCAACCTATGCTGCAGGAGCAGTTGGTGGAGTCCCAAGTTGGGATTGTAACACCTACGGATACGCATACGGTCCTAACTACCCATCGAACTCCATTGGGTATTATTACCAAATCTATCAATCCTTGACAGGTTCCTCCCCGTCATATCCTACCTATTACGAATCCAAGCCTCTTGAATTCGGCTTCGACTGGGAAAACATTGACGGAGTATCTCCAACGGGCTCGTACGCATACTATCCTTACCACTACTGGGGTACATCCTACAACACATACCAGGCAATGTACAATCCAGTATTCTATCCTCCTGAAGGATTCAAGGGAAGCTACAACATTTGTTATGACCGTGCCTACACTTACTACATGAGTGCTGGACAAGGTGCTCGAATGACCATGCCTACAATCGATATCTCTGCTGGAAACATCAGTAAGGTCTCGCTGTACATGGACGTTCTTCACAACCGTGCAGACAACTACCAAGATCGTTTGGAAGTTGTCGCTCGCTCGGGTGATAACGCAGCACTTCTAGGTGCCTACGCTCGTGAATCTGGAACGCCTCTCATAAAGGACGGAACAATCACTGGCGCTGACACTGGAATCGTTATTGGTGGAGAATTCGCTGCTGGACACATTCAAGATGTAACAGTGACGAACCCTACCAACGCCGGAATGGAAATTTCCGGTCAGACTGCAGCAACCAGCGATGGATTAACCGTCACAGGTGGAGATTACGGTATCCTTGTTGGAAATTCAGCATCCGGTTCCATGGACTTCATGAACATTGATTTCGATGGGAACACGAACGCTGGTATCTACTATGCCAAGGATCTAGCCGGTGACTATTCCGGAACTGTCGTGAACAGTGGAGCAGCATTCAAGTATGGCTCAAACACTGATAATGACGTATCCTACTCTGATGTAACAATCGCATCTAATGCAATTGGTGTAGAGTCTGCCGGAAGTGGGGATTTCACCTTCACGAACGTGACGATGAGTAACACAAAGGATTTCTCAATTGCTGGTCAATCGAACATTGATTTCATTGAAGGAATTGTTGACACTACGGCTGTCGATGTTACCGGAACAGGTGAATTCACACGAATGCGCTCCATGGAAGTCGAGTTGCTCGCTGATACATTCGCTGTGTCTGGCGCAACTGTAACATTAATCGATGCCCAAGGTGCAGCAGCAGGATCAGGTACAACTGACTCGAACGGAATTGCGGAAGGATTGAATTTCGTAACCGCAACAGTAGACAGCAGTGGACTAACTATTCCTTCACTGTCTGGATATGAAGTGATGAGTGTGGCAGAGATTGACTACTACTACACAACATCTCTTGACAACGTCGCTGATTTCCGATATGCAAGTCAAGGAGTAACACTCAATGATGTAACTGGAAACAGTGCGACTGTGCCACTTACCGATCAGATTACTGAGCGAGTATGTTGGTATTCAACCAGTTCTGCTTACACGACTGTCGCACCATGTGCTGGTTCATTCTTTACGAGTGGCGTTCGCACATACGATGATGGAAACGGTGGAACAGTTAAAGAGTACGCATATTCGAATTCATTGACTATTGGACAGCAAGATAACACAATCATGATGGACACGCCTTACATCTACTTCAAGTCGAACACTCCATACAACCTCAACGGAACAACAATTCTGTCGACCGGAGCATACGACTTCTACGGTACACAGCGTTGGTACACAAGCTACCCATACGGTGGCGAAGTCTACATGAACGACGCAGCCGTATATGGTGTTGCTGTTGATGATGAAGGCGAGATGTTCGGTATTGAAGTTGGTTACTACGGTTCTCCAATTACCACATTCGTTGCTAACAATACAATCTTTTCCAATGTGGCAAAGATTTCTTCTCAGAACGGATACACCTATGGAACATCCTCCCAGTACCTTTGGGAAATTGATGAGTTCTCAGTAACGAACTCTACCATTACTCACTACAAAGGATACACGGAACTCAATTCTGCAATTCAGAACACAGATATCTGTATGATTCTTGGCGGTGGAATTGGCTCTGTTGTGAGTGATAACATCTTCAACGATTGTGGCGTAGGTGTGCACATGCAACGTTCGCCTTATTGGAACCGACATGCTGGTATTGTCGGAGCTGACAATGCAACGATCTCCAACAACGTCTTTAACGACGGTGGAGAGATTGCTGACATCTGGCTTTACCGAGATGGTTCAACCGACAATGCAATGATTTCAGGTAACGTCTTGAACAACGGTGGCGCTGCAGCAGCAGCAATTGCAATGTACGACGGAAGTCACACTGGAACGATGATTAGTGGGAACACAATTAACGCTGCAACAGACGCAATCTACGTTGACAATGCTCTTGATTACCGAATCACTGGCAACACCATTACGGGTGCTGGAGATGCTTCATACGCAGCAATCAGTGTTCTGGAAGGCTACGGTGATATCGATAACAACACCATCGTCGATGCCGACGGTGGAATCATTGTCGACAGTTCGACATCTCCTCCTGCCCCAACAACTTCGTTGTGCAGCATTGCGAGCAATTCGTATCGATACTCCGCAACATGCAGTGCAACAATCGGCGTAGGCAAGACACTTGATGTCAACATCGCAACAGACAGTTGGGGTTATGAGGCATCAGTGGAGATTACCAAGCCAGATGGCACTACTGATTCATTCGGTCGTGGAACATCCTCTACATTTGCAAGCAACACAGAGTACACACCTCTCGTGTCATACTCTGCTCCTGGACTCTACACTCTTGCATTGCAGGATTCGTACGGTGACGGTGGAACAGATGTTTTCATGGTTGAAGGCGGAGTTGCTGCTGGTTACACCGGTCCAACAATCGCAGACAATACAATCGGCACCTCTGCTGGACGAACTGCACCGAGTGCAGTTGGACTTGTATTGGAAGACTGTGATGGAGTGAGCATGAATACCGCTCGCAACATCATTACTTTGTCCGACACGGCAATGCAAATCGAGAACTGTGACGTTACAGACATCTCGTCTGTAATTACAGGTATCAACGATGCTTCAACCGTCGGAATTGATTCTGATGACGCTAGTGGAGACACGCTTACACTCAGTGGTACTACCATCACCGGTTTCGCTACCGGTGTCGAAAAGACAAGTGGAGCCCTCATCCTAACAGGTGATGCATCCATCACAGGAAGCGACTACGGTGTCTATGTTGATGACGCAACTGTTGTAGCTATCAACGCTGCAGTGAACGGTGGAGCAACCGGAACCGGTCTCCACGTCGTTGACAGTGATGATGTGTGGGTCTATCCAATGAACGCTTCCGGATTGGTCGGAATGTACGTCGAAAACACACCATTCCGCTGGGATGGAGGTACATCGACCGCTACGACCACAATCGAAGTAGTTGAATCGCAAGGTAGTGTTGAAAACATGACCTGGACAACTTCGTCAACTCAGATTGATGCAGGAAGCAACGCTTACATTACATCCATTGGTAACACAATTGATGAAAACAAGCTGGTCGTTGATTCATCTGCAACAATTGATGAAGCAAACTTGTTCTCGATGGACTCAACTCACTTGAACGCTGCTCCTTCGAAGGAAGTTGCAATGATGATCAAGTCGACAGACGGAACACGAGCATCCTACGTTTCTACAACTTTCCAACCTGAAGTCATGACCGTTGACGGTTCAAATGATGACTGGATTGGTGGAAATGCCCTCAACCCATCTGGCTATGCAATGCCAGGTCTCATGAGCGGTGATGGAGTAAACGACATGCTTGTGACTTACATCGAAGGCGATGACCTGTACATCGGTCTCACCGGTGAAGACCTCGCAGCCAGCGACGTTCTGATTTACCTCAGCGTTGACGGCAGCGGAAGCAGCACTGGTTACAACCTCGGTGGTTCTCACAACTTGCCATTCCAAGCCAACTACGTGCTTTGGGCTGACAGTGAGAGTTCCTATGACTTGTACAGCTACGGTTTCCTTGGATGGGGCGCTACCTCACTCAGTTCGGCAACTGTTGATGTTGCATCGGCATCTGGATTGACTGAAATTTCCATCCCATTCTCACGAATTGGTGGAACTCCAAGTCAAATCGACATCGTTGCAATTGTTCAAGGTGAATCGACCGCTGATGTCAGCACTGTTCACCCAACTCAAACCATTGACTCGTCGAACACGCTTCAGAACTTCACTCAATACATTACCGTTGAACTTACTCACGATGATTTGTTGACCGGTGATATCGATGACGAAGTACTTGTTTACCGCTCGTACAAGGGATCGAACACACCAAGTGTCGCTAAGAACTATGATGTCATTATCAAGACCGAAGCAGATTGTGAATACGATTGGGAAACAGCAACCGATTTGTCGCTGGCCACCAATGTTGCCATCACGCTTAACATGGCTCGTGCTTGCCCAGAAATCCAATCAACCCTTGAGGATATCACAGTAACAGAAGATTCTGGTGCTTACACCTTCAGCCTGACCAACTTGGCTGATGATGTGCAAGACCTAGAGGCAGATCTAACTTGGACTTCCGCTGCAGGAAACCTTGTCGCTTTCGACAATGTACTTGTTGACTGGAACCAAAATGGACAAACTGTTACCATTACTCCTCTTGATGACCAGTTTGGTACTCTTGACTACGAGTTTGAAGTCACTGACAGCAATGGATTGACAGACAAGAAGAATATCTCCTTCATAGTTACCAACGTGAACGATGCTCCGGTTATCTGCAACGTTGAAGACGCAGGATGTATGCCAATCTTCTCATCTGACGACAGCTTTGACAACATCCTTGCAGAAGGATTTGGAACACACACCAAGGATCTTGGTACAGTTTCGAATGCTTCCAAGTCTTACATCCGAGACATGGCTAACGAGCAATCGCCTGTTCGCCAAGTCTACGATTGGGATGCATCTGTTGACTCAACCTGTATTGCTTTCGCTGTAGAAGTGAACACTCTCAACTCGTTGATTATCACTGAAAACACTTCCAACGAAAAGGGCGGTTCATGCACAGTTACGCTTGAACTCACCGATGATGGTGCTGAGAACACTGCAGCTACTCCGTACACAGTCGACTTCTCAGTCGCACCTGTGAACGATGCTCCAGTGATTACCTTGCAAGACGTCGACGGACAGAACCTGTTGGTCAGTGATGCTGGAGACCGTGCGAACGGTGAAGGTGAATTCATTACAATGACCGAAGACGATACCAATGCTGATAACCTCACTTGGGACTTACTTCCATTGATGAACGATATCGATCACGACGTTCCTGCAGACCTCACCTGGACTGTTGAGCCAACTGCGCAGTGTGCTTACACTAACTACTTCACAACTGCAATCGTTGGAACTGACTTGGTCTTCACACTTATCCCAGACGCAACCACAAACGGATACGATTGGGAAGTTGACTACATGAACGATAACGGTATTCACCAATTGCGACCAGGCGGCCAGACTTTCTGTGCCATCAACTTGGTTCTCGAGGATACTGCTACCGCACCATCTCACACGCCTAACTACGATACGACTGTGCTCAACTCAGCATTTACTGAGCAATTGGCACCGTACGCTCAAGGTCAAGACGATGTAGTGATGTATGTCACCATTGATCGTGTTGCAGAGAACGTCGCTGACTATTCTCTTGATGCAACCAATGGAGTGAACTTCAACGGAATTAGCAACATCATGACCGGTACCTATGTTCCTGTTTCAGTGAACATTGATGCTGGTGGTGACGAAGGACCGTACAATTACGACCACATGTTGGCAGTGACCTTCCATACCGATGGACACTTTGAAGACGAAACTACACGCTACTACAATGTTCCAGATTACGGAACAACGTTGGTAGTTGAGGAGAACATCTTCATCACAAAGGACACAACAAAGGTCGAAGTCTCAATGGACGTTCTCACCTGTTTGAACAACCCATGTGACCTCACCGTCTCGTCCAGTGAGAGATTCCAATCCGATGACCCTGAGTCACACCGTGCTAACAACGGTGGTTCTCAAGGTGCGCTTTGGTCCTCTCCTGGTCAATACGGTCAGAACGCATCGCAGACTTCGGAACGCCGACCAATGCTACAAGACGGCTTCTGGTGTAACAACCGAATGACAACCTTGGACCTTGCAACTGCTGAGGCTAACTCAGACTGGGGCAAGTGCAATGAGTACGCTTCTGGATCCGGTTCGTTCGGTGCAACTGCACAGAACCTACCAACCGTTGTTCGTACAATCGGTGCAAGTTCTGTACCTTCGTTCGCACCAAGTATTGTTGTGGTCAGTCTAACTGGTCTGTTCGTGAGCGCTCTTGCCTTCTCCAGCCGTCGTGCTGATGATGAGGAAGAAGTCGTTGTGAACACCCTTGAGAACGACGATATGGCTGTGAGCCCAGTTATCGCTACCATCCTGATGGTTGCTATCACTGTGGTTCTCTCCGGTGTCATCTATGTTTGGGCAAGTAGCCTAGCAGAAACAGATGTCAAAGGTGTACCTCGAGTTACCTTTGCTATCGATGATGTCAACAGCTTTGATGTCGATGAAGGCCACTGGCGAATCACTGTACAAGCATCTGAGACTGACTTGGCAACCCAAGCAGTTGAGGTTCGAGTGTTCTACGTTGATGGCAATGGTGAACCACAAGTCAAGACAACCAATCTAGCAGATACTGCAGGCGTTTACGGATTCAATCCACAGAACAGTGACTCTATGGTCACGTTCGTGGATCAAGTGAATACTGAAGGTGACGATAAGGTTTCGACCTTTAACACCGGTGACACAATCTTTGTGCGCACGCATGACACTGACGGAACACCTCTCGAAGATGTAACCATCTCCTTGAACTATGCACCAGGTGCAGGTCAAGGTGCACAACTTCGTACATGGTCTGGCTTGTCTTACGACGTCAGCGCTTGAGTTTAATCGCTCAAGTGACGATAACGGACGCATTGGGGAGGGGTTTTCCCCTCCCCTTTGTCTCCCGCATCCCTGAACGGGATGACTACCTTTCGAGGTAGAGAGCTACACGATCGCAGGGGGTTTCCTTCCGGGGCCCCCTGCCTTCGTCCCCTTTTTTCTTTTTTACACTCTATGGCTCCGAGCGAAGCCTTTCAAGTGATTAGTCTGTCAGCAGAGTGAAGGACATGTCGAAATCATCTGAAATACCGTTAACGAAGTGCGTAGTTTTTGATTGCGATGGTGTCTTAGTCGATGCGGTGAGTTCGTGGAGAACACTCCATGACCACTTCGGCACTGATAATTCACTTCATCTCCAACGTTTCATCCGTGGAGAAATCACCGATGTGGAGTTCATGCGTTCCGATATCCAGATGTGGAAAGCAGTACAGGACCCTATCTTCCGTGATGATCTCTTTCGAGCTTATTCAGGCGTGAAATTGATGGATGGTGCCCGCGAGGTCGTTGATGAGTTACAGAAGAATGGCGTGTTTGTCGCCATTGTAAGTGCAGGAGTCGACTTGTTTGTTTCTTCAATCGCTGCAATGCTCAAAGTGGATGACTGGATTGCCAATGGTTTTGTCTTCAACGATGACGATTCATTATCCGATGAAGGTGTCTGCCGACTTCATGCCACTGGTAAGGATGATGTCATCCACCGGCTTTTGAAAATGAATGACTTGGATGCAGTGAACTGTGTTTCAGTTGGTGACTCCGAAATGGATTTGTCCATGCACGTTGAAGGCAGTAGATTCATCGGATTCAACCCAACCCGTGACACCTCAATTGAAGCATTCAATTCTGCGGATATCGATGTTGTTAATGGCAAGGATTTGCGTAAAATTTTGCCGCATCTACGACTGAAGTAATCATGCAAACGGTATTGCTGTTGTTGCGTGACTTTTCAGATTCACAATGGTGAGCATACAGGGCTTGGGTTGAAATCCAAGCATTCGTTGATACGAAGTTTGGTCTTGCCATGTGCTTGAGCAAATCAGCGTCGTTCCTTTGTAATCAACGCATGCATGACCATGGACGTGCCCTGTAACAAAAATGTCTGGCACTTCTCGTATGACCAGCCCATCCTCCGGTTCTGGAGAAAGTGGCGTTTTTCCACCCCATTGGGGGGCTAAGTGTCGACGCCTGAGCATTTGTCGCATTGCTTCAACTGGATCTGCGTAGGTCACTGTTCGCAGACCTGCCACAAAGTCGTCAATGGATTTACCGTGGTACGACAGCAAGCGCACTCCATGCAGTGAAAAATCACATGGATTACCTACAAATGTCGTTGTGTTGTAATCTTGCTGAATGTCCTTTTCGAACGTCGGCTGCGGTTCAGCTGGTCGCACGGCATCGTGGTTTCCTGGAAGCATGACGCACTCAACCCATTCAGGTAACAATTCTAACAGACGAGCGAATTCTGAGTATTGACCGAACAAATCAGGAATTGAGAGTTCGCTGTCTTGGCCAGGATAAATTCCAACTCCATCGACACAATCCCCGGACAGGATAAGGTATTTGATCGTCTTTGCCAATGGGTCTGTATGGAACCACCGGACCATTTTATGCCATTGAGCTTCTAGAAACGTCTTCGAGCCAACGTGGATATCGGATAGGAATGCCACACTCACGCCGTGTTCGGCTGAGGCTTTTTGGTGACTTGCTTCCATCGGAAAATGCAAGTCATCAACATAGAACATATCGCCAGTTTGGCTGAATGTTCCTGAAACTCCTAACACATCGTCTGGCATGAGTCCAGCTTCCAAAATTTGTTCTTGAGCCCTGTCTCTATCGTTTCCCTTCCGTTTGGTCAAAAGGCACGTGAGCTCACCGGTTTCATCTTCAAGATTCCACATCAAATGCCCATTTTTCGTATAGCGTGGTTCATTCACCAGTCCAATCGCCACTGCTTTGTTCTCATATCCTTGATAACGGCTGCTTTCAGCGTGCAGCCTCGAGATCTCTGTTGGAGTCCGCGGTAATCTTGAGTTTTGTATAATCATCTTGCGTATGCTGCGTAATCTGTCTCCAAAGCAAGAAGTGATGTCGGCCATTTTCCCTTCGGTTATGCTGTTGCCTGTAATGTCATAATGAACGAGGATGTCTGATGGTGCATCGGATGCATTTTCACTAAAGTCTGACGTATTCCAGTCTGGTAGGTTGTTTCGAAACTTGATGTCAAGTGGCTCTGGTGCTTTCATTGGGGCAATAGTACGGCCAAGTTCTGAGGTCGGTTGTTTCTTTTGGGTCTCCACACGTTCGGCTTTAGGTACGCTTTGGGCGTTGCCGCTTTTTTCATTCCAAATTTCAAGCATCGATTCCAATATTTCTTGGGTGAGATAACCTTTGGTGAATCCGACCAGCGGTGCACAATCCAGTAGACCTTGAAGGTCATTGTGCTCAAGGAGTTTTGAGCGAACTGAAGCAGCAGGGAGTATACCCCGGGTGCGTAGAAGCCCAGTCATCTCCTGCTCGGTGGCACCCATAATCTGTGGTGTCGCATTCAGTGCAAAAGCACATCGGCTCGTATATTTGAGAATTGTAGACGACTAGTCCCATTCGACTTGTTTGTCAAGGGCCGTTTCTTCTGTTGGAGTCGTTTCGCCGTCCCATGCTTCATCTTGCCATGGGGCGGATTCACGAGCGGCCTCTTCGCGCTTTTGCCGGTCCAATTCAAATTGTATCTTTTCAGCAACTTCATCCGCCAATTGGCGTTCTTCTTCAATGCGTTGCTCTTCGGCTTGTGTCATCGCTACGTCCCATCTTTTGATGGTAGAATTGAGTGCGAAATGTACGAAACCAATTTTGTTTTCAGCACGGTTTCCGCCAATCTGTGTAGATTCAGCATTCGCCCAATTTTTCGATGCAATTCCAACATAGACGAGACCTACTTTCTTGTTGGAGCCATCGTTTTTTGGCCCAGCAATACCAGTGATCGAGATTGCGATGTCAGCATTAGCATTTTTCAGAGCACCTTGAGCCATTTGTATAGCAACTTCAGCAGAAACCGCTCCCTTCTTTTCGAGGGATGAAGGTTTTACTCCAAGTTCCCGGATTTTAGCATCGTTTGAGTATGTGACCCATGCCTGGTTGAACCAGGTAGAAGCACCAGCAATATCGGTAAATGCACTCGAGAGTAAGCCTCCAGTACATGATTCAGCGACCGTAATGGTGTGACCACCTTCCTTGATGCGTCGAACCAGTCGAGCAGCAGCGGCTTGAACATCTTCATCCATGCAATTCAATCGCAGTGTTCACCTGTTTTGAGGTTAACGCCTGCATCAATGCCTTCAATAACACCTTCTTACAGGAACGGTTGGGTCTGTGGTCTAGTGGTTATGACACCGCCCTTACACGGCGTTGATCGAGGGTTCAAATCCCTCCAGACCCACTACCAAAGGTAAGTTCGAATATTTCCTTCTGCATTGGCAATTACTTTCGTAATTCCCGATTTACGTTGGAACGCAGTGGCTTGTTCTTCTGTTCCATCAACGAGTATGAGGTGGACAGCCCTTTGCCACAATCCGGGAATTGGGGTTGAGCCTCTATGATCGACAGCCACTAAGATATCATCCAATTCAGTAAACATCAGTAATGGCGTTGAATCTTCGATGTCCTGTGCTTGCAAAAGTAACCATCTTGCTCCATGCATTGATGCACGAACATCATCGCCTAAATCCTGCAGTGTGACGACTCGGATGTTCATCCCTCCATCGAATAGCGCAGCATAGCCATTACTCCACCAAGCCCCATGAGTTGCTGCCCTCCGTCGTGGTCTATGGAGCATTGTACCATCGTAGCGCCAATATCTGCGAGGCCTTTTGTCCAATCAAGCCAGGTTTTTCCGTCAATTTTTTCGCTTTCGGAGCGAAGCAGGTCGGCAGAAATCAACAGTGTTTCGATTGCACCCTCTTCCATAGCACGCACGAGTGATGCCTCACCGTAGGCGACTGCTCCACCCGTTGACAAACGCTTCCATGCTTCCTCGATGAGTGCAATTTCATTGGATATTGCGTACTCGCTCAACAAATTTCCAGCAAGCCCTTCGCGAAGAACTTCGTTTGCACCTGCTCGACCACCCATCGATGTTGCAATGGATTTCATAATTCGTGTTTCACCCGACGCTCGAAGATCGGTCAGCAGTGCATCCCTAGCATGGCCAGGTCCGCAGAGAATCAACGGTGTTGAACTACCGAGAGTGTCGACTAAAGCGTTGATGACATTTGAACGAAAGCTACTGGCGATGCTCGCTGAGTGTCGAATCTCTCCTCGCTTACCGCCACCTCGCATAGTCCATGTAGCACCTTCACGTAATCCACGGCCAGTGACATGGAATATGATGACTTCATCTGTTTCGACGACGACTAACACGACTTGCGATTGGCCTGATGCCTTTTCCGATTGAAGTAATAATTCTACATCGGCTGGCGTGAATTCACCATGAGTTGAAACTTCGACCTCATCACGGATTTCTACAAGATGTGTATGGTGCATCCCAATATCAAAGTGAGCTTCCTCAATTGTACCGTGTATTCGCAGGTGCTCGCTAAAAGTTTGGTATTCTGTTGTCTCGACACGAAGGCGAATCCACATTTTTTTCCTCTCTGCAGATTTAGCCCGTCCCCCTTCTTCGCCACCGGTTGTTTGGTCACGTCGTTCACCCAGCATGGCAAAATGCATACCTTTGCGAGTCATACGGGCGAGTGCCCACAAGTCATCATCGGTCTCCAATCGGAGTCGCCAAACTTGTGGTTCACGCTTTAGGATTTTCATTTACTTCACCCAAATACGCCGGTGAGTTTTCCATTTTCATCCATGTCCATATCGAGTGCAGCTGGGCGTTTTGGAAGTCCCGGCATGGTCATCATATTTCCAAGGACGGCAACAATGAATCCTGCACCAGCATTCAATCGGAACTCACGAACAGGAAGAGTGAATCCTACAGGCGCACCAAGTTGACCAGGGTCGTGTGAGAATGAATACTGAGTCTTGGCCATACAGACGGGTAAATGCCCGTATCCCCATGACTGAAGTTTACTCAATTGCTTCATCGCTGCACTGCTCACTTCCACGCCATCTGCCTTGTAGATCCGTTGTGCAATGGCTTCCATCTTTTCAAGAACTGGAGTATCTGAAGTAAATAGAGGTGTGAAGGGTCTTCCGTTTGCGACATGGTCGTGAACCGCTGCGACAACTGCTTTTGCGAGTTGTTCTCCACCTTTGCCACCGTTTGAATGAACTTCGGTGAGGGTCACATCAGCCGCACCACTCTTTTGTGCTGCACTTCGAAGTGCATCGAGTTCGCCGTCCGTATCTGATGCGAATCGGTTGACTGACACGATGACTGGCATACCAAATCCAGCCATGTTCTTGATGTGACGGTCAAGGTTTCCTTGAGCACCTCGTATGACCGCATCAACATCTTCTTTTTCGAGTTCTTCTTTCGTAGGTCGATATCCACCTCGGCTACCAAATGCTCCTCCATGGAGTTTCATCGAACGTACGGTGACGTTCATCACGACACAGTCAGGAGATTTTCCAGAGTTTGCCGCTTTGATGTGCATGAACTTTTCAGCACCCATATCGGAGCCAAAGCCTGCTTCAGTAACGACGATGTCAGCAGCACCCAATGCCAGTCGGTCAGCAATGATGCTGGAATTTCCATGTGCGATGTTCGCAAACGGACCGCCGTGAATAAAGGCTGGATTTCCTTCAAGTGTTTGAACCAAGTTTGGCAAAAAAGCATTGCGCAGCAACAGTGCCATTGCACCTGCAGCACCAATTTCTTCAGCCTTGACTGGATTACCGTTGCTGGACTGCCCGACCACAATCTCTCCAATCCTCTTACGCAAGTCTGCATAATCAGTGGCGAGAACCAAGATGGCCATGACTTCGCTTGCAGCAGTGATATCGAATCTGTCTTGGCGTGGGTTTCCGTTTGCAGGACCGCCAAGCCCGATGACGATGTTTCGTAATGAACGGTCGTTCATGTCGATGACGCGTGGCCAGAACACTCGGGTAGGGTCCAATTGTGATTCGTTGCCTTGCTTGATGTGGTTGTCGATAAGAGCCGAAAGGAGGTTGTGTGCGGAAGTTACAGCGTGGAGATCGCCAGTGAAGTGCAAATTGATATCTTCCATGGGGATGACTTGAGAATGTCCTCCACCAGCAGCTCCTCCTTTGATTCCAAAGACTGGGCCCATTGAAGGTTCACGAATGACGCAAGTGGCGCTCTGTCCAATGGCGCACAGTGCTTGGGTAAGTCCAATTGTGGTCACTGTCTTCCCTTCTCCAAAAGGAGTTGGATTGACCGAAGTGACCAGAACCAGACTACCCTGTGGTTTTGAAAAGCGTTGACTGAGAGCGTCCCAGGTTATTTTTGCCATACCTCTGCCCATTGGCATTAATTCATGGGATGAAATCCCAAGTTTCCAAGCGATGGCCTCTATTGGTTCCATAGTTGCTGCACGTGCGATATCCAAATCACTTGCCATGAGCATGTATGCGGTACGATATGGCTTTGAAACCCTCGGGTCATGTTCGGTCAGAAACGACTGTTTCTACACCTGACAAAGTGCGCCGAAAGACTCACTCGTCTTTCATCTCGCCAAGATAGGCTGGCAATTCAATTCCAGCCATCTTAGCAACATCGTGAACAGGTGGTAGGCTTTGCATGAGGGATGAGATGAAGTTCGATGTTGAGCCACCTTCTCCATTGTTTCCGCCGTTGCCAGAATCCCAAACAGTAATCTTGTCGATCTTGAGGTTCGAAATTGCTTCGGTTTGTCGAGAGACCAGTTCTTCAATCTTCTCAACCATCAATAGAGTTGCAGCAGCCTTGGTGTCTCCACCTGCGCTTGCAACCAGTGACTTGTAACCAGCAGCCTTGGCTTCGAGGACGGCTTGTTGACCGACCGCTTCAGCTTGGTAGCGTGCAAGGATAGCATCTGCTTGACCTTGTGCGATACGGCGTTGGCGTTCAGCCTCTGCATCAGCGGAAATCACAACTTGTTCCTTGGCGACGATTTCACGTGCGATGTCTGCTGCACGGAGACGTTCACTCTCAAGGGAATACTGAGCCTTTTCAATCTCTTCTTGAGCACGGCGTTGAGCAACTTCAGCACGTTGTCGTGCTTCTGCTTCTTTCTCTGCAAGTGTTGCATTGGAGATTGCGATAGCAGCACGGCTCAAGTTCTCACCTTCAATGGCGTTCTTCTCTTGCTCTTGGACGAAAACTCTCTGAAGACTGATTGCAGATGCCTTACCTTGTTCGGTAGCGGACTTTGCTTCTTGGACTGAGATTTCTTCAGTCATGATGGCGTTTGCTTGTCCAGTCTTTGTTTCAGATTGTTGTTTCTGGACTTCAATGATACGGTTTCGGTCTGCTTCTGCAACCCGGATTTGTCCCATTTCGAGAGCCTTAGCACGGTCACCCTCTGCGGATGCAATTGCTTCGGCAGCTGCCTTTGCACCAATCGAGTTGATGTATTCAGCCTCGTCAGTGATGTCAGTGATGTTGACGTTGAGAAGAACCAGTCCAAGTTTGTGAAGTTCAGAGTCGACGTTGTTTGAGACCATGCGTAGGAACGCATCACGGTCCTGGTTGATTTGCTCGATTGTGAGCGTGGCAACGGTAAGACGAAGTTGACCGAAGATAATTTCACGAGCCATCTCTTCGATTTGAACATTGGACAGACCAAGAAGACGCTCGGCTGCATTTTGCATAATCATAGGGGATGTTGAGATACCGATGACGAACGTCGATGGGACGTTAATACGAATGTTCTGTTGTGATAGAGCGTGTTCGAGTTGGATCGGAATGGTCATTGGCTTGAGGTCAAGATAGGCGTAGTGTTGTATGAGTGGCCAAACAATCTTTCCACCTCCGTGGTAACATTTTGCCGCTCCTGCATCTTTCACGTTACCGTAAACGACCAGGATCTTGTCGGATGGTGCGAGCTTGTATCTGCTTGTAGCAACATAAATTGTGCCGAATACTGCGAGGGTGAACAAAAAGAGTCCGATAACTGCGATTGAGGTTCCTGCGTCTGCCATGGTGTTACATACAGGGCGACCTTTATGAGTGTTCACCCGACCAAAAAAGGTCCTCAAACCTCATTCTTCTTCCGTAGCGTAGGTATTGACTGAAAGGGGCACAACGATTAATGTCTCACCGATTGCCTTGACGACTTCAACAAACTTACCTGTCTTTAGGCTCGCAGTCTCATCTTCGAGGACGGCGTCACATGTCCGCATGGCGTTTTGAAATTCGACTTGGACTTGGCCAGCTTCGCCAGCACGGATTTCCATGTAGACCTTACCTTGAGCGCCAATGGCGAGTGAATGCTTGACTGTTCCATCCACTTCGAGAGACTTCATGATTTGGAATACCTTTCCAATGATGTACATCGAGAAAAACCCTGAAACAGCTGCGACAAATATTGCGATGAGATCTGCTCCACCGCTCTGTGTTACGGCAAGGCCAGCAATTCCAAACATCATGATGAAACTCAGTATGCCTTGAATGGTGAGCATGTGGAATATTCCTTCTGCACCCATGTCAAAGTCGGTCTCAAAACCAGCGAACTCGAGAGCGCCATCTGCGACTCCGCCAAGTAAGATGAGTACGAAATAGATGAGGAACAAAAATGTGCCAACAATTGCCATTACGGCGAACAAAACATCAACACCGGAGATGGATCCGAGTCCCACAAGGTCTAGAACATTTGAAATCAAGGACATTTTATCACTGACATGTACTGTTGGCTTCTACTCTTCAACCTTCGCCTGTTGTCTTCGTTTAATTGGTCGGATGTAGATGAAGTAATAATGCCCAAAAACGATTGGTCCAAGTGAGAGCCCAAACATTAGTCCTATGCCCCAGGATGGGAGCTTTAGCGCTAGGCCTATTGCCACGACGATGAGGAGACAGACGAGCATCGATGCTTTTTCGAGGATGATTAGAATTGGTGCTGAACCCTCGTTGACCCTGTCCTTCATTGCAAAGACTTCTCTGAGATTCGTCATCTGAACCCTCACGAGAGGAGGTCAGACCATGACAACTCACTCATGATGACAATCATGAGATAGATGAAACCAATGAAAAATGCTGGATTTCGACCTTTTTCAACGAGGCTTTCAACTTGACGCAATTGTCCATTTTCATCGCGAACAATCGTTGTCGCTTCGGAAGTGATGTAGTTGCCACCTTGTGTGAACTCTTTCTGATTTTTTTTGCTGCTTTGGAATACCAAAAACACGAGTGTTCCAATAATCACACCTAAACTAGGGCCGAGGAATCCGCTGAGGGCTGAATTGAACTCAGTCCACATTGCTGCAGTGAAATAAAGACTCAATCCAGCCGTTAGCATTGAAATAATACCTTTGCCACGATTTTGGCTCGACAAATTAAAACCGTCCATGTAACTTTGAACGTGTCACCCTTTTTCAACCCTACCCCGTTTCAAGTCGCATGTCCATGACGTTGAAGAACTACGGCACATAAGACACTCCCATGGCACAGGTCCGGTATGCGATATCCGGAAGTCCAGTGACTCATTCTCTTTCTCCACTATTGCTTGGTTTGGTACTCTCAAATCTTGAAAAGTTCGGCGACGATGTTGAGTTGCGTACTAAGAAATCCTCAATGCATCTGGTTGATACTCGAGCCATTGAAGATGCATTGGGTTGGGGCTATGCGGGTCATGCACCTAACGCACCAGAATGGGAATACACGGGTGCTCCATTCGGAAAGTTCCGGACCGATGCTCTCCTCAAAAAAGCAATTGATGCAGCGATGGAAATTGAAGACACAGATTCTCGCCTTTCATCATCCTTCGATTCCGAGCCCGTCTCGCCGCTCACTCCAGAAAACCCATACCTTGCGGAAGCCGCTCGCAGACAACTTCCGACTCAATGCCTTGAGAACGAAGTCTGGATGAACCTCACTTCACCTCTCAAGCATCAACTTGCCAGCGATGCTATCTCGACCATCGATGATTCAATGGATTTACAATCGGTCAATGCATTACGATGGGACGGTCAAGGATGGTGGTGTGCAAGCGTCGACGGTTATGGCGTTGTCACTTTGGCCCAACACCACGGTGTTGACGTCAAGGGCGGAGCAATTCTCGGTATTGTTGGTGGAGGGGGAGCTGCTCGTTCAACAGCGGATGCGTGGCTGAAAGAGGGCGGTCGAATCTCAGCAGTCCCTGGACGTCGTACACTCGAGTTGCCGTATGAGTTTGAATCGCTGAAGCAGACCGAAGCAGTTGATTTTATGGTTAATTTCGAAAAAGGGGGTGCCTCGGATTCCCCTTTCCCTGGATGTGATTTACGATTGAACCCAACCTATGGCCCCCAATCCGGTGATCTCGAATCGCGATTTTCCACCTTACTTTCTCGACCGCTTGATGGTCGGTGGATGCTTGTAGCTCAGCATCTTGAAGCATGGAAGCGGTTATGGACGCCCCAATACGCTGATTTTCTTCCTTCGCTGGAACTTCTCCTCACACAATTGGTTCATGCTGAAAACCTACTTGCAAACTACGCATGACGCCCAAAGCGATTAGAATGAGGAAGTGAAGGAGAGAACGGTTCCCATGTATGTGAGGATGCGCTCGATGTGCCTATTGGTCCTCGTCGGGCTATTGTTGCCAAGTTTCACTGGACTTGTGTCTGCAAGTCATCCGCCTGAGGACCAATCGTTCACCACACCGCACTCTGGTGTCGATTTCCCAGTTGGTTGGGAGGATTTCAGCTACTTTACAGGCTCAGGATTCACCGCCACACAACGCGAATACAGGCTTCTCTATCCGGCAATGACGTCGGGTGAGGGGGCGGAAATGGCGGGTAATGGTCCGTTTCCTCATGTACAATTTCTCATCGACTCAGGTGAATCATTGGGGTCATACATGGATTTCGCTTCGCGCTTAGTCGAGAGGGGATTCATGGTGGCAGTTCACGATGATGTTTTGGATTCCACTGATTTTACCTCGATTCTTCAGCATACGGCGGGTGTTCAAAGGAGCATGGAACAACTCAACAACACCAGCAGCAGTACCATTTCAGGCACCTTTGGCCAATTTGACTTGAACCATTGGGGCGTGAGTGGTCATGGAGTGGGGGCCGCTGCAGCCTATGGTGCCTATCCGTATTGGATGAATTCAACGCTTCATGGTCAAGTTCAACCACCGAGAGCCGTTTTTGGAATCGGTGCTGATTTTGGTGAATGGGACGATGAACATTGGGATGAATTGGCGCCTGAAAATTGGATTCATTCGCCGGCACCGCCTTCAGCAGGCCTTTTCCTCACCGGTTCAGCGGATGAGGTGTTTTCCTCGGGCGATGTGGAAAGTACCTTATCGAACGGTGATGGCCTCGGATGGCAACTGATGGAAATTCTTGGCGCTGATCACTACCAATATCAAGACTCGACCTCGTTTTTGGAAGGCTTCAACGACGGGGACGCATCACTCACCCAGGACCAACAAAATTCAATTTCTGCAGAACACATTAACGATTATCTCGATGTGACGTTGCGTGGTTCGCACGAACATTTCCGGGATGCTTTCAATCGTCCACTGGGCCCGCATGTCGTCAGCGACTCTGATGCTTACATTGTTGAAAACCTTCTCGAAAGTAATTTCCTGTTGGTGAACGAAACGAGAATTTCGCCCAATGGAACGACAACTTTCGGACCACAGGTGACGGTTAATTTCTTTGCTGATTGGACCATGAGAGACGGGCGCAACCTTTCTGATTTACCGACTGGATGGGATTTGAATATTGATTGCATTGTCTCTGGCATGGAGGCTACTGAAGGCCAATTTGATGCGAATGGAACGGCGATTTGCTTGTTCCCGATGCAAGATGTAGCGCCAGGTTTCCATACAGCAACCATTCGGATTTTTGTCGAGGGTGCTTCAACGACCCTCGATTTTTCCTTCATTCGTACTGATGCTCCACTGGTCGTGATTTCACCGGCTCCTCTCATTGAGGTCGAGCAACGCAGCAGCATCCATATTGATGCAGCAGCATACGCATATGACCCGGACGGGCAAGACGTGTTGGTTCAGTCTGCAGAATTTACGGGTGATTCAATTGAGGACTTCACCGTCACCATTGACCAAGACCAAAAAGGAATTCAAATTTATCATAACGTTGATGGAGAAGAAGTCGACGGAACTGAACTCACCATGGTTTTGAGAGCTGGTGGTGGAGGCGTGATTGATGAAGCAAACACGACGACACTTGTTCGAGTGGTTCCAGTCGACGACCCGGTCTCCAAGATTGCTGATGTGCCGATGCAGAACATGATTGAAGACGGTGCTTCGGTGAGCGTCAATCTTTCGCAGTTTGTGAGTGACCCTGAAGGCGAAGTCTTGTTTGGAACGGTTGGAGGGGACACGGAGGGCGTCTATGGTCCAGTGAGCTTCTCGTTAGCCGATGGATTCCTCACTCTTACACCCCTTTCTGACCAAAACGGCGCAACGGTCATGCATTTGCTCGTTGGCGACGGTACCACTGTTCCGGTCGAATTGGATGTTCCCCTGTATGTGGAACCTGTAAACGATGATATCATCGTCAATGAATCCAACTGGGACTTGACCGTTGTCGAAGATGGAAGTCTTTCTGTAAATCTTTCAGACTTGGCTTGGGATATCGATGGAGATAATTTATTCTGGACGATCAACAGTTCTTCTCAATCTGTAAGCGTAGTACGTTCAACTGGGCAACTCATTATCACGCCAAAACTCGATTATTCTGGAATTGATACACTCACGACGATTAACGTAACCGACCAATCGATGACGGTGGTTCGAGTGTTGAACATCAATGTGACTTCTTCTCCGGATGCACCGGTGCTGATACTTCAAGAATTGAATCTCATCGATTCAACCGCTGGGAGTTTGCAATGGTGGGTCTTTGATGCCGACGGTGTTATTCCTGAGCAAAATCAGATACAAGTGGACGGAACTACGATTGAAAACCTCACCCACTCATGCGTATACGATGGTAACGATTTGACCAACCGATGTCTTACGATGCTGCCACTTCCTGCAACTCACAACGGGTCGGTTGAAGTTCGAGTCTCAGTCTACGATGTTGAGATTGGAGCGAACACGGTTGCTTACATTACGGTCAACATGACTCCCTCAATCAACGAACCGTCGGTGGTCGTTAACTCGAATGATTCAGACTCTGAGAGTTTGATGTTCTATGTCTTAGGATTTAGCGTAGTTGCATTCGTTATTCTTATCATCCTGTTTGTGGTGCTGCGCGATGCATCCTCATCTTCAAAGACAAGTGCAACTGAACTTGCGTCACCGGAATCACCGGTCGAGGAAACTGCTCCTGCTTCGGTTGGTCTGCTTGCTCGTGCCAAACAACAGCAGTAGCGTCTCACAACGGTATGTTACCATGTTTCTTGGGTGGACTCCATTCACGCTTTGATTGGAGAATGTTCAGAGCGCGGCATAGGCGCAGTCTACTTTCACTCGGTTCAATGACATCATCCAGCCATCCGTTTCGTGCAGCAACGTAAGGGTCGCCAAACTTCGCTTTGTATTCTGCGATGAGTTGTTGCCGGATTTCTTCTCGCTTTTCCTCAGGGGCCTTTTTGATTTCAGTTCTGTGAATGACATTGACTGCTCCTTCAGCACCCATCACAGCCAACTCAGCAGTCGGCCATGCGATGTTGTAGTCGCTTTGTAAATGCTTACATGACATAGCCAAATAAGCGCCGCCGTATGCCTTTCGGGTTACGAGAGTAAGTTTAGGGACCGTAGCCTCAGCATAGGCAAACAACAGTTTTGCTCCATGACGAATAATCCCGCCCCATTCTTGGACGACGCCGGGTAAGAACCCTGGTACATCCTCGAAGGTGACCAAGGGGATGTTGAACGAATCGCATGTGCGAATGAACCGTGCTGCCTTCACAGATGCGTCGATGTCGAGACAACCGGCTAGGACTTTCGGTTGATTGCCGACGACTCCAATTGTCTTACCCTCAAGTCTTGCAAAACCGATGATGATGTTATCGGCATACGATTCAAAGAGTTCCATAAAGATGCCATCATCGACAATCTCCTCTACCACTTTGACCATGTCGTACGGTTTGTTCGGGTTGTCCGGCACAAATGTTTCCAATTCAGTGTTCAATCTGTTGGCTGGGTCTGCCGTTTCTTCGAAAGGCGCATCGGCCATATTGTGATCTGGTAGGTAGGACAAGATTTCAGTAGCAAGGGTACACGCATCTTCCTCGTCATCGGCAATCAAACAGGCAATACCTGAGCGCGAGGCGTGCAATGCTGCACCTCCAAGACCAGCAGCGTCAATTTCGCCTTCAATTACTTCAGGGGTTTCAAGGGGTGAAGACAGGAATAACTGGCCATGGTCCTCGCCCAGAATAGTGAAATCAGCAAGGCTTGCTGCTAATGCAGAAACTCCTACGACCGGTCCAAGAACCAAACTGATCATCGGGATTCTACCACTGCACTGTACCAATCGGTCGAGTAATTCTCCTGTGCCTGCAAGTGCGGAAATGCCGTCATGAGCTCGCTGACCGCCTCCGTCCCACATACAGATGATTGGAACTTTAGCTCGTTCAGCCATCTCAATGATTTTGCAGATCTTCTTAGCATGCATCTCCCCCATGCTTCCACCGTGGACGCTGAAATCTTGAGCGAAGCAGTAGATTCGTCTTCCGTTAACAGTTCCGTGTCCAGCAACAACTCCGTCACCGAGGGTGTGGTGAAGGAACATTCCGTTGTCGGTTGAGCGATGGGTGACAAAAGAGTCGATTTCAATGAACGAGTTCTCGTCGAGAAGCATCCCAATTCGGTCTCGGGCTGTGCCTCTACCGCTGCTGCGTATGGCTTCTTGGCGCTTGAGACCGCCACCAAGGCGAGCCTGCTCGCGCTTGTATTGGAGTTCCTCGAGGCGCTCACTCGAATTGCCTGCCATAACTTATCCACCACTTCTCGGTTTTTCATTCAAGCGCCTAAGACATGAGGAGATTATTCCCTTCTCCGCAAAGATTTGAGCCAAGAGCATTCTCGAGTTTCACGTTGTTGGAAAGTGCCCAATGAACTTTGACAACCACAGTATCCGGTGCAGCAACACTGCCATGACCCATGATTCCCATTTCCATCTGTTTTCTGCCTTTGGAATACACGTTCATGTCGACTGGACCGTGAATACATTGGTTGGTGACGATAATCGGTATTTCTCTGTTGATGCATCGAGTGAGTGCTCTCCAAACTTTTGTGTTCTCTGGAGCGTCCTTTCCAGGGTCGTCAATCGGTAAATGTCCGAGTCCAGTTCCTTGAATTACGATTGCTTGAACACCCGTCTGAACAATGGCTTCAATTTCTTCTGAATGAAGCCAAGGACCAGATATGAATTGAGCAATTCTCGTACTTTTTTCATAGGTGGTCGGGCGTTCACAAACTGGTCGTGGGGTACTGTTTTTGCGAAGCGTTTCGTAGAAGTCGGTCAATGAGTGACTCAATTTACCGTTGTCGAGGGTGACGTGGGCCAATGCTTCACAGTTCACCGGTTGGAATGCATCACGACGCGAAGAGTGCATCTTTCGAACTCCAGTACCTGGATAGACTGCACATTCGCCGTCGTTGTTGGTTGAATGCATGACTAAGACGACTCCATCTCCAGCATCACCGCAAGGCTGAGGTCCATTGGCCGCCCAATGTACAGCTGAAAGAAGGTTTTCAGCAGCGTCGGATGAGCCTCTGTCAGAAGACCGCTGTGAGCCGACAAACGCAATCCGTCCAGGAGCGACTTCACCCTTGCCACCCCATGCAAAACTCATGGCAGCTGAGGAAATGTGGAGCGTGTCTGTCCCGTGGGTGACAACAACGCCGTCGCAACCGTCGTCAAACGCCTGCTTTGATGCTTGTATCATGGTGTTCCAGTGCTGTGGGCGAATGTCGTCGCTGAACATGTTACCAAGTTTGACCGCTTCGATGTTTGCGATGAGGGCAAGTTCAGGTAGGCTAGCAATCATCTCTTCCGGTTCAAATCGAGCCACAACCGCTCCGGTTGTGTAATCCACTTTGGAGGCGATTGTGCCGCCAGTGTGCAGAATCCGGATTCGTGGAAGCGCATCGTTCGTCTCTCTTTCCTGCTTTGCTGCATCTGCAACGCTGGGGGCAGATTCAGTTTGCAGCAGTTCGATGGATGTGACTTCCTCGAGAGGATAACTGGCATTGTAACCGTTGACCAGTTTAACAGTAAGGTGGTTTTTGGCTGCAGGATGCAGCACTACGCCCTCGATGTGAGTTTTCCCGTTGCGGGTTTCCACTTCGAGTTTAACCCGTTGGCCTGCAGAAGGGACATCAACCATGGTTTAGCGAATGGAGGGAGGCACATCAAGGGTTCGCCATTTACCAGTGACAAAACCGGTTCGTGCCGACATCCTGTTCGATGATTGGTGCCGGGAGCGGGGCTTGAACCCGCGACCTTCGGATGTCTCAGACACCGCAAGGAGTTTGCACGTCATACGATTGCCTTTCGGCTGCCCTATGAGTCCGACGCGCTACCAACTGCGCCACCCCGGCTTATCGGTCGCTGTCGCATTCCCCATTTCAACCATACGCATGAAATGTGATGTAAAATCACCGTAGCCTTCATGCACTCTACGCATCACGGACAACTATGGTTGACCTCAATACTGCTATGGCCGCCGCTTCAGGAGAACGGCAGAAGCGCATGGCGGATGAGGGTAAGGAGCGTAAGAAGCGGCGGAGCGGCAGTGATCTTGGAATCGAGGCTTTTGATCCAGTGAAACACGTGACTAAGGAAAAAGCAGAAACGGTCTCAATGTGGCTCGTTATCGGTTTCTCTGTTCTCGTGTCCCTGCTGATGCGGTATGTGCTTATGCCTCGCACTACTGTTGAGAAATCCGACATTCTCTATCTTGCTCCTTTGGCAGCCATCGCACTTATTCCCCAGGTCCATCGCATTGTGTTGCCAGAATCACTGAATGAAGTCTACACGAAAGGGACTTGGTTCAAGGCCGGTTTCCTTCACACATTCACCTTCCTTGCAATGGCTTTCTTGCTGGTGAACCCACCGCTGGGTGACATTGTCGCTCCGCAACTTGCTGACAAGTGGATTTTGGTACAAGATGAGGGCGATGATCTCAACTTTTCACAGATGAAGGGCGCATCATCATCGCTCACGTGGGAGGTCGAATCGGGGGATGGTCTTTCGGGCGACATTTGGCTCCTGTTCGGGCTTGCTGACAATCTCAATGTTGAAGGCGCCAACGTCACGGTTGAATTGACCAACAACGCCGGCAATGAATTGCAAATTTCTAACAACCTTGCTTTCTGGGACAACAACTCTGCATCGATTGCAAACAATACCACATCCAGTTCATTGGTTTCGAAATTGATTCCTCATGGCGATCTCGACCAGCGTTTTGCACTCTTACTCGGAACTGATTTGGCTGTTGGTGAACATCAAATAACCGTCAATATCGTTGAACAAGGCGACCCATGGGAAAATACCCGCAAATACGTTTGGAACTTGCTGGTCGTTGAAAAATTACCAGATGCAGACGCTTCATGACAGCATATCGCTGTGAGCGACGAGTATCCTGTTGAGCAGGCGGCTGATTCGATGTATATCTCGTTGTTCTTGGGTTTGCTTTTGCAATTGCCGACCTCGTAGATACCTTACGAGAGGTGCAGCAGCGGTCCAGCACATGATGTCCAGCGAGCGGTTTAGAAGGTTGGTCATGGTGAAGGCTGGGAGCAACCTATGGAGTGATTTTTTCACGCCCGTTAAGTGAAAGTGAAAGTGAAACTAAGTGCGAAGATGAGTGACCAGTCGAGCCGTAAGAGCGTCCAACTGAATCTGTTCCCCACCGCCTTCTACCAATCGGTAATCAACTTCAGCCATCCATTCAGTCATGTCGAGTTTTGCTTCTTCGGTAAGAAAATCGGCTGTGTAAAGTTCACGGTGAAGCTGATTCACGAAGTCGGTACCGGCTAGCCCGTATTTGTCCAGTAATTCTCTCAAACGTCGTCGTGCGGCGTGGAATCCATCGTCTCTGCAGGCCATAAGATACTGATGCAGGGCTTCAGGAGGTGCAGTTGCAGATGTTTCATAGATTAGGTCACGGCTGATTTTCATATCCAAGGCCGCAGCCACTTGGAGTCCAGTTAGAGCTTTTCTTAGGTCGCCTTGAGAAATACGTGTTAATGCTTCACCAGCATCGTCCGCTAACTCAACACCTTCCTGTTTGGCAACATGGTGAACTTGGGCATTGACATCGGCATCTGCTAACGGTCTGAATCGGAACACAGCACAACGTGATTGGATGGGTTCAATAATTTTCGATGAGTAGTTGCATGAGAGAATGAATCTGCAGGTTTCCGCATACTGTTCCATAATGCGGCGTAAAGCGCCCTGAGCATCGTTGGTAAGGGCATCTGCTTCGTCCAAGAAGATAATTTTGAACGACGCTTGACCGTAAGGTGCTGTTCGTGCAAACTGTTTCACTTTTGTACGGATGCTTTCCAGTTTCCGCTCATCAGAAGCGTTCATTTCCAAGAGATTACGGCGGAATTCAGGGCCAAACACATCCTTGGTCAGAGCCATTGCTGCCGTAGTTTTTCCAGTTCCAGGAGGTCCTGCAAACAGCAAGTGTGGAAATTCTTTCTTTTCTGAGTATATGATCAACCGTTGTACGACTGCAGATTGTCCACGGATTTCAGTGACGGACTGAGGTCGGTGCCTTTCAACCCATAGTTCACTCATGGGTCAGTGTCGTTGCCGAGCCTCCTTGAACATTCTCCTCACAAATGAAGAGATTTCTGCTCAAAATGGCGAACTTTCTCAATCTCTCAACTGTAATGCCGTGAGGTGTTTTCATGCGGTCTAAGCGAAAAGACAGTATATGGAGGAGGGCTTGAAGGCATTGAGCCCCATGCCACGCGAGACTGCCCCCCGCCGAACCGCTTTAACCATCTTCCTTGTATCGATGTTCTTGTTTGCAGATGTACTTCTGCCTCAGTCCATCGATTTCGAGCAGAATCTTGACGATTCACAGCGAATATCCTACGCTGTTTCGACGCAAACTGTTCTTTCGGATACGCACATTATGGAAGCGAATCCATCCAGCAACTACAATGTTTCATCGAGTGGGTTCATTGGAACTTCTGTCAACGGGTTTGAGAGCAGAATCCTCATGGATTTTGAAATGAATTTCACCTCTGCAGACTCGATCCAATCGGCAACTTTGAACATTGTTTGTGATGCGACACCATCGTCTTCAGCTGCCATGAACCTCTACGCAGCATCTGTAAGTACATGGAACTCGAGTATTGTGACATGGTACCAAAAGGACTTGGCCTCTCCATGGGCCGATGCAGGTGCAGATGGTGCAAATGACCGCGGTGCTTGGGAACCACCTTTCCGGGCTGTTTCGAATGGAACGTATGCCATTAACGTGACTGCATTTGCTCAAGAGGCAGCATCAAGCAATCAATCTCATTTCAGTGTTCTTCTTACCGGGTTGGGTTCTCACTTTGAATGCAAGATGTCCGAATCATCGTTGGTGACCGACCGCCCTGAACTGGTGATGGTCACATCCACAGCCGCAGCCGGAAACGGAGGTTCAGTTGTGTCAAACTTCGCAAACGATGGTTTGCCTTTGATGACGGGAGATCTCATCTTGACAGCGGATACAACACCAACCCTTTCTTACGATTCACTGGTTGGGGCAAATGTCGAATATCAACTCTCGCTCAATTCAGACTTCAAGGATTTCACCGATCTCGCTTGGCATTATTCGACCATGTCGAACAGTTTCTCAATGTCCGGGACAAGCGGTTCGTTCACACTTCCTACGTCTGAAAAATTCGACAATGGTTCTCAGGTGTTTTACCGCGTGAGGAGCCTTGATTCGACCGATACGCTTAGTGAATGGTCCACGACAGAAAGTTTCCTCTTGCCGGATCACACTGTAACCGATAACGGTGATGGTTCGGCCAGCATCGAGGTGACTCGGAACCAATTGGGTGATATTGGTACGTTCATCGAAGATTCCTATTCAAACGAATTGAGCAAGAACACAAAGTACGGTTCTACAAGTACACTTCAAACCAGCGTCACTTCCAACAAGGAATCCCTCATTCATCTGCGAGTTAATCTTCCTCTTCTTGGCCTGCCCTCCAATGCGACAATTCTCGATGCGCAAGTGAATCTAACTCGCGATTCTGCTTCGAACAATCCAATGCTTTCGATGCATGAAATGGCATCAACACAATGGGTTGAAGACGAGTTGACATGGAACCGGGAATCGAATGTCAACAGTTGGTCCGACGGAGGACGGGTGTTTGCATCGACGGCATCTGCAACTGGATTCAACGGTTCGCAAACCAGTTCCAACTTTGGTTTTGGTTTCACCGATGTACTGCAATCATGGGTCGAGAGTGGAGATACAGACGCATCAGAGTTTATGATTACTGCAAGAGGAAAAGACGATGCTTACTCCACGACAGGCACACAAAGCATGACGTTTTTCAGTACTGAAGCCTCGATTGAATCAACCCAACCGCACATCTTTGTCAGTTACAGATGGGGCCCAAGTTCTCCGCTTGCTGATGTGGTCCTTACCGGTCCCGCCGAGGATGAAGCAGTTTGGAACCAATCGGGACACAATTTCACTGCTAATCTCACTCCTTCGATCACCTGGACTCCATCGGTCACTAACAACGAGATGTTGTTGCAGATGGCCACCGATGAACAATTCCGAGATGTTACCATGTCGATTAACACCGGTATAGACAATGATTTTTCGCCAATCGACGGAATACTCAACATGACGGGTGACAATACTTTGACCGCTGGAAACATGTATTTCTGGAGAATGGCTTATCTTGATTCTGACGGCCGACATGGACCTTGGTCCTCATCCAATTTCCTCGTGAGTTCTCTTGAAAGCACTTGGCTTGGCGGTGAACGCTCAGAATTTAGAATGAAGCATGGAAACGGCACCTCAGACGGATTGTATCCTGAATGCCTTGACACTTACATCGACAGCGGTACGCCAAATCAAAACTACAACGATGAATCAAAAATTCTCATCTCGTACAACACTTACCCGATTGAGGCACTCGGTCTCATGAACTGCAACCTCCGTTCGAATCTCCTACCGGCGGGATACGCTGTCGAATCCGCACAACTCTCGATGGTGGTGGCAAGTACTCCATCAAATTCACCGCGTGTTGGCGTTTGGGAAAACACGCTCAGTAACTGGACCGATAGCGGCGCAACTTGGAACTCCTACGACGGTACCAATTCATGGGCAACTGCAGGTGCAAAGGGCTCGGAGCGTTCCTCCCTGCTCGATTCAGTTCAACTTGATTCCACATTTTCAAACGGTGACCGCATCTCTTGGAACGTCACATTGGGTGTTCAAAACGCAATGCGCCAGAACAGCAGTGCTGACTTTATGATCGGTATACTGGGTGTTGGTTCGGGTTCAGATCGAGAAGTGCAACTTTATCCAGGATTTGCTGCAGATGTGCGTAAACCGGAACTGACCTTTGTCTATGTGCCGGGCTCAAACGTGGTTCCAGTGGACCCAATGCCGGTCTCTCCACTCAACGGCTCATGGTCGATGGGTACGGGCGTTGACCAAACTCCGATTAAACGCCCAACGCTTGAATGGTCGTTCGGAAATACTGCTGCCGTCGGTGGTTGGGCAGTCCAACTCGACAAAACGGAAACGTTCGATTCAGCGTCGCTTCTCACCAGCACTTCATGGAACGATGCTGGGTTTGATGCAGCGAATCTCTCCTACACCCCAGCCACTGATTTGGACGACGGTTCAACTTGGTACTGGCGCGTCCGAGCAATCTCAGCGACCAACCAAATTGGAAATTGGTCAAACGCATTTACCTTCTCGGTTCCAGATTTGACCACATGGCAAACCTGTGCTGACGGCTCTTGTGCTTCAGTTGAATTGCATCACAGAGAAGCCATGCCGGATTTGAATTTACCGAACTTTGTTGACACATATATTCTCCAATCTGGTTCTGGTTCGTCCAGTACCTATGACTCATCAACGCAACTGAAAGTTGGTGCAACCAGCAACAATGTGCAAGCTCTTTCGTTGATTCGTATTCCGTTGAATTCCTTGCCGCAGCCGGCAAACGCTCGCATAACGGGTGCTGAACTCAATCTGTATTCTGAGTTCAATTCAGCAGTTGGTGAACCAATTGCTGTACGGCCTGTGTATCAAAGTTGGAACACTTCCGCAAACGGCCTAACGTACGACGGCGTCAACAATTGGTCACAAGCAGGTGCTCGTGACCTCGGTGTTGACCTTGGGCCCTATGTAGATCTGCAGGATTCGGTTGCTTCTGACTGGATGAATTGGGACGTAAGTGAAGCCGTGCAGGCAGCACTTACGGCAGGTTCATCAACACTTTCACTGGCCATTTACGCATCAAATGACATCACCTCGTATTCCAACGGACCCAATGTTGTGACCTTCACTTCCACTGACGGCGCTTCAGCTCAACATCCTTGGCTGAATTTAACATGGTCCAACGGCACAGGCGCAGTACCCGCAACATCTGGTGTCAACGCTGGACCAGCGAACGATTCACTGTCTTGGGATGCATCATCTCATGCTTTGCTTGCTGATGAAACTCCTCTTTTCTCATGGACATATCCATCAACTGTGCCTGCTGATGCATGGCGAGTGCATGTTTTTGCTGACCCGGTCGAGGACATGGCAGGTCGATACACCTTCGATTCACGCGACCTTCCAACAATGTTCGATTTGACCAATTTAACGTTCTTGCCGACTTCTCCTGTTGATTATTCTCAAACCGTTCGTTGGACCGTTCAACCGATTCTACTCGGAATGATTGGTCCTCAAAGTACCTCAACCGTTTTCCACGTCCCAGACGCAGATTCTGGAGAAGTAGATTCTACACGTGCATGGATTACACTGCAAGAAGGTTCGATGGTCGAAGAACAAGGCTACCCAATGCTCAGCATGGACACGACACTGAACGGAGGCAGTATTTTTGCCAACAATGGAGCTTCCCAAAGCCTCATCATCGGTCGCAGTCCTTCCAACAGTCTTCTAAGAACCAGTTCTCTCATCGAGATGGATTTCTCCTCGTTACCACTTCCGGCAATCTACGAAGTGACGAATGCAACATTGACGCTTACTGGCATTTCCGGTAGCGGAAATGTGTTTGTGACCGTTTCAGAAATGGTTACGCAGTGGGATGAATCTTCGAGTTGGGCGTACCCAGGTAACAACACGACCTCTTGGGTTGGAATCGGCGCATACCACTCTGGTGACTCCATGATTCCTGAGACGAGAGGTTTCTGGATGAATGAATCCACGGACTTTGAGATCAATGTAACATCAATGCTTCAGCACGCCGTTGAGAGAGGTCAACAAAGCCTCAACATCATTCTACAAGCCGAAGAATCGTTTGGAAGTGTTTCGGGAACATATTACATTGCCAGCAGTGAAAATGCAGACATAGACGACCGTCCAAAACTCACCATAAGTTACGAACTCGATACACCGTGGAATCCAACCAGTCCATCCAACCTTGAGCCGCTTGACGGTTCGACGCTTTGGAACCTTACTTCGCCAATTCCAGCTGGAGCAGAACGTGTTGAAAACAATTGGACATCAGCCGATACCAATCAAACTCAATGGGTTCTTTGCGGTGCTATGGATTCGCGTATGGTCGAAGACCTTGAGTGTTACAATTCGACTTCGTCCACATTTGATACCGACTTAAACATCACTTGGGATGCTCAGAATCTTTCGGCGTTCATTGAAGGTCTCGAACAGGCTGATGAATGGAAGTATTGGCGCGTAAGAGGCGATCAAGATGTGCGTATTGGTCATTGGTCAAGCGTTCACAAATTCCGTATCCCTGAAGTAAAACCGGCTGATGCTTCTACTGATGGCGTTGGGAATTACTCAGTTACCCTCTCACGTGGTTCCATCTTTGATGAAACAGGTCTCTTGCCAGCAGTACCGGATGCGGAAATCTCTTCGTCGAGTACAGTGAACCTTGGGTTATCCAGTGCATTGAATTTAGGAACTTCAGCGTCGGGTACTGGCGAAAGTCAAATTCTCATGGAGTTTGACCTGAGTTCGCTTCCATGGCCTGCTGCGATCACACCCACATCCATGTTGCTCAGTTTATATCGGACAGGTGTAACTGGAACATCTGCTACCACTGTGTCTGCACACGCTTGCTCTTCGTTTGTAGAGTCGAGTGTGAATTGGAACACGAATGTTCCATGCCAGTCCAGCGAAATTACTCGCTCAACACTCACTTTGAGTCCAGCGACAGGTTGGGCTTCTTGGGATTTAACGAGCCTGGCTCAAAGCAATATTGCCAACGGTAATTTGACGATGACAATTCTATTGAAAACGGTCGGTTCACCATCAACAAGCCACGCATTCTATTCTTCGGACGGAAGCAATTCCTTGTTTAGACCTCAACTTACCATCGACTATGTCGATAACGTAAACGGCATTTTGCCTCCGACTCAGCCGACTCTAACATCTCCACAAGACGGCTCAGTGCTTTACAACGTGTCCGGCGCTGTACTTCAATCGGATGACCGACCAGTTCTCGTTTGGTCGCCAGTTACCGATGCGACGTGATACATTCTAACCATCGCAAACGAAACTGGAGTACTCAAATTCAATTCATGGGAGTCCTCTGCAATCACTGGAACGACGTTTAGATTTGCGGATTCACTTTCGAACGGTGAAGTGTTTACTTGGTGGGTACAGGGTGTCAACCAATCGATTCCAGGGCCGGCGTCACCACGTTGGAGCTTTGCGATTGGTTCACCTAGCCACGTTGATAACGGCGATTTAACCTACACCTATACGTTCCAGACTGGCAACGAAGTGTCTCAATTCGGACACACGAACATTCGAGAGGCCCATCTTAGCGAAGCCAACCCATCGACGAACTTTGGCAGTGCTGATGTTTTGGAACTCGGCACCAACTTTGGTTCGAATTCAGGACTACAATCCCACCTTACCTTTGCGTTGGACAACGGACAAGTTCCACTCGCCATGTATTCAAATGTTCATTCAGCAAGTGCAGGATTCTACCTCGATTCTTGGACAGCAACCGGTGGCGCATCTGAAATGACATTCAGTGTGCATCGAATTATCAACCCTCTATGGGCTCAATCCTCATCGACATGGAATGAATCCTCCAGTGCATCTTCCGGTGCTTGGGGCATGCCTGGTATGCAAGCAGGTGTCGACTATGATGCAACACCAATCTCCAGCTTTGTTGAATCAAGCCTCAACGAAGACCGATGGATTTGGTTCGATATCGGCGTCAGTGGGATGCTGATTGACAACGACAACGCGTGGATCATTATTGGTACTCCGAATCAAGGTACACTCATGGCAAATATCTACTCAAGCGAACATGCAACAGCCGATAAACGCCCGATGATTTTGCTGAACCATACCGATGTCACTACAATTGATATTTCACCAACTGCGCCAACGACGGATGCGGATAGCACTGTATCGTTTTCCAGCGTCGTATATGACCATCTCAACATGGCATCAGGCGCGCCGGTTGTATGGAGTGCTAGCAACGGTTCGATTACCCAGTCCGGCGTTTTCACACCTTATGCAACAGGTCAACATACCGTATCTGCATGCTTTGGAATTATTTGCAGCAGTGAAACGGTAACCGTCACGCCAGGGGCGCCAGTGGAATTGATTGTCACACCTGAAACAGCAAGTATCTCTGCTGACGACTCCTTGCAAATCAGTGCATACGTCGTCGACCAATTTGGTAACACTGTACCTGGTCAAACAATCACTTACTTGCCGAGCAATGGAAGTATGGATTCTTCTGCCGAAGGATTGTTCTTGCCGTTTACGAGTGGCCCTCAAACGATAGATGTGACCTGGAACGGCATCATGATGACTCCACAAACCATCTCTGTATCCGTACTTGTCGAGACGGGCATTCCGGCCTATTTTGTCCTTGAAGGTTGCCAAGGTGAAGTTCCTGCTGGAATACTCTGTGCAGTTACGCACACACTTTTCGACCAGTTCGGAAACGAGATTATCGATAACAGCGAAGCTGGTGATTTCACATGGACTACGACCAATGGAAATTACAGTGAATCTACGGATGAGTATTTCCCGGACCATGTCGGCGATTGGTACCTCAACTTGACATCAACTTCAGGTGCCTCTAGCTCTTTATTGATTACCGTCGGTCATGGCGAAATGGCAAGTCTTGAACTTGCAGCATCTTCGACCTCGATCACTGCTGATGAACAAGTCTGGATTAACACCACTCGTATTGATATTCGTGGAAACCGATTGCCTGTTCTTCTCGAACTCGATAACTGGGTTACTCCACAGGACAGTCAATTGTTACCCGGTGCACCAGCGATTTGGTCACCGACTTCACGAGGTGCCAAAATCATTCAAGCCACCTATGAAACGATTACCTCCGAGATCACAATCACGGTACAAGAAGGAGCCATTGTGTCGCTCATTCTAATTGTCGACAACAATGTTTCGACTTGGCAAAATTTCGATATCACTTCAGATGATATTCTTGATGTGAAGGTCAAAGCATACGATCAGAAAGACAACCGTTGGATTGTTTCCGCCAACTGGAGTTTGATTCATCCGGATTGGACGTCCCAAACTGCTCTAGAACAGTTAATTGGCGATGAAACATCGTTTGTACCTTATCTCGCATCAACTGAACATTACACGATTACTGCAGTATATGACGATGGAACGGTGATTCATCAAGTAAGTATCAATGTCACCGTATCTCACGGCGACTTGAATTCTGTTTCCATTACCGCAACCGGCAGTGATGGATTAACAAACACAGTTTTCGATCTAACTTCCGATGAACACATCGATTTTACTTCCGCTCTCGCTGATTTAGACTCAAACCCAATCGATTCGTCAATCCTTGGATGGTATTTGACCAACCTTGACACAGGGGATGTCTCCGATGTTACTGATGAACTGCTTGCCAACAATATGCGTTGGGATGCTTCGGAAGTTGGAAACTGGTCGATATCCGCTTCAGCTGTTAGCGATTCTGGCTACAACATCAGTGATGAGGTTTCAGTCACCGTGGTCCATGGTGAGGCCGTTCTCGTTGTGGCCGTTCTCGACGCCACTACCCAAACTGCAGGCGAAGAAATTACGATGGCCGTTACAGGAACAGATTCGGATGGAAACACATTCCCACAACGTGTTGAATGGTTGGAGAACGACGTCACTGTTGCCAACATCACTGCAGGTGAGGGTGAAGGAACATACGTTTACCTGGCAACCTCAGCGGGTGCTCATACATTGAAGTATACGACTGGCTCAACCGATGCGACCGTTGTTGTCACCGTTGAAGCTCAACGTATTGTCGACTCACTTGAGATTGTAATCTCTTCCAGTACGGTAGACCAGTTGTCGAACTTTACAGTGACTGTAAAGGCTTTTGATATGTATCTTAACCAGATTGAAGTGCCTCCAAGTGCGGATGTCGATGCGACTGGACGAGCAGAAGTTTTGCAACAAGGACCAGGCGTTTGGAACGTAATTACTCTGGATGACGGACAGCAAACAGTAACCATCACCGCTGGAAAAGTAACCGAAGAAAGGAACATCCAAGTCGAAGGAAACATTGGTGGATTCTTCAAGGCTGGCGGACCTTTGTACTACGTTGGTACTGGTCTTCTGGTCATTGTAAGCATTGTCATTCTTGGTTTATTGGTCTCGATGCTACGTGGTGGCGACTCGGGTTACGATGATGACGATGAGGAATATGACTACGATGACGACGATGAATCAAACGTACCAACAGGTCCTACTCCTGGACCGTCAGGTCCGGCTCCAGTATCAGGTCCTTCTGGACCTGCACCGGAAGCGAAAGAAGTACCTCGCATCGAGGAAGAGGACTCTTCGTGGCAAGTCGAACATCGGGTTGATGATGACGGAACCGAATGGGCACAGGACGAAAACAGCACATGGTGGTATCGCCAAGAAGGCGATGCTGATTGGGGCGAATGGAAAGATTGAGAAGCAAATCATTGATACACATTGACGAGAAAAGGTGAATCTATGAAAGATGCAAATGACTACAAGACCCTCGTTCTAAGTTTGTTTTGCGTAATGCTCTTTTCATTCCATGGTTTCTCAATCTCACAACCTCAGTTTTCTATGCTTGAAGATGAAAGCCTCGTTTCCAGGCAGGGTGGCATCCAGCCTGTTCGAGTGGAACTCTCAGCAGATTTGGTCTCGATCACTGCAGATGAAGTCATCATGTTTACAGCCCAATTGTATGACAATCTGAACAATCAAGTTTCAGGTGAAGTGGTATGGAGTTGCTCGAACGGCTCAATAACTGATGATGGAATATTCTATCCATGGTCTGCAGGTACGGTTTTGATTCAAGCATCTCACAACGGTTTAGTTGGTTCAATGAACATCACCGTTACCTCTGGAGTGGGTCAAAGCCTCGAAGTGACCAGCCTAACCGCAGATGTACTTTTGCCGGTCACTCTTACTGCTGACCTTTTGGATGCACGTGGAAACGCACAGACAGCATCGAATGTAGTCTGGACCATTGACGGCATGTACATTGGAACTGGTGAGCCTCTATGGACTCCCATGGACATTGGGGAATACTCAATTCGAGCCAGACTCTACCAGATGGAACATGATGATGTTCTTGTCGTCTCCGCAGGAGCTCCTCACGAATTTGTGTTTGATGAGGGTATGCAAGTCCGTAGTGGCTCAGCGCTTCAAATGACTCCAAGTTTAGTGGACATAAACGGATTTGAGATGAACATCACGACCGCCGGTAACCGTGTTTGGGAAGTAGAGAATGGCAGTATTATCCCATCCGGATGGTTTACTGCCACTCACCCAGGACTCTGGGCAGTCAATGTTTCAGCCGGTAATGTTACAGGCTCTGGAACGATTCGTGTTGTTCCGGCTGATGCAACCATTTCGCAAGTAACTGTGCTCTCGAACAGTGAACAATTCACTGCAGGTGTGGCGTATGAGATTGCTGCAATGCGCACAGACTCCCTTGGTTACTCAGGTACGATTACTCCTCCACTGGCAAACTTTACTGTCTCGAGTGGCGCACTTTCAAACATCGATGGTTCCGTTTATTGGACGCCAGGTGCAGTTGGTACGCATGAATTACGAGTCGATGATGACGGGGTTCTTTCCACATTGTCGGTCGATGTCGTTCATGGCTCTGCTATCGACGCAGAGTTAATTCTCGTCTCTTCGAGTTTCGCTGCAGGCGGACAAAGCACGGTCGCCTTCATCGCAACTGATGTGGTTGGAAACAAGTGGATGGTCAACGGAACGATGACGCTGGTCAATGGTAACAGTTCCCAATATTCGGTTTTTACGGGCTATGCTGTGGTGACTCCTGAAGAATCTCTTACTTGGCGAATTGAGGGGAACTGGTTTGATGTCTCGACAGGCATTCGTTTCGAGCCGGTCTTCCAAGTGAAATCAAGTCCGGGAGAGTTGGCCTTTATCCAACTCAACGGCGATGGCATCATCCTTCCATCAGACACACCTTTGGCTCTCAATCCACAGTTTTTTGATGCTTACTCAAACCAACTTGAGGAGATTGGATTGAATTGGACCGTCGATGGCGTTGATTCAACAATCGACATCTTGTTGTCAGATTTGCATTGGATTCCAACCACTGTAGGTGGGCATGAGATTCGAGCTAATGCCGACGGAGTCTTCGCCACGGTTCGATTAACGGTCGTTGCTGGCGATGCGAGAAATTTAGTGACTAATTTTGAAGACGGTCTGACTGTCCAAGCAGGAATTGCCAGTGAGTTATTCATCCAAACCATAGATGCTCACGGAAACTTAGCACCGTCTACTGCAGTCATTACGACGCTTGACGGGGAGTTTGGTACGCTGGTCGCTTCATCTTCAGGTGACGGTTATTGGGATTTTACCGGCCGCTCAAAAGGAACATATTCTCTCGAGTTAAAACAAGATAATGCTACACATGTTCTTGGTCTCACCGTTGATTCAGGAACACCAGTTCGTATTGTTTCGACCATGGAACTTGAGAATATTGCTCAAGGAGATACGGTTCTGCTGAGGGTTCAATCGGTTGACGTATACGGCAACCCGGTCGAAGTTGACCCTGCAAATACAACCATAAGTTGCACTTCTGGCTCTGCTAAACACGTGACTTCTGATACATGGGAGTTGGATATTTCCACTTCTGGAAACGATCGTTCTTGCAACGTACTCTGGAACGGTCTTCTCTCACAGAATTACTTTGATGTTGAATCTGTTTTACTGGGGGGTGCGGTTGGTTCTACAAACACGGCCATGGGTCTTGGTATCTTTTTGTTGGCTTTGATTTTGGTTACATTTGTCGTTCTGGTTCGCAAGGCGAATCAAGAGGATGTTGAATGGACCGAAGATGGTTTTGAAGATGAGGAGTTCGAGGACGACCAAAGCACGGAATCCGACCTAGACTCGGACCTTGTTGACCATGCAGATTTAGAAACAGTCGACGAAAAGGAAGCATCATTATCACCGCCTCACATTCAAGATGATGAACGTGCATCTCTTGCTAAGAAAGCTGCTGAAGTTGGAGTGATGCAAGCTATATCTGGTACGGAGCAAGGCTCGAGCGGATGGTATGTTGACGTAAGTACTGAGATGCAGTACTGGGATGTCGGTACCGATGGTTCATGGACTCGGGTTGAATGATATGTCGGTCGAACAACCGCTTGGTGCATCGAGTGACTTTTTTGAATTGCTGTGGCTTCTTCCTGCTCTTGTTTGCTGGAAAGGCAGAACCATCTGTTCGGTAGTGCTCACGAGCATTGTTGAGCCTTTGATGAGTATGACGTGGTAATCATTCTTCCTCACTTCCAGGTGCGAAGGCAAGGAAAAATTCATCGATGTCGATGACTCCATTTTCGTCCATGTCGGCGTTGTGGAATATACATCGTGATTCATCAACAGAGTATTCGAAACCGAGAGCTTTCAAAGCGCTTTGGAATTCACGCAGCGTGAGGTGATTCTTGCCTCCAAGGTCAGCAGCATGGAAGGCAGCGAGGCGCCGTTCATGTTCTGCTGGAGTCGAAAATTGGAACTGCTTTCGAAACGATTGCACCGGTGTCCTTTGGAGTATGGCGTGTTTTTTACCGTAGAGGTAGTAGGTTGCAGCTCCTGAAAGGACAGCGGCGCCACCGCCAATGAAGGCTTTTGTGCCGATGAAACTAATCAGTACAGCGCCAGCAAGGATACCCCAGATGTGAATATAGGGGTAAAATGGGGCTTTGTATTTTGGATTCCAACCGTACTCCTTACTTGTTCTTCGAAGAATTATGACGCAGGTATTAATCATGATGAAGATCATGATTTTGAATCCAGATGCCAGTTTAACGACGTCTTTCAATGGGACATAGAGGATGGCTAAGGCCATAGCAACTCCAGTGATCAAAATTGGCCAATGAGGCGTTTCAAACCGGACATTGACTTCTTCAAGAGGTTGAGGCAGTAGGTTGTCTCGAGACATAGCAAACAAAAATCGCGACGAAGCCAAGATTCCGGCCAATGCCATTGAAATCATTGTGAGAACAGACAAGATTGCAGCGAATATTCCAAACTTCGTTCCCGCTACTTTCTCAGCGAAAACAAAAATTGGGTTTTCTACAACGACTCCATCTTGGAGCCACCATTCACCAGGGACCGCAGCCATCATCAGATAGGCAATTACCGAATAGAGCACTGTTGCAATCAGCAAAGAGAGCATTATCCCAGCAGGGAGGTTGCGTTCAGGATTCTTGACTTCACCGCCGATAGCAGCGACCTTTGTTACCCCTGCATAGGCTACGAATACGAAAGCTGCAGCTTCAGCTAGCGACCACACGCTTGCATCAAAGGCCTCTGTCAACGGCCGCTTTGCATCAAAGTCATCAACAAAAAGAGCAGCGATGCAGATGAATAAGAGTAAGCCGATTGTCGAGAGTACAATCGGAGTTTGAATGGCTTTCACCTTTGAAACACCGAAAATGTTGACCATCGTGATGAGGACAAGAGCACTCATCGAGAGCACCCTTATACTAATCTCGACGTCAAAATATGTGGTGACGGCAATGAGGTAAGCAGAGAATCCAATCAGTGCAAAAGCCGATTTGAGAAGGAATGAAGCCCACAATCCTAAACCACTAATGGTCCCAATAAGTGGCCCGTATGTACGCTCTAAGTACACATACGACCCACCGCTGGAAGGCATGCCTGAAGACAACTCCGATTTCGACAAAGCACCTGGAAGAACAACAGAAGCAGCGAGGAGATAAGCCAACCATATCCCAGGGCCCATGATGTCAGCAGCAAATGTTGGCGTCACAAAAATGCCAGGCAACATGGCAGAGAGTGAAATGATGATCACACCAGCAAGACCTGTGGAACGTTTCAACTTGTTTTTCACTTCATCGGTTGCGCTTGCAATCAAGGTTTTCGATGTAGAAATTGCCATGTAAATTCCCCGCTTTCCGGCCATTAAAGGACCCGTATTCGACTTCAAGCAACGATACTCCTTATTATGTTGTATCGAATGTTGTGGTCTGGTGTCGGAAAACGGTAATCATTCAATGCTCGGAGCCTTTGCGATGACTTTCATTTCCACAGCAATTGGTGTCGGTAAGGCTCGAATCGCTAATGTTGTGCGAGTTGGTCCAACCTTACCCAAAGTTTCAGCCCAAACTTCGTTGTATCCTTTGAAATCTCTATCCATGTCGACAAGGAACGAAGTGACGTCCAACACATCGTTAATTGAACCACCCGCTTCTTCAAGGATTCGAGCAATGTTTTCAACAACCGCATGGGTTTGTGCCTTGATGTCGTAATTGAGTGCTTTTCCATCTGCGTCATGAATGGGACCGCCTGGAATCGAATTGGTTCCAGGTTGGCGAGGGCCAACTCCTGAGAGATACAATAAATCGCCAACTCGCCGTGCGTGTGGGTAGGCACCTACAGGTTTTGGTGCAGCATCACTGTTGACTGAGTCATCGCTTTCCGTTGGTTCCCAAAGATCTGGCCCGTTGGCTTGCAAGGGCGCGGCGGAGGTTGATTCACTCACGATTTCACCATCGTCGCCTTGCGCATCCAGAACATTTCGTTCTCCTGAAAAGTACTCGACGTCGTCTTCATCGTACTCTTTGTCTCCTGCGCCCGATGCTGCAGGGTCGAGGTGCACTACAGCACCTCCAGCGCCGTGAATTGCCTCGTACGCCAGAACTTCACCGGTGAGGTTGTTCCTGTTTTGGTTCATTCCTGAAAGCCACCACATTGGTTTGAAAGCGACAACTTTGTTGACTCGAATTTGTCGGTGTATTGTACGTGAAAGTTGACCTACATCTTCCAGTCGACCTTCGCTTAAAAATTCCAGAATTTTACGGTTCCATTCATCGTCTTTCAATGAGTGAATTCTGTCGTCCTTTGGATCAATCGGCTTTGTGAACATTCGGTTGGAAAGTGACATAGCCGTTATTGCAACCGCTTTTCGTCCAGTTGATTTGACAACATCCATGCACGCTTTAGCAAGAACGGTTGTTTCAGCACGGTTTGCATACACATTCGAGGAAACAATCACTGCTGGTATGGCGTTGTCAGGATTCAGTAACTTCAGTGCCACCACAGAGCCAACATCGATTGGAAATCCATGGTAAGCAACTGTGCGGCTCTTGAGTCCGCGCTTTTCGTTTGCTTCGTTCCATGCATGTGCGAAATTTTCATCGATGTTGAACGAATAAGGGATTGAACCCAAATCGTGGAAGTCATTGTCCACCATGACCCATTCTGGATTTGGGTCGGCAATGATTTGGTGTCCAATGATGCTTGGCCATGTTGTCGAGTAAATGATGAGGAGGTCTGCCCCACTGTCTTTGATTCGTTGCGCTGCTTCTGAAAAGGCATCTCGCAATCGTCCCCAACCTTCGTTCTGGTCTGCCGCTAACACGGTATGTGGGTGGACCGGCACGATGTAAGAGCCAACCAGTTCTCCATTGCTCATTCGCTCGCCTCCTTGTGGTGGCGTTCCGGCCATTCCACGATGGCGTTTCCAGTTCCGATTATGGTGCCGTATCCGTGCAGTATGCCCGGATAGTTTGGTACATCAAGCGTTGAAAGGAGCCAAGACAATCCTCCTCCATCACTTTCAGCTATTGCTTGTTCAGTAAACTCCGGCATTTCATCGAGGATACGTTGAGATTGTCCCGTTCGGAAGTATTCAATCATGCGCATGTCCCACAGGTGCATGGCATGGCTAGCAATGTGTTCCTTGCTCATGTCTTCAGGGATGGCAGATTCAGTTGTGAAATGTCGGTGCGATAGTGAGTTGCTGGCGAGAACGACTACTTTCTTGCCACTTGCAAGGATTGCTTCACGGGTAACCCGGCCTAATTCGATCATCATCTCTTGCATGACTTCAACCGAATAGTAATCTCTTGAACGGTTGCTTGAAATAACGACAAGAGGCTTATCCCATTGAGGATTGAACATGTGCCCAGTGGTAATTGTTCCGTAGTCAACTCGGAAGTCAGGGTTTTCCATCATTTTGACTGCGAGTCCAGCATCTGCGGCTCGGTCGTGAATTTGTCGAGACAAATCGATATCAATATTGAGATCATAGTGGTAGCGGAACAGGTTTGGAAACACGGGGTCAACCGAGAGGCTCTTGAACGAAGGTAGCCCGAGGAAATGTGTACCGATGTATGTTTGCCAGTGTGGGGAAAGTAAGACGATGGCATCGTATTCAACATTTGCTAGAGATTCTCGCAATCGCTCATAGCCCCATCGTAATTGTTCCCATCCGCCTTCCGCAGTGGGTTCATTTTGCTCTGGGTTTTCAGCATAAACCAAGTGAGGTGGGTGTGGTGCTAAGCAGCCTGCCACGATTTCGCCCTTCGACATGAGCAAACCCATGCGTCGGGGGATTATATCGGCATCGGAGAATGCCTCTTCTCTTGAAATCTTGACCGAACCCTCAAACAAGGCGGGGATTTGGAGTTGACATGGAGCCGGAAGAGGTGGATGTTGAAGTTCCGGTTCGTAGCCCATTTTTAGTGCGAGCGTTTGATTTTGACACCGGCTTACGGCACATCATCGCTCCGGCACTCATCGGCGCCGTCTTGGGTGGCTTCTGGCAATACAGCGTGATGCCGAACATCGGTGAAATCAATTTACCAAATCCGATTCATGGTGCGTTCTTCATCAGCATACTTTTGTCTCCACTTCTCTATCGAATTCTCGTTGGAGGTGAGATGTCTCGTTGGATTGAATACACGCTCGGCCTCTCACTGCTCGGGCTGATTTTTTCTGTGATTTGGCTTTCAGGCTGGGGCGCTGTGTTTTGTGGGGGATACGGTGCTTTGTTGGTTTGGGTTTGGATCAGTACAGATTGGGGGCGCTATGACCTTCCTCCATTCCGTTACGGATTATGGCATGCATTTGCCATCGACTTGGGCGCATTCGCTGGTAGCGTAATCGTGTTCGCACAATTTTGATCAAGATGTGTAACTTTCCTCGCTGCTCGGGAAGTCTCCTGAACGCACATCAGAGCAATAACTCTTGATTGCCCCATCGATTTCATCAGCGAGGTTAAGGTATCGGCGGAGGAACCGTGGAGAAAAATCCATGGTAATACCAAGCAAGTCATGAAGCACCAAGACTTGACCATCACAGTCTGGACCTGCTCCGATGCCAATTGTAGGGATAGAGATTGCTTCACTGACTTTTTTAGCCAGTTCTCGGGGTATTTTCTCAAGCACAACAGCAAAGCAACCAGCCTTTTCAAGTAATTTAGCATCTTCAATAAGTTTCTCTGCTTCTCCATCTTCTTTGGCACGAACGGTGTAGGTTCCAAATTTGTAGATGGATTGTGGGGTAAGCCCAAGGTGTCCCATCACTGGTATACCGGCAGTAAGAATCCGCTCGATTGAGGGCAAAATCTCGGCACCGCCTTCGAGTTTTACAGCATGTCCTTCCGACTCCTTCATGATGCGAATAGCGGATTCCAGAGCAATTGCAGAGTTGCCTTGGTACGTTCCAAAGGGCATGTCGACAACAATCAATGCACGGTCAACTGCTCTTTGAACACACTGAGCGTGGTAAATCATGTGTTCAAGCGTTATTGGAACGGTGGTCACCTGTCCGGCCATGACGTTTGATGCGGAGTCTCCGACCAAGATGACATCGACACCGGCCTTATCGACCAGTTTTGCTAGAGAGTAATCGTAAGCGGTCAGCATGGTGATTTTTTCATCAGCACTCTTCATTTCTTGAAGAGTGTGAGTGGTAATCTTACGCGCTTGCTTGTGAACCGACATGGATGTGCCACGGTTATGTTTGATTTGAAACCCTCGCAGGACTTCATTCCTCTTCGTCTTGCGCCATAGCAACATGATGGACCAGTTCTTCGATTGCTTCATCAATTGTCGGACATGCAAGAATCTGCTGCTTTGCCTCCAAAGTCGATAACACAAGCCCTGCAACTGCATAGATTGAATCCGAATCTTGATCGATGGTTCGGTTTACTCGCTCAGTCACCCACATTTCCAAGAGGTCGTCTTCGATACGAAGAACGGTTCCAATCTGTGTGAGGACATGATTCATTATTCCTTTGAGGATTGATTGTTGTTCAGTGGTGATGTCCGATTCAATGGAATGAAATTCAACTCCAGCGCTGATGTAGAGTTTGGAATGACCAACTTCCTCGGGAATCATTTCGAGAAGTTCCTGAACATCTGGTAGAATCCCATCGTCTTCAATAATTTCTTCAAACATCGGTGCACTGAAGGGCGGTAATGCCGGAGAGTTCACATCGTTAACAGTGAATCTTCTACGTCCAATTATCTGAACAAAATGGTTGCTACCTTTGGTTTCGTGGTGGAGTATTTCTGCCTCGCAGCCATGCGTGCGAGGTCCATCCCATGCATTTGTAGGCGTGAATGGGTCGTTCATGACGACGCCAAAATTCTTCTCGTCAAGCAAGCAGTCATCGAGCATTTGCCTGTAACGTGGTTCAAAGATTCTCAGTTCTTGAATCTCTCCAGGCATCAGTACCATTGGGAGGACGAACAGCGGCAGTGGAGACATACCGCTAAATACGGCATTCACCTTTTGAAGATATGTTTACTTGGAGGGATTCGGGAACTTCACACAAACATTCGTCATTTCAGAGAAGAATTCCATCGACCATTTGCCTCCTTCTCTTCCGACTCCGGAATTCTTCATTCCACCGAAGGGTGTTCGTAAATCTCTGTGCAACCATGTGTTAACCCAAACAATCCCTGTTTCAATCTTGGTCGCAAAGTCACGCCCACGCTCAAGGTCAGTCGTCCATACGGAACCGGCAAGGCCGTATTCGGAGTGATTGGCCATTTCCACGGCTTGTTCTTCGGAATCAAAAGTGTGAAGGGTGACCATTGGACCGAAAATCTCCTCTGTAGCGCACCGCGATGTGTGCGGTAAGTCAGCAACTACCGTTGGACGCAAAAACGCCCCAATGCCATTGGGTCCATTGAAGCCAGTCATTTCTCGGGTTCCACCCGTCAACACTGTTCCACCTTCAGCGAGTCCGAGTTCGATGTACGACTCTACTTTTTCAAGATGCTCGGGCGAGATGACTGAACCCATTACGGTTTCATCGAGAGATGGGTTTCCAATCTGTATGGATTCGACTTTTTCAATGAAGAGTTTCGTGAATGCGTCAGCAATTGATGCGTCGACCAATATGCGCGAGCCGCACAAACACACCTGGCCAGAATTGGTGAATGCAGCGCGAACAGCACCGTCTACGGCCTGAGAGAGGTCTGCATCTCTGAGAACAATGGTGGCGTTCTTACCTCCGAGTTCCAGTGATAGTTTCTTGAACATTGGTGCGGCAGTGCGCGCTACAATTCTACCGGTTGCGGTGCCTCCTGTGAAGGAGATCCCCTTGATTTCAGGAGCTTCAAGGATTGATTGACCGACTTCGGGTCCAAGACCATGAACGAGATTAAATACGCCTGGTGGTAACTTTAGTTCATGCAATGTCTCAGCCAAAACATTGGCGGTAAGCGGGGTAATTTCACTTGGCTTAGCCACGATGGTATTGCCCATGAGGAGTGCAGGTGCCACTTTCCAACTCAAGAGGTAGAGGGGTAAATTCCACGGAGTGATAAGGCCAACAGTTCCGAGTGGCGAGCGATGGACATAGTTCATTGCATCGGCCATTTCAAAGGTCATTTCCGATTGTTCTCTGCTGAACTCAGCAAAGAATCGAAAATTGCTGACCGAACGTGAAGCGTCAACACGCCGTGCAAGAGATATTGGTTTACCAGTATCCATTGATTCGGTTTGAGCGATGTGTTCGTGTTTCGCTTCGAGGGCATCTGCAATTCGATCAAGCCAGTCAGCGCGTTCCAGCATTGACAGGGCGCCCCATTCCGATTGAGCGGACTGGGCTGCAAGGACTGCCAATTCAACGTCGGTCACTTTTGAGCGTGGAATGGTCGCAACGCATTCTGCAGTGGCTGGATTGAAATCTTCAAGAACTTCTCCATCCATAGCTGGCTGAAATACCCCGCCGATGTAGTTCTTGATTTCGAGCATGCTCACATCTCCACATCGTACAACCATCTGTCTTGGTCGGGGTCCCATTCGTCCCAAGTCGGCAATTTTTCAAGTTGAGGCAAGTAATGTTCGGGGACAATTCCCGGTACGATGAATGCTTTCTGGCGATGCAGAGGATACGGGTTACGCAAATTGATTCCTAAGACTCCGAGCACCGCTCGGGCAACATACCACATCGCCTGTGAATTCCAGCCGTGAGCGATTTTAACGACAATTCCGAGTCCTTTGGGGTAATCTGGATGCTCAATCGCAAGGCCAAGTAGACCATCAGCCCCTTCTTTAGCGATGACCTTTCCTTCTCCGGCCTTGAGAACGGTTGAGTCGAGACGATTGAAACCTCCAACGAGGTCAGGGTGGCGAACCATTGCTTCCCAAATCCAATCCTTGTCCTTGTCACGCACTAATCCTGCATAGATCTGGGCTAATTCTGCGACGGTATTGGACACCGTAGGGAGCCCACAGCCATCTTTAGCAATTCGAAGGGGCTTCCATTCTTGGCCGAGGTAGGTTCTCAATTCTGCCATGTATGCGTCAAAGACTTCGTGCGTTGGGAGTGTGTAACCGGCCCGGTTCCAACCTTTTTTCCGGCAACCGAGCAAGATTGCAGCGTGTTCTCCCGAGCAGGTATGGAACCATCGGCGAGGGCGACGTACCTGTCGTCCAAATTGTATCAGTGGTACATCGAGTGGTGTAAGCATTAACGGCCATTCTTCTTGAGACAGAAGTGATTGAGCAGCAGCAACGTGTTCTGTATCTCCGTTGTGGGATGCTACAGCAATTGCTTTTTGCTCCCAACTTGTGTCAGCCAATTCTTCTGTGAACGCTTTGAGCATGAACGGTTTCATCATAGAACGGCCGTAACACAAAACATTCCCTCCAAAGGAGTGTATGACTTCATCGCCGTGTGACCAAGCAATTGCCCCATGAATTGTCGTTTCAGATACTCCGTTTCTACGGTAGTCGACCAAAGGCTCCCAAGCCACTTCTCGTCCGGTAGGGATACCTTCGACTTTTTCGCCTAAGGGCGAGTCCGGATAGAGCGAACTTCCTGGTTTTCCGGGTTCAACTGCGGAAGGAGTGTCGTGTTCGATGGTCATTCTTTCACGCTCCAGCAAGAATCTTTTCGACCAATGGTGCGACCTGCTCCATGTATGCAGTCATGTCCCTGCAAACGCGCTCAGAATCATGGTTGAAGAAATCAAACCAAGCCATGATTCGGTCTTCGGGGTGGAATCGTTCGATAATTTGGTGGGCGATTTCTTCGGCGTTTCCGATGAGGGCATTTTGCGCAGCATTCTCGACTTTTGATGGGTCGATGGTGCCCTCAAGGGCGTTCCAGTAAGCCCCCAACGCCGCCTTTGCTTCACGGTGAGCACATGCGCTTTGTTCCTCGGAGGTCAAACCCTCTTCGGCGTTGAGGAACACGAAGGAAGTTCGAGGCATGTCACTTCGTTTCCAAGCCCCCCCATCAGGATGGTACACTTCACTCATTCTCGTATGGGTCGCATCAATGACTTCTGGTTTTGTGATTGACAAATTGAATACTTTGACCGGCATAATCGTATTCAAAAACGCTTGAGCCCTTGGGTCATGTGTTCCTGCAATCAGTCGCAGTAACTCTCTTCGGAAGGTGTGGGGAATGATTTTCAAATCTTCAAACACGTATCGCTTTGGAATTTCAATTTCTTCGGGAGCATCGTTGAGTTGCTCAAACTCCATGGCCGCTTGTTGCACTCTTTCCCAGTCTTCATCACTGCGGAAATTCGAACGAGAGAGAATGGTTTGGTAGGTTGTTTCGGAATTGACCACATCTCCTCGAAGGAGTTTCAAAAACACGTCACTTGCTTCCATGAATATTTGACCACGAAGTGCTGGCCATGCCGCTTCTTCAATCGAATTGCGAGGCACAATTCCGTAGGGCCGTGCCATGAACTCAAACCTTCCAGCAGAGAATCCAATGTGCAATTTTCGGTTTTCATCCGGGTCAAGGCCGTGCAACAGCAGCGTATTTGCGATTCGTTCAGCTTGGGCGATGGGTCCACCAGATGCGAGAATCGAAACGACTGCACTGCCAATTTCGATGTTGTTTGTTTGTCGAAACGATTCCATTGCAAGTTGTGGGAAGTCGGTGCACAAGCCAACTTCACCCTTCCAATGAGGCACTACAGGTTTCGAATTTGACTGCTGGGTTACCGTCGATAGATGAGCCTGTGCAATCCACCCCACACCAAAGCCAAGTGAATCTGCAACCTTGAGTTGTTGGAAGTAATTTCGAAACATGTCGTGTTCCGAGGGAACGTACCCGTTTGCATCAGGTGTCTGACTGATTGAGAAAAAAATGTCGTGGTCCATGGGTGGCACCGATACGCCCAGTCGAATCCACATCATAACGAGTGTGGCTAAATCGTATGGTTCTCAATCACTATTCTTTGGAGAATTCGTGTTGTTAAAATCTGCTAAATCTTCTATTCTTTGACGAACGGCAATCGGTGTTGGTAATCCTGCATTAATGAACGTGTGAAGGCAGTCCGAGAGTTGTAGCATTGCCGTTTCGTAGTCCTCAGCAATCTCAGCAATATCGGCAAGGCCCCACCGTGCCACGAGTTGACCCGAAAGGTCTTCCAATTCACCAGCCAGCTCGAGGGATTGTTCGTACAAATCCTTTGCAGCAGCAAAGTTTCCGATGGTTGCCTGTGAATGGGCTAGATCTGCCATTGCTTCAATTTGCGCTTCCTCATCTTTCATTTTCATCGATAACTCGATGCGTCGGGTCCCGTGAACAATGGCCGTGTCATGGTCGTTCAGTTTCTTTGCACATGTTTCTAGCAAAGCCAGGCCGTATGAAATCCCTGAATCATCAGCAATTGATTCTCGAAGCCGAATGGAGCGGTTTGCAAACGCTTGTGCTTCCTCGTATTCTTCTTTGCTCAAATGCAGCAATGCTACGTGGTGTAAGATGGCAGCAGCCAAAGGAGCTCCGCCTTCAGCAGATTCTGCTTTGACGGCCAGTTCAGCAAAAATGTCGACATCTGCTGCTGAATATTTGTGCCCTTCAAAATCAGCCCAGCCTTGCTCAAGATCATCCGCTGCGTTTTTCTTTGCGTGATGCAAGAGGCGTTCGGACAATTCGATGTCTTCCAGTTCTTGTGCCAGTGGGATGAGCCGTAGGGCTAGAGGTGTGTTGATGTCATCCATCGCCCCTCCCGCTGTGAGCATGTCGAGGATTTTTCGGGCTTGTTCTGCATTGACTTCGCCGTTCATGGCTCGTCGCAGTCACCGCGCGTCAAGAACCTATGTGTTTCTCTTTTTCGAAGTTAAACCTTGATAACAGAGTTCAATCAGGGACTGTGCATGGGTAATTACGATGGGTATCTACAGGGTTTGAGCCTTGCAGCCATCCTTGTCCTTGCCCCTATTGCTTTGCAATCGATTTTGACCGACGATTCAGAAGTGGTCTATGTCTTGATTCCCGGTGAAGATGAGACCACCACGGTTTACATCGAAAACAACACTTCCACGAACGATGCCCGAGCGCCAGAACTCAACCGTTCAGAAGTCGCTCGTATCGCATCGTTCAACATTAAAGTGTTCGGTGAAACAAAGATGAGTAAGCCTGCTGTAGTCGATGCATTGGTCGATATCGTCCTTACTTATGACTTGGTTGCGGTTCAAGAAATTAAGGACATTGATCAAACCGTACCTTATGATTTCCTCGATGCAATAAACGCCAAATCTACAACATCATGGGAGATGCTTCTCAGTCCTCGAAGTGGATTGCAAGAAGACGACCAATCCTCACAGGAACAATATGCGTTTTATTACAACAGTTCGGTCTTCCGTTCGATAGGAAACGGGACATTACACAACGACAGCGTCAACGATGATTTCCAACGTGAACCGTTTATTGGCCAATTTGAAGTTCTCGACTCGAACGGTACTGGGACCGGTTTTGATTTGAGCCTCATCACAATTCACACGAAGCCTGGCGATGAAACCATTGGAGAAATCAGTGCTCTCCACAACGTGGTAAACACCTATTTGGAGAACAATTCAGATGAGCAAGAAGTTGTCATTCTTGGAGATTTTAACGCGGCGTGCTCCTATGTGTCTTCAAACGAGTTATCCAATTCCCCACTTGCACATTCAAATTATACTTGGCTTATAGAAAACAATGTGGATACAACTGTTTCCGACAGTTATTGTGCCTACGATCGAATCGTCACCAATGGCGACCTTGATGGGCGTTTGGTAGGAACTTGGGGCGTTGATACTTCGTTCTCTGACAGCGATATCTCAGACCATTATCCTATTTGGTTCGACATCAAACGATGATCAGATTCCACGCAATCGTCCACCGTCCACAGCTAAACTGACGCCACGGATGCCTCCTGATGCAGGAAGCGTAAGGAACGTGATTGCAGAAGCCGTTTCAAGAGGTTCAATCAGTCGCTCAATTGGAACTTGACTCATCCAACCGTCGTGTACCTCTTCCACACTTTTTCCTGTGCGTTGATTGATGGATGAGGCCAATGAACCCAAGCGCTCGGTATTTGTAAATCCAGGCAGTACGTTGTTGATGGTAATGCACGGTGGCAGTTCTCTCGACAAACTCTTGGCCCATGACGCCATTGCCCCACGGAGGGTATTGGAGAGCCCAATGTTTGGAATTGGTTCTTTGACGGAGGTTGAGATGATTTGGACAATACGTCCGTATCCATCTTGTTCCATCCCGGGAGTGATGAGTTGAGTCAGGGTGTGAGCGGCATACAGATGACGCTTGAACGGTGCATCAAAGTCACCAAGGGTGTTCTCGAGAAGTGGACCTCCTGGAGGTCCGCCCGCGTTGTTGACGAGGATGTGAACGGTTCCTCGTTGTTGAAGCAGTTCACTTACAGCCCCACGAATCGATTCCGTATCTTCCAGGTCCAGTACCATGGTTTGGTGATGGCCACTTCCGAGCGTTTCCAACTCTTGGCAAAGTTGCTTCAAGGCCTCTTCGTTTCGAGCACAGACGGTTACATCGGCACCGGCCTTTGCAAGCATTTTTGCTGTTGCAGCACCGATTCCTTTGCTGGCTCCACATACCAATGCATGCTTACCAGTGAGGGCACTGGTTGAGTAGGGGTAGTCGTTACCAAGGAGGTCCATGTACCCGGCAGAGGGTGCTCTTCTAAGGCTCTTCTGTTGTTCAAAGCCAGTCAAGGATTGCATCCAATTGGACCAACCAGTCATCAGATGCTACATCAATGATGGAATAATGGTCGCCAGGCAACCACAACTTTTGGACATCAGTACCCTTTGCAGACATGACTCGGGCATATGTTTCCGACTGTTCTTTTGGCACATCGGCATCTTTCTCACCGTGTATCAGTAAGACCGGAGCGACAGGTGAATGGTCAATAGGATTGAGTTGGCTCCAAAGCGTAGGGTCTTCCTCAGGGCTGCATCCAATCCATCTTCGCACAGCATCGCCCTCATCCGAGAGCTGTGCTCTGTCAGCACTTACCAAGTCGGTTAGCGGTGCTTGAGCAATGGCCAACCAAGGCTTTCTTTCCGCCTTCGATGCCAGTAAAAGGGCGAGTTGACCGCCAGCAGAATGGCCCATCACCATCGAACGAGTAATGTCGATGCCTGGAAGTAAAGCCAACTGGCCCCATGCACGCATCACGTCCGACAAGGTATCCATCCAAACGCCTTCATCTCCTTCGCTCCATCCCTTGAATTCAATGTTCCATGCGGCAACTCCAGCCTCTGCAAGGTCTTCAGCAATGGGTTTCATCAGTTCACTGGTCCACTTGGTTTTCCAAAAGCCACCATGGATGAGCATTACACAAGGGATGCCCGGTCCCTTCTGGTGAGGTGAAGGGTCGTCTGGCATGTACAGGTCGGCAAATTGCCACTCTTCAGCACCCCATTGCATACGGTCGACGGCCATGTGGTTCACACATCGCACGTCGTCTATCACCCTTGCTCTTCGAAACGAATACAAGAATTGAAGTGCAGAACCCTTCACTAACAACTATGAACAACCCATTAGACATTGAGATAAAAACCATGGACGGCGAGAACACGACACTCAGGGCGCTGGGAAAGGAAGGAACTGAACATTGGGTTGTTGTTAACGTTGCAAGTGCATGCGGTTTTACTCGTCAATACGCTGGTCTGCAAAGCCTATCACAGCAAGAAGGCGTTACAGTAGTTGGTTTTCCTTGCAATCAATTCGGTGCTCAAGAACCCGGTACCCATCAAGAAATCTGCGATTTCACTGCCGAAAAATTCGAAGTAGATTTTCCACTCATGGCGAAAATTGACGTCAAGGGTGATGCATCGACGCCTTTGTTCCAAGAACTCTCGACATCTTCAGACGCATCAGGATACACCGGTGATATTCGTTGGAACTTTTCCAAATTTGTCATCAACGCTGATGGTCATGTTTCGAGATTTGCAAGCCGAGACGAACCTGAAGACCTTCTGTGAGTCTCACTCAAGGTCAAATGCGCCAGGTCTGAAGACCCACCGGTATTCATCCTCTCTGTCGTAGTAGGCTTTTACACGAGGATCGTTGGCAACTTTGTCGTGGTACTTCAGGAGAGAAGGATAGGCTTGCGCCATTGAGGTTTCGATGCCGTCAAACTGTCCTGAAAACATCATGAATATGTTGAGGAAGGCCTTGACATCTGCTAGGGTCATGTCCTCAGTATCTGCTAACCAGCCGGTTGTCGAGTCGTTAAACAGCGATTCTAAGTCTTTTAAGCCAAGGTCCAACTTCGTCCCTTCGACAAACAAGGCCTTGCGAGCAGCAATACGCTCATCGAGGTCTTCAATCCTGAATGTTGGCGTGAAATCGGTTCTCCAGCCTTGGATCAGTTCAAGAATTTCATCCACTTTACCTCGGACAAAGAGGTCTTCAGGTTCAAGGCCAGCTACTGCTGCAGCATAGCGCATCAGAGCATTTGATTCTGCGATTGTACCTTGCGGTGTTTTGAGTACAGGTAAATAGCCCCAAGGAAGTTCTCCGCTTTCCTTGAGCGCTTGGAAACCTTCCCAATTGACGGTTGTATTTTTCCAAGGCAACTCCGAGATTTCTAAGCAAAAGCGTGTAGGTTCGGCGTATCCAGGCGAATCGAAGTAGATGAGTTCGTGCATAGAAGCCGCTCAAAGCGGCGGTTGAAGAATACTTCCCAAGCAGGTCATGGGCTGACTCTTCGACGGTCACGAGGAAACAAGACCGTTTCTCGAACGTTCTTGGAGCCCGTGAGTTTCATCAAGATTCGCTCAACACCCAATCCCCATCCAGCGTGAGGTGGGACTCCGTGACGGAATCCTGCGACATAGAACTCGAATTCTTCTGGGTCAAGTTCCATTGCCTTTAGGTTCTCAATCAACACATCCATTCGATGTTCTCTTTGACCACCAGACGTAAGTTCATCACGGCCAAAGTTGAGGTCAAATCCACGACTGAGTTGGCGGCCAGTACTGCCGTCTTCACCTTCGACGTGGTGGATGTAGAACGGCTTAAGTTCCATTGGCCAACGAGGTAAGAAGTAAAATTGCGGCAAATCTTCCGCCAAAAGGTCCGAGTTTTCGGCGTCGATATCGTCGCCCCATTCGATTTTTCCACCTTTGCGCTGAATTGTGTCAATGGCATCGCAGTAGGAAAGTCTTGGGAATGGCAACTCGGGCACGATGACTTCGATTGGCTCTTCGTCTTGACTCGCACGGTATGCATTTATTACAGCAATATGGTGTTGGGATTCTTGATCTTCAGAAACCGATTTCCACATATGGTGAATCATACGCTCAAGAACTCCCATGACGTCATCATCGTTTGCCCATGAGCATTCGATATCAAACGAGATGAATTCATTCAAATGCCGATACGTGTCGTGCTTTTCGGCACGGAATGCCGGTCCAATTTCAAACACTCTTTCCAGTCCACCTGACATGCACAGTTGTTTGAACAACTGCGGCGATTGATTGAGGAATGCAGGGGTGTCGAAGTACATCATCGGAAACAAGTCGGTGCCACCTTCGGTAGCCGTAGCCACAATTTTAGGAGTGTGAGTTTCAAAGAACCCTTCATTGATGAGCGCCTCTCGACCGTACTGGAGAATCTTACCTCGCAGATGGAACATAGCGTTAACATGCGAGCGTCGCAGGTCGAGGAATCGGTTGTCAAGCCTGGTATCAAGCGCGACGTGGACGGTGTCCGTCACACCGAGCGGGAGGGGCGCTTCGGCACGTGCAATGACGCTGACTGAAGTGGCAATGACTTCGTAAGCAGGGGGTGGGACAGGCTCGCCTTCCTTGGTCTTAGGTGGGCGCTTTTCAGAAACTGTACCGGAGAATTGTAACGTTGATTCACGGGTCATGCGTTGAACCATATCGAGTTCTTCTTCCCCAATGTTGTCTTTCTTGAGGAATATTTGAGTTGTGCCGGTTCCATCTCGTAAGTCGACAAAGCATATGGCGCCTTTGCCCCTGTTGGCTTCCATGAATCCACATACAGTGACTTCTTGGTCGATAAGTTCAGCACCTTTAGTTTGTATTTCACCTAGTGTGTGTGTTCGGTATGCAGTCGGAACCCAAGTGCTCATATTACACGGGGTAAGGGTGGAGAACATCAACCATTCGTTCCTTTACTCTTGTTCAAACAGGGCGTGAGCGGGTATATTCACAATTTATATGCTTTTTAAGAATATTTGAGCGCATGATTAAGCGGTTTATTCATATATGCCGGGCTTAGCGCCACAGCCATGACTGGAGACCTCTTCTCGTCCGAATCCGTAACTCGTGGCCATCCCGACAAACTATGTGACACGATTTCAGACGCTATTGTTGATGCCTGCTTGGCAGTTGATAGCAACGCTCGTGTTGCCGTTGAAACTTGTGTGAAAGGTAAAGAAGATATGGGGTTGATCGTGCTTGCTGGTGAAGTTTCACTCAGCGGTGCAGCACCAGATTATGAAGCAGTTGCTCGAGAAGCAGCAGCTCAAGTTGGCTACACATCACATGCAATCGGCATGGATGCGACAACATCACAATACACCGAAGTCCAAGTTCACATCACCACTCAGTCGTCCTACATCGCACAAGGTGTCAATCAAGATATGCTCTCTCAAGGTGCAGGCGACCAAGGTCTAATGTTTGGTTATGCTTGTACTGAAACCGAAGATTATGAAGAGTTGAAGGGGCGTTTTTTCCCATTGGCTGCTGCATTGTCGCAAAGGCTTACTCGGCGACTTACTACAGTTAGAGAACAAGGAATTCTTCCATGGTCGAGACCGGACGGCAAATCGCAAGTGACTGTTGAATACGACGATGAAGGTAACATCTCTCGCGTTCACACGGTGATTATTGCCATCCAGCACGACGACAAGTTGAAAGAACAATTTGACGGCTCAGAAGAAAAAGAATTAGCCTATGTGCGTGAGCAAGTCCTCGAACACGTCGTGAAGAACGTGATTCCGGCAAGTCTTCTGGATGAGGATTGTAATTTGGTTGTAAACGGTACAGGCCGATTTGCAGACCCAGGAGGTCCATACGCCGATGCAGGTTTGACCGGACGCAAAATCATCGTTGACACTTACGGAGGTATGGGTCGACATGGTGGAGGCGCTTTCTCAGGAAAAGACCCGTCAAAGGTCGATCGTTCAGCAGCTTATGCATCCCGTTGGGCTGCCAAGCACATCGTTGCTTCAGGACTTGCTTCTCGTTGTGAGATTCAATTGGCTTATGTGATTGGAGTTGCGGAACCTGTTAGCGTTCGTGTCGAAACGTTTGGTACCTCCAGTGTTCCAGAACGTGAAATCGCTGAGCGTGTCAAATCCACATTTGACTTCCGCCCAGGAGCGATTGCTCGTGACCTTAAACTCCTCAACCCAATCTATTCAGTAACTGCATCCGGTGGTCACTTCGGTCGAAATCCTGGCTCCGATGGAAGTTTCCCTTGGGAACAAATTGAGCAAGGTCGAATCGACTCGCTTATCAACTGAAAAAGCCAGTATTGAACGGCCCGGAGGGCCGATTCACTCAAGTGGTATGTATGGCTGGCTTGACTTGGTCTTATGTCGAATCGTCCTCTTCGTGCCGTCGCCTTCGTCCTTGTGCTGCTGTTCGCAAGCATGTCCCCGCTTGCATTGCAAGCTCGTGCTCACCAAAGCATCGTCTTGTCGACTGATACCCCTCACGTCATACTCATGGGTGGCGAATCGGGTAACGTGACCTTGAACATTGAAAATAATGCGACCGCCATTGAATCATTCAACGTTACCGTTGATACCACCGGGCTATCGTCCGTATGGCAAATCACCCCAAGCGAGGATACAGTAGACAATGTATTCCCTACTTGGAGTAAAAATACAACCATTGTCGTTCGACTCAGCGAGGGCGCTTTACCCAGCGATAGTGGCTCTTTTGACATTCTCGTTACCGAACCGGATCAAAATTTTACCAGTTCGATAACGGTCTATGTTTCCGTAGCGCCTTCATTCAATCCATCGCTTGACCTTTCATTGATGGGGGGCCCTTTGACATCGATGGAAGCAGGGACGAACAACACATTCTCTATTGGTGTTGAAAACCTCGGCTCAGTTGAAGACACATTACTCCTCGATGTAGGATTTGAGCCTGACTTGGCTGCTTGGTGGGCAAATTATACCAATGGCTCCAGCGGTAACGGAACCGGAAACGGAACCGGCGGGAACGGAACTGGAAACGGAACTGGAAACGGAACTGGAAACGGAACTGGAAACGGAACCGGCGGTAACGGTACTGGGAACGGAACCGGAAATGGAACTGGAAATGGAAATGGAACCGGCACCAACACGACCTTGACCGTTGACAATGTACTGATGTTTGGTAACAGTTACACACTCTCCAACTCACTTGGCACCATGGTCGAATCGATGGGTGTTACCAACGCCGATGTTGTTGCAGCGGGTGGGAAAACACTCGCAGGTCACTGGACTGATGTCAATTCGTCAGGGAATAATGCGAACACCACATTACGTGACGCAAGTATTGACTGGGACTTCGTCGTCTTACAAGACCAAAGCCAGATTCCTGGATTTAGCAGAACTTCGAGCGATTGGATTTCAAGTAAAAACGGCTCTGTCCACCTCGCTGATGCGATTACCGCAGAAGGGGGAGAATCCGTCTTGTTCATGACGTGGGGACGACGCAACGGTGATGTTTCAAACCCAGCAATTTACGGAAACTTTACCTTGATGCAAGAGCGCCTTGAAAGCGGTTATATTGATTACCATGATAACATGACTGCGGCTGGAAATACCGTTTGGATTGCTCCAGTTGGTCTTGCGTTTGAACACATCTACAACAACGTTGTAGCAAGCGGATTGAATGCATCAGTTACTGGTAACACTTTCTTTGGTTTATACGATTCAGACGGAAGCCACCCCTCTGCTTCAGGTAGTTACCTGGCTGCTTGTGTCCTCTATGCAACCATGACTGGTAATTCACCGGTCGGTTCCAACGATACAGTGTCTCTTAGTGCAAACCTCAAACTTGAACTCCAACAAGCAGCTGCAGCAACCGTTTTCAACGAAACTTCGCACATCGATTATCCTTGGCAATCTTCTCCATCCACGTCGAGCATGATGATGTCATCTCCCCGTGGACTCGGTGGAGGTATTCCGAGTGGTTGGAATGTTCAATGGGCCAACGACGAGTATTCGAACATGCCAGCAGGCAGTTCACAAACCGCAAACCTTCACATTTCAGTTCCAAGTAACGCCGCACCTGACTATTACGGATTTAGATTGTTTAGTGCTTCAACCGGAGGTAATGTATCCACATCCACTTTGCTCGTGGTTCATGTTAACGAAGACCACCAAATCAGCGTAGCCTTCCTTGATCAAAACGAGCACTTTGTACCTGGACTTTCAGTTGATTCATCGGTGCAAGTTACCAACACAGGGAACGCTTTAATCGACTACGATTGGACAATGTCGGTTGAAGATGGTCCTTGTGAAATCATGCTCTCTACTGCAACATCATCCATGGCCCCAGGTGACATTACTGATGTCGAATTCCAATTGACTGTTCATGCTGAGGCCACAAAGTCTGATGTCTGCGATTTGAAATTCGATGGAATTGGCTCATCCAGTTCTGAACCTCATTCCGCAGAACCATTTTTGTTCACCGTGGATGTTGATGAGTTGGTTGAGTTTGAACTGCTTGGCCCTTCTACCGACTTGGTGGTCACCCCGGGGACGCCCCTTGAGTACGAGATGCGAATCCTCAACAACGGTAGCGAGGAAGTGTCCTTCTATCTGGATGTACTTTCCACAACCGGTTTGACTACGGCTTTCACCTCAAGTTCGAGCGTTACTGTGGCTTCAGGAGGCACAGGTGTGTGGAGCATGTCAACAGATGCTGACGCTGGTCAATCCGGCCCATTCATGCAGATGTTTTCTGTGAGTTATTCGGATACCTCTTCCGCTGTCACCATCGACATTGATGTTTTGGGCGTGAGTGATGCTACCATCTCCGGTCCGTTGGATGGAAGAATTCAAATCCGGCCTGGTGAATCGATTTCGACCAATTTCACACTCGAAAATACTGGCACTTCCAACTTAACAGTGACCGCAGCCCTGCTCGGATTGCCTGCGGAAGTTGAGGCTACATTGAGCCATGAATCTGTAGCCTTAGCGGTTGGAGATTCCATCGAAATACAGCTCATGCTCACCGTTTCTACTTCAGCTTCAGCAAGCACGCATGAACTCACCTTTGCTTACTTCAATTCCGAAATTTCTGCTGACCTAACGCTCTCTCTACAGATTCAAGAGCGCATCGCTGTATTGCTTGGTTCCACCGGCACTCGTGTGGTTGCTGGACCGAGTACGGACGCAGTCTATACGTTCGATGCGACGAATTTAGGCACTTCCACCGACACACTCTATGTGAGTTTGGTCGATAACGGCGCAACAGATTGGTTTGAATTCGAACTCTCAGCAACCTCGCTGCTGCTTGAATCCGGCGAATCGATCTCAGTTACTCTCAATGTGCGAGAGATTTCTTCAGGTGCACCAAGCAGCGGCATCGATGTTACCGTTCAACTCCGCTCATCCAGTGATGATTCGGTTGTAACTGAACTTAACTTGACGGTAGAAGCGCTTGTTGCAGGCGCAGAAATTATCGTTCTTTCCGACGATGATTCTGCTCCACCTTCGGGAGTCATCCACGGAACTGTGGTCGTTACAAACAGCGGCTCAGGTTCGGACCAATTGCTTCTCAGCACCGTTGGAATAGATTGTGGAGTTTCGACCGTACTCTCACTTGGTGCTGGCGAATCTTCCTCTGCTTTACCTTGGTCTTGTACCTTGGCTGATGATGCCGAGGCTGGCTTGAAGGAACTACGCTTCCGAGTCACCAGCTCTTCACGAACATCGTTCTCCGACAGCAGTGTTGAAATCTACACAGTGGAACCAGTATGGGGCGATTCTGGTGTGCTGCAACTGACGTTCGCAGAAAACTCTCTTTCCATACCCGCTTCGGGCGGCTCTTCAACGGTTCTTACGGTAACGAACCTCGCAAATGCAATGGTAACTGGAACACTCTCATTGGAAGGTGTTGGTGATGGTCTCCTGGTTAGCGAATGGACGCGACTCTCAGACAATTCATCATCGAACCAAATTACGCTTTCAGCGGGCTCATCAATGCAATATACGCTCAGTTTGACATCCTTGGTCGCTACCAACGAAGATGCGACCTTACGGGCACGTGCTACGTATCAGATTGGAGATGCGACTTCATCGGATACATCCGAAGATATCGCCATCACAATTTTCGGCCCCGAACTGCCTCCAAATGGGGTTCAATTGCCGTTTGATGTGGCTCTCAGCCAATCTGATTCGCTCAATGCGATGTTCGGTGGTTGGGGCTTGTCATTGCTCATACTGACGGTGCTTTATCTGCGCCGTGGGAAGAAGGAATCCATCCTCACAACAGTGGAAGAACCAAGCGTCGTGGATGAAGGCGAATCCGACGAGGAACCGGTTGCTCTTGGTTACAATGAATGCCGATTAGAGGGGGACAAAGTGTCCTGTCCATCATGCGATGCACGCCTCGGTGTTCCTCGTGGCAGTGAGCCTCCGTTCCGGTTTACATGCCCGAAGTGTTCGACACTGATTCGTGTCGTTGAATGATTACTCTCGCCGGTAGGCAAGAAGCAAAAATGCAGTATGGCCAAATGGACCATTCACTGGTCGAACGCCACCTTTGGAGGCTTTGCCCCACTGTCTTTGTATGAGTTCTCCAGCCCATTCAATTTCAAGACCTTGCTCTTCACAGGCAATCCAAGCATTTTCGAGTTGACTTGTTACTGGGCAATAGCACACCATTCTTCCGCCAATCTTGAGAGACGCTGCAACGGATTGAATGGCCGATGGATGTTCTGGAAGATCGAGAATGATTGCATCGAAGGACCGGCTAAGAGCAGAGATTTCTTCGCTGACTTCCTCGATTTCGCCCTCGATGTGATGGTGTGAAGGGAACTCCTCCCAACTTTCTTTACACCGACGCAGGTTTTCAAGTGCTACATCAGCGTGTTCGCTTCGTGGTTCTACCGTTACGTGAATCCCACTGTCACCGAGAATTCGCGCTATGTACATCGATAAGCCCCCACTGCCTATGCCAGCTTCAAGTACACAGTCGCCTGGTCCAATGCCCATTCGAGAAGTGATAAAACCTGCATCTTTTGCAGAAATAGTTTGTGCTCGACGTAGCATGCCTTTGCTCATCTCAGGTAACCGTAGCGGTACACGAGTCAATACCTTCTGACCAACAAGAACTTCCTCTCCAATTTCAATGCTGGAAAAGAGTTCATTTGCATCGATGACTCCAAGGCCTTTGATTTTCCGAACTCCATCCAACATTTCAACGACGTGAACTCGACCGTCTGCTTCTACAAACGCTGACCATTTGACTGGGTTCATGACCCTGCCAACCCCCCTTGCGTCTAAATCTTGTTGTCCGGGGAAATGTATATCTATTGCGCTTTCATAAACGCCATTCCTGACAGGAAATAGAGGGTTTCATATACTGTCTTGGCTGTGGTAGGAGTATGAAGATGCTAGCGCGCCTTGTGGCACTAACGATTACTGCTTTGTTTATTGGCAGCACGATGACTCATTTTGTTGGTCCAATCGAACACGATTTTGAACCAATTTCACTTGATGATGAACCTGTTACAATGGAGGCTACAAGCCCTGGACACCCTGTTTTTGCAGAGTATGTAGGAGCACATTGGTGTGGGCCATGTCATTCCATGTCAGCTAACCTTCACACCGTTTACGGGACAAACGGTGGAGGCGGCAGTCAGTCTGAAGACTTCACTTATGTTTCATACTGGGAGTCTGCTGCCACAGGATGGGGTGCTGACGCACCTATTAACCGAAGAGCCCACATCAGCCCTTCTGCTTACCCCACCGTCGTATACGGTGACGCTCCCTCCTCGGATACTACATACTACACAAGCAGCAGAGATGTTGCTGGTGCATATCAGAACGGAGGTCATATGTCCAATCCAAATGACTATTCCTTGAAGGTTTCACAGTCACAAAACGGTAACAACATGGATATTGATATCACCGCAACGTACACAGGATCTGGTTCGAAAACCGTGTATATCTATGCGGCAATAACTGAAGAAACTTCGCCAGAAACATACAGCGGTAGCCCGAACCCTCATCCTCACCACGTTTGGCAGGATTGGTTGTTAAATTCCGGAAGCACTGGCTTTGAATCAGTAACGCTCACCTCGGGAACTCCAGTTACCAAATCTTGGTCGAAGCCAATTTCGACTGTTCGAGCGGCTTCATCCGGGCAATCCGCTGCAGACAACTTCCTTACAGTTGCAGCACTGCTTGATGGAAGCCACACCTCAAATCGCAATGTACTGTCGGCTGCAGACTCGGAAATGGGTCCTAAACTCGACATAGCGGTTTCAAACTTTGCAGTGAACTCTGCTGAATCCCTGAACTCAGGCTTCGTCGTTGGCGACACACTGAGCATTGATGCAACGGTTCGAAACATTGGAGACCTTGACTACTCCGATGGCGGTACCCTTGAATTCTACTACAAGAATGGAGCCAATGAAGTCACAATTTCTTCATATGCTCTAAACAACCTTAACATTCAAGGAACACAAACCGAACAACACACTTTTGATTCCTCCACTCTCCCAATGGGATGGAAAACTACATTCGGTGCTAAGGTTACTGGAATCATTGGTGATGTGAGTGGGTCGAACAACGTTGCTCTGCAAGAATTCGACCAAGACCGCCCACCAATTTCAAAGAATCCACAAATCCAAGGAGACCAACTCATCGAGCGGGGTAACCATGCAATGGTTTTGGCAAAGGCTGAACCGAACGATATCATCGACACCACGGCTACCATGTCATTCAATGTTGAGATTTCTCCTGCTGGACTCAACCAATGGACCAGCTCAGTCATATCCGGTGGACAGAATGTGGTTTATTCAGGAACAAATAACGAAGGCAGAGAGTACGTCGTCACACCGTCTGCGGCAATGGCAGCAGGTTGGTATGATGTTCGTGCTCAGGCAGTCGATTCACGTGGACAGGTTGGTGACTGGAAAGTCATCGACGGCCAATCTGGTTTTGAACTCAAGAACGGCGCTCCAACCGTCATACCTGATCCTATTCCTTCTGTGATGTGCGACACTCCAACCATGGTTTCGATGGATGGGCACATTGTTGACCCTGAAACTCCACTGAAAGACCTCATCGTCACCTCCGTTGACCCTGCATTCATCGCTTGGCACCCTCTCACCGAGGAACTGGAAGTTAATTTCGCATGGTCAGAAGTCAACGGTTGCCCTCTCGGACAACAGGGACTTGAAGTCTCTATCGATGACGGCGGAGATTACTCTCAAACTGGAGAACTACCGTACGGAACTATGTTGTTTAACGTGATTGAAAACGGACAACCTCGATGGAACGGATTGCCTACCCAATCCGTAACAGAGGGCGGTAGCGGCATTCTTGCTCTTCTACCATATTTGTTTGACACCGATGACTCGGGAACGCCTACATCGGTGGAAGACCTCTCGATTCAACTCATGAGCAATTCCAACGAAGAAGTAATTCTCGCTTCCCTTGATGGAACTACCATTGGCTTCCAAACTGTGAACGATGATTCGAACGGACAAGCCGTTCTTACCTTGCGTGCAAGCGACGGAGTGAAGACTTCCGACGCAACCCTTACAATCAATATTCAGCCAGTGAATGACGCTCCACGCCTTGTTCCTGTCGATGATATCTCCAACCTCACATTGAAGCGAAATGCACAACTTGTGATTGACCTTTCCAGCCGTGTAGTGGATGTAGACAATCCTGCAGAAGAAGCATTCATCACCGTTTCTTCCTCTGAAGCAGGTGCTGCACGTTACAGTTTCATCGATGGTAGCCTAACTTTAGAGTTTGAACAAACTGGAATGCAAACCGTTACCATTTTGCTCCAAGATAAATTCGACTCTCAATCGTATACGCTCAATGTAGACGTCTTTGACGCATATCCATTCCTGGCCTCCAAAGAGGATTCAGACACAGGCTACATGGTCATAGCTCTCGAAGACACATACATTGGTCAAACACCTACTGCAATTATGCTTCTTACCGACAACGCACCAACATTTACTTTCATCTCGGTGAATTGGAACATCTGTAACAAACTAACTGGGACTTGCGATGGTTTGATGCAATACAATTTGGACACTTCCAAATCGAACGTTGGTTGGAGCAATGAACTCATTGTTCCTTCGATCTTGATTCTAGGAGAACTTGCACGAGAAGACGGTTCACAGTACAAGGATTATTACCAACTCTCGATTACCGCTGTTGACAGTAATGGTGATGATTACAAGATGATGTCGGACCTCGTTTGGGACATTACGGAATCTATGCCTACCATCGAAGAGATGGACGAGGAAATGTTCTCTGGCTACCTTGAAGACCTCATCCTAGACAAGCAAGATATCATTGCTCAAATTGATGCACTTGCTGACGGAGAAGACTCCTCAGCATTGGATCTGAAACTCTCAGAACTTGATACGGAACTCGAACTTGCTTGCCAAGATCCTCGTGCCTCTTGCGCTGAGGAAACTGTTTCAGGTACGTCCCTCGACTCTGAGAGTGGTGAATTAAATCTCGAGATGATTGCACTCATCGGTGGAATTATCCTTGCAGGTTTGCTTATCGGATTGATGTTCACCCGCAGAGGTAGAGATGTCATGCCGAAAGACGCTTGGAACGACACGGCTTGGAATCCTAACATGGTGCCTGCTCACGATACAGTCGCTAATTCCATGTACGGTGGTGCCCAAGCAATCTTCCAGCAACCTGTCGCAGTTGCTCCAGCTCCACTCGCTATACCTGGCCCACCATTGCCGCCAGGTGGCTTGCCGGCAGGTTGGAGTCCGGAACAATGGGCTTACTACGGCCAGCAATACCTTGACGGTACGCTATGAACTTAACACAAGTTCATACATGGTTGATTGTAAACCCATAAAGGGGAGCGACGCGGAGGGTACATTATGACCGACAAGGACACGACTTCAATTTGGTCTTCGGACGTTGAGGAATCAATCGATATGGTTGATGAAAATGCAGGTATCGAAGAGATCACTGTGTGGGCACCTGAGCCTGGGCCCGATTCGGATGAGGTCCTTGGATCCAGCATTGATGAATGGATTTCATCTGTAGAATTCTCATCGACCGAGGATGTTCCTATTCCTGACCGACTTGTCGACCAAGTTATTGGACAAGAAGCCGGTTCAGTGGTGATCAAGAAGGCTGCAGAGCAACGCCGCCACATGCTGATGATTGGAGACCCTGGGACTGGAAAGTCCATGTTGGCTCGCTCAATGACCGATCTGCTTCCCAAAGATGCCCTTGAAGATGTCTTGGTCTATCCCAACGAGGACGATGAAAACGAACCAAGAGTTCGCTCAGTTCCTGCCGGTCGTGGAGACCGGATTGTCAAGTTGCAAAAAGAATCCACTCGCACACAGCGTGAACGCTCTCAAAAGATGCTACTCATCGCTTTTGCCGCTGTCGGATTCCTACTTGTCATTGCTACGATTCAAAACGGAGATATTCTCACATTGTTGTTTGGCGGGTTTTTGTTAATGTTTGGTTACATGTTCATCCGTGGGCGACTCGGTTCAGGTGACGACAGCCGAGTTCCGAAGGTCTTGGTCAAGCACGACAGCAAGGCTATGCCACCGTTCGTAGATGCGACTGCTACACTTTCCGGCTCCCTGCTTGGAGACGTTCGGCACGACCCTTTCCAATCCGGTGGAATGGAAACACCTGCCCACGACAGAGTTGAACCTGGTGCAATTCACCGGGCTCACAAAGGCGTCCTCTACATCGATGAAGTGAATCTACTTCGCCTCGAAGAGCAACAGGCACTTCTCACCGCAATGCAAGAGCGTGCGTTCCCAATTTCGGGTCGCTCGGAGCGTTCATCTGGTGCATTGACAAAGACTGAACCTGTTCCCTGTGACTTCATTCTCATTGCTGCAGGTAATCTTGATGCAATTCAAGGTATGCACCCTGCTCTACGAAGCCGTATTCGTGGGTATGGATACGAAGTGTATGTTAATTCCGAAATGCCGGACACAGCACGAAACCGTCGTAGGCTCATCCGTTTTATTGCTCAAGAGGTTATTCGAGACATGGGTACCTCCCGTGAGATTCCTCACTTTGAGAAGTCAGCAGTTGCAATCATCCTCCGAGAGGCTCAACGCCGCGCTGGCCGCAGAGGTAAACTCTCTTTGCGACTTCGTGAATTGGGTGGACTTGTTCGAATCGCTGGTGACCTTGCCATGGAAGAGGGTGCTCCTCTGACAACAGCAGCCCACGTTTTAGGGGCTCGAAACATCGCAAAGCCACTTGAACAACAAGTCGCTGACCGAATGATTGAACGCCGCCTCGATTATGCAATGATTGTTAATTCCGGTGAGCGTATTGGCCGTGTGAACGGTCTTGCCGTGCTTGGAGCTAATTCGGGCCTTTCCGATTTCAGTGGTATCATGCTGCCAGTCGAAGCATTGGTCACTCCATCGCTTGGTGGCGGTGGGAAAATACATGCGACAGGTGGACTCTCTGACCTTGCCAAAGAGAGCGTTACCAACGTGAGCGCAGTGATCAAGAAGTTGACTGGTAAAGACATCTCTGATTATGACATCCACATACAATTCGTTGACACACACGGTGTTGACGGAGATTCCGCTTCGATCACCATTGCAACTGCAATCATATCTGCCCTGGAAAACATACCAATTCGACAAGATTTGGCGATGACCGGTTCACTTTCCGTACGTGGCGAAGTTCTGCCAATCGGTGGAGTCACCGCTAAAATCGAGGCAGCAGCCCGTTCTGGAATCAAAACAATTGTTATTCCACGGGCGAACATGCAAGATGTTCTGCTGGATGAAAAATTCGAAAAGATGGTTGAAGTTGTTCCCGTTGACACACTCGATGAAGTCATGGAATACGCATTGATCATGCACGAACAAAAGGAAAGTTTAGTCGAACGTCTTGGGTCAGTTATCGACCGTCTGACGCCTGCTGCAAGTACCTTGACTTCGATTTGAGACTCCCTGTAAATTGGAAAGTCATCTACCCGTTAGGGAGGGTTACTAAAAGGTCAAGACTTGGCGAAGTCATGTCTGAGTCAGCAGTTGGCGGTCTAACCGTCCAAGATGCCAGTAAAGGGGCACTTTTCGTCCTTTTTCTCGTCACAATGATTGACATGATTGGTTTTGGAATCGTCATACCATTTCTCACTTATTTGGTTGAAGATTTGACACCTGAAGGTCAAACCGCTAACATTGGTCTTTGGGTTGGCCTGCTCATGACTTCGTATTCAGCAGCACAATTTTTGTTTTCACCGTTTTGGGGCTCTGTATCTGACCGGATTGGTCGTCGGCCAGTCCTTATGGTTGGACTTGTCGGTAACACAGTCTTCTTCACCCTGTTCGGATTAGCAAACACGCTTATTCTCGCTTTCGTGGCACGTTTTCTTGCAGGTGTTTTCAATGGAAACATCGCAGTTGCACGCGCCTACATTGGCGATGTCAGTACTCCACAACAACTTGCAACTCGAATGGGTATCATTGGGGCAGCGTTTGGTCTTGGATTCACTTTTGGACCGTTCATAGGCGGTGAACTTTCTGATCCCGCTTCACGCTGGTCCTGGTTTGAAAGTACCATTTTTGATACACATCCATACTTACTCCCATGTTTGGTCGCAAGTGTGTTGTCTGTCTTTTCACTCCTCATCGCTATTCGCTCTTTGCCTGAATCATTACCAGTTGAATCACGAACACAGAAGGAAAGAGTTCCTTGGATGACCAACATGGTTCACATCATGAAAAACTCCGTTTCTATGCTTAAGGCTCCAAATGTTTCCCTCGTGATATGGGTCTCTATGCTGTTTACCTTTGGATTTACAATTATGCACGCTGTGTTCATTCTCTACACAGAAATGAGTCCTGAGAATGGAGGTTTAGCCTTTTCAGAAGCCGATAATGGGCGCGTATTTGCCATGATTGGAATCACCGGGATTGTTACTCAGGGCCTTTTCATTGGACCATTGACTCGAAAGTTTGGCTCACGAACACTCATACCGGTGGCAAGTGTACTCACAGGCATCGGCTTGGTTCTGATTCCTTACACTGAGGCATCGAGCAGTTGGTTTCACATTTTGATTGTATCAGTCATCATCGCCTTGGGTAATGGAATCTTCCAGCCATCATCTTCCTCTTTCTTGACCCGAGTTGCTAAATCCAACGGCTATGAATTAGGTGTGGTGATGGGTGCACAGGAATCACTCGGCGCTTTTGCTCGAATTCTTGGACCCTTGACTGGAGGTTTGGTGTGGACACTTACCGTCAGCCGTGAATGGCCACTTGACTACCATACTTCATTCCACATATGTGGTTTAGTGATGCTCTTAGCCGCCGTACTCTCGGTGAAACTGCCTCACCTCGAGGAAGACCTTCAACCACTGCCCGATACCAGCGAAGAATCCTAAACACTCAAGTGTTGAAGTTGTTTCTATCAAAATATGGAAGTGGCAGGACCTGCATGGGATTCCGGTCGATTTAATCGGCGAGTATCGACATTTGCGCACATATCTTTACTCATCACTCTGCTGGTGATTTGGCTTATTGTGTTGAAAGGTGTCCTTCAACCGTTCTTCATTGCACTGGCCATATATTTTGTACTCAAGCCCGGCTCAGATTATCTTTCGAGTAACGGCTTTCCAGTAATTCTCTCGTACCTGACGATGGTATTGCTAACGTTACTGGTTGTTTCTGCGGCCTCGTTTGTTGCGTACCATCAGGCAAATGACTTGATTCAAGACGAAGACAAGATGGAGCTGTACAACCTTCAATTAGAGGAAAGATGGAGTGATTTGAAGCAATCTCCACTCATTGGCTCTGCACTCAGTTCAGATTCGAATTCATCCAATACAACGCTCGTCGAGGATTTATCTTCAATGGGGTTACTCGAAGATGACCAGGAGGTTTCGGACGCCGCTATGGGTATGGTCTCCAATGTCGGAGGCTTGATTGCGACCAGTGTCACCGTGATGTTTTTCCTCATATTCATCATCTTTGAAGCCAGTCTTCTTCCTGGTAGGATTGAACGAGCATGGCCGGACGGAGGTAGTAAAAAAGTTCAAATCGTTCGCTCAAAAATTGAAGCCAGTGTAAACACCTACATTGTAGTGAAGACGGGAGTTGGAGCGGGTACTGCACTTTGTGCTGGAGTTGTGATGCTCTTGTTCGATATTGATTTGTGGTTCACTTGGGCTCTCATCACCTTCTTGTTGAATTATGTGCCTTACATTGGTTCACTTATCGCTACGATGCCCCCAATCATCTTGGGTGTAATTTTGTTGGAACCCAACTCGCTCATTCTTTTGATACTCTTGCTTCTTGCAAACCAGCAAATTTGGGGCCAAATCATCGAAACAAAATGGGCGGGTCGAGCACTCGACCTTTCGCCAGTCCTATTGTTGCTCGTCACTTCGATTTCATTCGCAGGATGGGGAATTCTTGGAATGGTTCTCGCCGTTCCATTTGCTGTCATCATCAAGATTGTTCTTGAGAACATCGAAGCAACGCAACCGTTTGCAATTTTGATGTCTGAGCGTGCGCCTTCTCTCGATGAAGCGTGGGACGATGCCATGCGTGACGGAAAGATCTCCAATTTTGAAAGCCAATCCCTTAACCAACTGCAGGTTCTTCTAGGTTATTCAAATTACAAAGTGAAACTCATAGCAGGACGTATTGCTGCTCAACGGGCTTTGAAAAGAAACAAACTTTCTGATGACCAAATCGACATTATTTCATTGGCAGCCGACGCTGTCGGGGACCACCCACTCATGACTGAAGTCGTATCAATGTTGACTGAGGGTAAAATGGACAAGGAACTACGCCCAATTTTATCAAAGTTCATCGGTGTGATGGAAGAAGAGTAATCACAGGACTTCAGTGAGAATCTTCTCAAGTTCGGTGTTAATCATCAAGATGAGCGTGCCAAATTCTGGAGGAATATTCGGGTCTTCGTACAATTCTTCTAACTTGGATTGAGCCATTGCAATTCGAACATCCAATTTCTTTGCTTTATTCAACAGCCATTGTTCGCATGCTTCTTTCGCTTGGCGGCGAATATTTCGAGGAACTTTAGGGTCGTCAATTTGGTTGATGACCGTGGCTACTTGTTGGAGTCTACTTTCAATATCCATTCTCATGCACCACTGTTCGTAATGTGTCGTGTGTGGAGGCCGTCTTTAAGTCCATTGCCGCCATCCGAAGGTCATGGGCCTCTCCGAAACTGATATTTTGGGTTGGGCTCGAATCTTTACTCTCCTGTTGGGCATGGGTTGGGCCGCATGGATGGACCACAAAGAACGGCGAGTCAAAAACGAACACTGGCTCGTATGGATTAAGCCTGCTTTGTTTCTCTGGGCTCTCGATTTGATGACACAGGGAGCGGATTGGACCATTTATCTGACTGCATCTGCTTCGGTTGCTTATGCCAGTGGTGCAGTTATTGGCAGACCAACACTGTCCGACATCCGGGCAGGCTCACGTATTGATCAAATCGTAGCACTTTGGTACATTGTTAGTGCTGTTGGATTGATTTTTGGTGCAGTAACCTACCAATCCGTTCATCCTGTTGATGTTCTTATTGGTAATGAGGGAGGCCTTGGTGCCCTATGGTGGTCAACTTTAGCAGTCCTTCCGCTCATTTTGCTGATTGATTTAGCTTGGCGAGTCCGAATGCTCCATGGCGGTGCAGACGCTAAGGCACTGATGTGGGTGGCGATATTGATTCCCAGTTGGTCGACCATGCCGTTGACGTTCTCATCTGCAACCGGTGATGCTCTGTTTACATTGCCGCCTGCCTTTGCTCTTCTCATGTGGGGTGGGCTATCTTTCCTTGCCATCCCGTTCATTCTCCTTACGCTTAATTTGATACGGGGCCATGTGCGGAGTTTCGGAGATTTGTTTTTGGCCTGGCACGCCATTCAGATACCACGCATCGAAGTTCCTCACCGGCATGTTTGGTTGCTCACAACGCTTGTTGAAAAGCCAAATGGTTCGGTCGACGTGTACCACCGAAAACGGGCACCTCGTAAGTCCCCCTCACCCGAAGAAGTCGATGCTGCATTATTCGAATTGGAAGAAGCAGGTGTCGAACACGTGTGGGTAAGTCAAAAACTCCCACTGCTCGTGTTCCTTTTCCCAGCGATTTTCCCGGTGTTCTTGCTTGGAGATCCAATGGCCATACTGATGCCATTGCTTGGGTTGAATTGAGAAAGATCTCAAATGAAGTTCATCATGCGCCCTTGCGCTCGATGTTCTTAGGGCGTAGTCCCTTGTAACTGCACTTTCTGCAGCGTGCTGCACGGACTGCATTGCGTGCGTTGCAACGCATGCAAATCTTGCGGTGAAGCAAGCGAGCTTCAGCTTCTGGGAATCGTGCCATGGACTTGCGACTCACTTCCCCTATTTAATCGCAACCGAGTGGCATAAAATGGAGATGGTATTGCTGCATCTATGCATTTGCTGGAAGAGTATGGTTCAAGGTGTATCAGCGATTCGCAACACTATGCGTGTCCTACGCCTGCCAGCGATTCATCACGACGCTAATTTGGTGGTCGTTGGTGGCTCTATGGGTAATCTTCTGATCGATGCAGGGACTTCATGGTATCAAGGATTGCAAGTGGAGCGAATCAAGGGCGTTCTGGGTGAAGATGGGAATCTTGACCGCATTTTGCTAACCAGCAAACGGTATCCTTGTTCCGGAGGGGCTCAGCACCTCTCGAAATCTTTCGATGATTGCACCGTCCATGCCCATCCAGATGGGCAGGCAGCCTTAGAGACTGGGGATTTTTTCACCACTTGGGCGAACCGTTTCGATTCAGACATGCCCCCAGTATCGGCACAAAAGGTAGAGGATGGTGACGTCTTTGCACTCGGTAACGGACAGGTAGAGTCGGTTGCCTTCCCGGGGCATTCATCCGATGGAATGGGATATTGGATTCCAGAACAAAAAATGATGATTGTTGGCACGTTGATTCCTCGTGCTGACCGCCCAACTCGGTGGGATTTGCCAAGTGGGTGCTTACCTGATTTGATTACTAGCCTTCAACGTATTTTAACATTCAAACCAAAGTCTCTCATTCCACTCCAAGGACCTGCAATTAAGGGATTGAAGCATGTTCGAGAAGTTGTCGAAAAACACATTCAATTCTTCCAACAATGTTTAGACAACGAAGGCCAAGTTCCTCGTTCAGTACCTCGGCCAGCCCAAACGGCACTGTGGTACACGCCGCATCCGCCATGGCCGCTTGAAGAGAATGAGAGCCTCTAGCCGAGCACTGGCAAATCCAGCATCAGTGGTTGTGATTTCTCCATACGGAGTTGTTCAGTTTCGAGTATTCGGGCACGCCTGTTCGCTCTCTGATTTTCTTTGACTTGGAATTGCCTTGTGCCATCAAAAACATTGGTCGTTTCACCCGTCCAATCGTAGGTACGACGGTTCCAACCGCTTTGAATCAAAATAGAATCGCCATGGACTCGAAGGCTCGTAATCGGTCCAGTGTGAGAAAAAAGGTGCACAACTCTCCCTGGAACCTCGTTACCAATCACCCAAACGCTTCCATCTTGTGCCGCTGCTAGGAATTTTCGTGAAGAACCATGAACCGCATTAAGTGATCGTACAATTCCGCCTTCAATGCTGAATTTATCGATGGTGTCTAAGCGTGGTAAGGAAAGGATGCTTATTCCACCAGTTGAGTCGCCGACAGCTACCATGTCATAACATCCAGTTGGACCTTTGACAGCGAGCAGTACCGTCGCAACTGCTTCAAGTTTAATTTGCACCCTCGTGCCAAGTGTTGGGCGCCAAACAATGGCGCCATCGTCCATGGCTACAAGATTACCTTCCCGTGTGACAAGGCTACGGATGACTACTCTGTTGTTCATACATACGAAAGCAGAGCCGTCGGTATACTTTCTTTCGGTACACCCCGTGGATGAAACTGAAAGTGAATTGAATCAATAAGTGTCTTCAGACTTGCTGTCCTTCTTCCACTTGCGGTAGCAACTTTTGCAAACTCGTACTCGACCTTTGCGCTCGGTATAGCCGCTGTCACCCCAGACGTCGATGGCGTTGTCAATCGAAAGTGAACGACCACCGAAACTTTTGTCGGCGAACTTCTCGCAGGATTTCACGCCACAGGGTATTTCGCCAACTTTTTCCGAGGATTTCTTCTTCGTTTCTGTCTCTTCGCCAGATTCAGCCTTATGCTTACGAGCCTTTGATTTGAATCCCATGTCTAATCGCCAACCGATGTCGTCCTTCAAGGTTCTCCTTCGTTTCAAGCAAATTTCACTGCTTTGAAACTTCACCGAGTTGTCCAAGTAGCCCTTCAATGAGGCGAAGAAGACCACGCAGGGTCACTTCGGATACATTTGCGACTTGGCACACTTCGGATTGTGTTCGAGGTGAGCTTGACTCATTGGCAACCTTGTACAGCAACGCAGCAGCCACACCCATCGGTTTCTTTCCTTGCCACAACTCGTCATGCGGTTGGATGACGCTCCACAAGTGATCCAGTTGTGTGTGGATGCTTGGTGGTAGTTGTAGGTCAGAAATGAATTTGTCAAAGTACTGGTCTGGGGATGATATCTTGTGGAGATTGAGCTTTCTCGAAACTTGTCGAATCAATCGGGAAAGTTCTTTTTCCTTGACATCGAATGCTCCAGATATTTCACTGATTTGACGTGGTAAGTTCTCCTGTCTTGCTACGAGGTACGTGCATGCTGCAGTAACCCCTGCAATCGAGCGACCGGTTACGAAACCTTCACCGGACAAACGTCGGTAGAGTCGTGCAGATTCTTCCTGCAGCGGCTTTGGTAGACCTGAGTGGTCTCGAATGAATTGATTTGCCCGTACCAAGTTGCGCTCTCGACTCTTTCGTGTCTTTGAACGCTCATCGATGACGCGTCGACGTCGCCATTCCCTTCTTGACTGAGAACTGATTCCGTGTCGTCCTGCACTGCCTGTATTCAAGTCTCGAACATCGATGGTGGTGTTGAGTCCTTTGTCGGCAAGTGTGTACGTTAGCGGTTGGCCAACTCGAGAACGATCTTGACTTCGGTCACGGTTGGTCCATTCTGCACCTGGGTCAATAACGTTCTCTTCGACAACCAGGCCGCAGCTGTTGCAAGTAATCTCGCCTCTGCTGTCGTCCATCTGCCAATCGGTGACGCCACAGTCTTCACAGGGCCGCGTGTGACCCTCAAGGGTACGTCGGATTACACCGGTACCGCTGCGGTTCGTATCGCCCTTCTGTTTTCGGTTTGGCTTTTCGCCAGCATTTCCTTCGGAGTATGTTTTCATCTTATTAACCTCATGTTAAGTAGTCGTCATCCGAGGTATATAAATCCCACGAGGGGATGCTCGCCGTGGCTGAAACTGCGTGATGCGGTTTTACACTGTGGTGTCCGTGGTTGGCAACAAGTAGGAACATCTCACTACTGGATATAAAAGGTTGTTTTCTATTCTTCAGTGCAACCGGTTGACATGGCATGGTTCTTACTAAAATCTCCAAGGCCGACACTGGCCAGACTCATTGAAATGCACTGTATGAACGCAAGTTCTTCATACAGAATTCACCGGGAATTGAACGGATAGTTCAAAGACGGTACGCGAGGGCAACGGGGTGAGGAGAGTTGAATGCCAGCCACAGTTGTTCTTGGAGCCCAATGGGGAGATGAAGGAAAAGGGAAACTTGTCGACCGAATTGCCGAACAAGCCACATGGGTTGCTCGCTTCCAGGGTGGCAACAATGCAGGACATACGGTTGTACTCGGCGATCAAATCCTCAAATTCCATCTCTTGCCGTCTGGAATCACACGTAAGGAATGCAACCTTGTCTTAGGTGATGGCATGGTGGTTGACCCATGGGTCCTCGATTCCGAATTGACCGGTTGGAAGGATTCCACAGGCGAAGACCCGCGCGGTGAGCGGCTTTACATCAGTGAGCGGGCTCATGTGATTCTTCCATACCACCGATTCCTTGACGGATTGGACAAGAAAATCGGAACCACCGGTCGAGGCATTGGACCTACGTATGCAGACAAAATCAATCGTATTGGACTGAGATTTGGCGATGTTGCTGAAGTCATGAACGATGCAGATTGGGCCACCTCGACTACTGAACGAATGAATGCGACCCTCGAAGCTGCAGGCTCGGGTGAACGAATAACCGTCTCCGGTTTGCAGTCGGATGTCGAATGGATTTGGAACGCTTACAATACTTCTATCCGTAACACTGGCCTAATGCTCGATAACGCTCTCAAATTAGGGGAGCATGTCATCCTCGAAGGTGCTCAAGGATGCCTCTTGGATATCGACCAAGGCACATTCCCGTTCGTCACTTCATCCGTAACTTCTCTTGGAAATGCTTCGCATGGTGCAGGAATTCATCCAGGACACGTTGAGGAAGTTATTGGAATAACCAAAGCCTACATCACTCGAGTCGGTCACGGCGCTATGCCAACTGAACTGGAAGATGAAGCTGGAGAGCACCTCGGAACAGTAGGTCATGAGTTCGGAACCACCACTGGCCGAAAGCGCCGTTGCGGGTGGTTTGACGCAGTTGTCATGCGTCATGCAAACCGAATCAACGGTTTTACTGGACTCGCACTTACGAAGTTGGATGTCTTGGGTGGGCTTGACGAGATCAACATCTGCGTTGCCTACGAATTGGATGGACAAGAGATTCTCGAGATGCCTGCCAGCGCTACAGCGCTAGCACGATGCAAGCCAATCTATGTCTCTATGCCTGGATTCCCGTCGCATTCGCTTGAAGAATGGCTTGGAATTGCGAAGATGGCCAACGATCGAGGTCTCGGCTATTCTGCCCTTCCTGCAGCGGCTCAGCAATACATCAAGAAAATCGAAGCAATTGTTGGCGTTCCTTGCACCAGTGTTGGTGTTGGTCCGGACCGCGATGCAACCATTGATGCTGTTTGATTTGAGTCTCTCTGAGGTGAAGACTCAAAAAGGATTGACTCGACGCCGTGAATACAGGGGCGTTTAGCTCAGTTGGAAGAGTGCTTGGTTTGCAACCAAGATGTCGTGGGTTCAAATCCCACAACGTCCACCAAATCCCTGCATCACGGGCCTGAGCCCCGTAAGGTTTCGACGCACAAGGTTTGTAATCACTCTTCTTCATGCTGTGTAATAACAATCTGCGAAGGTTTTGTGCTGTTTAGGTTTTGTTTTGATTCAGCCAAGAAGGGATACTTCTGGATGACAAGAGCCTGTATTCTTTTATCTGCTGCCTGCAAGCTGAATAATGGGTAAGCGACTTTTTTGGGTATGCCTGCTGTCTCGGCTAAATGTTTTGTCGCTTTCTGGTATCTATTATACTGTGTAGTACTTTGAGCAGTACCCACAACTAAGAGTATACATCCAATGATAATACTACCGCAACACAACGAATCGTCACCGTAAAAGGCGTCTTCAATCGAGAAAAAGGGTATGACAAATAAGAAGATCAAACTGAAAACAGCGAACAAAACTCCAGTGTTCGGCTCTGCTTTGATCGAGATAAAATCCTTGTAACTCTCAAGTACGGCCGACTCTTCAGGATTTACATCTTCACCCATGGAACATTCTCATACGCATCTCAATTAACTCTTACTCATACATCGGTTGCTCTTTGCGTAATACCAGCGTTGGGGCTGCCATCCACTGCATGATTCGCTGTGTGATGGAGAAGATTGATGTCCATTCAATTCTTTTTACGCAGAGTGACCATGAGTATAACAACAAGCAAGACAACACCTCCAATCCCACCACACAGAAGGGCTTGGCCGCCGATTGAGTTCGATATGAAATCAGGTGTTGAACTTCCAAGTAGCGATTGGTTTTGGTAAAATATGACTTTTTGAACGCTTGTGGTCGTCAAACAATCACCGTTTTGGCAACCTAATTCACTTTCCACAATGACGTTGACTTCTATTTCGAAAATATGTCTGCCACTCGAATCTACTTGCCAATCTGAGCCATCACTGGGGCTGTAGACCGTCATTCTAAATCGTTCAGGAGTTTGAACTGAATCGACTTGTATGGTGCTTGATGGCAGGGAAAAATCGGCACCGTTCATTTGCGGATAATCAAGCCGAACATTGAATTTGTCCATTCCGTTCCCGGTGTTGTACAATAGAATTTCTAAATCCAAATTACTACCTGTTTTTACCTCGATAATAGGTGACTCCATCTCGACATTAAATTCAGCAAATTGCATAATATTTACAATATTATTCGATTCTGACGACGCAATATTTGGGGGTGGAAATCCACTTGTTTCTTGTACGGTTGCGGTCACCGTCAAAGTTCTCGCTTGTGTATTCATTCGAGAAGATGCTCGAACATTGACCTGAAACTCTTCTTCACCGCCTGCGGCAACAGTGACCGAGCCTGGTGCTGCAACAGCTAATCCATCCGCTTGCACCTCGATTTCTATTTTCTCGACGTGGATGGTTGGATTGCTAACTGTGCAGATCGTGTAACTTGTCAACGAAGCCCCAGGGCCAACTTCGATATCAACTGAGCCACCATCAACGGGATTACATTCTAAATCCACTGCAGCAACAACTGATTGGCCGGATGAATTCCCGATGAATGGGACTGAGAGTGCGAAAATCAGCAAGAAAAATACCACCAACCTGCTACGCATACAATTCCTACAGGTGTCTGTTACTTGATTATATTCCCAGTAATAGGATTTCATGGGAGTTTGTGTGAATGTCTTGATTGGATGCATTTCACAGCGCTCACAACTCAAAATAATCTCATTCTACTCATCTGAACTTTGGCAAACATGACTTCGTAGCGCCGATGTATCCGAATGCCGTATCATAACGGAGTGTCACACGAACAGTTCGAGTTTTATTTCCACCGCTAAAGCCAGCAGAAAGCGTAACTTGAAGGCGAAAAAGGAAATCGCATATCATGGAGGTTCACTGCCCGCTTTCTCAACACGAGCAAAGATGGCTTGATGCCGGCATTATCAAATTCAACACAGGTAGCTATTGGCACGCCCACGAGGACTGGGAGGAGATGTGGAAGTCACTCAAGGCTAGGGGTGTTGAGCAGCGTTACATCTTGGGAATCCAAGGACTCATTCAAACGACAGCACTGATGCTCCAATACGAGCGGCAAAAAACTCAAGGTGTCATCAAAATGTGGAGTAAATTAACCGATAAAATCGGCACGCCTGAATCACCCTTGTTTGAGATGTTGTGGTGTGTTGAAGTTCCCAAAGTGCTTCAAGATGTTCTCCCTTTTCATGCCGATGCAATCGCTGATGAACCAACGTGGAATCTCAATCCAAACGCAGTACAGATGTGAAGTGCAATTGAGGACTCGCTTTTCTTCAGTTCGCATGAAGGTAATAGGCAGTATTGATTGCAGCAGCAAAACTGATCCATGCGAGATAAGGCCAAACGAGCATCGATGCTGTGGGAAGGTGAGCATAGGTGAGATATGCATAGATGAACGTAAAGACAATCATCAAGGTAATCATTACCAGTGACAGGAGATAACGTTCGGAATTGAAGACAGAAGGCCAAGCAAGATTCAGTGCAAGTTGAACCAGGAATAAGGCAATGATAGCCTTGGAATGTTTCAACTCCTCTCGGTGATTCAATACGGAACTGAAACTAAAGGCAATACAGGTGTACAGAACAGCCCATATCGGAGCGACAACCCATCCAGGTGGCTGGAAAAACGGTTCGTATTCTGAATCAAAAGTCATCGAGTTCCCCTTACGACCAGTACGATACAATATAATCCTGTGCTAGGCTTCATGATTCTGCGTAGAGAGTTCATCCGACTAATTTGAACCTTGGCAAACATGTTTTTATTGCTCCGATGCCATTGTCACCTGTTTCGCATCAATGGAAAAAAACGGTTGCGCTATGTGTTGATTGTACTGCAGCAGTCTCTTTTTACTTCTCTCTTTACTTCTGTTTGCATCATGAAGTGAAAAACATTCTATTATAACTCATACGTTAATTTTCACACGCTATGAGAAAGACGATTGTATGTTTGATGATGACCCTACTTTTAGCCGCTAGCCTTCCGCTTAATTCGAGTGCAGGCCCGTCGGATGACATACCAACAAACGCTGCAGGTACAGGCGTACATGACTCTCTGGTTGCAGCACTCGCTCATGCGGGGCTTGTCGCCACACTCCAAGGTGCTGGACCGTTCACGGTCTTCGCACCTACGGACCAGGCTTTTGCCGCTGCAGGTATCGATTTGGCTGATTTTGATACGCCCGAAGAAAACGAGACACTGTCAGACATTTTGCTTCACCACGTCTACGCCGGTCAAGTTCCAGCAAGCGCAGTCACCGACGGCATGCTGGCGACGATGGTTAACGGCGACAAGGTAAAGTTCGGCGTTAGCGGAGGCACAGTCACTGTAGGCGCAGCCACTGTAACAACCGCTGATGTCATGTCTTCGAACGGAATTATTCACGTCATTGATACCGTCTTGATCCCACCAGTCGACATCCCAGCGACTGCTCAAACCACGACTATTCACGATTCATTGGTCGCTGCAGTCATTCAGGCGGACCTTCTCACAACTCTCCAAGGCCCGGGACCGTTTACTGTCTTTGCACCAACTGACCAAGCGTTCATCGATGCCGGTATCAATTTGCAAGCGCTTGATACACCAGAGGGTAAGGCCACGCTTTCGGATATACTTCTCTATCACGTCGTCGCGTCTGAAGTTCCAGCCTCCGCAGTCGCCGACTGTATGCAAGCCGACGCAGCAAATGGACAACCACTCGCATTCACAGTTGGTAACGGCGTCAAGGTCAACGATGCCAATGTTACCATGACCGATGTCATCACCAGCAACGGTCTCATTCACGTCATCGACAAGGTGTTGACTCCAAGCGAGACTCCAAACGACATACCACGAACAGCTCAATGCACTGGTGTCCACGATTCGTTGGTCGCTGGTGTCATCCAAGCAGAATTACTTGAGACTCTCCAAGGACCTGGTCCTTTCACAGTCTTTGCGCCTACCGACCAAGCCTTCGTCGATGCTGGTATTGACTTGGCAGCGCTCGATACGCCAGAGGGCAAGGTTGCACTCGCAGACATCCTACTCTACCACGTTGTAGCAGGAGAAGTCCCAGCATCGAACGTTACAGATTGTATGTCTGCAACCGCTGCAAACGGACAACCGCTTTCGTTCACCGTTGGCTCGACCGTGATGGTCAACGGCGCTACCGTCATCCAAGCAGATGTCGGTACAAGCAACGGATTCATCCACGTGATTGACCAAGTGCTCACTCCAACCGATACGCCGAACGACATTCCTCGAACGGCCCAATGCACTGGGATTCACGATTCACTTGTTGCTGGCGTTATCCAAGCAGAACTCCTCGAGACGCTCCAAGGTACGGGACCATTCACACTGTTTGCACCGACCGACCAGGCATTCGCTGATGCTGGGATTGACCTTGCATCTCTCGATACAACAGAAGGCAAGGCAGCACTTACCGACATCTTGCTCTACCACGTTATAGCAGGTCAAATTCCGTCATCCGCAGTTACAGAATGTCTCACTGCCAATACCGTCAACGGAAATCCAGTCGCCTTTACCGTTGGAGACAGCGTCATGATCAACGATGCAACCGTCACACTTGCAGATGTAAACACCAGTAACGGTGTCATCCATGTCATCGACAAAGTGTTGACTCCGACCACCACGCCAAACGATGTCCCACGCACTGCTCAGTGCACCGGTATTCACGACTCGTTGGTTGCTGGTGTCATCCAAGCAGGCCTTCTCGAAACGCTTCAAGGGCCAGGTCCATTCACTGTCTTTGCTCCAACCGACCAAGCATTCACCGATGCAGGAATCGATTTGGCTGCACTTGACACACCAGAAGGTCAAGCAACATTGAGCGATATTCTGCTCTACCACGTCGTTGCAGGTGAAGTTCCTGCAGCCAACGTCACAGACTGTATGTCTGCTACCGCTGTCAACGGAAACCCACTTTCGTTTACCGTTGGATCTTCAGTCATGGTTAACGGAGCAACCGTCACTGCCACGGATGTTGCGACAAGCAACGGTATCATCCACATCATCGATAAGGTACTGTCTCCAACAGAAACTCCGAACGACATTCCACGTACGGCGCAATGCACTGGCATACACGACTCACTGGTCGCTGCAGTCATCCAAGCGGATTTACTCGAGACGCTTCAAGGTGCTGGCCCGTTCACTGTGTTTGCACCGACTGACCAAGCGTTCATCGATGCAGGCATTGATTTGGCTGCCTTGGATACGCCAGATGGTAAGGCTGCACTTGCCGACATTCTGCTCTATCACGTTGTATCTGGAGAAGTCCCAGCGGCAAACGTTACCGAATGCATGTCTGCAACTGCAGTCAACGGACAACCGCTTTCGTTCACAGTCGGGGATTCCGTCATGGTTAACGGAGCAACAGTCACTCTGGCAGACGTCAGCACCAGCAACGGCGTGATTCACGTTATCGACAAGGTACTGTCTCCTACTGACACACCAAACGACATTCCTCGCACAGCACAATGCACCGGTATTCACGATTCACTGGTTGCCGCAGTCGTACAAGCTGAGTTACTCGCGACCCTGCAAGGAGACGGGCCTTTCACCCTATTCGCTCCTACTGACCAAGCATTCGCCGATGCCGGCATTGATTTGGCAGCATTGGACACCGCTGAAGGCAAAGCAACACTGACGGACATTCTGCTCTACCACGTTGTTGCTGGAGCAGTTCCCTCCTCAGCAGTCACTGAGTGCATGTCTGCAACAGCAGTTAACGGTCAACCGCTCTCGTTCACCGTTGGAGATACAGTCATGGTTAACGGAGCAACCGTAACCCTGGCAGACGTCAACACCAGCAACGGCGTGATCCATGTCATCGACAAGGTTCTCTCACCGACCGACACACCGAATGATTTGCCTCGCACAGCACAATGCACAGGCGTTCACAACTCATTGGTTGCAGCAGTGATTCAAGCCGAACTCTTGGCAACGCTCCAAGGCGAAGGGCCGTTCACGCTCTTTGCTCCAACCGACCAAGCATTTGCTGATGCCGGTATCGACTTGGCAGCATTGGACACACCTGAAGGAAAGGCTGCATTGACGGATATTCTCCTCCACCATGTCTACTCTGGCGCTGTCATGAGTGCAGACATCACCGACGGAATGGTTGTTCAGATGGTCAACGGCGACAACATTACGCTGACGGTAACGACTGGAATGAGCGCTTCGGTTCTCATTGGCAACGCAACGGTTACCGGCGCTGATGTGATGACTTCAAACGGAATAATCCACGTCATTGACAAAGTTTTGATGCCACCTGTAGAAGATGCTACTGACACGACTGATACAACCGACACAACCGGTCAAACCGACGGTGCAAGTGGCGATTCAGACGATGAAGGCGGATACCTTTGGATTCTCATCGTAGTGCTGTTAATCCTTGGTGGCGGGGCAGGCGGACTGTTGTTCATGCGCAACCGAGGCGGAAATGATGATGATTCGAAGGATTTCGGTCAGGGCGGATTGGAAAACCAACTGCAACCAATTTCCACCACTTCATATGCTGGAACACAAACTGCAGCTACAACCGCTTACGCAACTGAACCTGCTCAGCAGTATCAATCCGTTCAACAAACCCAGCAATACCAACCTGTACAGCAAGTTGCTCAGGTGGCACAGCCGGCACAAGTCGCAGCAGTTGCCCAAGTCCAGGAAGTTCAGCCGGTACAAACTGTGGAAGTCATCCCACAACCTGCGGTCGCCGAACCTACAGTTCTGCGACAATGGACCGATGAAGCAGGTTACACCTGGAGAGCAATGGACGACGGTAACACCTACTGGTGGACCGGAACTGAATGGCAAAAGTACTCTTGAGTGAGTCTAAAGGTTGTTCAGGATCTGATTGCAGGTCTTCACGGTGCAAAATTCACCGTGAAGGCTTGCTAATGCAGCAGTGTGAAGAAGATCAGCATCAAGCATCCCGCCATCCGGTGATTCTCGAGGGAACGTTGCGCAAGCATCGGAGACCAATTCAACATCAAAACCGAGGTTGCCAGCCATTCTCACCGTAGTGGATACGCAGTGATTGGTTGTGAGTCCGGCAACGACCAGACTTGTTATTCCATTTTTACGCAGGTATGCTTCGAGTGTGGTGCCGATAAAACCGCTGTTGACGTTTTTGACGAACTCTTTTTCACCGCTCACTGGAATTGCCCAATCATAGAACTCAAACCCTTGCGTGTTTGGTCGCAGTGGGCTATCTTTTTCAGTAGATGAATGTCGGATATGGGTTATATTTTGACCCTTGAGTCTCCATTTGTGGATAAGCGATTGGGTATTTGCCTCAAAGTTTGGATTGTTACGAACCCCCCATTTCGGGTCATCGAATCCCTTTTGACAATCGATGAGCAACAGAGTTCGGTTTTTTGATGATTCCATGTTTTTCACGCCCATTACAAAATCCAAACATCAACAATTCGTACATAGAACATGTAGGAAAAGACCAGCAGAGATGGAACCAGCCACCCCATGTAGAGCGTTTTATTGATTGGTTTCAATTGTTTTTCTCCGTTACGAAGCGCCTGAATGGACGCCCATAAGAGATAGACAAAGGCTGCGTAAATGAGCGGTGAGCCGGGATTGAAATCCAGTGCACTTGGTACGTCCAAGTGAGTTATGGCGACAAATCCGCGTGACATTCCACAAAAGGGGCATTCATGACCAGTTGCATGGAAGATTGGACACAGCTTCATTCCGTCGACTCGGCCGTGCGGTAGGACTGCTGAAACCACCAGTGCGCCGCTGGTGACAGCGGCAGTGATGGATGCGGCATTGATTCCCGGCCATTTCATTGGCGTGAGGTTGAGATTGGGGTTAATGTCCTTTTTGTAGGCAGAACCATTATAATGCGACAAGCAGAGCGGAGGTTATGCAACCTCAAGGCATGGAACAAGCAGCAATGACATCAGACAAAGATTGGACGACACTCCTCCTCCTCTCACTTCTCCTCGGAGGGCTAGGAGCGGACCACTTCTACACCGGCAAGACTGGAACTGGAATTCTCAAGCTCATCACTCTAGGTGGATGTACTATCTGGGCTCTTATCGACTTGATCATGGTCATCACTGGTGGATTCAAGGACTCCAACGGCCTTCCAGTCGTCAAACAGTGAACTGCTCCTTAGCAGCCGAACTCACCCGTACTTGTACAAACAGTATAGCCTCAGCCATAGCGATTTAGAGCGGACTCGAATAAAGTTATTCTTTAAACAGTAGCCGCATACGTCGTTACGGTAGATCTAATGGCAACGATGATTCGATGCTCCTTAGCATGAGACAGCAGCCCTCAAATGTGGCTGAATGAAAAACTCAATCTCGGTTTGAGCGGTTGTTTTGGTTACCACGGTCATTTCGAGAACGGTTGTCTCTTCGAGGGCGACTCGATTGCTCTCCACTCGATGAACGGTTGTTGTTTTGTCGGGGACTGTTGCTCTGCCTTCCTCGGTTTGAGTTTGACTTTTGATTCCGTGGGCGCTTTTTTGTCCCAGACTTTTCTTTGATTTTACCAGGCTTTTGCCCAGGCTTGGGAATAGCTCCAATGAAATGGAATGGGTGCGAACTCTCGACAGGAATCTCTTTTCCAATCAGTTGCTGAATGCCGACCAAGTATCCGCTTTCAGAATCGTCACAAAAGGCGTATGCAATGCCGCTACGACCTGCACGGGCTGTTCTTCCAATACGGTGAACGTAACTTTCAGGTTCATTCGGTAAATCGTAGTTGAAGACGTGCGTGATTCCGTCGACATCAATTCCTCTGCTTGCAATATCAGTGGCTACAAGAATTGGAATGGAACCGTCTTTGAATCCTGCTAGTGCTCGAGTTCTCGCGCCTTGGCTCTTGTTGCCGTGAATAGCAGCCGCTGCGATGTTGCTCTGATCCAATTGCTTGACCAACCGGTTTGCACCGTGTTTTGTTCGGGTGAACACAATTCCACGCTTTACCCGTTCATCCTTGATGAGTTGAACCAGCAATCGTCGCTTGTCTGCTTTTCTCAGGAACATGATTTTCTGTTCGATTCGGTCGACAGTCATCTCTTTCGGGCTGACATCGACCATGACTGCATTGTTCAAAAATGAACCTGCAAGCTTGGCAATCGACTTTGGCATCGTTGCACTGAACAGTAGATTTTGACGCTTGTTTGGGAGGAGTTTGAGAACTTTCTCTATGTCACGAATGAACCCCATGTCGAGCATTCGATCTGCTTCATCAAGTACGAAGAATTCCACTTTGGTAATGTCAACAAAGCCTTGTCCAATCAGGTCAAGAAGCCGTCCGGGTGTAGCAACAAGAATGTCAAGTCCCTTTTGCAATGCACGAACTTGTGGGTTTTGTTTGACACCGCCAAAGATCACTCGATGTCGAATGTCCATGTGTTCACTGTAGGCAGCAAAGCGTTCATCGATTTGTGCTGCCAGTTCTCGAGTTGGTGAAAGAATCAGAGCACGGATGTGTCGCTTTCCTTGTGGCCTTTTTCTGCCCATTATTTGCAGAACCGGTAAGGCAAACGCTGCCGTTTTACCGGTTCCGGTTTGAGCCACTCCGAGCACATCTCTGCCATCAAGCAAAGGCGGTATGGACTGCTCTTGTACGGGTGTAGGCGATGTATAGCCTTCAGAGGCCACAGCTTTGAGAAGTGTCTCGGAGAGCCCGAGTGATTGGAAATCGGTCATGTTGTATCCCTCCAATGAACCATCGTATCGGTCCACTGCATGCAGACCTCAATTCTCTTTGCCTAAATACCCGATTGACGATATACGAGCCTCAACCCGAGAATGACTGTATTCGGCTTGCGCCGTCATAGGATTGGTTGGTTTCGTAACCATTCCAAATCTGAAATGTAGAGTTGTCGAATATCATCAAGTCCGAGAACAAGCATGGCAAGCCGCTCAAGACCCATTCCCCATGCGAGCACCGGTGAAGAGATGCCCAACGGCTCGGTGACTTCGGGCCTGAATATACCCGCACCACCCAGTTCCAGCCACTTTCCTCTCCATTTGACTTCGATTTCGAGGCTTGGTTCTGTGTAGGGGAAATAAGCAGGACGTACGCGAACTTCCGGGTAGCCCATCTTTGCATAGAACGTTTTGAGGGTCGCAACAAGCATTTGCAAGTTGGCACCTTCTTCCATGATGATTCCTTCGATTTGGTGGAACTCAGGGAGGTGGGTTCGGTCAATAGCTTCCTTCCGGAATACTCGGTCGACCGAAAAGACACGGCATGCTTGCGTTGGGTTTTCGGCAAGATATTGAATGGTATTGACCGTGGTATGAGTGCGTAACAGTCCTTTCTCAGATGTTTCGGCAGAGAATGCACCGCCCCAGCCTACCGAGCCAGTATCGCCACCGTGTTCATGGATCGCACCCCAAGCATCCGTGAGGTGTTTTGGCAGTTCAATTGATTGAGGATTTTCCAAGTAGAACGTGTCTTGCATTTCTCTTGCAGGATGGTCTTGTGGAATGAACAGAGCATCCATGTTCCATCCAGCCGTTTGAACGTAGTCATCGACCAATTCAGAGAATCCCATTTCAAGGAAGATACTTCGCACTCTTTCAATCAACGCCTGCATAGGATGGCTGCGTCCAGTTCTCGGTGTCGAAGATTCAAGCGTCACATCAAACGGTCTGTATTCGGCCTCTTTCCAGTCATCCGATTGCAGGAGTTCAGTAGTGATCTCAGTAATGAATTGTTTTTCGACAAGTGTTTCTGAAGCAACGGACTTCCCAGCACCGGTGAGCGTCCATGTTCGTGTTGTCGATACCACCGACTCAATGAGCCCTCGGCGTGATTTGAAATGCTCCAACATCTCGCTGTCCAGCGAATGTTCAGGTTGTGGAAGCGATTGGATGAATGCAGTTCTCCCCTCAATTTGAGTCGCAACTTGTTCAGGGTTTTCCGTGGTAAATGCACCATTGGACATCTGAACGCCCAATCGCTTCATCAATCCCACACCAGGCCCTGCCTCATGTCGCTCAAATTCCGATTGGAGATTGGCCATTGTTGGCTCCTCATGCGTTGAAATCCAACTCCACAATCTCGCTTCCAGCAGACCATTTTCCTTTGCATTGACCCCTTCATTTGCCAGTCGTACGAGTGACGAACTGCTTTCGTTTGTTTTGGCAAATCCACCGTTGGTTAGACCATGTCCGGCACCGACAGCGACCGCTTGATCCTTCCATTCGCACGCCTCTAGAATTTCATTAAGAGACCATTCATGTCCTGGCTTCTCTTGCATTCGACGCAGCATTCTGCGCTCGGGGTTGAGCAAGGAGTCTGCGTCCATGATGCGTCGTGTCAATTCATGCCCTTCAATTCTGTGGAGCCCCGAGGTCTTTTTGTGGGCTTTTGTACCTACGCTTTTTTGCCGCTCACTCTTCTTCTTCCCACAGGGAAACAGCACATGCTGGGCAGGTAAAGTGACTTGGCCGGTCACCGTCGAGTAACTCGATGTGCCCGCATGGTCCACACATAACGGTGCACTGCTTCGGCTCATCGAGCGTGATGTCCACTCTGTACATGACACGTCCGGCATCAGGAAGTTGTGCCGAGTCCGGTTTCCAATTGGAAATTTCTTCATCGGACATTCCCTTTTCAGTGCGAATTGACATACCAAGTACGAACAAAACGATGCCACTTATTCCAATTGTACCTGCAATGGACATAATGTTGGCAACGGTAAAAAATGCCCCGGCTACGATGCAAATTGCGCCCGCAATAAGGAAATTCTCTCTCGTTCCGGGCATCGTGATTCCTCACTTGAGAGCGTGTGCAAGTGCTTCAGCGACGCGAGGAATATGTTCCAAAGGAACTGCACATAAACCGATGCGAACTCCACCAGTAAGCGGTACGAGGTAGACATCTTGCTCTGCACAGGCTTCAGCAATCTTCTGTGGCTCATCGTGTTCCAACCACGCAAAGAAACCGTCGTGCGTTGGATTCAACGGTACGCCCAGTTTTTCACATGATTCTTTGAACAGGTTTCTGCGGTTCACCAGGAGTGACTGTAAGCGGTCCCGTTCAAGTCCCCATGCTTCACCGCCCTCGCTGGATGCATGCATTTCGCTAACGGCGTATTGTGCTACTCGAGGTGCTGCTGACCACGTTTGTCGTCCAGTAACTCCCATCACCGTATCAATTTTCTCAGTAACTTCTGGGTCGGGATGAATGCTGACTAGAGCGCCAGTTCGTAGGCCATAGATGGTGTGAGATTTCGAGAGCGACAAAGCAAAGGTGATGAGGAAGTTTTCAGTCCACGGCCAGCCTTCATCGATGGATTCAACGATGGTTTGGCTCCATCCATGAGGTTCTTCAGCATACAGGTGGTACGCAGAATCCAAGAGCAAGGTGTGGCCTACGTTTTCATTGGCTGATGCGCTTTCCATGACCGCTTCAAGCACGGCCATTCGTCCTGCAGGCGTTAGAGAAAGTCCTGTTGGGTTGTGTGCTGGGTCGTTGAGCCAAATCATGACTTTGTCTTGGGTTGAGCAGAGTGAGGCAAGTTTAGACTTGAAGTCTTCAATATCAACAAAAGGGTACGGTGATTCATCGCTTTCCGGTAACAGCGCATAGATTTCTGAGCCCAAGTCACACCCCGACAGGAATCCCTTGTATGGCCCCCAGTGTCGGTCACGGAGGAGAACTTTGTCGCCACGGTTAGCGAAATTGGCTGCCGCAAGGAACAGCGCACCTGAGCCGCCAGGCGTTGCGGTTGCGGTCATTGAGATGCCGCATTCATCCATTGCGTCACGGTGCTCACCAAGTGCGAGAGTTTTGGCAAGGTCGAGGAAGGCTGGAAGTCCCTTCAACGGTGCATATGCGGCTATTTCGACGGGAGGTGCTGCGCGAACCGCTTCATCAACCACTTTGTTGATCGCAAGTGTACCGTCATCCTCAAGCAGCGCTCCAATGGTCCCGTTTACGGCGTCAGCACCGTTTTTGACGGCTTCTTGGTATCGAGCCCACCAACCAAAGATGGTGTCGTTACCAACCTTGGATTGGGAGTAGGGGTTGAGTAATCCTGCACCGGCATCGTGGTTCATGCCTCTCCGAATACGGGCGTGTTCTTTGACTTGCCCCTTCCTCTGGTTCAAAGAAATGCTTAGAATCCATATCGTTTTCTTGTTGTTCTCTCCGTTTCATTCATCAAGGGTAAGTGTCTCGGGCAGTTTGTCGCCTGTGTAGCATAGCTGGTAGTGCATCGGATTTGTAATCCGAAGGCCGGGGGTTCGAGTCCCTCCGCAGGCTCCTAACATTCACTGTAAGTGAAAAATCCGATAAACCTCCATTCAGTCGGATTCCCATGCGTCCGTTTCATCTTGCTTTTCCCGTTGTGGATTTAGACCTGACCGAACGATTCTATGTCGATGTCCTTGAGTGCACCGTTGGCCGACGAACTTCGCATACCATCAATTTCAATTTCCATGGGCATCAAATCGTTTGTCATTTGGTTCAGAAGATGCCGGATTATACCGACGATGGGCGCGTTGACGGTAGGCAAGTCCCACCGTTTCATTTTGGATTGGTAATGGAGTATGCGCAGTGGCATTCTTTCCGAGACGAACTGCTTGCGAAGGAGATTGAGTTTCGACTCAAACCTCATATTCGTTATCCTGGGAAGGTTGGGGAACAGGCGACGCTGTTCTTGAACGACCCGTCTGGTAACGCTATTGAATTCAAATCGTTCAAGGATGAAGAACGGTTATTTGCGACTGCTGCTGGTTCTGAACATGAACCCGGTGGAGGGCTCTTGTAAGCGAATCCTCAAAGTCAAGGATTCTTTGGGAGTGCTATGGTGGCACAGCGACTGGACGGAAAGGCTTGCGCTGCGAAGGTCGAACAAGAACTCTTGACGCGGATTGCAGCATGCTTAGACAAGAAGACTCAGCCCCATCTTGCTGTCGTGATTGTTGGCGATGATCCAGCGAGCCATGTCTATGTTGGCTCGAAAGTCCGAGCCTGTGAGCGACTTGGTATTCGCAGTACTCACATTGAATTACCAGCAAACGCTACTGAGGAAGAAGTCCGTCAAACCATTGAAGAACTCAACAATCAAGATGGTCTGCATGGGATACTTGTTCAATCACCTCTTCCGAATCACATGGACGAGGAAGGACTCACAGACCTTATTGACCCATCAAAGGACGTCGATGGTTTTCACCCACAAAACTTAGGCCGTTTGGTCCAAGGTCGAATGGATGGGATGTTACCATGCACTCCAAGTGGCGTCATGCGAATGTTGTCATGGGCTGGGATTGAAACGAAGGGTAGAACCGCTGTAGTTCTGGGTCGCTCGAGAATTGTTGGGATGCCGCAATCGTTACTTCTCAGTGCGAAAGGTGTTGATTCCACCGTCACAGTGGCCCATTCGAGAACCAAGGATACCCAAGCTCTTTGCGCGAATGCAGACATCATTATCGCTGCTGTAGGTCGTCCTGAAATGGTGACAACAGACTGGGTCAAGGAAGGTGCAGTTGTGGTTGATGTTGGAATTAACCGCGTTGAAGATGATACCCGTGAACGTGGATGGCGGCTTGCGGGGGATGTTCACCCCGATGTAGCTCAAAAGGCGGCATGGCTTTCACCGGTACCCGGTGGAGTCGGACCAATGACCATCGCCATGTTAATGGAAAATACAGTTCGTGCTGCAGAACTTTCGCTTTCTGCTTGACAACGCTCTTAGGTTGGCAACGGCAGCAGCGCGTATGGACCCCAAAGCACCACGCCTTGCAACAGCATCGCTCGTCTTGGGATTGATTGCAGCGGTATGCGCCATTGTTAGTTTTGTTCTCAAACTCGGCTATGTTGATGGATTTGGCACCGAAGAAATAGCGATGATTTCCGTTTCAGGTTTTCTTTTTGTTGTTTCCTTCTTTGCCTCGAGGGAACGAGAGCAAATGGAAATGTTATCCGTACCGACACTGGAAGAGCAATTTTCCGCCATTGAATCCATGCCAACTCAATACCGTCCTTCGTCTACGAATGTTGATTCTTCTGGATTTGAAACGAAGCACACTGAGCCTTCGCACTCGCAAACCGTCGTTGCATCCATTCTTGGAGATTCCAATGATCTACAACCAGCGAATGTAGCCGATGCTTTTGCAACGTTATCCACCGGGATGGATTCTGTTGGAAAACAGCACGTTGAGATGAATCCAGCACCACACCGCCACACTCAGCAAGACCGAGAAGTGTTCAAATCATCTCGTTCTACCGAAGACGCCCTTGACCGATTGCAAGTACAAAGCATTCCACTCCCAGGGCAAGTGAATGCGGAATCGTCTCCTGAACTCCCATGGCAGACGTCGACTGGCGATTTCCAAACTGAAGGCGTGGCACGGGTCGCTCTACCAACACAACTTGTTGAACCGGCACCTCAAGCCGAACTACCTGCAGAACCCGCTGAATCTCAATTACTCATTGATCACTTACCGACTATGCCCAATCTCGAGGATTTGTTTGAAGCACCCCCTACGCAAACCCCATCACCTCTTCCAGAACGACCCAGCACCCCATCTCTTCCGAACCTACCGAGCCTCGACGACTTGTTTTAGGCCGCTCCATAGTTCAATAGAGGTTGAGCGATTGGGTTGTTACATGTGGACCGAAGCGTTTGACCTTCACAGCCATTCGACCAACAGCGATGGTGAGCATCCTGTCGCAGATGTGGCGAAAATGATGGCTGAATCGAAGGTTCGGTTTTGGTCATTAACGGACCACGACACCATTTCGGGATGGAGTTCAGCGAAACAGGCTGCTGAATCAGAAGGGTTGGGGTTCATTCCAGGTGTTGAGATTACCTGTATGCCCGGTCTTGGAGCAAATGCTGCAATCATGGAGGCAAGGCAACGTGACCGTGCTTCTGACTCATGGCACCTCTTGGCGTATTTCCCGAGTATTGAATTTTCCAGCCATGAACACCTCGGTTTCGAAGCATGGCTGGCGCCGTTAGGACAAGGTCGAATTCCGCGCATGAAAACAATGGTACAACGGCTCGAAGAACTTGGGATGCCCATTGATTTTGACGCTGTTGTAGCCCGTGCAGGAGATTCAGTTGGCCGACCACACTTGGCAGATGAAATGATCGCAGCCGGTTACGTTGAAACGCGACAACAGGCGTTTGACGAATGGATTGGAGACGGTAAACCAGTCCACATCACCCGCCCTAAACCGAGTATTGCTGAGGCATGCAAGGCGGTACATGAGGCTGGAGGATTCACCTCCCTTGCTCACCCACTTTACTATTGCATTGATACTACAGACCTTATTCCATTCTGCCTTGATGCAGGCGTTGATGCTATCGAATGCTTCCATCGAAGCCATGCTGATACTTACCGGCATGAACTTTGGTCAGCCGCCAAGAATGCCGGACTTGGCGTGACATGTGGCTCCGATTTCCATGGTCGAATGTATAACCAATCTCCGGGGAGTATGGCTGTGCCGTTATCGACACTCCCTGCAGCACTCAATCCGATGGCAAAACTTCTTCTCGAGTGATTGCATCAATGACGAAGGCAATTTCGAAAAGAATCACTACAGGCATCGCTACAAGGAACAGTGAAAGCGGGTCAGGTGGAGATAAAAAGGCTCCAAGGATGAATGCACTAAACCAAATGTGGCGTCGATAGGAACGAACGGTAGATCGACGAACCAATTCAAGTCGCAGCACTGTGAGTGTGACAAGTGGCGCTTGAAATCCGACAGCAGAAGCGAGCGCTAAATTCGCAATGAATCCAATGTAACTGGTTAATCTCCATTCGGTAGAAAGGCCCGCACTTTGTGCATCGGTTGTGAGGTATTCAAGCAACATCGGTGTAAGCCAATTCCACGAATAATAGATGCCAGCAGCCATCAACGTGAGGGCGGACACAAACGTCAAGACCATGGTCATGCTCGGACGAGGTGTTTTGAAATCAAGTTCAGCAAGCCGTTGACGAACTGCAAAATGTTTGCTCGCTTTCCAGCTTCCTTCTGAAAGGAACACAACCACCATGCACATGAGTCCTACATGGGCAGCTAATCTCACTTGAAGTAAAATGAACTCGACAGGCGTAATCACAATAATTTCGACATCGCTTGGAAGCCGCTGAGGTTCAATTAACCATGCAATGAAGGTTCGAGTGAGTGGGAACGTAGCAACAAAGCCAATTGCGAACACTGTTGCCAGCAGTTTCACCCTTGACCGCAGATGGGTGCGGAATTCGGAGAGCATTTCGCCGCCTGGTGAATCAAGCAGTTCATCCACTGCACTGACCAATCGCTCGGCTCCTGCCATTGTTGTGAGGACGAGGCTGACCCTCATAACACACACTCATCGTGAATGTCATTCTTGTTCCCAGAGATGGGATGGTGTTGAGTCGTAAAATTTCCTGTTGTACTTTTTGAGCCGCCGGATGCGGTTGATGACAAAACCAGTCATCCAAAGCGATGCCAGTGAAAGAGCGATTGCTTGGCCCATCAAGTCTTGATGATAGTCGTTCAACACGCGAACTTGAATGACATCACCGGATGAGTTTTGACTCGGATTATGCATCATGATGTAATGAAACACCATAGGGGAATCAATGACCACTTCCAGCGTCGACTGCGGTGATACATACTGAACCTCTCCAATACTTTTCACAATGCTCCAATCAATCGAGCCGTTCTCCATCGCAGGAGGTGCAAGGTCGACCATGAGGACTACCACCTCCATGGTGATGGAATCATCGAGATTCGAAATGTTGGAATGAACATTCATGCCAGGTTCAAACTTCTGTATGATCTCAAACCGTGAATCATCAGGTCCGAGTTGGTAGGATATGCGTTCATCGACGTGCGACTCTTGGTACTGAACGGCCATGAGAATCGTAGTGAGTAGCAACAATGCGATGACGCCCTCAACGAGGAGGTGTTGACGAATCTTTTTGCTGGTAAATCCTTTGAAGAAACTACCGTAATCGTTGCGCAATCTTGGTTGGAGGTGGTGGATGAACAATGCTCCTACACCGCCGATTAACAGTCCAAGTGGTATATCGATGAACCAATGGATGCCGAGGTAGAGAATTGTGAAAATAAACAACGCCGTGTTCAGTAATACAAACATGTGGTATCGGTAATGTCGCCATTCTCGAAGTGTTCCTCCGTTTTCTCGCACATGGAGATAATTGAGCAGTAGAATTCCGAACGGTATAGCGACATGCAAAGACGGAACGGCGTTGTCGAGTGGGTCGTGAGTGGCATAGAATACGCTGTACCATCCTTCGTGGTAAAGCAGTGATTCCATTCCAGGTATCCAGGAGGATGTGACTTCAACATTGAAAAACAAGTAATAAGGTACGGCCAGCGCGTAAATTAACAAGTAATTCAGGGCCACTTTGTCCGTCATATCCCGATCTCCTGTGTAGGCGAAGTACACGGTCGTGACATAAATCAAGAACAGGTAAATGAACAGGTAATGGAAGTTGAGGAATGAAGTAAGGGTGTCGTTGAGGAAGAACTCTTGAACATGCTGTGTAAAATTCCCTTCGAGCGAATATACCGCTTCAGTCCAATGTCCTGTGCGCAATTTAATCGGTTCGTTGAGGGCGTCGGTAATTGATTTCCACTGGATGATGACAATATATCCCATTGCGTGAAGGTAGTACCGTTGATCGTGAAATACCTGCAACCAACGCTTCACTGGAATGCGCATTGATGGTCTGTGGGCAGTGAATGCCACACAAATGATTGGGGTTAACACCAAGATGAGCCCCATCATGATTCCATAGGGGTCCATGTTTGACGGGCTGTGGGATTTGATATAGGTATTATGACGAACATGACTCGGAAAGTGACTTACACACCCCCTCGAACGAGCAACATCGAATCATTACTCTTAGAAAGGAGTTCTTGGTGGATGTAACATGGTGCAAAAATGGAACCAAGCACCTGAAAACACGTTGGAGAGTCTTCGGCACGCCATTCAAGTCAACGACGGAATCGAGTTTGACCTGCGATTGACCCGGGACAAACAACTTGTTCTGCACCACGATGCCAACCTTTCAGTGCCAGTTTCAAAACATCCACGTTCGGTAAAATGGACTGAAAACCACACGCTTGAAGAGTTAACATCGTTGGGTTTTCTCTCGTTCAAGGCTATGCTTGAAGACCCAGTGATACACTCGGAGTGGCGCGATAAGGGCAAAATGGGATGCGTCGAATTCAAACGTCCACACCCTCGTGCTCTCTACGGCGGCGGTATTTTTGGCAAAAAGCAACATATCTCACATATGAGTGATATGATTTCAAAAACCGAAGTCTTGCTCGATGAGTATGAGATTCCTCATGAAAACGCCGTCTACTACGCATTCCACACTGGAATGGAATCTTCAGCCAAGATGGCAAATACAAAACGCCCGTGGGCGAATTTGACACCCTACATCCCTCCATTCGGGACGTATTACACCAAAAGAATGCGAGGCACTTTACAGTTTTTGAGCACACCAATCGCTCGATTGATTCACTCAAACAAAGTTGCTGGCGCTGCCATGGCGCCTTGCGCCGTCGAATATTTCTTGCCTCCAAATAATTGGCTCACATTTGGTCGAACAGGCAGCTTGAAAGGCGACCGAGCACGACGCGTAAATGCTCATCAGCGTGGATACCCAATCTACGTCTGGCCTGCAAACCTCGATACCGAATTCGACATACTCAATGCCGGTTTGACAGGGCTTACAGATTTTTCAGACCCCAGTATTACTTGGCTGCCTTCGGGGCACTTGAGATGGACTCAACCAGCAACAAAACCACTTGATGCCCAGCAAAGTGAACTTCTCCATTCAGCAACCGAATCGAATCACCTTGACATTTTGAAAGAACTTCAATCAAATGTTACCCCTTGGTCAGAATGCGATGTTCAACGTAAAACCGAACTTATCGAAATGTGGAAGGATAAATGGCAGTGGGGCGAATCAACCGCAGCCATTCTTGAGCGTTCAAGCGATGCGTCGCCTCCATGGGAAGCAATACGGCTGCTCGGTCATCGAGGCTCAGGGAAGACTTCCCGTCCAGTTCTTGAGTGATTTTCACTCGATGTGGCGAAGACTTTGTGCCTCTGCGATGTACTTTGGTCGGTAAATTGGTGTGCCCTTTCCGTTTCGCAAAACAGCACGCTCATCAACGATTTGTGCACCAATTCCTGCCACACGCGCCCATCCAAAGAAGGTGGTGTAATAGGTTGGGTCGGTGAATCCAATGTGGTGCAATAAAGCGCCACTTGCGATGTCGACGTTTGCGTTTGGGTTGCTGATTTTTGGATTCTCGGCAAGAACTCGCGGCGCAACTTCCCGCAGTGTTGTTACGATTTTGAAGTTCTCATCGTCGGGGCAAATTTCAGCGCCAAGTTTGAATTGTGCTGTAGCACGAGGATCTTCAGCACGAAGGACTGCATGGCCAAAACCAAAGATTGGGCGATTTGCTTCGAGTTCTGCTCGTACGAATGCTTCAACTTCAGCTGGGTTGCTGGTTCCAACCTTCAACACGAATTCAAGGCAGGATTGATTGGCTCGGCCGTGCAGAGGGCCTGAAAGTGCATTCATTGCACCGGCCATCGAAGAGTAAACGGTTGCCTTTCCTGATGCGATTGCTTTACCTGAAAATGTAGAGAGATTACCCCCACCATGGTCCATGTGGAGGACGAGATAGGTGGAAATTACACGCTTCATTTTCTCTTTGTCCACGCCTTCAAATTCCAGAGCATGAACAAACCGGTCGACGAGGTTCATCGTCGAATCATCTGCAGGAATGTCGTTTTCTCGTCCTTCACGGATTCTGAATATGAGGCCCATCAAACGAGGCATACGTGCAACGAGGTTCAGTGCATCTTCCTTCCAATCTTCAGTCGTTTCGAACATGCCCAAGGTGTGAATGCCAATGCTGAGCCAGTCCATTGGATGGCCGAATTTTGGTAGGGTTTTGAGTACAGATTCCAAATCGCCAGGAATCTCAGCACGGTTCGCAAGGTCTTGACGGAAAGCAGCAGATTGTTCATCGGTCGGCAATTCCTTGTGGAACAGGAGGTAGACGATGTCCTCGGGGTCAAATTGAGCCAACTCGGAAATCGGATATCCGCAGTAGTGAACGCCTTCAGTCGGCGTGACGTATGAGGTGCGGCAAGTGCCGACTGGAACGCCTCTTAGGCCAGTGTTGAGGTGGTTCTCAGTCACTTCCAAAAGTACCTTCTTGTCTGCCAAATGCTCCCCTCGGAACATTCCACATACCTCTTTCGTATAAAGGCGGCTGCTTCACATTCAACCGTAATCGACCCGATGAGTACCTTCGAACCCTACTTCCTGTTCCAAGGCGGCCAAGAACGGAAACCCTTTGTCGATTCCCTGTCTGCGAAGACATGGATGCGGATTGCCTCTCCATCGATGACAAGCGCATCGTCAGCAGTAAGACCGGGGCACGTTTCTTTGACTTCTCTCCAAGCCCGGTCAGTTGCGAGGTTTTCACCCCACCATGGGAACGCCGCACATTGCTGTGGACGGACGGTATAGATGGTGCATTGCTTGTTGTCATCCAGATAGATGCATACATCATCCACTTGTCGACTTTTCA